>Ga0137416_10000685_pt1 | contig 16166 bp, 8 predicted proteins | sample CZODoug3_1_1_16f_FD_108282 | JGI IMG/M metagenome (GOLD analysis project Ga0137416, IMG submission 108282) | Vadose zone soil fungal communities from Angelo Coast Range Reserve, California, USA - CZODoug3_1_1_16fungal (Illumina Assembly) | ecosystem: Environmental > Terrestrial > Soil > Vadose...
ACGGCTGGAAAGGCTCAAAGTACGACTCTTGCACATGATGAAACGCGTAACCTCGGGGCCCCACATCAGTTCTGCCGCGTAAGGGCTTATTCACGGCTCCCCCTCACGAGCATTCGAAAATTCAAATCGGGTTGCTTTATGCTATAGCGGACCAAAGCTCGGTCGTGGACTGCCTGCCAGGACAAGGGACGGCGAACATGCGCGCTGGCTAAAGAACACCCGGGTCGACAACGAACTTCGGTCCTACGTCGCCAGGACGTCGTCGAGCAGCTGATTCATGGCTCTATTGGCTTCCAGTATGGAATAACGGTGGTCCATCGCTCCGGCGAGATCGGTGTTCGCAAAGGCAATCCGGCCGAATGGACGATTGCGCAGAATCTCTCGCGGCGCAGGTCGCCCGTCGCTTCCAAAGAAGAAACCGGGTTGCGGACTCAAATAGGCGTGGCCCCAGCGGTTCAAGATAATGCCCGCGATATCGCGTTGCGCATCGAATCCCGAACCTGCAAACATCTCTGTGAACTGGTCGCGGACTTGCCTTTCGTAGTCCCTGAATGAGGTGCCCAACATCTCCCCGCGACCGCGATTACCCTGTTGTTCTGCGGAGTATCCCGGATAAGAATAGAGAACTTTCAGTGAGAGAACGATGGGTGAGTCAGGATTGATCGTGGAGTCTCCAACACCGGTCAGTGCCAGCTTGCGCACTTCCATATAGTTGCCGATGCCTTCAAACCACCGGCACCCGCTGATTCCCAGCTTGTGAAGAAATCGCCAGTTTCTCACCGCCACATTGGCCATCATGCATGGAGAGCGATAAAACTCGCTGTAGGCCTTGCGGTGCGTTTCTGGAAGGTCTCGCACGATGTGCCTGCTGGTCCAACTCCCGCCCGCCAGAACTGCGGATCGCGCCCTAACTCGGTGCAACTTGCCGTCTTTCAGGTACACAATCGTGACGCTGTTCGCCTTGCTCGGTTCACCATCGTGCTGCACGACGACCGCAGTGGATGACAACCGAATCCTCGTGTGCGTTTGGGAGGTGTCGAGCGCCGAAAAGTTCACCGTGTTGCGAGTGACCCCCTCTACGCTTTGAGGGCCACCGATTGCCGCAGGGATGAGACTCTTCACCATCAATCGCGCAATGGTTGTGTTGCCGCCCGGGAACATCTGGTCTGTGCCGCTGGCTTGGTCGCGCAGGGGATGAAGCATCTCATACGCGTAGTCTGAGTACGCGGACAAGGCATCCGGGCCAAGGCCCGAGCCACCGCCTTCTACGGGAGAGAGGAACGTGCGGATTGTGTCCCGGCTCAGCCCGAACCGTTCCGCGTAGTGCTGTTCCAGAGTGATCGAATCCAGATAACGGGAAATCGAGTCGCCCTCCTCCTTGGGGTCCTCGAACCTGTCCCCGTGCAAGGGTGTGCCGGTCAGCCAGCGAAGCCACTCGGTCCGAATTGCCTCGGAGACGGGAGCACCTTGAAGCCTTTTCCCCACGGGATCGACCAACCACATCCCGGGCGTCCGGCCAAATCTGGCCCCGAACCAGAACCCGTATTGCCCGTGCTCCAGGCCTACGGCCTCATAAGGAGTTCGGGAAAGGGGCATCTCTGGCCACGGTCCAGCCCATTTCTGGTATTCGAGTTTAGGCGCCTTCAACCCAATGGAATCGTAGAAGTGCGCGAGGAAGCTATTGGGATATTGCAACTGGTAGATCGCCGAGCCCTGGTGCGCGATCAACCGCTTGCCGTCAACCAGGAACTCGTTTTGCTTGGCCTCCCCGCCGAAAACGGGATGATTTTCGAGAACCAGGCACGTCATTGCGGGGCGAGCTTGCCGCTGGAAGAACAAGGCGGCGGCCAGCCCGCTGATTCCGCCACCCACGATGACGCAATCATAAGTCTCCCCGGTATCGATGATGTCCTTCGGAAGTCGGTCGTAAATCCCGTAGCGGATCGTATGCCCAGACTCGAGGACCTCGAGGGTGTTCCCGTTGGACGTGCTGTATTCGCCGACTCCGCCGTAGCCGGTAAACTCGTCTTTCTCTGCCAGCAGTTTCGCGGGGGTAACAGATTCGAGCAGCGCAGCCCCGGAGGCCAGTAGCATGGAGCCAAGAAAATCACGCCGGGTGATGCACTCGTCCATACCCAGGGTTGCGTCGCCGGGTATGGCGGACCTGGGATCAGGCATTCGCGACTCTCGATGTGGGCGGGATCCGCAGTCAGGCCGTCGTGCGAGCTTGGCTACGCGCCAGATTATGGGGCGTCGTTTCTGGTGAGGTCAAGCCCGGGATTGTGGCTGGCCGCTCACACCCGGGCATGTCCTGCTGTTTCTCGAGCGACACCAATCAGCGAAGAGGCCGCCGGAGCCCTGCTCGAAACTGACGGATTGGATCCCAGAACTCCTCGTTCCAGCCAGCGCATTCCTCGGTCAGCAGTTCAGAACACGAACCTCACCGCGAACTGGATCAGACGAGGGTTGTTGAGCTGCGACGTCACCTTCCCAAAGCCGTTTGCGGCCCTGTTTACTACCCCGGTGTTTGGATCTTTCGTCGGACTAAAATTGGTGCCGGGGAAGCCGAACTGCGGGTGATTAAACAAGTTGAAAAACTCGGTGCGGAACTCGAGCCCAGCTCTTTCGGTGATCGAAGTTCTCTTGAAAAGTGCGAAGTCGAAGTTGTTAAGGCCGTTACTCCGCAGGGTCGGGTCGACGCGCGCTTCACTTCCGAATCCCCAATCCGGTGGATTATCAAAGCAATTGAAGTTGAACCACTGATTCAGTCTGCTGTTTAACCCGCTACCTTGGGCGGATTTACTACATCCTGAAACAACGTTGGGACGGACGTTGGAGACACCGAGATTGGCAGCCTCCAGTGGGGTTCCAGCACCGCCCCAGGCAATCTTCAATGGGAATCCCCGCTGGAAGGTCGTGACTCCATCAATTCCCCATCCGGAGACCACTTTACTGGTAACTCCGCTTACACCGCCGAGAAACTTTCTCCCATGACCAAAGGGAAGATCCAGCACGTAACTGATCACCAGGCGTTGCGAGACGTCCTGCGAGGAGAGAGAGCGCTCTCCCTTGAGGTTGTTCCAGTCCTGAACTTGTCCGACCCCGCCCGTGGTGCCGTTTTCCAGCCAACTGGTGAGGGTGTCGGTGTCGCTCATCAGTTTTGCATTGGTGTACGCCACCAACAGTGTTCCACCACCCTGGAACCTTCGGGTAGCAGTCACCTGCAGTGAGTTATAGACGCTGCCACAACAGCCAAACCCGGCAACGTTCAGGTCCGTATATTGCGGGAAGGGCCGATCCAGCTGGCCAGCGTTGATTTGGGCCGCGCCGATGGTAGCGTTTTGGCTGGTTCCAGCCATAGGATTTTTGGTCAGCGTCCCAATGGTGGGTGTCTGGCCAGCGCTGGCTTGTGCGGCAGCCTGCGTAACAAAGGAATCGGGAATCTGGTTGAGGTGGGTTGAGTACTGCGGCAAGTGCACCCCGTGCGAACCGGCATAGGCCACATCCAGAAAGATCTCGCCGGGGAGCTGGCGTTGGATGTCGAGATTGTACTGCTGGACATATCCCGGCTTAGGGCTTAAGTACGGAGCCAGAGTTGGCGATCCGGAACCCGCCACAAATGCTGACGTGTTCCCACTTCGCCCAGGCGGTGCCAGAATTCCTCCCGGACCAAACGGTCCCTGGTTCAGTTGCGTACAACTGAAGGAAGCAAACGTGTTGCCGTTGCTGACCGGGAGCGAACACCCGGTCGAGTTCAACGTGCTCAGCGGAGTCAGACCCCCGTTTGTGGTAGCTGTAAACGGCGTAGTTGCCAGATTGACCACGTCGTTATCAGGATTCAGACCGAAAGAAACGTAGTTCGGAATCCAAAACACGCCATACCCGCCGCGGATCACCGTCTTGGGATTCAAACTATAGGCAAACCCAAGCCGCGGGGAGAACTGCTTCTTGTCCAAAGGCAGGTTGTTTCGGCTCGAGTTCGGAGGAGTTCCCACCAGCAGGGCGTCGCCCAGGCATACCGAGCCTGGGCTACCGCCGCAGCCCGTCACGGTCCGGTTTACCACTGTGGGGTCAAAGTAGGTGAGCCGGTTGTACCGGTCCGACCAGCCCCCTTGAAGTTCGTAGCGCAGCCCGAGGTTCAGGGTCAGCTTGTTACTGAATCGCCAGGTGTCATTGCCGTAGAAGGCGCGATAAGTCTGTCTGCCGGCGGTTTGGGCGGGAACTTGGGCAACACCTTCGGTCTGATTGACGAAGCTGCCCTGGTTCTGGGATAGGCCCAAGAGGAAATCGGCAAACGGAAACCCGCCAAGGGCAGGATTTGTCTTGGTGGGAGCGCCCGTGCTGGTCGTCCAGCTCCCACTGAATGCAAACGCTCCGCTGGCGATGTTGGTTTGGAAGTAGTTGTCCAAGCCCAGTTCGTACTGCGCGCCGACCTGGAAGGTATGCTTGCCACGAATCATGGTGAGTGCCGGGGTAATGTTGTACTGCGTGTTATGGTCGCCGATCGCGCTGTTTCCTTGCGACTTACCAACGTCATTGGGGAACGGGAAGGCCGGCGTGGGCGGAGTCCTCATGATAGGGGGCGGAGTGTTATAGCTGGCCGGCCAGCCCAGTTGCGTGAGGTCGTAGCCGGTAAGGATAGGTGCACGGGCATAGACGAAGCGGCTACCCGCGACGTTGATATCGAAGATCGTAGTGGGGGAAACGGAATAGTTAAGATCCACGGCGAGCAACTTGGAGTGGTAATTCTCTGCGCAGCGGTCAAAGCAGAGGCCGGTACCGAACGGATTGGTCGGCAGGTCGAGCAATCCGAAGTATGTGAACCGTCCGAACAGGCGAGCCTTGCCCGACAGGTTTTGGTCGACCCGGGCAACAAATTCGTTGTTGTTCCCGCCAGAACTCGTAGCCGAAGTAAAGTTGTCAGTGATGCCGGTGCCCGTCGGAGGCACAAAATACTTGTCCCACATGACGGTCGCCGCCTTACTGAATTCTGACGCTGGAATTTGGTTATTGAGGTACGCCTTGCGATTCCCCGTCGGCTGCGCGCCCGAATTGTCCACGGTGTAGGGATCGTAGAGTTGGATCCCCTGCGCCAAGAGTGCAGAGAAATCACCCTGCCTGAATGCTTTGAGGGGGACGGTGGTGGTCAGGACTGACCCCGTCCGGAGCCGGAACTGCTCCCAGCTCGCAAAGAAGAAAGTCTTGTCCTTAATGATTGGGCCGCCACCGGAGACCCCGTACTGATTCTGCACGTAGGGAGGCGGTTGGTTGCCTTTACCGCTCGATAATTGCTGTTGCTTCAGGAAAAAGTCGTTCGAGTTCAAGGCCTTGTTGCGCAAGAACTCGTGGGCTTCGCCGTGGAACGAATTGCTGCCAGACTTGGTGCTCAGATTCACCACGCCACCGGCAAACTTGCCCCAATCCGCACCCAGATTGTTGTATTGGACTTTGAATTCACCAATCGAATCCTGCGTCGGAATGACGATCGGCAGGTTGATGTAGCCAATGTTCAAGGGTTGACCGTCCAGGTATTCTGCACTCTCGTTCGCGAAAGAACCTCCCACCTGATAGTTCCCCCAGCTAAAAGGGTTCTGGCCCACCGGGGTGCCGCCAGATCCGCCCTGGGCGACCGCAGCCGGGGAAATCGTGATCAGGTTAAAAATGTTGCGACCATTCAAAGGCAGTTCGTTCGCTTTGCGCGACTCGACAACCTGACCGAGCGAGGAGGTCTCAGGCTGCAGCAACGATGTTTCGGCAGTAACCTCAACCAGTTCGCTGACCTGGCCGACGGTCAGTGATGCATCAATCCTGCTGGCCTGATTGACTTGTACAACGACATTTTGCTGCGTGAAATGCTTGAAACCCTTCTGCTCGATGTCGATCCGGTAGTTCCCCGGAATCAAATTGACAAACGAATAGAGGCCATCGGCACCAGTAGGCTGGGTACGCTTCTCTCCAGTTCCTATGTTGGTCAGCGTCACCTCGGCGCCCACTACGGCGGCGCCCGTAGCGTCGCTTACCGATCCTGTGAGGGATCCGTAGGCGGACTGACCCTGGACGGACATGCAGGTTGAGAAAATCACGCCTAAGGCGAGAACCAGCGAGAGGAACCTGCCACGAATCATCACCCACCCCCACGTAGAGTTTCACAACAGCACGCTCTAAACGCCAGGTGTTGAGCGTTCACTCAATCCAAAAGTTGGCGAGCAGCTACACCCATCCCACTGGTTACAGGTACGAAGGCGGGAGGAGATTTGTACCAACCACGAACTCTTGCAGGCAATGGGGTGGGTCAGAAACGATCAAAGGGGGAGACGATCACAGCGAGGTATCTGCTGCGACGATTTTCAAACTGCCAGGATCACACTAGGGGTGATTCACCTCTTTGCGAAGGAGCGCATACAAGAAGGGTTTGCCACTTGGCTTCTGGCTGCCGCCCCTGGGCTCTACGGTCACAAAAACTGCGTCGATCTCTGCCAGTTGCTTTGGATCGTCGAATCGCATCACCCATCGCCGATTGGATTCGCTATCCATGTAGAGCATCCCGAGACTCATCGGCCGGGCATGCTCTTCCTGTGCCGTTTCCTTTTGACCCCACACCTGGAAAGTACTGGCATTCTTGACGCCGGACTGGCGATCAAGGTCAAAGGCATAAAAAATCAGGGACTTGCCCTGCGTATAGAAGATTCGGCCGGAGGGTCGTTTCGTTCGGCTGCCGCTATCCACATCGAACACGTCCGCGATGTATAGCTTGCGCGCGCCCATAAGGTCGCGGATATCCCGATCGGAGGCGAGATACTGCTCGTCATCCCTTAGGCGGCGGTCCTGATCCCGGTTGATAGCAGTGAGTTCGTCGATTCTTGATTCCAGAGAACCGGTTCGCGACAACGCCTTATCCCGCTCGCTGCGGAGACCCGCGAGTTCGGCTTGGTAACTTCGTTCGGCCTCTCGCAGTTGGGCACTCAATCGATCGCGCTGCTCGGAAGCGGCCTGCAACTGCCCGGCGGTTTCATGCTTGGCCTCCGCCAGCGCACCAATCTGGACTTCCAGCTCCCGCAACCGCGTTCGCAGCTTCGCGAGCCCTTCCCTTTTCTGCAGGCTGTCCTGCTCGACCTGAGCCAGGTGCCCTTCCTCGGCGCGCAGCCGAGTTTCCATGGATCTTCTTTCCGCCTCTGATTTCTCGAATCGAGTTTTGGCGGCGCCCGACGTCCCTTCTTGGGCCTGGCTTTGAACCCCGTTCCCCAGGCGATAGCCTGCGAACCCGATGGAAACCAGAAGGCAAGCCGCGAGTGCAGCGCGCGTCCAGGGATTACTTCGGAGGGTAAAACCGTAGAATCGAGAGCCGACGATGTGGGCTGGACTGCGATAGGAGGGAGCGCGCTCCTGCTCGGCAGCGCGTATGCGAGCCAGAAGCTTCTTTCGGGTTGCCGTGTCGTCCCATCTCAAGAAGTCCTTTTCCTCGCTGAAAGCCGCCGCGAGCACCGGGATGCCTTCTCTGGCCAACAGACGATACTGATCATGGATTTCTCGGCAAGCCATGCAATGCTGAAGGTGGCCGGTCAATTCGGCGGTTTCACCCGGACTCAGCGCGCCGGCGTTCGCAAGCGCACTCAGTTCTTTAAATCTCTCGTGCTCGTCCTGTATCGGGTGTTCCGTCATAGTTTCATCTATTTCTGCCGGAGCTTCTGCAGAAAGGCGCTTTTCCGCAACCGTTCGAGCCCTCGGTAGAAGTGATGCCTTATATTTCCTAGCGGCTGGTTGAGATTCTCGCTGATTTCTCTCAAATCCAGCCCCTCAAAATAAAACAAATCCAGCGTTCGCCGTTGCATGACGGGCAACTCGTCGAAGGCCTTTGCGAGCAATTCCCGGTTCAGCAGGCTGCCTACCTGCTCATCCAAGTCCGATTTTCCTAACAGAGTATCGTCCAGCGAGCCGACATCTGTACCAAGGTAAAAGCCTCTCCTGGCTAAATGTGCCTTCCGGTCGAGCGCCCGATGAACGGCCATTTGCACGATCCAGGTTTTGGCGCTCCCCTTTAACGGATCAAATAAGGGTGCTTTCTGATACGCGTAGAAGAATACCTCCTGCACAATCTCCTCGGCCTCCCCGTAATCGTTTACGATGCGCAGTGCGACCGAAAGCACGAGCCGGGAGTACCGCCCGAACAGAAGATCCAGGGCGTCGCAGTCTCTGGCCTGCAGCCGCACCATCAACTGTTCATCACTTTGAGGCCGACGATCCGCAGTGTCGCCCGCTTCCACCGCCCGCTCTCGTTCCACGGGCTGCAGGAGCGGAAAGACTAAGGCACGTCCTTGGGGAGGAGAGTTCATGGTTGCATCCCAGTCTGCTACCAATCCCTTGCTAGAGCGGGATTATCTGGATCCCAACTGGTTTGGTCCAAGACGACCCGCGACACCATACAACAATCCAGGGAAAACTTTCACGCGAAAAATAGCCCGCTTGCACGGGCGGAATTTGTTTGGAGCGCATTTGGTACAGTTTTCCACTCAAACACGTATAAAGTATAAATACCCACAGATCCGTACCCCTCCCTGAGACTTCCCTCTCGCTCAGAAGAGCAATTTCAGCGCGAATTGAACAAGCCTCGGGTTTGTTCCCTGAGCCGTGCTGGTGACTATTCCAAAATTCTGGTTGTTCGACGCGCAACAGTTGGTCGAGGGCGGGGCAAATTGGGTTCGGTTGAAGAGGTTAAAAAATTCGGTCCGAAACTCGAAACCCAACCGTTCGTCGGCACCGAACCTTGTTCTCTTGAACACGGAGAAGTCAAAATTGTTGATGCCCTGCGCGCGTAGCCGGGAATCCACCCGAGGTTCGCTACCGAAGGTAAAATCCGGAGGAGCGGTAAAGCAGGAAGTGTTAAACCACCGCGGGGCGTTTGGATGGGCAGGATCCCCGAGCCTGGAAACAGCGTTCCCAGAGATTTTAGCCGGACAACCCGGCACAACATTGGGCCGCGAACCTCCGCCAAACAGGGTCGTACCATTCACCTGGCCGTTGGTGAATACCAGAGGAAATCCCTTCTGAAACGTGGTCACGCCGTCGATGCCCCATCCTGAAACGATTCTGTCGAGATGCCCGGGCAGGTTGCCGAGAAATTTCCTGCCGCGACCGAACGGCAAGTCCAGAACATAGCTGATGACCATACGCTGCGAAACGTCCTGGGAAGACAGCGAGCGTTCTCCCCTCGAATTGTAGTTGTCCTGGATGCCACCCACACTCGTTTCTAACCACGAAGTCAGGGTGTCGGTGGTGCTGATCAATTTGGCATTGGTATAGGCGGCCAGGAGCGATCCGGCACCTGAAAAGCGTTTTTGTACAGCGAGTTGAAAGGAATGATAGATACTGTCGTAGGATCCCTGCCCGGCGGATTGAACACTCGTGTACTGGGGATAAGGCCTGAGCAGCTGGCCCGCGGTTGTGGTGGCTCCGCTCAACGCCAGCGCGTGCCCATTCACAACAAAAGGGTTCGGAACTGTCTGCACGATCGCAACGTTTTTCCTGGGGTCTGGAAGGCTCGGGTCGACTTGCTCTGCAGCTCTGGCGAGCAGCGCGTCCGAAATCTGGTTGGTTTGCGTGGAATAGCTCTGCAAGTGCGTTCCCTTTGATCCGACGTAAGCAGCCGACACCACCAATCCCGGTGGCATTTCCCGCTCGACGTTGAAGTTCCACTGCTGAACGTAGCCCGGCACATGATGGCTTGGAACCGCCTCGGTAATCGACTGCACCACCTGGGTCATGAATTGCTGTGTTCCCTGAACTCCGAGGCTCCGGCCCGGTGGCGAGGCGATGCCGGTTGGAAACGGAAGGGCTATGGTATTGATGGGATGAGTTCCATCAATCGTTCCGGTGTACGTTGTGGCCGCGGCATTGACCATATCGTTCAATGGGTTGAGGCCAAAGGACACGTAATTTGGGATCCAGAAGATTCCGTAACCGCCGCGGATCACCATCTTCTGCGTGACGCTGTAGGCAAATCCGAGGCGGGGAGAAAAGTCGGCCGCGGGAAGGGGAATATTGTTTCTGGAATGCAGGCCCACCAGAAATACATCCCCTTTCACGGGGGCAGACCCTGGCGGAAGAAGCGGGGTCAGGAAGTTGGTTGCATTAGGGTCAAAGTAGGACAGTCGATTGTATCGTTCCGACCACGGTCCCTGGAGTTCATAGCGCAGACCAAGGTTCAAGGTAAGTCTGTCGGCCGCACGCCAGGTATCTTCAAAATAGAACCCGCGGTAGATCTGTTGTCCCGCGGTGAAGTCCGGAACAACCGCCTGGGCAAAGAAATGATTTTCGAAATTATTGAAGTTGTCGGCGTATCCCAGCAGGAAGTCAGCGAAAGAAAATCCCGTACCTGGAACCCCGGGCAGACTGGTGAAACATGCCTGACCGGGAGCACAGAAGTTGAAGGCCCCGCTGGCAATATTGGTTTGGGTGTAATTGTCGCGGCCGACCTCAAATTGCAGTCCCAGGCGATATTGATGATGGCCTCGCAGCATGGCAATGCTCGGAGAAAGGTTGTACTGCGTGTTGTGATCCTGAATAAAACTCTGGCCCTGCGAACACATAATATTGTCGGTAATGTTAGCGACACAGGGCGTCGGCGGTGTGCGCATGCCAGGGGGGATGACGGCGTTGTAGCTACCGGGCCAGCCAATCGAGGTCAGGTCAAATCCCGAGTTTTTCGGAGTCCGGGAGTAGTTGAACCGGCTGAGACTGGCATTGAGATAGAAGACTGTGGTCGGAGTTACCGCGTAGTCGTATCCGGCGGCCACTGCGCGAGTGGAATACTTCTCGACGCAACGGTCGACGCACACGCCGGTTCCCAGCGGATCGATCGGAAGGTCGAACACATTCCAATAGGTCAGACGAACAAAGAGCCTCTGCTTGCTGGCGATGTTCTGGTCCAGGCGCACAACCACCTGATTGTCGTTGCCTCCCGTGGGTGTGGCAGTGGTGAAATTTTCGGTTACTGCGCTGCCCGACCTGGGAGCGGGCCAGAGATTCAGAAGCCGGGATGAAGTTGGATTGATTCGATTTCCCGGAATCGTGTTGTTGAAGAACGGGGTCGGCGTGGCGGTGCTCCCCGGGCAGGCTCCGTAGGCATTCACGCTACCCGCGCAAGGATCGTAGAGCTGGTTGATCACCACCGAATTGCCGAGCGCATCGCTGCCGCGATCGTTGCACGTGCCATTTGTGAAGCCCGACGTGCATAGATCCGAAAAATCGCCAGCCATTGCCTTGGCGCCTGGAAGCGTGGCGGTGAACGGCTGCCCTCTGCGCAGGCGGAAACCTTCCCAGCTGAGAAACCAGAAGGTCTTGTTTTGGCGATAGTACGGCAGGTACAGAGGTCCCCCGGCCTGCGCTCCGAACTGGTTCTGAACCCAAGGTGGCCGCGGTTTTCCGGCGGCGTTGAGAAAGAAATCGTTGGCGTTAAAGATCTTGTTGCGCAGGTATTCGTGCGCCTCGCCGTGCAATAGACTCGTTCCCCCCTTGGTGCTTAGATTGACCACACCACCGGAGAACTTGCCCCATTCCGGACCCAGGTTACTGGTCTGGATTTTGAACTCCTGGATGGAGTCCTGAGTAGGAATCAGGACGGGCAGATTAATGTAGCCGATGTTGAGCGGCTGACCATCCAGGTATTCCGCGCTCTGATTGCCGAAAGAACCATTCACCTGATAATTTCCCCAGCCAAAGGGATTTACTCCCACCGGGGTACCCGTCGAACTTCCTTGCGGAACGACCGACGGAGCCAATTCGATCAGGTTAAAGACATTGCGGCCGTTCAGGGGGAGTTCATTGGCCTTTCTCTGTTCCACCACCGTTCCGACGGTCGAGGACTCAGTATCAAGCTGCGGCCTGCCTCCCTGCACCGTGACGCTTTCTGAGGCCGAACCCAACACCATTTCAAAGTTCACCTCAAGAGCGTCCTGCACGTGGAGAATCACGTCGGATGTAATCACAGCCTTGAATCCCAGTTTTTCGACTTCGATCCGATACGTCCCCGGGGGCAGGTTCGTGACGTAGTAGCTTCCGGTCTCGTTCGTGACACCTTCGTAGTGAACGCGTGTGCTCGTATTGATGACGGTGACTCTTGCATCCGCGATGACCGCTTTACTCGGATCCGTAATTCTTCCCGTCAGGGATGCATTGGTGGATTGGCCGCACAGGGGAATAACGGCCGACAAAACGACGATGGCGATCCAGGCGAATTTACTCATGACCGTTGTGGTGATTCAATCGGATCGCCCTCGTACATTACGATCAACTCCCACCCAGCCGTCGCAGCAGATCTTCTTCCTGTTCCTGCGAGGCGCGAAATTCGGCGAAGCATCCCCACGCTTTCAGGCCCTGTCAGAATGGCCAACAGCCGAGGTGATCCGGCGCCATCCAACGGCGCGAACGAGCAAGTTGCCCGCCAGTATACCCGCATGAAGAACGATTTTCCTGACCAACGTGCAGGGAGGCGGCTGCGGTATATTCTAGAGCGTTCCAGCGGTGGGGATGGAATACCGGCTTGCTAAAGACAGCTACCATCGTGGTGTTAGCGGCAGCGCTCGCGACGCCCGTCCTGGAGGTTAAACATCCGGCCGGCTTGAACTTCACCCTGCAAAATTCGCCCACCTCTCGGAAATACCTGATTGAGACCATGCCCGGCGGTGTCGCCCTTCTGGACTATAACAACGACGGGCTGCTCGACATTTTTCTCGTGAATGGGGGTCGAGTGACAAGCTCCATGGAGATTCCGGAGACCTTCGATCGCAGCGACCCGCTCAACTGGAACCGCCTGTACCGCCAAAACAAAGATGGCAGCTTCACCGATGTCACCAAGGAAGCAGGATTGGCAAACCCAGGCGATGGCAATTACGGAATGGGAGTGGCGGTTGGAGATTACGACAACGACGGGTATCCGGATCTCTACGTCACGAATTACGGGAAGAACATTCTTTACCATAATAACGGTGATGGCACCTTTACGGATGTAACGGCGAAGGCTGGCGTTGCCGCGGGAGGCTGGTCGGCTTCGGCGGGCTTCTTCGACTATGACAACGACGGAAAACTGGATTTATTTGTTACGCGCTATATGGAATGGGACACCAAGCACAGCAAGACCTGCGGGGGTGAGTGGCACACCTACTGTCCTCCGGAGGAGTTTCCGGCGACCACCAGCATTCTCTTTCACAATCGAGGTGATGGCACTTTCGAGGACGTGAGCCAGCGGTCCGGAGTCGCCGCCAAGAAGGGGCGCGGATTGGGAGTGGCCTTCGCCGACTACGATGATGACGGCTTGACCGACATTTTCGTGGCCAACGACGGCATGCAGCAGTTTCTGTTTCACAACAACGGCAACGGCACCTTCACCGAACGCAGTTTGGACGCGGGAGCCGCACTCTCGGAAGACGGCCGACGACTCTCAGGCATGGGCGTGGTTTTTCAAGACTATGACAACGACGGCCGTCCAGACATCATCGTGACCGAACTACCGCGCGAGATCTACGGGGTCTACCATAACGAGGGCAAAGGTCTGTTCAGTTACCAGAGCCTGGAAACCGGCCTGGGCATGTTGTCGAGTGGAAGTTCAGGATGGGGCGTTGGCCTGGAGGATTTCGACAACGACGGATGGAAAGACTTGTTTGTGGCGCAGGGACACGTCCTGGACAACGTGGAACAGATCGATCCTTCGCTGCATTACCGCGAACTGCCCCTGCTGGCCCTAAACCGTGGAGGACGATTCGAACGAACGGATCCGGGTACGGGGTCCCCGGTGGCTGCACGTGGAGCGGCGTTCGGCGACCTGAATAACGATGGCTGGCAAGACGTGGTGATGACAGTTCTCGGCGAGCAACCGCAGGTCTTTGTCAATCCCAGAGGGAAACAGCACTGGCTCGCTGTGAAGCTTCGTGGCACGCGCAGCAATCGCGATGGCCTGGGTGCTCGCGTTCGCGTGAACGGACAAACACGATTTGCAACGACGGCGGGGAGTTATCTCTCCGCCAGCGACAAACGCCTGCACTTCGGACTCGGAGCCGCCCAGGCCGCACGAATCGAGATCGCATGGCCTTCCGGCGTTCGGCAGACTCTGAATGACGTTCACGCAGACCAGTTCCTGGAAGTGGTTGAAGCGGAGAAACCTTGATAGGCGCGCTCTTGTTCGTGTTTCTCGCCTGGCAGACCTCATCGCCGGAAGTGTTGACACACTTGCAGGCCGGAGCCGAGGCCGAGAAGAACGGACACTTCGAGACAGCGATCTCCGAATTCCGCAAAGTCACTGAACTGGAACCGGCGGTCGCGACTGGCTTTGTGAGTCTGGGCCAGGCATATCTCGAGAACCATGACTACGCCGGGGCGATTGCGCCGCTGAAACAGGCTTTGAGGCTTAGTTCCGGTCTGCGTCCCGCGCATCAATTGCTGGGCTATGCCCTGCTTGCCCAGGGCTACGCCACCGAGGCAATTCCCCACCTCGAAAAAGCGCAGGACACTGCCGCGTTGGGAATCGCACAACTTGAGGCCGGGCAGTTGTCAGACGCGGTAGCCAATCTGCAGGCGGCGGTGAGCAAACATCCGAACGACCCAGACTTGCTGTACTACTTCGGTCGTGCGAGCGGGCTGCTCTCCAAACAGTCCATCGATACGCTGATCGCGGCTTATCCGGATTCGGGACGAGCGCACCAGGCGATGGCCGAGAATTATTACGTTCTGCGGCAGATGCCACAAGCCGAGAAGGAATTCCAGGCGACGATCCGACTGCGCCCAGACCTTCCCAACATTCATCTGGAACTCGGCCTCGTCTACGCGGGCGCTTCGCAATGGCCACGCGCGGAAGAAGCTTTCCGCGCTGAGACCAAGTTGCAGCCAGGAAGCGCCGAGGCGGCGTACCGGCTGGGCAACGCGCTGCTGCAGCAGGGCAAAGTGCGGGAGGCGCGGGCCGAGCTTACGCGGGCGGACAAGCTGCAACCGGAGATGCCGGAAACGCTCTACTCGCTGGGGAAAGCCGCCTCGCTTGAGGGCGATGCCCTCTCGGCTGAGCATGCCTGGAGAAAAGTGATCGAAGTTGAGAAGGAAAGCTCGTTAGTGGCCCAGGCACATTTCGCACTCGCGGGCCTCTATCGCAAGCAAGGAAAGTCGGAAGAGGCGGAACGTGAAATGGCAGAATTCAAGAAGCTGCAAAATGCCGCCCCTCCGCCCGAAGGACCACAGAACTAGGTTCCTATTCAAAACGGCTTGCCGCGCATGCAGAGAGTGCGTTCAGGCCGATCGGGCCTTACCCCTGAAATGTCGGGAGGCAGCACTGGAAATCTTGCGGTCTCCAGGTCACTCCGAAGCTGGGTCAACGATTTGTATTGAATTCCATGGATCCCCATCGTCCGAGCCCTCGCGAGGGTGACCTTGCGATCGTCGATGAACAGGCTCTTGGATGGCGCAACACCCAAGCCCGTACGCAGTGCTCATAGATCGCCGGCTCCGGCTTGATCAGCCTGACCTCGCAGAAAACGTACTCCACTAGAGGCCGGTCTACCCGGTTGAAGTTCCCCGCACATGCCTAACCATGTCGATGTTCATGTTGGAGAGATCCGCAGTTTTCATCTCCGCCGCCCGCAGTTCTTCGAGCCAGGCGATCATGCCGGGGTTGGGATTGGACCCCATCGCCACGTCTTAGCTGATTCGCCTAGCCGTTGGCGGCGGCACTGTCTGTTCCCGTGGCCTCCGAACCCGGCGGTTTGCGCTCGTCAAGCTCCACGATTTCCCATCAGGCCAGCATAGACCCGGCTGCGTAACTGCGGGCGCCGCAACTCGACCGCTGCCGTTGCGTCGCCCGAGCGTCGAAAACAAGACCTCGGGCGGCGGGGTTCTCGATGCATTGAAAAGTGTACGGGACAGCCTGCTGATTGTCGGGTGCATTTGCGGGCTGCGCTCCACAAGTCTCCTGCTTCGAGCGCTGGCAATCGCCGAGAACACCCACACTGGACGACGAGACTCCCCTTCGTTTTCGAGTACTCCAATTCCCCCCAGCTTCCACTATCCAGGGCCCACCCATTGCATCCGGGGAACACCGCAGGGATGGGGAAATTGCTAGTTTGTCGGTCGGTCTTCGGCGAGTCCCAGTCGGCGCCATCTACGAAAAACTGCGAGCAGGGCGAGCGGCCACA
>Ga0137416_10000688_pt1 | contig 16147 bp, 17 predicted proteins | sample CZODoug3_1_1_16f_FD_108282 | JGI IMG/M metagenome (GOLD analysis project Ga0137416, IMG submission 108282) | Vadose zone soil fungal communities from Angelo Coast Range Reserve, California, USA - CZODoug3_1_1_16fungal (Illumina Assembly) | ecosystem: Environmental > Terrestrial > Soil > Vadose...
AATTAATGGATTACCAGACACATTTTTGGATTTAAAAAGCATTAGATTAAATCTACAGTTTAGAGTTCTAAAGAGTGATGGTACAAATTTTACTGAAGCTCAACCAGTTTTTCCAGCTGCAAATGTTTTCCATACTCTATTTAGACAGGTTTCTTGTTTTCTAAAAGACTCTACAATGATTACGAGACAACACAATTTGTAAGTAAAATAGAAAATTTTATTTTATATCTAATAATTATTCTCTTTTACTTAGATATGCATATCAAGCATACATCCAAAATGCGTTTTATACAAGTCAACAATATAAAGATACAGCATTGAGTAATGTAGGGTTTTTTGGAGATAAAGCTGATTATTTCGAATCTGTACTCGCAACAGTAGATGAAATAAAGGAAATTCCAAATGTTGAAAAACGATGGGCGTTAATTAGCGCTTCGAGATGGGCTGATGTGTCAGGACCTATTTATATACCATTTTTTGATTCAGAAAATTTGTTATTAAATAATATGAATTTAGATATTGAGTTAGTAAGAAATACACCTGAATTTATTCTTTATGATGAAACCACAGGTGTAGCATATAAAATTGAAATTAGAAATCCTACATTGACAGTAAGGCGTTATAAACCATCAGCACCGTTTTTAAATAGTTTAGTTAGAAATTTAGAAAAAAGTAAATGTAAATATTCATTTCGAAATATTGATATGAAAGCTACAAATTTTTCAAAAGACTTAACAAGATTAACAATACCTAATATAACAACAGGTCAAATTCCTTCAAGAATTATTTTTGCTTTTTTTGAATCTTTAGGTTTTAAAGGAAATTATACAAGAAATTCGTATTATTTTCAACATTTTAATTTAAAGGAAGTGAATTTATTTGTAAATTCTGAAAAATATCCTGGTGTTCCTATTATTTATGATTTTAGAAATAAGGTTACATCACCAGGTTATGAATTTTATATGGAACAATTAGGTTTATATCAAAGTAAAACAAATGGAATAAGTAAGTCAGATTATGAAAATGGTTATACAATATTTGTTTTTGATTTAACATCAGATCTTTCAGCATCTCAAGATCATTTTTCAATGATTCAAACTGGTGACATATTTGCTGAATTTAATTTTGAGAGGGCTTTAGAGAAAGAAATAACATGTATTGTTTATACTGAATTTGAAAAGTTGTTAGAAATTGATCAGTTTCGTAATGTTAATAGTAGTGAACAAATATTTTAAATAATAATTGTTATAAATTATTTTAAAATTATTATAAAAATATGAATTCTTTAGAAATTGAAAATATTTTAGGAAAGTATAAGTGGAATAGATTTAAGTTTCTTGGTTGTTTTGCAGCTGATATTTTACCAACTGATATAAATAAAAAAATTCCGGTTTGTTTTATTGCAAATGTGGATCAATTATCAGAAAGTGGAAGTCATTGGGTTTTATTTTTGATACCAAAAGAAGGTCATTTAGAATATTTTTGCCCATTAGGAATTAGTTTTTATCACTGGCCTATTTTTGTTAATTATATTAGAAATATAATGAGTTTTGAATGTATTATTATGAATAGAAAAAGAATTCAAAGTATTAATAGTAATCTTTGTGGAATTTTTTGTATTGAATTTGTAATTAAACGAGATAAAGGAATTAGTTTTGTTTCAATTATAAATAGTTATTCAACAAAAAATTTTTTATGTAATGATTTACAAACTTTAAATTTTCTTAAAGATTTAAGAATTAAAATAAATAATAATTTGTAATTGTAATCGATTTATAATTGGTTTTGGTTTAATAAAATAATAATTTAGAAAAATAATTGATTTTTTAAATAAAATTTAAAGTTATCGATTATTATCTAATATATTTATTAGTGTACGGTAGTTATATGCTCAAGTGAAATTTATCTACACTTGACCATATCTACAACATACTTATTTTTTATTAACGAATCTGTTCGTTTTTAAAATTTAAAACCGTTGGAAAATTCTTCTTTTTTTCTTATTTTAAATACCACTATTAAAATAGATTAAATTCTTTTTTTAAAAAGTAATTAATATTTGACAAATTATTGTTATTATATAAAATATATATAAAAGAGCATGCTCAAACAAGTACTATGAATTAAATAGAATGTAATTAAACATTGATAATAATGTTTTGATTGACCTAATATAAAAATTTTTATATTTAAAAATGCAACAAAATTATATCTTTATAAAGTGGTGCTCTCTATATAATAAAAGTAATAGAATGTAATTTGTATATAAATAAAAACAAAATTTAAAATTAAAAAAGAAAAATGGAAGTTGATCAAGAAAATATTGATAATTTTGGTAAAATTGTAGAAAATAATTTGCCAAAAATAAAAATTAAAAAAGAAAATGGAAGTTGATAAAGAAATTGTGGAAAATAATTTCCCATTGAAAGATAAAGAGGTATCATTCAGATATATTCTTTATCAAAAAGAAACATTTTATAATACTGAAAAAGTTATTAAAAGAGGTTCTTGGTGTCCTAGCATTTCAATGGTTAGGCAAGCTGCAGAGGTAATATATTGAAATTTTTTCTTAATAGTTAAATATTTGAACTAACAATTAATAATAAATATAGATAAGTAAACAAGAAGTTGAAAGGAAAAACGAATCGCCAACAATTAAATCATATTGTTCGAAGGAAAATGTTGTGTTGTTATTAAATCGATACAAATATTACTACTCAATTGAATCCAGCTTAACAAATAGAAGCACAACACAGCGCGGAAATAATGGGACAGAAATTGCTGACTTAAGAATTGATGTTGAAAATATAATTTATAATGAGACTATTCATTTCATTACTCATTTAATTATGTCATAAGATGGGATTAATTGTTTATCACAATTACAATTAAACCCAAAAAAATTGAACGATGCCTTCGCCATAACCTTTCAATTAATCGACAAAGCATTTATTGTGAAAGTCATTAAGGATGAGTTAACAAAAGATAATCGTTTTAAGAAAGATGATAAAGCATGGTTATATTTAAATAATGAGTTTAAAGATTTTGTTTCTTGGTTTGATTTCAGAACAACTTTTTTCACAGTAACAAAACATGTGCAAAATATTTTAAACAAGAAAAGAAATTTTGTTAATTAATTTGTAAATAAATTAAATGTAATTAATGTAAATAAAAGTTAGGAAATAAAACAATAATTTGTCAATATAATAAAATTTCAATATAATTTTAAACAATGTGAATTATTTTAAATCAAAATCGAAATTAAAACGATAAAATAAGAGATAGTTCCCACTGTTTTCTCGAAAAACAAATTCAATGCTGATAATATTATATTTTGAGAGGAAAAAATTACAACGTCTTCACAGTCTTCGACGGAAATAAGTTTTGATTTTTTATTTTTGACAAGTTAATTCTTTGAAATAGTAAGTTTTCAAAGTTTTGACTTAATTTTAAAAACATATAAAATTTGAGTAGATTCACAATTTAAACAGATCTACACGATTTTCTATTTTGAATAGTTAATTTTCAGAATTTTAACTAAACAATAATTTGTCAAATAGAATGAAATTGTAATTAATTTTAAAAATGAATTATTTCAATATATTTTTGAATTTAAGACATTGAAAATATGTTAAAAATTTCCCACCGTTTTCTGGAAGAAACTTTCAATTAAATTAATATCGATACGATAATTTCATTTCACATCATTATTTTGTTGATCATTCATCTATCGATTAATAGCGAGTATGCTAAATTATCATCAATTTTTGAATAGTTAATACTTTGAAAAGAAATTTTCAGAGTTTTGACTAAATACTAATTAATATTAAATCTCCTTTTTTCTATTTATTATCTAATCGAAAATAATAATTTGTCAAATATAAATATATTTTAATTAATTTTGTAACATTTTTATTTTTATCTATTTAATAATAAAAATTTTATACACAAATTAATTTAACTTCCCACCGTTTTTTTAACATAATTTTAATTAATCAAAGATAAATCTAATCAATAGAAACAATCACATCAGAGGAATCGATTTATATATAATATCTCTCTTATTTTTTGCTGTTAATTCGTAGGGAAATAATATTTTCCTACGAATTAACCAAAATCTTAATCAATATTCTTCACAATAATTAAGGATATTATTTTAAAATAAGATAACAAATAATAATTTGTCAAACATAATAATATTTAAATTAAATTTTTTATAATTTAAATAAAATTAAAGAATTGTATGATATAAATCAATAACACAAAGCAAACTTCCCACTGTTTTATTTAAATATTTTTAAAATAATCAAAAATTTTAAACTCAGAATTGTAAAAATACAATCATCGGATTTGGAAGATAATACAGCAATATTGTTTTCTATTTTTGAATAGTTAAATCTTTTGAAAATTCATTTTTCAAAATTTTAACTAAAATAAAAAATAATATCAAATATTAGACTAACAATAATTTGTCAAACATAATAAATTTTTAATTAAAGTTTTGATAATTGAAATAAAATTAATGAATTGTAAGAATTTAATCAATAAAATTATTTAATTTTCCCACCGTTTTCTTAAAATTTAATGTCACAATGTATATTTACTTTCAATTTATATAACTACAGACTAATAGATGTTTCGTATATAAATTAAAGACAAATTTATCAGTCATCTGAATATATATTTTTGTTGAAAATTATCTATTTTTAAATAGTTAATTTTCAAAGTTTTGATTAATATTTTAAATTAATCACAAATCATATATCTTTTAAAATAAATAAATTTTAATTCAATGATAACAATAAATTTATACATACATATACATTTTTATATTATTAAATTCTTAGTGCGTAACAATCTTTTAAAGACAAAAAATTTTCTTTTAACTATAACAATTAAATTACATAACAAATAACAAATAACAAATAACAATAAAATTATTTATCACATTATTTATCACAATATTAACATCTTTTTGTACCAAATGGTCTTGTTTTGTAATTATCTTCTATTATTCTTTTGTCATAAGTCATTCTGACCATTTTATCCATATTTCCTTTTGATATACTAGATTCGAATTTATTTCTAACAAAATGTAATTTGATTGGAAATTTATGGATAATATCTCTAACTTCAGATTTAACCATTTTTTTATAAATTTCGTATGTTAAACCGTGATCCCCTTTGGGACAACCTTTAGCTTTAACTTCTTCTCTTCCATCAGATAACACAAAACTGTAAGTCTTAGGACCAATACTACAAAATTTTGTTATATATACACTGTCACCAAAATCACCTAAAATCTCATCCGTTAACTCCCCCAAAGCATTTCCAATTGGTAAACCATTTATAACAGTTTTCTTTTTCTGACACCAAATGACAGAATCCTAAAAATACAAATAATGTTAAATATAAATTTTATTAACATGATTATTAAAATTACCGTATCAAAATATAATAATTCGGCATCAGGGTGTGAATGAACTTTAAACATTAACAACCACAACCAAATCCTTGCAAACATAGTTACGAATGAAGCCAAAACGATATTTGTTCGAAAGTTGTCCTTTCCAGAACTTTCATCAGCATTTTCAAATATCATTAAAAGTATTTCCATTTCTTCATCTAATGGTTTGATATCTTTCAAATTAAATTCCGGATTGTATATGATTTCATTAAAAGAGTTAAGATTTGTGACAATTTTATGCTGATCTTTATTTGGATTTTGTCCAAATTTCCTAAAAAGATAAATTATTTTTAAAAATAATATTTAATTTAAATACATTAATACATTTACCCATATAAAGAATTCAGCATTAATTTAGCAATTGCCTTCAAAGGAGGGTTTTTTATAATATTGTTTGGATCTAAACGAATATTTTCTCTTTGAAAAATTTCTTCGATATAATTTTGCTTATCAGCATCCGTTACACAATTTGGAGGATATCCTTGAAATTAAAATTATTGTTTAATTTAAATTTACTTTTATAAAAATAAAATGTAATAACCTGAGGCTTCCAATTTTAATTTTAGAAATGCATTCACATAACCATTGAAGTATTTTTCAGGATCTGATTTTGATCCTTGAAAAAATTTCTCATAATGAAAAATTGTGAAGATTCTAAATAAAATATTATTAATATTAAAAAGAAATTAGTTTCTTTAAAAAATACCTCAAAATCTTATAGCCATGTTCCAAAGCTAATTCCAATTCAGGAGTTCCCCACGTTCCTGTAAATGATCTTTCTGAATCAGAATGTGGACAATATTTATTATTAACAATTGTCATGCAGGAAAAACATAATGGGAAATATAATTTCCCATTATGTCTTAAAGGTAAAATGGGTAAGTGTAGTTTGTCGGGAGCCAAAACGGTACATGTTACCAAACCGAAAAATTTGGTAATGTCACAATTATCACTTTGCTCTTGATTTAATTTAATCACGTGTGGATGTCCTTTATAATAAAAATTAAGTTTATAAATTTTGATTAATTAGAGATAATGTAAATTTACCCAAAGGATATTTTTCCTTTTTCATTACAGCAGGATATAATGAAGTGAAATCAAAATATTTGATTTCCTCTTCTTCAGAACATTCTTTTAATAACACCACAGCATTAACACGGCCTATTAAAATTAATTACAATTTTATTTTTTAAAATGAGTTTGAAATCAAATAATATATACCACCAAAGTAAAAACTTCTAGGAGCAATAAAAGTTGAAGAAATCTCTTCATTCACTTCCTTTAATATTTCTCCAGAATCTGATTCTTTAATCATATTATCAAACTGACATTCCTGAATAGTGACAAATTTATAGTCTGGAAATTTTTTCTTAATAAAAATTTCGCGACGTCTGGTCATTTCTTTAGCATATGTTAATTTCACTAATGATTGCGGATTATTATGCCAACCATGTTTATTGACACAATCATTACAATTACCATGCCACCTTAAAATGAAAATTAGATAATAAAAATAAATTAACTTTTAAATTATGTGAATAATTTAAGTACCAACAACCATAAAATTCATAAATGGTTTTATTTCTATGGTCAATGCCGTCTAAATAATAATTGCCAACTTTAAATTCCCCTGTTGAAGATAATGCGTGTTCAATTGAAATATTTTCACTTCTTTCCAAAAACTTTAACCAAATGATACTTTTCTTAGAAAAGTTTGTTCCTATGTATCCCTATAAATAATATTAAAGTATAGACATAAAATTTTATTGTATGTATAATTTTTACTTGATTAGGATAGGCTCCAATACTATTTCTAGGTAAATAATTAATCTGGAATGTTCTGAAACAGGCTGATGCCAAAGTACAATCTTGACTAAAATTATAATTATAATATTTTATTAAAAATATAAAATTTTTTATTAAAATAATAACTTACGTAAAAGGGTTAATTTTGGCTACTTTGTAGAAGGATTTTAAATAGGTAAAAACTCCACAGAATAGAACATGCACATCTTGCTTGCAATATTCTATAGAAACATCCTTAACACTCCATTGTTGTTGGTACTTTATTGAATCACGATAGTAAAAATCATCAAACTCTTTCTCATCAGCAGGATTTATGTCAAAAAATTTCTTTTGAGGCATTGGTCCAAAGTAGTGAAGTGTATCAAAATTGACAAATGAATATGGAAAAAAACTTTTGGAATCTGCAAATCCAAAAATGTTTGGAAATTTTCTTAAAGGAAAGGGTATAAAATTCAAAGAGTCTATAAATTTTAATTCGATATTTTTATTTTTAACAATCATTTGCATTAGTCTAGAACCGTTGAAGATAAGGCTAGGAATAAAATAAGGATTTAAATAGAAGTGTTTTAGTATAAAATAGAAATCGAAAGCTTGCCCATTATGGGCAAAGCAGATTGTTTTTTTCGGAACTAAACCGTTTGTCAGGTAAATAAAAAAATCTCTTCCACAATCTACACCATAAAACACTTTTTCTTCATAATCACAATCACTAAAACTAACTTCTGACTTCTGGTTATAAATTTCTTTAATATTATACAAACGACTTATGCATAAATAAGGTGTAACAACATTATTTACATTATTAAATGTTTCAAAATCAAAAATTAAAATAAATTCACAATCTGGAGGTGGTTTAAAACCACTCTTTATAAAATGTTTTCTAGGGGGGTGAATGCATTTACAAAATTTACAGTAATCTTTTGAATAACATTTATGCTCTTTCTTCTTCTTCACAATAAATAAATTGTCACATTTTAAACATATTTTCTTTCTTTCACAAACTTTATTCCTAATATGTATATTTTTACAAGATTTGTTGTAAAAATATCTATGACATTTTTTACAGTATGATGTGCGAATAGTTAATTGTTTATCATGTTGAACTTGAGACTTGCACATAAAACACCTATTTTTACAAATATGAGATAACAAACTTTTCCCACTCTTATAACAAAGTTTGCAAATAAATTTACCAAAATATCCATTAGGTTTTCTAATTACGTCATAATGGTATTTGGTTCCAAAATCATTGTCACTTTTTACCAAAAATATATCTCTAAAAAAAGAGTTTTTACCAAGATATCTTTCATTTATAATTTTATAATGACTTTTAGCGCAATAGATAACCAAATTGAAACCTAAATAATTTAGAAAAGTTCTCCAATGCTTGATTTTGACGGGTATAAATGTTAAAAATTTTGAAGCATCAGTTGTCAACTTATTAGATAATGTTTTAAAAATAGTCTTAGGTTGATATTTTCTTTGCCAGTCTTTTAGTTTAAAAATGTCATTCTTTTTAACATAAGCACAATTTACATTTTCTTTAAAAGATAATGCGATTATTAAACCATATATAAAAGAAGTTAAGTTCGATTTTACAACAATACAACTTTTTTTAATTTTGTTAAAGTTTGCAATATTAATATTGGTAGATTTTTTTAATCTTTTAACCATTTTTAGTTCTTTGGTAAAAAAGTAAAAGACAATTCGATTTCACTGCTAGTCACTATATCTTTTTTTGACTGTAACAATCTGTACAATTCGATTAAAAATAATTCACTAGATATATCGGTTAAAGGCAGGAATTGCAAATTAATGTTTAAGTCATTAGCTTTTAAATTCACTTTTACACGGCTAAACTTGTTTGGAAACTCTGCTTCTATTTTTTCTAACACTCTGTTGAAAATATCTTGGAAAATATCTCGAAACAAGTCCATAAAATTGTCTGGTTGCAATTCTTCATAGATATGCGGATTAATTTTTGTCTTGAAATGAGAAAATAATACTCCATATAGTTTTGAAAATTGATTTCTCTCACTTGACATATCATAATTATCGCGAATTATATTTAGATATTGTTCTTCCGAAAGATTTCTATTTGGGGGTCTAACAGAATCGTTATCCAAATTATTATCATTATCAAAATAGTTATCAAAACTGTCTACCGAATTTTCAATTTCGGAAATCAAAGAATTGTCTCTAGATATTGTCTCACTGTTTAATTGTTCATTTTGACCTAAAACTATAACACTATCTGTAGAATTTTCATCAAAATTATTTACTAATTGTTCATTTGAAACTATAACACTATTTCTATTTAAATCATTTTCGACATTAAAAACAATAACACTAGGTCTATTAAAATGATTCATATTGATATTTTCATAATTTAATATTTTATTTTACTATTTAGGAAGAAAACTTAAAATATATAAAATATAATATTAATAATTTGAGTTTGAATCAAATTTTACAGGCAGGTTAAAAATCTCATTATAATTATTTAAAGGTTATTTGTTATTTAAATATTTTTAATTTTAGTTTTAACATAAATTGTATAAAAATAAACTGTCTAACTAACAATTTACACGATTTCAAAAAGACTAATATATGCATAATTTTATGAACTTTCTCATTGTTAATAATAAATTTTCAATTTTTACATAATTATTAGTTAAATTTTGCAATTAGATTACAAAATTATTCAAATTTTTCTCAAAATTATTGTATTATTTTATGATCTTTATAATAGTTAGTAATAAATTTCAATTTTATAATTTTTAAAATTTTGAAATTTGATATAATTATATAATCCTATCTTTGTAATTATTCAAATTTTCTTAAAATTATTGTATTTTTTGTGATCTTTGTAATAGTTAGGAATAAATTTCAATTTTGCATAATTATATAATTGTGTATAAGAAAACAGTTAGATCTGTTTAAATTAAGTTATATTAGTAAGTAAAATATTTTATTTAATAAAAATAGTTTTTATTAAATAATAATTTTGTAGAATATTATATATTTTAACAATTTATTTGTTAATTCTATTCAAAAATTATTTATTAATTATGTCAGATAATTATTTGGATATTTGTAATTATATTAAAATGGTTTAACTGTATTATTTCAAATTGTATTTTAGAACTTTATATTAAGATTTAGTATAAAAGTTTGAACTAAAAACAAATTTTGAATAAAAATATTTTACATCAAAATGAAAAGATCTTCAAGTTTTATTCCTAGCATTATTAAGAAGAAGGTATCGAATATTGCAGAACAAGAGGAAGACTCTGAAATGAGTGCAAGCAAGAGTCAAGATCCTTATGATTACTCGTTATCAACAGCAAGTGTTGAAACTAGTTTTGATGTAAGTTGTTAATAAAATTTTGTTATATTTTAGTTAATTTTAGTTAAAAATTTTAAATTAAGACAATAATAATAAAGTTAACAAAATTTAAGAATAGTTAATAAAATTTTATTAAAAAGACTTCTAAGATTCATTTTAATAGTTATTCTTAATTTTCTGAAAGGCTTCGAAGATAACTATTCAATGGGTGGATAAACCCTTCAAACTCTTAGTAATTGAACGCGAGTATTCAACGCCGGATATTCCGACAATTTGGACCCGAAAAGTGTCTTTAACAACAACTGAAGTGAAGACACTCATCGACCAATATCGCAAAATCAGCTTAAAGTTGAAAGTTATGAGGGAGACGTTGATAGCTATGGGTGCAGAGTTTACGCCTTTCCGTCAACTCCTTAAGATAAGTAAAAATCATTACGGTGTCCTCACAATAATGGCTGATGGAACAGAATCACTCCACCTCACAAATCATTGGAGTTGGGTTCGTGAAGACCAAGACAATGACGAATTTGTCATATCTCTATTTATACCTGCTGTATTTCTTGATGAGGTAATGAATCGTATTGTCATAAAATTAAGTGAATGATTAACTACAATATTCATTATCAATAATTAATTCATTTTATTTATATTAATTTAATTTTACATTAAAATTGCACACATATTAACGGATAGCAATAGAATTTCATAATTAGTTAGCATAAAATATTTTTTACTATTTGTAAAAGTAAGAAAATATTTTAAAATTTTCAAGTTATTTTTACATTTGTATGAAAATTTTAATTTGTAAGGTTTAAATTGAAATATGGTTTTAATTTTTATAAGAAAATATTTTTCTATTATTGTAAAAGTTCGAAAATATTTTAATAATTTTTAGTTGTATGTTTTATTTTCACATTTGTATATGAAATTTTAATTTGTAAGGTTTAAATTTTTGTGAAAATATTTTTTCTACAATTTTGTAAAAGTTCGAAAATATTTTAATAATTTTTAGTTTTATGTTTTATTTTCACATTTGTAAGGTTTTAATTTTTTGTAAGAAATATTAAAATAAAATATTTTTCTACTATTTTGTAAAAGTTAGAAAATATTTTAATAATTTTTAATTCTGTTTTATTTTTAAATTTGTAGAAAAATTTTAACTTATTTGGTTTAAATTGAAATGTTTTTAATTTTTGTAGGAAATACTATCATTTTACTATTTTCTTAAAAACAATTTGTAATAAAAAAGTAAAAAATCGGAAAATAAAATACTTTTGTTAAAAAACAATAATAAAATTCTTTTTAAATAGAAAACAGTAACAGTTATTAAATTCCTTAAAAATAGAAAACAGTAACAGTTATTAAATTGTAATAAAAAAGTAAAAAATCGGAAAATAAAATACTTTTGTTAAAAACAGTAATAAAATTCTTTTTAAATAGAAAACAGTAACAGTTATTAAATTCCTTAAAAATAGAAAACAGTAACAGTTATTAAATTCCTTAAAAATAAAAAACAGTAACAGTTATTACTTTCTTACACTTCATCATCGCGGTTGAGTAGTCCTTCCATCTAAAATAAAAATTATTATATTAAAAACAAACAAATATTTATAAGAAAACTCCTTTCATTAATTTTCAAATTTTTATTGATCATTTTTATTAAAAAATATGAACAAAAAACACTCCTTTTTATTATATATCTTTCATATCTCTCTTAATCTAAAGAAACATCATGGAGAATCGATTCTTCATCCTATATTATCAATATTAAAAAATACTATTTTTAATAATTAAATAAAGCTAAAATAAATATTATTACAAACTTCGTTGGGTGGTGCCCTATTCCCATCACCATCCAATCTATTGTACCGACGCCGCCTATACCACTGTACCAACTTCAAAACCAGAGCCAACCTAAAAATAAATTTTTATTTTATATATCTTAATATTTAAATTCATTATATAAACATACATAATAGGTAAACAAACGACATAAAAAACATCTAATATGACTCTTTCATAATCAAAACCTCTCTCAGAAGGTTGTACAGTGGTAGTAATGCGGGTTGTTGTAGTTGTGGTAGGGGATTCGGTGGTTGTCACAAATTCAGGCAGATCTTCCCCTATATATATAATTTCATTACTTTTCAAAATTTTAGTATGCTTTATATATCTAGATATCTTTATAGATATATATTATTTTTTCAAATTTTTAAATATTTTTACCTCCATATTGCTGACCATCCCAGACACAAGCCCTGTGTCTATTGGCAAGACTTTGACACACAAACATGTCTTGCTGACAACTAATCACCCAATCGGGGTTGCGAGTAACTAAACAACCTTCCAAACATTCCTCGAACATTTCACAAATAGTTTTGGGAAGTACACCCATCTATTACATATTAAGTTAACTCTTAATATTATAATCGCAAGCATATCTTTACTCTCAAATAATAACATATTGTTATTTAACCTAATGCATTGGGTAAACTGAGATAATCTGATTTTTACAGGAAAAGGAAAGTCCTATCTTAAACATATATTTTTCTATGTATAACGGTTATCTGGTTTGAAATAGGGATTTCCTTTTTCTTGTAAAAATCAGAGAATTACAGTGTACCCAATACTTAAGCTTAATATGTAATTAAAATGAAAACTATAGATTATTGTTACAAATTAAATTACTAAAGTTTTCATTTGTCATCTAATTATGTTATTGAATAATTTTTACTTTGTTCTTACCTTATATTGATTGAATCGAATCAAAAAAATTGTCACCAAAAACCGGATTGAATCGAATCAAAAAATTGCCAAAAATTCCCAAAGTCACACAAAGTCAATAGAATCACTCAATACTAATATTCATAGAATAAATTGTATCACTTTAATGTTTTAAAAATTGTCAATCAATCCAATAGATTGCAAAATATTGAATTGATTGACAAATACAAAATTAACTAACTTTCATTATGTTTAACTCATTATCAAAACACCAATTGTTCACCCTGTATTTTGAAATTTTTTGGGTTTGTCAATGGGTGTTTTGACAATACTTTTACCGAAACAATTTTCCGTATAAACTTACAGGAACTTCATAACGAACGATAGAAAACCTGCGATTACGATTTTCTGAGCAACGCCCTAATTTAAGACGGCCATATTTGTTTTGGTGTGGTGCGATGAGAACGGAAGACCGATATTAAAAATTTTTTTTAATAACGGACTTCCGTTCTCATCGCACGGATTCAAAACAAATATGGTCGTTTAAATTAGGGCGTTTCTCAGAAAATCGTATTCGCGGTTTCTATCGATCGTTACGAGGTTCTCATAAGTTTATGCGGAAAATTGTTTCGGCAAAGTGTTGTTTCGGCGAAGTGTTGTTTCGGTAAAGTATTGTAGGTTATTGGATATTTTAGTTCCATTCAAAATCGGTAAGATTAAAAATTTAGTAAATATTGGATCAAAATTTTAATTAAGGAAAGTCTATTTAACATGTTAACTTCATATTTAGGTGTTCCTATTCAACATGTTGAAAGTTATTTTGTGTTTGGTTTTGGTACCTTTGGGGTTTGTTTTGAAGTAATATTTATTATGATTAATACACAAAATAACATAACAATATTTTCTTATTCTAAAAATTAATAGCTTATCATGTAAGGAGAGAGAATGCTCTCAGGGTTGCTTGTCATTTTATCTCACGAATGAGACTAAATGTATAAGTTCAAAACCTGCCTGTATCATTTTCAATAAGAGAGTTAATATTTCCTGTACATGGTATGGTCTTCAATTGTCAGAACAAGGTATTTAAAATATTGAAAAAATAATTCAAAATTATCAATATATTATTTACTTTAAGTTCACACTTCAACTTCTAAGACTCAGATTATGACAACACTACTGCCTTTACCAAAATTATTACCAATTCTGTTACCTATTCCCATTCTTAATAAAACTCTTTCAACCAAACTAGCTTCTACAAAAATTAAGTCAACTGATTCGGGTAAAATTTTACTTATATTTAATTATTTTTTAAAATTTTAAGTAACTATGTTTGCTTTTTAATTATTACCAGAGTCTTCCATAATATCACAGACAAAACCTATTACAAGAATCTCTACTTCAAAAACTATATCTGTTAAAGGTTTTTTTACATTTTCAAAATTTTACATAATAGTTTTATTATTTTTAATATGTATTATTTTTATAGCATTTTAGTCAACAATTTGAAAATTATATATATCATTATTTTTAATTAATTAAATTTTACCATTAGTGTTGTTGCCAATGTCAACAATGTCAACAACTCCTACCATCACAACTACAACAATAGTACCTACCACTTCCGCTATGTCCACTGTATCCGCTATGTCCGCTTTGTATGCTGTGTCCACGAAGTCTAATGTGCCAACAGTTTCTGAGTTATCTGTGTCAACCATTGCTACTGTACCAACTACCAAACCTACCGTGTTACCTAATATAGTGTCAACAGTGTCAAAACCGGTTATGACTGCCACAGGTTTTCTTAAATTTTTTATTTATTTTACATAAATAATGATTCACAATTTTAATCATTAGTTTTACTATTAAATTTGAACATATCAATATTTGAATTCATATTTTTATTTATTATAGATAATGTTATGATTTGGATTATTTTTGGTATTGGGGTTTGTTTTTTTGGAACAACTATTTTCCTAGGGTAAAAATATATTAGTTATAAAACTGTTTATTTTTGAAAATTGAAAATTCTTTTATTTTAGATTAATGCTAAGGCGTAAATGGTTGGAGAATCTAGAAGTTCGTTTCGAAAGAGATCAGGCCTTAAATAGAGCTTTAAGTTTAAAAATTAGAGTTTAATAGAATTTTAAACTTATATTTCATTTTCTTTTAATTATTAACATTAACTACTTAATTTTGTCATAATTATTTTTCAAAAAACCTTATAGTATTGAGTCAATACTAGTCTGGTAAACAAAAAGTTTTAATTATTAACATTAACTACTTAATTTTGTCATAATTATTATCTTTCAAAACTATATAGTATTAAGTCAATGCTAGTAAACAAAAAGTTCAAAATACATTGTGTTCAATTATAGTTTTGTATAATAAAATTTTATAATAAAAATATAATATTTTGAATTTCTATGTCAAACAAGTTTTACAAACATATTCATATTTATTATTCAATAATAATTTATATTGTTTATGTGACGTAAATATTATCTGTTTATTACAAAATCGTTCTTTTATGATCTAATATTGTCATATATATTATCATATATTTCTAAATGAAGAAAAAAATCTTAATTTGGAAAAGTTCATTATTTTTTTCTTCACTCTCATTGAATTAACATTGCATGTTAATTCTATGAGAAAACCATCGGTACACAATTTTAAAAAAACAGCCTTATAATCCAAGCAAACTTGAACTATAACAACTACCTTACTTCTGATCTATTATTCTAATGAGCTTAAAACAATTTATGTTTTAGCTAAAAAAAATTATTAAAATTTAGAATTAG
>Ga0137416_10000690_pt1 | contig 16135 bp, 12 predicted proteins | sample CZODoug3_1_1_16f_FD_108282 | JGI IMG/M metagenome (GOLD analysis project Ga0137416, IMG submission 108282) | Vadose zone soil fungal communities from Angelo Coast Range Reserve, California, USA - CZODoug3_1_1_16fungal (Illumina Assembly) | ecosystem: Environmental > Terrestrial > Soil > Vadose...
CATCGCATAGCGTATTTCCCTATTGCAGGAATGAATGCGTAGAATCCACCTAACAACAGTCCAGTCGGAATGGTTCCGTAATCCACATTCCGGAAGCCGGCCTTTCTCATCATGCTTGCCAGTTGCAGAGGTGTGTACGAGTCTTCGTACCCCAAATACCCGAGGTCTTTTCGTCTCAGTGCTTTCCTCAAAGAATTCCCTATGACGCCATGAAAGGAATTGGTGTTTGGCGTGGTCACAAAACACTTGCCTCCCGCGGCGAGGACACGATAGAATTCTCCAATGGCCCTGGCAGTGTCACGGAAGTGTTCGACCGCTCCGAAACTCAAGATATAACTTACAGAACCAGACGAAAATGGAATCATTCGGATGTCAGTCTCCATGAAATGATTTGACCCTCCAGTCCCTGGAGAATAATTCTTCGCGGCTCGAAGAGCCAAATCTGAGGTGTCTATTCCGCAAGCCTCGAAACCCATCTTCCCCGCTAGAAAGACCCAACGCCCAAACCCGCAACCAGCGTCGAGGACGAGGCTTCCTCTCTTGAGTTGTGAAAGCTCTTTTACGACAATCGGATAGTGATCACTCTTCGGAAGGTCATTGAACTCCTTCTGAACATTTTTCATCGCCCAAGATGCGTCCCAATCTCGCCTAAGGCTTGCGACCGAAAATGCTCACCTACGAACTCGCTAGTGAACCTCTCGCTATTTCACGTTTCTCTCGTCGTAAGGTCAAACCATAACTTCTAACATCTACTCTAATCATAGGTTTTTCATCCCGTACGTAGGCAACAACATGTCTCAACCGCCAAGGGGCATGTCCAACCCTCCAAGTCAAGCGTTGTTCGCAAAGTTAGCGCAAACTTCTCAGCTTAGACTTTGGAAGCGACTCCTAGCAACTTCCTCGTAAACAGAAAGGAGTTGTCTAGTAATAGAATCCCCTTTCAAGTCCGGGGACAAAGACGGAGGAAAGTCTTGCGGTCTATCGAAGAACTGTAGAATTTTGTTACGTATTTCGGCCGGGGTTGGTTCAAAGAGGTACTTGGAAGGAAGGAGCTCACGCAATCCTCCGCGGTTTGAAGCTATTGCGGTCGTTCCAAGGTTGACCGACTTGATGACCGATAGAGGACATGGTTCCGGTGATAACGAAGGATGCACTGTAAGGTGAGATTGGGCAACGAGATCGTGAAATTTTGCATCCCATAAGAATCCATGGAAAAACGCTTTTTTTTCGCCATGTTTCCGCACAAATCGAAGAGCCAAAGTGTCAAGATCTCCGCCACCTGCAATATGAATTTCGACATCCATTTCTTGCAAGAGAATTTCTGCCGCGTCCAAGAATATGGGAAAACCCTTGGCCACGGATAATCTCCCGCAATAGAGCACCGTGGGATGGTCAGATTTCTTCTTTCTAGTCTCAGATTTGGCGAAGTTGTACCCAGCATTGTATAACACACTCACTGGTGGTCTGAGAAGATTTGACACCGAATTCCTCGCAAAATTTGAGACGGCAATAATGTGGTCACACCTATTGTAGAAAGCGAGAATAGAACGTCTGAAGCCGAGCCCCAAGAGGGCTTGGTAGGGCTTCTCTGTTTGCAGATAGTTAGCGAGCTCACTCATGTATGACTGTACGAACACGGAACCGCTAAGGAACGGCAGATCTGTCAAACTCAGAATTCTGTAGTCGTGAAGATGTGCGACAACCGGGACCTTTAGTCTTCGAGCGATCACGAGGCTGGGCACTACGCTCAGGAAAATGCCGCTGTGAACTACATCAGGGCGAAAATCCCTCGCAACATTCTGACAATGCGACAGCATCCGGAGGAGATTGCGAGGGTGCGCTAGGGATCTGTATAATTCCTCAATGCGTTTCGGCTTTTGCTCATCAATGTATAACGAACGCTCGAACGGAAGCCGTTGCACCTTCGAATCCCTGAATCTTGTGGAACACAATTGCACGTCGACATCCTCTTGCTTCGACAATAGGTTCGCAAGGTTAAGCGTCGCCTCTTCAGCTCCGGAGAATTCCACTGTATCACTTATCATGAGCACTTTCATGCGTTGTAACTTGCCATACCATTATGTCCGCTCAAATATTGGTTCGGCGTGGAACTCGTGAGTGCCCCTATTTTTCCAGCTTGGCAGGGACTCCCCTTCAAGGCTTGAGAGAGTTGCTTATGCGACTTGGAATATCCAAACATCATTGTAGTGATATGCTGGCCTGAAGCCGGCAGTAAACAGTGCAATAGGATCAAACCCAGATCGACCATAGATTCTCGCGGGACCTGAATAGATGTAAGTGACTCCAAAGGAGGTCAGAAATCGTAAGCCTTGGGGGGAACCAGGATCTGCCACAAAAGCTGAAACCTCTCGCGTATAATTCGCCAATAACGAAACATTGGTCACTACTCCGAAAGGCATGACAACCCTTCGGTCTGTATATACTGGTATCCACGACCCTGCGTCGGCCAAACTAACGAAAAAAGTGGCATTAAGGGGAGTTTGGGTGGTTATCCAATTGAACGCATTTACATCGTCTCCGGTTACCGGAGAAGCTGACTGGGATCCAAATGTCACCTAGCGTTTGCTACTACTTGTGCACCGACCAACAATAGCAGGAATCCAGCGATTGCGAAATTCTTCAGATTGCCTCTCATCAAGAGACGTAGATTTCGAGAGCGCATGACACGAGTGAAGCGCCATCCTGATGAGATTGACCTTCGAATCCAGTACTCAGCGATCAAACCGATAGAACAGGCGATAATCAAGGACGTGCCCCCGAAGGCCCGATTAGAATCAATACGATACCACAGTGGGAACGGGATAACGAAAAGTCCGTTTGGATTGTTCTCATGCAGAACGAACATGAACAGGTACCATAGACTGAGAACCCCGACAACCTTTCTTCGAGATTGAAGGACCCCTCTCAACGCGACTATTCCCGGCAACCCAATTAGAAGAATCAAAGTGGTAGCGAGTCCGTAAACCGTGACGAATCGCGACCCCAGGCTAGACGCGGCTTTAGTGACCGACATTGACAGATTGAGTGTTGGGGTCCAAGCGGGATTAGCCGTCGAATAGAGTGGGGACACCGATAGCTCCGGGGCGAGAGCGTTCAGTATAGGCCCTGACCCAAGCGCAAGGCTCAGAACCATCGGTAGCCACACCAAGATCCCCCTCAGAAAATAACGCCTAAAAAATAGGACAAGACTGAGAGCAGCCAGGAACGCGACATAGTAGAAGAAGGTGAAGGGATGAAGCAAGCTCATCCCACCTATGAGGAGGGCGGTCCATAGTGTTAGTTGCCACGACATAAGGCCGCGCTTGGAGAGCAAGTAGGTTCCAGTTGCCGCAATGGGAAGTATAGATATGGCGGCGAGTTCTGCCATTCCACCCCAAGCAAACCATCCAAACGTAGGCTCGACTATCACTAGCCCATAAGTCGCCATTGCGAGAATAGATGGCATCCTTCGGCGTGTCATCGTCCAAACAAACACGTACAAGGTCGCGGCCGTTAGAGAACGTAACAAGCTCGTGACTACGGAAACCCCGCTAGGAATGCTAACACCAAAGAGAAGGTAGAGATATGCGATCTCTGAAGAGAACCCAGGAAGAAGGAGGTGGGTGTACTCGGTGTACCAGCTTGGGCTGGCAAAGGGTCCCCAGTTACGGGGAATACCTTGGGTCTCAACGATTCTCAGCGAAATGAGCGAGTATAGCTTTGCATCGTCACCCGGAGTTACCCAGAGGCCTATTAGGGGGGATATCTGAACAATTATGATCAGAAGAAAGAGAACTATGAACCATCGACCTTTGAACCTAGGCAATCCTTGAAATCTTCTGATGTGGCCTCGCCAGTGCAGAAGTTGTTTCCGATAAATTATCGCGTTGACCGTCAGGGCAACAGATGAGAGAACCCAAGTCAGAGAAGGGACTATTAGACCCGGATAAAGCCCAAGCCAGAGAAGTATCAGGGCCAGAAACGCAATACCCGTAGTCAAAGACAAGATCCAGCTTACCTCTACCCGACTGAATAGTTCGACATTGTCGACTCGAAGTAGGAATCGCCGAACGGGATTCCCTAGAAGTGTCGCGACAGCTATGAATTCAATTGAGATAATAGCGATGTCCCAAGGGCCTAACGGTTGGATCGAGATTCCTCCATAACCGTTTCCAAGGCGCGAAGTTCGTTCCTCGCAGTCTCCGCCCAAGAGAAACGGTGCGAATAGTTTGATGCTTGGTTTGAGAGAGCTCTCCATTCGTCTTCACTGATAGTCAACAGCTTGACGGATGCGGCAACGATTTCCAGGATATTGCCTTGATTACAAAGAAACACCGCCGGACAATCTCTAAAAATCTCGCGCAAGGGAGGAGTATCCCAAGCGATCACCGGCAGACCGGCTGCGAGTGCTTCGGCTAAAGCCATTCCAAATCCCTCAGTCCTGCTAAGCGTGATGAAAAACCGGCTTTGAGATCGTAACTTCGCTACCTCGGAGTCGTCAAGGAAGCCTCCGAACCCGAGGTGCGTGCCCAATCCTCGGCGGCTAGCCTCAGAAATCATGCCTATTCGAAGAGTCCCGTCGCCCACTATGTGAAGATAGGCCAGAGGACAATGCGCGACGACCTTTTCCCAAGCGTTCAACAACTCTGCGATACCTTTCCCCTCATCTACGCGTCCCACGAACAAGGCGGTCATACTCCCAGTCGGAACTGGTTGCAGGTCAGATCTCGTAGTAAATGGGGCGTTTCCTACAACGAAGATCCTGTTTGGTTGAACTAGTGTTCTGAGCTGACTCGCGACGGTCTTGCTAACGACTATGAGTCCGTCGAACTTCGGTAGAAACTTTGATTCGAGGTACCCTCCCATTACTCGAGTCAGAGCAACGGCGGCGCTCAAACCATCATCTCTAAGGGACCTAAGGTACAGCGAGGGGTTCAGCTTGCTGATGTCTTCCGGTTCCCCTAATTGTCGATAGTCAACCCATCGAAGATGGTGTACTACCGCGACACATGGCAAGCGGAGCTGCCTTGCAATCCAGAGCCCAGCTATCAGATTGAAGAGATTGTTGTTTGTCGCATAGACGAGGTCAAAATCCACCTTGTGAGCGACATTCACGCCTTGCCTAACTGCTCGAATAACCCAAGAGGCTAGCTGGGTCTCGATTCCGAGTCCAGAGTTCGAAACTTCTATTGGGACGTAATTGGCTGACATTCGGTTGAGCGCAAGAGGTTGGGGCTCCAAGGCGAATGCTTCCAATCCCATCCCTTTCCACTCCTGGGTCAGGGCGCAAAACCTCCTCTCAGACCCACTGTAGGGCCAAGAACCCTTAGGGTGAAACATTGACGCGAGAATGCGCACGTGCGACCCGCGCCTAAGCGGGTTGCCGTTTCCTTCGAGCTAACTGGAACAGGTCAAATAGGCACCGAAGGCCGTCTATCCACCTGATTTTAGACCTCCCGGTCGTCCGTCGTCGATACTTTATCGGTACCTCTGAGATTCGAAGTCCTGCCCTCAGGGCCTTAGCGGCGACCTCTACTTCGAAGCCAAAGCCGCGCTCTCCGATCTCTAGCTGTTCTAATGCGGCTCTTCTGAAGGCCTTGTATCCGGTCATCACGTCCGTCAGCTGGCTGCCGTAGAGAAAGTTCGTTGTCCCAGTCAGAACAGTATTCCCGAGACGGTGCGATAACGACATTCCATCCGTTTGTCCTCTGAAACGTGAACCGAATACGGCATCACTAACTCCCTGCTCTATTGGGTCCACAACCCGAAGAACGTCCTCGGGAGCGTATTCAAGGTCGGCATCGAGTACGACCAGTATCTCTCCACGTGACTTTTTCGAAGCCGCCATAAGGGCTGCTCCCTTTCCACATTTCGACGCGTTTCGAATAATCCGTACGGATCCTCCGTCCCATCTCGCGATGTCTTGAGAACAGGCGTACGTTTTGTCAGTACTGCCATCGTCAATTACGATTATTTCATAACGACTGTTGTTAGACTTCAGTACCTTCGTGACTCGCTTAAGACAATCCTCAATCGTCCCTTCTTCGTTGTGGGCTGGGACGAGCACTGAGATTTCCACAAAAGACTCGGGGTTGCCCCTGTTTGCCAAATTTTCATATTGATTCCCCAATTCGTTGAAGGCGACTTCCGTCATATCCATTCACCCTCTAACAGCTAGGGAAACAACTCGATCAAAGCAACCTGTTCGGCGGACCGGCGCGCAAACTATTTAATCATTATAGAACTCGGCGCAATGTTGAACGTTCGCACTGCAAAGTTCTTGTGTTAGATTCAACGCGAGTTTAGCCTCGCCTAGGCTCGGACTTTTCCACGGAGCATAAGGATCTTCGCGAACCAGGGAAAACTCTTCCAGACAGACACCTCGTCCTCTTCCTGACTTGTAATCCTGCCCCGATCCCCAAGAGTCCCTGTTGACCTCTAGCTGGATCTAGAGGGGATCGGTCGCAAGGGCAGCTTGTGCCGCGTGAAAGAGACGATCGGGTACTCGGTTTCCCAAGAGGATCCAGGTGCTAGAATCACGCTCTCAGAGAAGCGTCAAAAAAACACTCTACCTCTCCAAGAACTAGTCTGAACCAGCAATGGCGGTGGGCGACGAGACCATAGAGGGTTTTCTTCTTTGGCACTGGTTGCTTATCATGTGACTAGGGATTCGTAGATCGTCTCGATTTTCCGAACGACGCTCTCCCAACTATAGCTCGTCTCAACCAGTTTGCGCCCATTCTGACCCATCGTGTCCCGCAGCTTCCGATCCGAGAGAATCCTTAACGTCTCCTTAGCACACGAAGGAGCATCTCCAGCTTCAAATAGGAAGCCAGTCTCTAGGTTTCTAACAATCTCTGGAGTCCCACCAACATTCGATGCAACAACCGGAACACCGCTAGCAAAAGCCTCCAGACAAACGGTTGGCAGGCCTTCCATGTAAGAAGGCAGCACAAGAACCGCAGTCTCATCGAGTACAGAGGGAATGTCCCTGTGGCGGACTTGGCCCAGGAACCTGACGTTTCCATTCGAAAATGTCCTCTCAAGATCATGCCTCAGACTTCCATCGCCCGCAATGAGAAACTTCACATCAGGCATTTCACTTCCGATTATCTTAGCAGCCTGCAAGAACGTCCGTATGCCTTTCCACGGCTCCAAGCGCCCAATGAAAGTGACATTCTGACGAGAATTCGCGCCGGCTCCGTCAAACTCCGACGCATCCACGGCATTCGGAACCCGGTGAACCCGAGCTGGATCTAAGCCCCAGATCTTCCTCGCATGTTCAATGTCTCGCTCACAGACCGAAGCTACGGCATCCGCAGATTTGGTAATCCATCTTCCGACAGTCTGGTCGTAGACATGCTTCTTTGCGAGAAATTTCATTCGCATGGAGAAGTCTTCGCTCCTCGCTCGAGCGTCAAGTCCCCCATGAAGGTGAAGCAGCAGTGGAGTCCCAGTCAGCCTTCTCGCCAAAGCCGCCTGGAGGGAAGTCAGAAAGATGTACGAATGCGCATGGACAACGTCCGTGTCCATCTGCAAGAGATCGTGCAGGAGATGTGAAACCGGATTGACCCCCCACGCAACACCAGCGCACAATTTCCGGCGAACAGTCACACCATCGATCTCCTCGATCTCCTTGGAGGTCTTGTCGATTCTCGATGTCAAAACGGTCACCTCGTGCCCCCTCTCGACCAACCTCTTCGACAATTGACGACAGTAGTTTTCGGAACCTCCCGAAAACGGATCATAAAATGCACTGACCTGAGTGATTCTCACAGCTTTCCCGGCACCCTCACTTTCGATCCACTATTAGCATCGATAGATGCGCGGTTAAATTTAGAGCGAGGTTAAGACCTTTGTTACTTAACAGTGAATAAAAAACCCCAACTCGCCTTCTCGTGACGTTTTTCTTGAAAAAACGTAGAATTGTATCTTTGGCATACAGCCATGATTATGAATATAGAAAACACACCTCTCAGAAAAATCGCTTCAACTATCTCCAACAAAGGAGCCGTCGAGATGGACGCACCTTAACGATTATCTTCTAGCATATTTGGACCTAAGATTGACTAAAGGTCCCAACTACGTCAGACGCCGAACCGCTTTTCAGCATCATCTGCCCGACCTTCAACAGGGCCAGATTACTTCGTAGAGCGATAGACAGTGCGTTGAAACAACAGTACCCGAAAATAGAGTTAGTCATTGTAAACGATGGTTCAACTGATAACACCAAGGAGGTAGTCAGGTCTTATGCCGATGAGCGGGTCGTCTACTTGGAACACCACAAGAACAGGGGATTGAACGCGGCGATCAATACTGGTTTTCGAAAAGCCAAGGGGAAATACGTTGCCAAACTCGACGATGACGATGAACTAGCCGAGTACGCCATCAATACAGCAATTGATACTTTCAAATCAGTACGCGGGAGCAATATCGGATTGCTATTTTTCAATTGCATGGATGTGGAGGTGAAGTCTATGAGTGGCAAATACCTGCCGAGTCAAAAGGCCATAAAGTACGAGGATCTGCTTCGTGGATCGCTACAAGGTGACTATTGGGCTGTGGTGGATAGTAGCGTCCTCCACCCTTACGAGATGCTGGACGAGAATTTATGGGGCGGCATGGGGTCCCTGTGGTTACGGGTGTTGCTCAGATGCGACGCATACTACCTGCCCAAGACTGTTTACTTCACATATAGACAGCATGAGATGAAGAGACTCACCAATTTTTCATCAAGCAGAGAAAACTGGCAAAGGCATGAAGATACAACCGCGTCGCTATTAGCTGAGTTTGGGAAAGATATGATGTTGGTCAGTCCGGAAACTTATGCTAGATACATTCGGATACTGGCGTTCTACCAATTGATGAATCGGAAATTCGATCGAGCGAGATCGAATCTAATTCTATCTCTGCGGACTAATATGTCTCTCAGTGCCTCTGCGTTGTTGGTGCTGTCGTTTGTTGGTAAGGGTGGAGCTCTGTCTTTCATTTACCGACATCTCGTTGAGAATCGCTTCATCAAACAATTGTTTTAGAGTCCGTGTATCTCTAGAACAATCCGGTTAGTCGAGAGGATGTTATCTGAGAAGGCATTTTGTAGGCCCGGTTTGAGACTGCCCTTGGCATGACCGAGACCACAGTTGACTTCCGGAAGAGGATGGTGAGGAGTCGTCAACAGGAGCTGGATTCACTCGATTACGACAGTCTGCGTCGGGTCATTGACGAGTCACTTGCCGCAACTGGCTGGAGTCTGGAAGCAGGGAGTGGTCTCGGCAGATACGTTCACTATCTTGAGACCAGAGGTTTCGCTAGCGTTGGAGTAGAGATCTCGAGTGAGATCGCTAAGAAAGCCAAGAGGCTATTTCCGGGAAGCGACTTCGTAGTGGGTGATGTAAGGCAGCTGCCGATCAAGTCCGATTGTATCAGAAACCTCCTGAGCCTTGGAGTCTTAGAGCATTTTGTGGACTCCCAAGCCCTCGTGACAGAATCAACAAGAGTGCTACAAACAAACGGCGTCATGGTTACCACCGTCCCAAATCAATACTCCTTCTGGCCGTACATTCGGAGCTATCTCCAACGAAACGGAAAATGGGACATTGGATTTGAAAGGTCGCTCACCAGATCGGAATTGCGAGCAATTCTCGAAACGAGCGGATTGCAGGTCCATTCCGTCAGAGAGATAAAGGCAATTTCCACAGTCCTGCAGTTGCTGATGCTAATGATGCAAAAAATGGTCTCGGGGAGAACTCTCAATCCGGAACCTCTTCCGCTTCGAGACTTCTATCTTCCGAGGGAAAAGGCAATGCGAAAAGTTTTACCCCTCCTTAGCCGCATGATAGACTCGGTGCCTATAGTCAATAGGCTCGGCTTTCTTATCGTAGCAGTATCCCATAAATCTCCGTAAAATGGGGACGCCGAGCACGTCATCTCTTGAGGGCGGCAATCATCCTTCGTACAATATCCACGAGACGAGTATCAGATCATCTTCCGCGATTCATAGTCCTCGCGTTCCTATCGTCGTCCTCTTTGAGCCAGCGGCCGACCGGTTTTCCTACGAATCGAAATTCCTGCCACTGCTCGCGAATCATTTGGACCCAGAGTTGTTCTATCCGTACATCGTCGGCAGCACCGGATTAGCAAATCGTCTAGAACCCTCTCGATATCGAGTCTTCGAGCTCCCCTTGGGCTACCTCGGACACCGTGGATCAACTAGATTCCTGCTCTACGCTGTATCGCTACTCCTTAGCTCGCTGTATCTCATAAAAGCGATCAAGGCTTCCCAGACGAGGATATTGTTAAGCATGGCAGGCCATTGCTATACAGGGTTTGTGATAGCTTTGGTTGGGAAGCTGACGATGCGGAGAAGCATTATTAGAATATCAGAGCCAACTCGAGCACTACTGAAGCGCAATCACAGACCATTTCTCGCATACGCCCTTGCAACTTGGACTGAGAAACTATCCCTATCATTTTGCACCGCCGCGTTCTCAGTCAGAGATATGTCAGACTACTTCGGACATAGTCTCAAGAAAGCCCATGTGATCAGCCAAGGAGTTAACATTCAACAGATAGAAAAAGCCCAAAAGACATCCCTTCCCAAATCCTTTGAACCCGCAATAGTCAGCGTTTCACGATTGGATTCAGAAAAGGGCATTGATCGGATAATCGACTCCATGAAATACCTCGTCCCAGCGTACCCGAATATTGGTTGCTTCATAGTGGGATGGGGACCTGAGTTCAAGAACTTGGCTCGAAGGGTATCTGATGCGGCACTCGACAATCACGTCGAGTTTACGGGCTACGTACCTCCTGCAAACATCGCCTCTTTTCTGAAAGCCTGCGACATATTCGTTCTCCCAAGTGAACTTGAAGGCGTGCCGTCAGCAGTTCTCGAAGCGATGGCGTCAGGTCTTCCGGTTGTTATGTGCATTCGGTCAGGCTCGTTTGTCGAGTCGATAAGCCAAGCCAACGCTGGGTTAATCGTGTCAGCTCAGCCGAAGGCTATTGCTGGGGCTGTAGCGCTGCTGTTAAGCAATACGTACTTGCGTGAGACTGTTGCCAAGCTCGGCGCTAGCTATGTCCGTCAGTACTATGACTGCAGAGACTCGCAAGAAAAGATGAGTGGACTCATTTTGAGCTTGTACAATTCGTGACCATTGGAGCGCGAGGAGAGGCCCCGGAGTAAGCTTCAGTGAGACTATCTTCAACCGAACTTCCCATAAACGTCGGCCTAATTGTGATGTATTGGTCTACGTCTGGGACCCTGTTTCCATTCTTGCTGACAAGGATCATTCACGGAGCAATTGGTGCATTATTAGCCCTTTATTTGTTGGGCCGCTCTCTTCGCATCGCCTTTGTCGGAAGCACAAAGTTCGATCATGTGTCTTTGAGAGGACGTCTTGCCCTTGACATTGCTCTGAGCATAAGTTGTTTTGCAATAATCTCCGGCAGTCTGGCAGTGCTCTATTTGCTCAACGAGCTGAGTCTCTCCTCCCTGCTTACCTTGTTGACAATTGGCCCAATCCTTGTTGGAATTGCCAGGAAACAGCTGCCCCGTAGGCCGGCCTTTAGAATGCTCCTTCCAGATGCTCCAGTGATTGGAGTCGCATTATTTGGCTTATCTGTCGCGTTTGTTTTTAGGGAAGGTTTCGTTTGGCCGTCCATGCCTGGGTGGGACATCTACGTCCACCTAGGCGTTTCGAACTGGATTTTTGCCCATAATGGCTCGAATACCGTTTTCGCTACTGGCAACAGTTTTCTTGGCTATCCGTATCTGTTCCATATCCTGTTGGCATCGATATCCTATGTTCTCGGGTGCAGTCCGTATGACGTGTTGTGGGCAGGGTCCTTCTTTGCGATACCATCGTACGGCTTGCTCGTTTATGCGTTAGCGGCCTTCCTGACTCAGAGCAGAGTACAGTCTGCATTCGCCGGCACTTTGGCTATGTCCATTAGCGGTGGCGACTCATTACTTGGCCCCCAATACTTCTTTCCGTCAACTGCGTTTATCCTGTTGTTCCTCTTGTGCCTGGCTGCAATAGCCGAGTCTCCGTTGCGTGGTTTAGCGCAGACCATATTGAGTGCAACTTTGCTGGTGACATGTTATGTCGTCTATTTCTACACCCTCTTCTTGAGCCTAGGTCCTCTTATCGTAGTCCTCGCCAAACGGAGTCCCAACTCGTTTCTCGGACATTGGGGCAAACTTGTCATTGTTGCGACCTTTGGAGCTTCTATCGTTCTTACTTATGCCGGGTCTCTCCTACTTTCGCTAGGAGATTTGTCCGAGAGTTTGAAAGTTACATTACTCATGACTGCTTACCCGATTGTCTTGTGGTTATCGATCGGGGCAGGCGGGCTAATCATTTTGATCCGATTATTCTTCAAAAGGGTCCCCGGCTACTTTGATCATCTCATTCTTGGATATGTTGCAATAGTATTGGCGTTATACCTACTGCCGGTACAGTTTTCCTATAGAGCGGAACTAATGCTCAGACCATTTGCCGCGATTCTGGCCTCGTATTCGATGGTAGCAATGACTTGGATCACTACTTACACAAGAGCCAATGGAGTAGATCTTGCTCGAGTCCTTAAGACCGCCCGATTTCCGGCCAAAGTTTCGGTGTTTCTACTGCTCGCAATTTCTGTCGCCCTTGTTGTGCAACCTTATTTCGCATATGGTCAGCAGATCCCAAGTTACTCAAACCTATCTAACGATGAATACCAAGCGGCGACGTGGCTAGTACAACATACACCCCACGGTGGCTATGTCTTAACTGATCCTTCAACAGGTTTTGTGATTCGCGGACTAACCCTGCTTAACTCATCGACAGCCTTCATAATTCGAGGTCACACGCCATCTCCTGCTAATTATGCCAGCCTAGCGGTTGTCATCTATCGTATCTTCTATACTCAGAACGCCACCGAAATACCGACCGACATGGCGCAGCTGCCACAGAGGCCTGATTTTGTCGTCATTACGACTAGAACCGTAAGTTGGGTGGCGGTAGGAGGAGTCAACAGCACTTACTACGCACCTACCTCCGACAACATCGAATCATTTGCCGGTCTCCCGAAATTTTCTTCGTCAATGTTCTCATTGGCCGCAAGTTGGCAAACTGTACGAATCTATCAGCTGACATAACCCAGCAGCAGACAATGCTAGCTGGGCGATTTCACCTTTTCCCTGGATTCTTTTTAGGAACAACAAAAACGGAATGACAGGACTCCGCAGATGGAGCCAGTATCACTCCCACTAAGGGAGGTGGGAATCCGAGGACTCCGACTTGGACAAGCGCAAGAAGACTTCTCTCGAGACCATTTCCTGTGTCTAGGACCAACGTTCCGAGAGAATCGCGGGACTCATCTGAGGGAGTTGGTCGTACCGAGCGAGTTGCCAGCGACGGCTCTGTAGAGATCAAGCTCGGCAGGTTACCCCCAAAACCCGACCGTCGGCGAGTGCCCGCAACTAGCCTGACGATTCCACCTAATTGGAAGAGAAAATATCCTGTCACCGGCCTTTCCTAGAAGTCGTAATGCCAAGATGTGCGCCGCATCGTCTGAGCAGCTGGCTTCGGAAAAGCACGTGCTCAATAGGGGACTGCAATTATTTGATAGGGCTTGGCTTTGAGAAATCTGTCAAATGCTTCTGTTTCGCCTTTCCTCGTCGAATAACCTCCCCCGCCATTATTAGGGTGACGGAGCCAATCAAAGCCGCCACGTAGAACCAGTTATTCTGCCACCAGACAAGGGAAGTGATTTGCCACCAAGGGGCACCTGTGGTCACATCGAGAGACAGTCCCCCGGCGCTCGTATTATTGGCAACGTCAACGGCGAGGACCTTGAAATTGTAATTTGTTCCAGAGTCTAGCCCCGTGACCGTGTAGGATTGGACAACTGCGCCGTATCTGTCTCTGCCGGTGGCTGCCAAGAACTGTCCGTTCTGATAGATTCTGTAGCCAGCGATTCCGAGGTCGTCCGTTGCGGCACTCCAGCTCAGGGATGCGGTTGATAGACCAACCATGCTGGCTAGAAGCCTTGCGCTTGGTCCCCAGACTGGGGGTGTGTTATCCCCATAGCCCTTCATCAAAGGATAGTGGTCCGTAACGTTGCCCAGGCTGTACGGTGTGTCGGCGATTCCATCGGGCCCTTGACAGAGATTCTGGGCGGAGCCGCTGCAACGATCCACACCTGTGTAATTGATCCAATAGTTCCCACCTACAGGGTAGCCGTTGTCCCAAGAGTTGAGGTTTCCTTGGTTGTCGATACCTCCCCCTATTGTGGTGCAGGTATCGCACAAGTTGAGGAAGTTGTTATGGTAGACAAGAATACCTCTCGAAAATGAAAGGGCTAGAGAGCCGCCGAAGAGGTTGTTGCTACTAAAGATGGAGTTGTTTGAGTGTTCCAGATCAACGATGTTCCAGACGAGATTGGACGCACACGAGCCGCATTGAAAGACGAAGTTGTTGGCTGAAACTGTCACGTTGGATGAATAGCTGAGGAACAAGCTTCTCGAATCCAGAAGGTTACTGCTGTAGATTTTGATGTTGTGTGAGTAAGTGATGTAGATACCTGTCGTGCTGCGAGCACAGTTCGGTACGTTCGCGGTCTGCACCTGTCCGTTGGTAACATTGTCAAAATAGATCCCGATGCTGCTGGTGCCCACACCGCAGAGGTAAACGTTTCGAATGGTGAAATATGCGTTCGTATTCCGTATCACTATGGCGTAGAAATTTGAAACATCGTTCGAAATGTGCGTGACATTCCAGTCTTCTATGATGTAGGGGTTAGTGTTAGCACCGGTTCCAGAAGTAACCCCATTTGTGGCTGTGAAGGAGCCGTTGCCGTCGATGAGTATGATCGGATGAGGTTGATAGCCGGCCGACCTCACTGGAACAACCAGTCCTAGGAAAATGATTGCGAACATTGTTAATACAACAAGCGTCGGTCCGGAAAATCTCCTGAACATTCTATGCACACTCGGCGGGGCCAAGCCTCCTAGACTCTAACCGAGTCCGCTGGGCCTAATTAGTAATACTACTAGACTAGGGGTATCAGCCACGAAGCTTGAAGACCGCGCAATTATTCGACACTAATCGCTCTTGCTGGTCTCTTTTCGTCGCTCTTGGTGAACCTGACTTCCAAAACTCCGTTCTTGTAAGTGGCCTTGGCTGTCCGTGGATCAACCAAGTGTGGAAGTTCCATTTCTTTGAAGTAGCGCCTCTTAGCCGATTCTACAGCTATCTTCAATGCTCTATCTGTGGATTCTAGCTTGATATCGTCCTTCTCCACTCCCGGTAGTTCTGTCACAACGACCACTTCGCTGCCCTCTTGCAAGACGTCTACTAGCGGCTCCCGTTCCTCCTTTACCAAGGGACCTCGAGAACTGGGCTCCAGGTTGCCAAACTCTCGAATCACGGGTTTACCATCTTCTCCAACTGACATTGAGAATCCGTATACGAAAGGCTGTGGTCCTTCGCTTGCCTTCGGCATCTCTACAGCTTTTCGCATCATTTCGTCCATCAGGCGATCCATGCGGTCCATTTCTTCGAAGATGTCGAACCACCATCCCGACCGCCGGGTCCGTTTCTTTCTGGTTGAGTCTCTGCTGTGAGCCATGGTAGACCGATCGAGAGGATTCCGGGAACTATATTGGATTTTGTGCTACCGTGGAAGGCGGACTAGATCATTCGCTTGACGAGACGGTTGATGTCTTCGCCCCTATAGCCAAGCTCTCCTCCATCAGTCGCTGCTCGCCTCGTGCTTCGTTTGAAGCCTCCTCTTGGAGGGTGAAGTCTGAATCTCGGCTTCACACCGGCAAGCCAGAGGTCTTTGACACCTATCTCTCCAGCGACAACTGACTTGGCAAGGTCTGCAATAGTCTCTTTCTTGAAGAATACTTTCGCGAATTCATCGTCAAATTCCTTGTTTCCCTCTCTCTCTGCTCTCTTCCGCAAGAGGCCCTCCAAAACCTCTGGGTTAACTTGGCCCCACGCGACCAAGTTCTTCGCGGCCCGCAGCATGCCCATAGTCGAGGGGCGGTTTTCTAGGGGTCGGGCAGGGAACGTACTCTCCATGTTCCAAGTCTCGATCGTCTTCCTGATATCCGGATTATCGTTCGCTGTCCCGCGGAGGCGCA
>Ga0137416_10000692_pt1 | contig 16119 bp, 17 predicted proteins | sample CZODoug3_1_1_16f_FD_108282 | JGI IMG/M metagenome (GOLD analysis project Ga0137416, IMG submission 108282) | Vadose zone soil fungal communities from Angelo Coast Range Reserve, California, USA - CZODoug3_1_1_16fungal (Illumina Assembly) | ecosystem: Environmental > Terrestrial > Soil > Vadose...
AGAAGCGATTTCAAACATTCTGTGGGGAGGCTGCAAATGAGAAACACCAACTGGCGCCTTTGCCTCCAACTCCTCGCGTTGGGTGCGTTGGTGGTTGCTGCTGATTACTCCTGTTTTTTCGATCCTCCCGACTCATAATCCGTTGGTGCCTGGTTCGACTCCAGGGAGGCGCACCATTGATATTCTCCTCGGCCACGCGATACGCTTGCGCGCATACGCCAGTCCGGGCGCTGACTTCCCTGGAGGAATCATGTCGTCATTGAAAGTTCGCACGGCGATCGTTTCGGTGCTGCTGGTTCTCACCGCGGGGTGCTCGATCCCGCACCACGTCGCCGCGGATTATCCACAGTACCTCGCCAACAACGTCGGCGCCAGTCACCTCCCGCAGGTGAAGGCGGGCGACCAGTACTACCTGCCGCCTGAGACGCAGAATCATTCCTATGAATATCGTTCCGCGCTGGCGGGCTACGCCAACGTGTGGATCTTCGAGTTCGGCAAAGTCCTCGATGCGACGATGCAGTCCACGGATGTCGTCGAGGCCTTCGGTTCGATCACGAAGGCGAATGACCGGACGCACGCGGGCGGAAACACGATCGTCTTCGAGCTGCAACGATACGATTTTGAAGAGCATGGCGCTCACGTCGGGCTGGTGATCAGCGTCGTCGGCGCCGACGGCGAGATCTTCAAGAAGAGCTACCACGCCGACGGGGAGTCACAGGGCGGCAAGATGTTTTGGGCCGGCGCCTTCGGCATGAAGAACGCGATGCAGCAGTCGACCAAGCTCGCTCTGGACTCGATCCTCAACGAGTTCATCGGCGACTTCAAGGCATCGGAGGCTGCAAGGGCGGCGGCGGGGAGGTAGCAGGCGCCGTCTCATCACGGCCGCATTTGCCTTGTAAGTACTTGTTTTGTAGCGAAAATATTTCATCACCTTTCTCATGACCCCTTGGTGCCTGGTTCGACTCGACGGAGGCCACCAATGAAATCAAGTAGTTAGGCTGTAGTGCCGGGATCGGCAAAATCATCGACATCATCCAGGTGCAGAGCGAACAGTCTGCCGATCGAGAGGTGAGACAGCATGGAGTCGGCAATCGGAGATTGGCTGGGGAGGATACCGCGCCGATGATGATCGAACTTGATCACATCATTCTCGCCGTCAACAATCGCGCCACGAGCATCGAGTTCTATACGGAGATACTGGGGCTCGCGCGCGAGTTGGACCGTGAGTCCTTCTACCTGCCTCGTGTCACACCTGGGTTCGTCATCCAGATTGCACCGTGGGGAACCAAGGGCGGCGAGCACCTTGCTTTCGCCATGTCCAAGGAGGAATTCAATGACACCTTCGACCGCGTCAAAGCGGCAGGAATCGCATCGGCGACCGTTTCGAGAGCGTAGGCAACTTGAGGGGGCCCGGAGACGAGGCGCGCGGGCGGCGTGTTTGAAAACCGGCGACGTTATCGCTCAGAATCTTTGGGTCGCATACGCTTAGTGGCATATCGTGGCGCCACGAAGCGCGCTGCGTTTCTATGCGTGGTTCCGTTATCGCCCGGGGGATATGCGTCGTGATCTTGAAAGAGAGTTCGCCACTCGTGCCGCGCCTGGTTGGTTTGGCGCTCATCGCCATTTTGTGTGCGGTGGACCTGCTGGTGGCATCCATCCACTACAAGCCGGAGCAAAGGTTTATATCCGCTCGGTCGTGACTCACCGCGAGTACGACCGGGGCGAGCAGATGATGCCAGCCGAACCGAAAGAGATCCTGGGTTTCCAATAGTTTGCGGATCTAAAATGGCGCAAGAGACGGCTAGCTTCAGCGTCGAGTACTTGCCGGTCGAATTCTTCTTGAAGTGCAGCGAACTTAATGGATGTCGGCTGTAGGTCGGCGTAGTCGAGGTCGTAGTCCGGAGCGACGTGATCAGGCGGACCAGCGACAAGTTTTGATCCATTCGCGGCGACGATCATTAACACTGGATTCACCCCGGACGGGAAGAGCGCATTGAGCTCAGTCGCGTAGAGTCTCGCTTCACGGGATGCGACTGATATATCCTCGTCTGGACCCTTAGCTTCTATGACGACCAGCGGAAATCCACCGAGAATTACTAGGTAGTCAGGAAAGTAGAGTTTTTGTTGCGTGCCTTTGCCTATAGACAGCCGGCGTACGTTTACTTTCGTGTGGATGCAAGAATGGGAAAGTGCAAAACCATAGGGCTTGGGCGCCGTTAGTAGCGGATAGATCAGCTTTTGCTCGAAACGGATCTTGGCGTAGCAGTCGTCGCACCCCGGCTCGGCCGCGGCGTGGCGCCCATTTTCAACTCGCCTTCCGGATAGAGGCGCAAAAAGGCCTCGGTCGCCTCCCGCGCGCGACGCCGCATTTCATTCGGGCCCGGCCGCTTGGCAAGTCCCAGTGCCAGGCTCATGACTAGGTCTTCCAATAGCAGCGCCATGAGCCGGGCGACCATCCGATCCGGATCTGCGCGGATCAGCAGACCGGCGGACTGTGCACCCTGCAGAATTTCCTTCAAGGCGCTGCAACTCGCCTGTTGCCCATGCAAGTCCAGGGCCTGGGCGACTTCCGGCGAGCGGTCGGCCTCTGAAATGGCAAGCCGGTACACGGCGATCACGTCGGAGTCCGTGACCTCCTGCAGGAGCACGGACCCGAATTTCGCAAGGCCGGCCTTCAGATCTTGCCTGCTTTGGGCCGCCGGCCAGTCAGCCGGCAACCGCATTCGCCGGCCGCGCTCGGAAATGCACGTGATGAGCATCTGCTGCTTGTTGCCGAACAACGCATAGAGCTCGCGCTTCGAAACCATGGCGCGTGTTGCGATCTCCAAGGTGCTGGCCTTAGCGAAGCCGTGTTCTGTGAACGCGGAAAACGCCGCCGAGAGTATGCGCGCGCGGGCCGGCTTCTCCTCGGCGGTCTGCACGGGCGGCCGTTCTGCTGTTGTGCTCGATCTCATCGTTGCCTCTTAACACGGTACTTGTCGGTACCGCAGGATGTGTTCACGGGTACCAAATAGTACCCGACGTGTGACGCGAACTATTAGTACCACAGAGTGAATTAAGCAACGCTCTTCGGTGACCAGAGCAGGCCGCGATTGCGCGCTCCAAGGGTCTGCTGTCGAGTCTTGCGCCACCTCGGCAGTTGCATGTCATTCAACCCCGTTTCGCCGTCGAATCACCCGAGATCGAATACGGTCTGGGGCAACAGTTCTCCGCGCCGCACTGCACCATCGGGTAACGGCGAGCTACGGGACGCAATGAGGTTTGGCGGGCAAGCCGCCGCTTCGAAGTTAACGAGGTTTTCGTTATGATTCGACTGAATCGATTTGCTGAATTTACATTCATGCGGCGATGTCGTGCAGCTGAATCCGCCGCCCTGCAAAGGCTACTTCCTCGCACGCGGGTTCTTTTGACCCACCCACACGCTGGCTTGACCTGTGATGCCGTTGAAACGATTTCGCAACCCGTTCTGGGTCTTGTATGAGGCTTGGGTGATGGGAGTGGGTCTCGGGGTCTTTGCACTGATTTGTCTGGGCTCGATTCCCGTGTTTGGCGTTCTGTACATCTTGCTGCCCAAAGCGCTTCATAAACGTGCGGCGCGCAGCTCGATCAGCTGCGCCTTCCGGATTTATCTGTTCATGCTGCGCTGGGTTTGCTGCATTCGATGCGACGCACGCGAACTGGACGCTTTACGCAAAGACGGCCCGTTGATCGTGATTGCCAATCATCCGTCGCTCCTGGACGCCGTGATTCTGCTGTCACGCCTGCCCAACGGCACTTGCATCTTCAAAGGCGGCCTGCGGCAAAATCCCCTGTACGGCATTGGCGCACGTATGGCAGGGTATGTCAGCAACGCCAGTGCGCTGGACATGTTTCTGGGCTCGCGTGCCGAACTCTCTCAGGGGTCGCAGTTCATTATTTTCCCGGAAGGTGGTCGCAGTCGTCAGTTCCCGATCAGCTCGTTTTCGAGCTCCTGCATTCTGCTTTCCAGGATGACGAAAGCGCCGATTCAAACCATTTTGCTGGACTATTCCTCGCCCTACCTCGGAAAACATTGGGGACTGTTTCGCCGCCCCGCACTGCCCCTGCTCGTTCAAGCTCGCGTGGGTAAACGGATTGCTCCCGCTGATCTGCGGCCGGAGTCGTGCAGTGAGCTCGAAAGCTATTTCCGGTCTGAAGTTCGCTTTGGCTGAGCATGGCCGCATCAATTTCAACCTCGCATCTGGTGCTGATTCCAAGCTACAACAGCGGAGCCCAATTACTCACGACAGTTCAGTCTGCCCTGGCACAGTGGGCGCCCATTTGGGTCATCGTCGATGGCAGCACCGATCAAAGTGGCCAAGCCTTGCTGCGCTATCTGGCCAATACGCCGGGATTGGAAAATCGTTTGCGCGTCATCGTGCAGCCCATTAACCAAGGCAAGGGCGCGGCGGTGCTCGAAGGACTGGATGCCGCACACGCTGCCGGCTTTACTCACGCACTCACGATGGATGCCGACGGGCAACACCCCGCTCACTTGATCCCGCAGTTCATGACAACTTCCGTCGCCAATCCAGATGCCATGATCCTGGGAAAACCCGTGTTTGACGCCGCGGCGCCACGCGTGCGAGTTTACGGACGGGAGATATCCAACACGTGGGCAAAACTTGAAACGCTGTGGTGCGGCATTGAAGACTCGTTATACGGCTTTCGCGTCTACCCGATTACCGACCTGCAAGCCATCATGCGGCGGCAGAAGTGGATGCGCCGATTTGATTTTGATCCCGAAGCCGTAGTTCGTCTGTCCTGGCACGGCGTACGTGCCATCAACCTACCCGCACCGGTACGGTACTTGAGCACTGAGGAAGGTGGAGTCAGTCATTTTAGGTATCTGCGCGACAACACGTTGTTGACGTGGATGCATATGCGCTTGCTGTGCGGCTTCGCGATCCGCCTGCCAAAGTTGATCAAGAGGCTGCTGGTGGCTTGAAACCGTGCCTACTGCATATCGCCGCGGTTGATGACCGTGGCGACTTCTTTCGATTTGTCGAATACCCAGAACAGCGCCACGCCTGCATAGAAGTTGGTCGTCTGCTGCACCAAGGGGCTGTTGCTGAACGTTGCGCCACTGATATTGCTCATGCCAACGAACCCAGTGGCGACAATGCCGCCGATACGACGTACCACCCCGGCGCGCAGATCGGCGCCGCTGTAGCCGCCGCTGGCAGAGTAACGTCTGCGCGTTGGCGTAGCATCGGCCGCACCGATCCCATAGTAGAAATTGTTGAACCTTTCATTTTGAAAGTTCACGTTCACACTGGCGCCCCAATCCCATCGTGCGCCCAGCAGCGAGACGTCTCCGCTCACCCAGACGCCTGGATCGCTGATCCAGCCAACGCTTTGCAGACCACTTAGGTGAAATCCCGAGGCATACCGCAGCGGCAAGCGCAGCTGCCATTGCACGCTTGGTGAATTGAAAAGATCGTATTTCAGCACTGCGCCGACTTCGCCCACCAGAGGAAGATCTTTCATGCCTTCGCGTTTGGTGCCCGAGGACTGGACCGGCAACCCACCGCTGAGCGAAAGATCGAGTTTCCAGTTCTGCGCTCCGAGTATCTTCAGACCGACGCCGTCGCGATTGGTGCGCAAAATCTCGCCCCGATAGACAAAATAGGGCAGAGGCGCAACATAGACTCGCGTGGTGCTCGAACCTTTGTACGCAGGCAGCACAAGAGTCCCAACGCCGATCCCGGCCTCCCACAGCGGAAGTCTTGCATCCGATTCGCCGGGTTCGGCCGCCTGGGCGGCGGCGATCAAGGTCAAGGCAACGCCACCGCAGAAAGCGATGGCCCAGCGTGTACTCCAGCGCGCTCGTACAGCTGACGAGCGCAATGTCATTGCGATGACCTGCGCAACGCCGCGATGTGCTTTTCAAGAGTGGCGCGGGGCGAGTTGACGACGAATATCTCGATACTGGCCGCTTCGTCGTCGCCAACCTTCACGATCCCGGAAACGATAGCCGCCCTATCGGTCATTTGGCGACACTTGACCTCGATCGCAACGACTTCCCCAGGCAAAACGGGGCGCCTGAAACTGCACTTGCGAATGCCCGCCAGAACGCCAATGAAGTCGCTTCCCATGTTTCGAACGTACGGATCGCCCGCTAGCATACCAGCGCCTCCCACTTGCGCGACCGCTTCAACCAGCAGGACCCCCGGCACCACCGGCAAATCAGGAAAGTGTCCTTGTAAGATCACGCAGTCGTGTGCCCACTGTGCGGCGCCCTGATAGTGGTCGTGCGCCAAGACGGTCAATGTTTGGAGGAAACTCATCTCACCGCGGTGCGGCAGCAAGCGAGCAATCTGGCCCGCATCGAGCTCGATGGGGTAAGCAAGGGGGGGCTTAGCCATGAGCGCGCTTCATGCCGAGACCTCAGTTGACAACAAGCTTGCTTCGATCTCGATGAGTAAATCATTTCTGCAAATGTCTGCTTGGACGACTCGAACGTTTGCTTCAGGTTCCAACACGTCAGACAATACCGCCTCCACGGTGAGCAAGTCGCGCGGCTGCCTGAGATATACAAGGTATTGAAGCTCGGACATCGTCACGACCTTCCGCTCAGAGGCCGAGAAGCGCTTGTTCGCTTGCTGCACCAGCGCCTCGATATTGCGCAGGGACTCGCGACCCTGCTCCGCCACGTCCCCACCGTGCACTGTTCGATGCCCGACGATGCTGCCGGTGCCGGAGATCAAAAAGTACGGGCACGGTCGGCCAGATAGACAATCTGTTGGTCCCAGAACGGCGCGTGAAAACGTCGGGCTGCTTGGCCCGTAATCGGTCGGGTAGTGGTAGGCGCTGATCTGGCGCGGGTTTTCGATCTGGACGAATGATAAATGGCTTGCCAGAAAAGCCACGGTCAAGCCAACGGCGGGCGACGGTCCGATCATGCCAACTCCGCACGATGCCGGAATCTCTCGGGTCAGCTCACGCAGCGAATGTCCCATGCTGGATCGAGCGGCCCAGTGTTCCGTGAATGCACGCAAGCGCCCGATATTGAACTGCCGGTATCGCTCTAGTTCGTTTTCTTCGCCGTGGATGTCGGGAATGTAATTCCAGACACGCCATAATTTAAAGGGTCGCTCAGAATCGAGAGTGCTCAAAAAGGAAAAGATCTCTTCATAAGCGCCTTGCGCACTTCGCATCAGATCGCCGGACCGACCGCAGACCCGAGGCAGTTCCAGAACACCGAACACGAAGACTCCATCCATGCAAAAGTGAATGCGGCGGGCATAGCCGCTTCGGACGCTCTGGTCGGTGTAGATCAGTTGCCACAGGCATGACTGCCCGCCACTGGCCGCGGCTCCGAGCGGGGGTGTTGCAACGTACTGAACGGCGCAGTCCCGGACAGGCAGGGCGCTGCGCTGTGAATCCAGGAGAGACTGCGCCCCATAGCAAATGGCACCCAGCAGACCCTGCGGCGCAATCGCGGCCTCTGCGGGTTCGGATTGTGCTGTTCCAATGTGAGAAATTGCTTGAACCAGGGTAAGTTGTGAACAAGGCTTGTGTGACGACACCCGAAACTCTCCAGTGGATTTCGAACCGCCGTTTCGGGTGGCATCAAACAGAAGTAACGCTCGCTTCGACCGCCCGGTCACGCCGGATATTGAAACGTCGCTGCCTCCACGCCGAATACGTACGGCTCAGATTTTGCAGAGATAGGAGGTAAAAGGCGGCCTTGAACAAGGCAATCGAGCGCCAGATCGGAGTGCCGCCGAAAATGTCACCGGCGAGCAGCGACAGCAGCGCCTCCTTCATTCGCAGCTTTTCACTTGGATACATGAACATTTCGCGCAACGTCGGATGGGTAATGCGGTGAATGAACCAGGAATACTCTCTGGGTCCTTTCTGCATCATTCGATCGAAAGCCTGCAAGGCCACGGTGGCTTTTGCGGATGATTGCCTGAGACAGGTATCGATTGTCGTGGCGCCTCGGTCCCCGCTGTTCATGGCCAGCCAGACGCCGGAGGAAAACATGGGGTCGACGAAGGCGTAGGCATCACCGAGCAGCAGATAGTTCCGGCCGTGGGCGCGCCTGGACGAGTACGAGAAGTTCCCGGTCGCCGTGACATCGATTACCCTGTGCGCGTGTTTCAGCCGTGCCGCAAGCGGCGGGCAGCTGACAATACCGTCCCTGAAAAAATCAGACAGGGAGCGCTCGCCCCGCGTTTTGACGAAGTACGGCCAGGTCACCATGCCCACGCTGGTCGCGCCTCCCCTGAGTGGGATGTACCAGAACCAACCATGATCGAACCAGAACAACGAAATATTTCCCTCCGCCGTACCCTGCCCGCGCTCGGCTCCGACGAAATGAGCATAGATCGCAACGCTATTGTGATCCTTGCTGCGTTCCTTCAGCTGCAACTTGCTGGCAAGAAACGTGGAGCGCCCGGACGCGTCCGCAACAAATCGCGTGTGCCAGGTCATGCTCTGCCCGGCCTCGGTGCGCGCCCGCACTTCGGCCATTCCGTCCGAGCGAACCAGATCGACCGACCGCACCTCGCACCCTTCCAGGACCTGAACGCCCTTGTCCCGCGCATTGTTGAACAGCACAAAGTCAAATCTGGAGCGTTCGACCTGGTACGCGCTCGGCAGCGCTTTATTCCACGCGTCAGCGAATCGAAACTCCTGCCGGTGGTCGTGCCAGGGTGATACAAATTCGGCCGCCAGTTTAGGCATCCCGAGAGCCTCGATCTGCTTCGCGACCCCCAGTTTCTCGAACAGCGGCAAATTGGCGGGGAGCAGCGATTCGCCGATGTGAAAGCGCGGGTGACGGGACTTCTCCAGTAACACCACGTGGTAGCCCATTTCCCGCAGCCGCGATGCCACGGTCGTACCCGCCGGGCCGCCGCCGATGACGAGAACATCACAAGTTTGGGCAACCTCTTGGGGTGCTAGTGCGGTCGTATTCATAGGAAACTCCGACGCAAAAACGCACCCGGCGCTAGACACGAAGCTCGGAAACCCGTGACACGTACCGGTGAAGGACGGGTGCCGTGATCAGGGTGCTGATGATGGCCATGATGACGAGCATGGTGAATACATGGTGTGAAATCACGGCCAAATCCAGGCCAATGTTCAGAACGATCAACTCCACCAGCCCACGGGTGTTCATCATCACACCAAGTACCGAGGATTCGTTTTCGCCCATACCTGAGCTGCGCGCAGCTAGATAGGTGGCACCGAATTTTCCAAGTGTGGCGAGAAAAAGAAAGAGCAGACACCAGGCCCAGAGTGCCAAGGTATCGAGCCCGCCAATGTGGGTGCGCAGACCGGTGTAAGTAAAGAAAATCGGCAGGAAGAAAACATTGATGAAACGGCCCACACGTTGCTTCCAGGCTTGAAGTAGTGTTTTTTCATCGTGAAGCAGCACTCCCACCACGAAAGCACCAAAAATGGCAAAGACGCCGAGTTGATAGGTGCACATCGCGGCAACGAATACGGTGACTACCAGAATGGCGAGCAGATTGTCGCTCAATTGCAAGCTGTTCCGGTCGCCGTCGCCAAAGCGCCTGATCGCCCGCTTCAGAACAGGCCGAACCCCCATCCAGCACACCGCACCAAACAGCAAGAGCGCACCTACGCGCATTAAGAACATCCAGCCGTCAAATTGTGCCAGCGTGATCGCCGTCACCAAGGTCAGCAGCAACCATCCAACCAGGTCGTTGATGGCGGCAGCGCTGATCGCGACAACCCCCAAGGGATGGTTGTTCATATCGCATTCGATCATAATGCGGCCCAGAACGGGTAAGGCCGTGATCGAAAAGGCCGTCGCGACAAAAAGGCCCGAAAGTAGCGGGTCAGTCCCCGGCGACAGCGTGCTGGCACTGCAGTACCCGATGCTCATGCCAAGAGCAAAGGGCACGATAAGACTCGCGAGCGAGATGCGCGTCACCAGGTCCCGGTTTATTTTTGCCCGCAGTTGCGAGAAATCAAATTCCATTCCGATGTTGAACATGAGGAAAATCAAGCCAATTTGGGACAGCACGTACATGCTTTGCGGCGGTGTCGAGCCAAATACGTAGTTGAATGCGCCCGGAAACGAGTAGCCGAAGAACGACGGACCAAGCAATATGCCCACGACGATTTCACCGGTTACCGCAGCTTGTCGGAACCGCTGCGCGAGAACGCCTCCCAAACGACCGGCGAACGTGATGATGGTTAGCTGCAGTAGCACAAGAAATAGCACGGACTCGGCGCTATGGATCAAGGTTGGTTGGACGGCAGCTGCTGCGGCCATCAGATCATCCCGCCGTTGATCGAGATGACTTGTCCGGTAATGTAGGCAGCGACATCCGAGGCCAGAAACGCAACCAGGGCGGCGACTTCCTCCGGCTTACCGGCGCGCTTCATGGGAATCAGCCTATCAATGGTCTCCTGGTCAAAATATCCGGCGCTCATGCCAGTTTCGATGACCCCCGGTGCGATCACGTTGACGGTGATATTGCGGCTGGCCAACTCCAGTGCCAGCGATTTAGACGCGGCGTGAAGCCCGCCCTTGGCCGCGGCATAGTTGGCTTGCCCACGGCTTCCCGTGACGCCGGCAACCGATGAGATGGTGATGATGCGCCCGCGGCGTTGCCGCACCATCGGCATGATCAACGGCTGGGTCACGTTGAAGAATCCAGTCAGCGAGACATCGACTACGCTATGCCATTGTTCCTCGCTCATGGCTGGAAAGACCGCGTCGGCATGGATGCCCACATTATTGACCAGCACGTCAACGGGCCCTTGGGCCAGGATACCGTCCAGAACTGCATGCGTGGCGTTGCGATCGCGAACATCGAAGACCACGACCTCGGCCCGGCCACCGCGAGTCTTTATTGTCTCGGCCAGCGATTGCGCTCGCATCGGATTGCGGTGAGCGTGCAAAATCAAACGGTCGCCCTGTCCCGCCATGCAGGTGGCGATGGCTGCCCCGATGCCGCCGCTGGCGCCGGTGATGAGAACGCTGTTCACGGTGAGACCCCTCGCTTCCCGGTGGCAGGTCCGCCCGCCTTCAAAGTGATGCGGCCCGTCTGCAGCGTCAAGGACGCCTGGCAAACGACAAAGTCGTAGATGGCACCGCCGTCGAGCGCTGCATAGCGGGAGGCGACAATTTCCAGGGGCTGCGGGAAGGTATCGAGCCTTTCAAAGAAGGTTTCAAGGTCGCGCACTGCAGCGAGATAGCCTTGGACCGGCGCTGCAGTACTGGCCGTTGCCGATTGCTGCGCCAGCAAAATGGCGTGGTGAATGGCCACCGCTTGTGCCGCGTATTCCACGCCACAGATTGCGCCGAGACGACCGTCGGCGCGCAGCGGGTTCTCGGTGTGCGTATGCGTTTGCGTCCTGCAATGGATGACTTCGGCATCCCAGGCGATCACATCATCAATCAGGCACATTGTTCCGTGGTGTGGAATATGCCGGGCAATCCAGTCACGCCCGATATTCTTGGGCAACGCGGATTCGATCAGCAAGACCGAACCTCGACCACAACGGCCTGTCCCGGCAGATATGGCAAGCGAATCGGCGCCGAAAGACGGTTCGCCAGGGCGTTCAGCACATGCATGCCCTCTAAAGCTGGAATGCAATGCGACAGATTCGACAGCGTCATGTCCGCCAAAGCTTGCTGGTGCGTGGTGGGCGTTAGCGTGTGGTGGCAGCCAGAGGCCGCCATGGCGCTTGGCGGCTCTGGCTCTAATTGCAAGCGTAACTCGGCGCACGCCCGCGATGTTTTCGTCGAGCTCAGGACCAGACCGATACCGCCGGCGTCAGGGATGGGGCGACAGGAGTACAGCGGTTCGGGATATTCACTGTCATACGCCAGCATCAGCACTGGCGATTGCTCGGCGTGGACCTGTACCATGGCTTCGAGCAATCCCGCCGCGAAGCTCGCATCGAACGCACACAAGACCTGGCTCGATTGCATGCAGCGCGCGGCGATGGTCCAGTTGGCCGCGGCCGCGTTGTGCACCGAATTGGTAAATCGGGTGGGGGAAATGAGCCGATCGGCTTGCGTCAGGCTTTCAAAGATGGCATGAATGTTGTGGCCGTCTGCATTGGACGAGCAAAAAACGCAGGCGAGCTCACTCGCCGCACGTTGCGCTGCTGCGCTGGCCTGAATCGCCAATCCAACACACAGTTTGACGACGCGGCTGGCGCGGCGGCGTTCGGCGGGGGGCAGCAGATCGGGCATCGGCAGCACGCAGGGGGCGGCCTGGTATGGTTGGCTTCCCCTGAGTATGCCCACGCCGTTGTCCCAATTCGCGATGCCGGGTGCAATCAGGCTGACACCCTCAAGCCATGCCGAAAGGGCGTTGGATCGGCGCTGCGACTTCACGTGAGCGCGGCCGCTTTCGCCGCTTCGCGAGTGGCCAGTACCAGGCTGCAATTACTTCCACCGAAGCCAAACGAATTTGACAGCGCGTAGCGCATCGGTGCCGGTCGATTTCGGAGCAGGTATGCAACCGGAATCGAAGGATCGACGACCCGGGTGTTCACGCCCCCCGGCATGACCTGGTACTTCAATGCGTGCGCGCAGATCACGGCTTCCACCGCGCCTGCGGCACCGAGCGTGTGGCCGGTGACGCCCTTGGTCGAACTGCACGGAGTCGATGGGCCAAAGACATTGGTGACAGCCAGACCCTCGGAGGCGTCGTTCGTCGGCGTGGCCGTACCGTGCAGATTCACGTAATCAATCTGGTCGGCCGTAAGTCCAGCGCGTTGCAGCGCGGCGTGCATCGCCAGTCGTGCGCCAAGGCCCTCCGGATGCGGCGCGGACATGTGGTGAGCGTCGCTGCTTTCGCCGTACCCGCATAGATAGACAGGGCTGCCTTCAACGTCCTCTGCCACCAGCAGGGCGAACGCTGCTGCCTCGCCCAGGGACAGGCCGGTGCGATCTTTGTCGTACGGCCGGCACGCCGTCGGTGACATCAACTCCAGCGAGTGAAAGCCATACAAAGTGGTTAAGCACAGAGTATCGACTCCGCCGACCAATGCGGCATCGATCAGCCCCAGTCGGATCATGCGCTCGGCGCTGCAGAAGACTTTTGCCGAAGACGAGCAGGCCGTCGACACGACATGCGCGGGGCCGGTCAAGCTCAGCAATCGGCGCACAAAGCTTGCCAGTGAATAGGTGTTGTGCTTGCCGTGGTAAACAAAATCGCCCGGCAGCACACCGGTTGCTGGAATGCGGCGGCGATAGGCGAGTTCGGATTCCAGCAGTCCGGACGTGCTGGTCCCCAAGAACACGCCGACCCGATCGGCTCCAACGCGCTGAATGGTTCGTTGAACAGACACCAGGAAGCCGTCCGCCTCCAGACCAAGAAGCGCCAGGCAATTATTGCGGCACTCGTACTCCACCAGCGTCGACGGAAGCCGGACCTGGGCCAGGTCGGCGACTTCGCCAATCCAAGTTTCCAGGGACACATCCTCAAAATCGCAGGGTTTCAGACAGGTCCGCAGCTCGCAAAGCGCTCGCCACAATGCTTCACGGCCAACACCGGCACAGGTGGTGGCGGTGTAATCGCTGATCGCGAGCGGTCGAATGGCAGGGATATGCAACAGGTTCCTCTGAATGATCTTAGCTAATACAGACGGTGGCAGAGGAACGAGAATTCAAGAAATAACCTGCAACCCAAAACCTGAACGGCTCGGTCAATCTAGCTTATCACCACACACCAGAACATTGACCGCCCACCGCGAGCGGTACGTCTTGACCGCGGTTGCGGCAAATCCTAACTGCTGCAGGAGCCTCTGCCATTCTGATATGGGGCGCCGCCACAGTACCGGCCAGCCTTGACCCCGCACCGCGGCCACCGCGCAATCGATCCAGCCGGAAACCCGGCTTGCGCGCGATTGCGCTGCGTCGCCGACGCGCAAGACCAGCCGGCCGCCCAGCGCCAACGCCGCAGCAACTTTCCGCAGCAAGCTCTCCTGGTCGGCATACGGCATGTAGTGCAGGACGTCGATCGCGACCACGATGTCACAGACAGGCAAATCGACTGTTCGAATGTCGGCCACAACTATCTCGGCGTCCAGGTGGGGCTGGGCCCGGTTGGCGAGCATTGACTGGCCCCAACGCACGTTGGAACGCGCTGCGTCAAAGCCCCTGGCAAAGGCGATCGGCGGGGCGGCGGGCGACGAGGCCGCAACCTTCGACTCATGGGCAATGCGCGCCGAAGCGTCAAGCATCGCAAACAGCAATCCCTGGCCACAACCCAGATCCAGAAGCCTCGCGGCAGATGCACTTTTGCGGGACAGGCAGCCCAGCACGAGCAGATCCGTCATGATCGGGTCGTATTTGAGCTTGCCCTTGGCGAAGTAAAAGGGAAATTGGCCGCAGCTGCGATAAAGACTTGCAGCGGCCTCGTGCAGCGTCGGTGCGGGGCTCATCGCCCACGCTCTGTATGGGCCGAAGTGGGCAACAGGCCGGCTTGCGGCAGGGTCACTGAATGCAGCCCGCGCGCCTGCAACTCCTGCAGCAACTGGTGCAAGACTTCCAGCACAACGGGCGCGCCGCTCGCGCCGCGAGCGGCGTTGCCATCGTGCAGAAGCAAAATGTCACCGGCCGACAGATTACGCGTGAGTCGATTCAGCACTCGTCGGGGATTCTTATCGTGTGTGTCGAAGCCGCGCCTGGTCCACGTGGCCAGGCGCAGGCCCAGGCCCGCGAGCACCGGACTTAACACGGGCGACTGAAACCCGCCAGGTGGACGGAAAAAGCGCGGCGCTTGCCCGCAGACCGCCGCCACAGCAGACTGCGCGGCCTCGATTTCGCGCCGCAAGCTGCCGGCGGCAAACAGTGACAGGAACACGAAATGGTGCGAGCTATGGTTTTCAAGGCTGTGCCCTCGCCTCACAATATCCCTGGCAAGGTCCGGATGGTTCTGGAGCCTGTTGCCGATCACAAAAAAGCTGACCTTCGCGTCAAAACGATCCAGCAGATCCAGGATCTGGGGTGTGACCAGCGCGTCAGGTCCATCATCGAACGTGATCGCCACTTCGTTGCGCTGGCAGGAGGAGGCCGGCAAATGCGTCATGTTCGGCCCGAAAAATGGGTTTCTCGGCTGAAGAACCAGCACACCGACGAGAACATGCATCGTGACGAAACTGACCATCCAGGCCACCCAGTGCGCAGGCCAAAGAACAAACGCCAGAGCGAGCAGGACATGCAGCGTCAGCAGCCCCTTCAAAAGCGGGCTTGATTGCCGGATGCGGCGCCGCCCGGTCATTTGGCGCGGGTTACTTTGAAGCACCATCGCGGTGACCCAGATTGGGCGTGAACACGATTGACAGCAACAGAGCGAGAATCGCGCCGGGCGCGACGGTCACACCGAGAGCGTGCAGCACCGGCACGGTCGAAAAGGACAGGACGCCAAAACAAATTGACGTGCAGGCATTGGCGAGCAGAAGGGATAAAAGCGTCGCAGGTAGCGGCAGGCCGCTCTTGCTCTCCCGACTGAAGGAACCACGGTTGAAAAACAACGCGTAATTCGAACCCACGGCGACGATCAACAACATCCCGACCAGATGCAGCAGATTGAGCTTTTCGCCGAGCGCGACCAAGCCTGCCATCACCAACAAGACCGCGAGCCCGAGCGGCAACAGCACGGCCGCGGTACGCTTCAAATCCCTCAGGCTATAGGTTAAAAGAAGCACGATGGCCAGCATGCCGAAGCCGGAAAGCGCGAGGATCTCGTTGAAATATCTTGCATATATCTGCACCGACTCCTCGGTCATGTCGATGAATGCAATCCTGCTCTCTCGCTCGCCCAGACTGTGCAGGCCTTCCTGGGCGAGGCGCGTGGCTTCCTGCAAAGCCGTACTGACGGCAGCCACGCGCGATTCCTCGACGTCAGCAGTCACTGTGTCCTCTGAGATCCTTTGTCGCACGGGCGAAAACGCCGTGACGCCGTAGATACCGCGCATCAACAATGCATCGAAACTCAGGGCCAAGTCCGTTTGCCCCAGCTGCTCGCGCGTCAACAGCGGCAATTGTCGTGCGGCCGCCACGTCAGCCAGAAACGGCCGCAAGCGCTCGGGCCGGACCGGCAGGCCCACCAGGGCCTTCGCGAGCCGCTGGGCCAGGACATTTGCATCCGGCAA
>Ga0137416_10000695_pt1 | contig 16078 bp, 14 predicted proteins | sample CZODoug3_1_1_16f_FD_108282 | JGI IMG/M metagenome (GOLD analysis project Ga0137416, IMG submission 108282) | Vadose zone soil fungal communities from Angelo Coast Range Reserve, California, USA - CZODoug3_1_1_16fungal (Illumina Assembly) | ecosystem: Environmental > Terrestrial > Soil > Vadose...
CGGCGCGCCGACGATGGGCACGGCGCCCGCGTACGCGAGCCAGAGGAGCGTGCCTGGCTGGGCGGGAATCCCGTGCTTCTCCATCCGGGCGCCGGCGCGTTCGAGCGCGAGCAGCGCCGGGTCCAGCGGGTCCATCGGATTGCCGCCCGCCAGGACGATCAGCTCCGCTCCCGAGCGAAGGGCGCCGCGGAGCGCGTCGGCGATCGCCTCCCTCGCCATCGGCACCCGCTCGAGGACCGCCAGGTCGGAGCCGAAGAACGCCAGCTTCTCCTCTAGCGCACGCCGTGCCCGCGAAAGCAGGCGCTCCTCGACCGAGTCCTCGACCAGCGCGGTGACGCGCACCGGGAGGAACCGCCGCACGCGGAGGAGGCCGCCCGCGGTGATCGTTTCGGCCGCCGCCAGGCGTTCCTGCCGGGTCACGAACGGCACGATCTTGGCTCCGCCGATGCGCTCGCCTTCGCGCACCACCGATCCCGGTGGCCGGGCGTACACGGCGAGGTCGTCGATCTCGTTCAGGCGGGCGAGCAGCGCCGGGTCATAGGCCAGGACACCCCGGTGCCGCGCGACCAGCGGGAAGGCGCCGGCCGACTGCGGCTCGACGCCGACGCCGTCGCCGGCGAGCGCGGCGGCGAGCCGCCGCCCTGCTTCGTCCTCGTGCACGTCGCCCGTCTCGATCTCCAGGACGTGCAGCTCGGTCCAGGGCAGCTCGGACAGCCGCTGCAACTCTTCTGCCCCGAGCGCGCGCCCCTTCTCCAGGACGGCGCGGCCGTCCGGCCCGAGCACGTTCTGCGCCAGCACGGCGCCCGCCGGAGGGAGCTGGCCCCGCGCGATGCGCACGGGCCTCACGGCGCACGCTCCACGAGGGGCGTGCCGGGCCGGCCGCTGCGCACGGCGACGATCTGCGCGAGCACGCTGAGCGCGATCTCGGGCGCCGTACGGGCGCCGATGTCCAGTCCCACGGGGACCTGGACCCGCGCGAGCTTCTCCGGAGGGACGCCCTGCTCGCGCAGCATCTCGAGGACGCCCCGGCCGCGCTTGCGGCTGCCAAGCATTCCGACGTACCCGGCGCGGCTTTCGAGCACGGCGCGGAGCACCGGGACCTCGACCTCCTGGTCGTGGATGGTGAGGACCACGGCGGTCGAGGCGGATAGGGGAAGCTCCGCCAAGATCACCGAGGCGTCGCCGACCAGCAGCTCGTCCGCATCGGGGAAGCGCTCGCGGGTGGCCAGCTCCGCGCGAGGATCGACGACGGTCGTGTGGAACCCCACCATCCGCGCGAGCGCGACGAGCGGAAGGGACATGTCACCCGCGCCTACCGCGACGAGGCACGGTCGCTCACCCTCTGCGGGCGGTGGCGGCAGCTGCGGGTGCACGTCTTCCATGACCGCTCCAACCTATCGCAGAGCCCAACAACTTCACAGCGAGCGCGGGAGATTGGGGAGCGCAGGAGCCGGTGGCAACCTGGCTCAGGCGAGGAGGTGTTTCTCCAGGGCGCGGAGGCTGGCCAGGTCGTGGGCGGAGGCGAAGACGCCCACGTGGGGAAGCGCGGCCTGCATGCCGCGGGTGAGCGGCTCGTACCCTGGGCTGCCGAGCAAGGGGTTGAGCCACACCAGCCGCCGGGATCGCGCAGCCAGCGTCTCCAGCTGGGCGGCCAATTCGAGCGGGTCCCCCGTGTCCCAGCCGTCGCTCAGGATGACCACCACGGTGCGGCGGTCGACGAGCCTGCCCCACTCGGAGTTGAAGGTGGAGAGGCAGGCGCCGATGCGCGTCCCACCGGACCAGTCGTGGACGCGCTCGGACAGGCCGCGCAGGGCGGTCGAGAAGGGCCGCTCGCGCAGGGAGTCGGTGATGCGCAAGAGCGAGGTCGAGAAGGCGAAGCTCTCCACCCGCGCGACGGAGCCGTGGAGCGCGTAGAGGAACTGCAGGAGGAGCCGGCTGTAGAGGTCCATCGACCCGGACACGTCGCAGAGCGCCACGATGCGCGTCTTGCGCGGCTTGCGGCGCCTGAAGCGGAGGTCGAGCGGCTCGGCCCCGGTGGAGAGAGAGCGCCTGAAGGTCCGGCGAAGATCGACGCGCGCTCCGCGCCGCGCCGGGGCCCAGCGCCGGCCGGGGCGCGCGGCCAGGCGGCGGGCGAGGCGGGCGGCGATCCGCTCGACCTCTTCCAGGTCGCCCGCGGCGAACGAGGCGAAGTCCTTGCGGACCAGCGCGCTCCGGTCGCTCGCGCCCGGGACTTCCTCCGTCTCGTCGCCCGAATCCTCCTCGCCCTGCTGCAGCCACCGCGAGAGGGAAGGATGCACGGGGCCGCGCGGCTCGGGCGAGCGGCGCCGCGCGGTGGAAGCTCCCTGCTGCTGCCGCGCCTCGCCGCCGGGCGAGGCGAATGCGCGCCAGAATGCCTCGTCGAAGATGGGGAATTCCTCCGGGCGCGAGGCGAGCACGCAGCGCAGCGCCAGGTACGCGTGCTCCCTCGAGCGCAGCGCTCCCGCTTGCAGGGCGCGCACCGCATCGCCGGCGTGGGAGGTGGTGACCAGGAGCCCGCGCTCGCGGAGCGTCCGGCACAGCCAGACGACGCGCGCCACCAGGTCCCCGGTCACGCGGCGCTGCCCACCGCCAGGCGGCCCGCCTCGATCTCGGCGCGCACCTTGCGCAGGTCGCCCTCGTCCTTGATCAGGCAACCCAGCGTCTCCTCGACGATCTGCGGCTGCAGGCGCGAGGCGTGTAGCGCCACCAGCGCGGTGGCCCAGTCCAGCGTCTCCGAGACCCCCGGCACCTTGGCGAGCTTGGCGCGCCGGAGCTGCTGCACCAGACCCACGATCTGTGCCGCGAGCTCGTCGCTCGCCCCGGGCGCCTTGCGGCGCACGATGGCCAGCTCCTTCTCGAACGGTGGATGGTCGATCCACAGGTACAGGCAGCGGCGGCGCAGCGCATCGGAGAGGTCGCGGGAGCGGTTCGAGGTGAGGATCACGTGCGGCCGCGCAGGCGCGCGGATGGTGCCCAGCTCCGGAACGGTGACCTGGAAGTCGGAGAGGACCTCGAGCAGGAACGCCTCGAATTCCTCGTCGCTGCGATCGATCTCGTCCACCAGCAGCACCGGCGCGCGGCCCTGGTGGGCGATGGCCTGCAAGAGCGGGCGCTTGAGCAGGAACGGCTCGCCGAAGATCTGCGCCTCCGCCTGCGCGGCGGAGACCCCGTCTCGCTCCTGCAGCCGGATGTGCAGGAGCTGCTTGGGGTAGTTCCACTCGTACAGCGCGGTCGATGCGTCGAGCCCTTCGTAGCACTGCAACCGGATCAGCTCGGTGTCCAGCATCCGCGCCAGCACCTTGGCGATCTCGGTCTTCCCCACGCCGGCGTGGCCCTCGACCAGGAGCGGCTTTCTCAGCTCCAGGGAGAGCCAGAGCGAGGTCGCGATCGCCGGGTCGGCGACGTACGCCTCGCGCTCCAGGCGAGCGAGAAGCTCGGGAATGGCGGCGTCCACAGACCTTCGACTGAAGCATGCGCGCGCGCGGGGCGTCAAATCGTTCCGGCCGGGCTATCCTGCCCTGGTGACCCGCGCGCGCAGGGCGGCCCGCATCGCTCCGAAGACGGCGCTGGCGCGCGGCGCGGTCGCGCTCGTCATCGGGGCGGCCACCGGGCTCACGCTGTCGCTGCGCTACGTGGCCTCCATCGCGGTCCTCGGCGGGTGGAACGCAGGCGGGGTCACGCTGCTCGGCCTCGCCTGGCTGATGATCGCGACCGCCGACGCCGACGAGACCGCACGGCGGGCAGCCGCCGAGGACCCGGGCCGCAGAGCGGTGACCGGGCTGGTGCTCCTGGCCTCGCTGGCAGCATTTCTTGCCGTGACGGTGCTGGTCCGCAGCCCTGAGGCCATCGCCCCGAGGAAGGAGGGGGAGCTCATTGCTCTGTGCCTGCTGACGGTGGCCGTGTCGTGGACGCTCACGCATACCGCGTTCACGCTGCGCTACGCGCACCTCTACTATCGCGAGCATGGCGGGCCCGCCGGAGGCGCCGAGTTCCCCGGCCGGGCGCGACCCGGCTATCTCGATTTCGCGTACCTCGCGTTCACGGTCGGAATGACCTTCCAGGTCTCCGACACGCCGGTCTCGAATCCGCACATCCGACACACCGTCCTGGCGCACGCGGTGCTGTCCTTCCTCTACAGCACCGCGTTCCTCGCGTTCGTCCTCAACCTGGTCGCCGGCATGGCAGGGTGAGCGCCGCTACCGATCCTTTATCCGCCCCGGGGCGGGACGCGGCGCGTCATATTCGGAGATGGTCGGCGCGAGCGCGGCGCTGCGGGCGGCGAGCACTGCGCCGACCACCTCGGCGATGCCGACGCCGTGCGTGCACTGGGCGAATACGACGGGCCCGTCGCCGCGCATGCGCCGGGCATCGCGGGCCATGATGCCGAGATCGGCGCCGACTTGCGGCGCCAGGTCGGTCTTGTTGATCACCAGCAGGTCCGACTGGGTGATGCCGGGGCCGCCCTTGCGCGGGACCTTGTCTCCGCCCGCGACGTCGATCACGTAGATGGTGAAGTCGGCCAGCTCGCGGCTGTACTGCGCGGCCAGGTTGTCGCCGCCGCTCTCGACGAAGAGCAGCTCGGGGCCCACTTCCTCCATGAGCTGCTCGAGTGCGAGGAGGTTGTGGCTGATGTCCTCGCGGATTGCGGCGTGGGGGCAGCCGCCGGTCTCCACCGCGCGGATGCGCTCGGGCGGCAGCGCCTGGTTGCGCACCAGGAACTCCGCGTCCTCGCGGGTGAAGATGTCGTTCGTCACCACGCCCAGGCTGTGGCGCTCCCGCAACGCCCGGCACAGGGCCAGCACCAGCGCCGTCTTGCCGCTGCCCACCGGCCCGCCGATACCTACCGTGAACGCGCGCGCCGCGTAGTCGCGCCGGAGAGGCGAGTCGCGCGCTTCGAATTGGCCAGGATGCTCGTCATGGTGATGCTCGTGGTCGTGTTCGTGCATGGGCGCCTCAGGACTGGAACAGCCTGGAGTAGAGCCGGTCGTGGGTCGAGCCGAGCAGGTCGGCGAGCGGGGCGGTCTGGGCGAGCGCGTCCTCGGTCAGGTCGGCGCACGCGGCGAGCACCTCGTCCATTGTCGGCGCGAGCTCGTGCTGCATCCGCTGCGCCTCGTGCGTCCCGGCGATCCCCAGGCGCACCGCCGCGAAGAGCAGCCCGCGCAGCGCGAGCGAAAGCAGGAGCTGCTGCGCGTGCGTCCGCTCGACGCCCAGAGCGCCCAGCACTGCGCCCGCGATCGGCGCGTGGTGGAGGAGCAGCGCCGCGGCGCGGGCACGCTCCCGAAGCGGCGTGATCTCGGCAGGGAAGATGCGCGCGCAAGTGTCGACGAACGCCCGCCCCTGCGTCCGGCTGGCGCGGTTCGCCACCCGGCTGACGAGGAATGCTTCCGCCCGCGCGTCGAGCCGGGGCAGCGCGGCGGGATCCCCGTGCGCTGCCGACGCGAGCGGGAGTGCGCAGTGGCCCGCCTGCCAGAGCGCATCGTGCAGAAAACGGCGCAGGTCGGCGGCAGTCTTGACCTCTCCCTGCTGCGCCGCCGCCTCGAGCCCGCCCGAGTGGGCGAACCCGCCGGTGGGCAAGGCCGAGTCGGAGAGCTGGAGCAACAGCCAGGACACTTTCACCAAGAAAGCGTACCCCGTGCCTCACGTCCGGGCCAATACCGCCGTCGTGCGTTGGAGCTCGGGTTCGATCGCTCAGCGCGGTGCGCGGTACAACTCGCCGTTGCGCACCGTCCAGATCGACGTCGTGTCGATGCGGACCGTGAGGAAGAAATCCCTGAAGCTGGGCACCACGGCTGTCTTTCCGGATCCGTCAGGCTTCGCGCGCCAGATTCCGCCCGGCTCACCGGGGTTCGCCGTTCCAAAGTTGGAGTTCCAGTAGACCAACCCATCGATGGAGTCGACGTCCAGTGCCTCGGGAGCACCGGCCACGTACCAAGTGTCCTGGGCGACGAAGGAGGAGGTCCCCGAGGCCTTGGCATAGGACCACACCTGCGCCAGGCTGTTGCGGTAGTAGACGTTTGCCGCGTCGACTGCCAGGCGCGTGGGCCAGCTGCCATCGCTGGTCGAGAAGAGCGCCGCGACGGACCCGCCGGCACGCGGCACACGCAGCAGCTGTCCCTGCCGGGCGCCACGGCTGCCGAAGTAGACGCTGCTCGAGTCGATGGCGAGCCCTGGAGCGGGAGTCTGCCCTGCGGCCAGCAGCTCCGCGGGCTGGCCGGGCGAGACGCGGTACACCGCGCCGCTCCCGTCGACGGCCGAGAGCCCCCAGATGTCGGTCGTCCTCACCGACGAGAAGTAGACTCCGTCCGCACCGACGGCGATCTGACCCATCCGGGCGCCGCGCGCGACGAGCTGCACAGCCGAACCGTCCGGTGAGAGCGTGTAAAGGGAGTCCGTCCAAGGCCCCTCGCCCCCGGCGGTAGCCGAGGTCCAGAACACGCGCTTCTCATCCGCGGCGAGCGCCCCGCAGCGGCCGGCGGTCTGCGCCAGCAGCACCCGAGCACCGCTCGCCTTGGATACTGAGTAGACGTTGCAGGCCCCAAGCGCCACCTGGGTAGACGTGTAGAAGGCGTACGTGCCGTTCAGCGCCAGTGCCGAGGTGGAGTTGAACCAGTAAACGGCTGCCTCGGGCGTGGCCGCATCCCAATTGGCCTGCACCGTCATGTCGCCGAGCACCACGACCTTGCACACCGCGTCGGTCCCGCCGCAGCCCTGCGACCAGCTCCAGAACCGCGAGCGACTGTCGGGCGTCGCGGTGAGCGTGATCTGCGTCCCCTCGGGAAACGTCCCAGTGCAGGAGGAGCCGCAATCGATGCCGGGAGGATCGGAGACGACACGTCCGGCGGCACTGCCGTTCCAGCCTATCGCGAGGCCGACCTGGTGCGTCGGGAGCTTTTCGAAAGTGGCAGTCACCTGGAGGTCGTTGTTTGCCGCGAAGAGCGTGCAAGCATCGGTGCCCGAGCAGCCGCGCGACCATCCGGTGAATCGCGAGCCGAATCGCGGCGTGGCGGTCAGGGTCAGGGTCGTCCCGCTCGGAATGGCAGCGCTGCAAGTTCCCGAGCAGTCGAGAAGGGCAGGAGTGGCGAATACCCGTCCCGAACCGCTTCCGGGGAAGCTCACCTCGATGTGCACCGGCGGTGGCGGCGGCGCGGAGAAGGTGGCAAAGACCTGCGCATCGGAGCCGAGGGTCATCCTGCAGGCCGCGTTGCCCGTGCACGCGCCGCTCCAGCCATCGAAGCGAAGACCGGCAGCCGGCGTCGCGATCAGGGCGACGACCGTGCCCCGATCGAAGGCTGCGGTGCACGTCGCGCCGCAGTCGATCCCGACCGGGCTGGACCGCACGCTGCCGGAGCCGGTGATCCCGACGGCGAGCCGTGGCCGTTGCGGCGGAGGAGGAGCTCGCGCGAACACGGCCGTCACGGTGGCGTCGGTGTCCAGCACCAGGTCGCAAGCGCCTGACCCGGTGCAGGAACCGCCCCATCCGGAGAATGCCCAGCCTGCGTCTGCGATCGCTTCGAGATGGGCGCGCGCTCCGCTCGCGAGCGTCTTGTCGCAGGCGGACCTGCATTCCGGCACGTCGCCGCGGACCGCCCCGCTTCCATCGACCTTCACGGAGAGCGTGTGATTGCCTGGTCCCTTGGCGAGCGGTGGCGAGCTTCCACCGCAGGCAATCGCGAGCAATACGAGTCCCGCCATCCACCAACCACCAGCCGAGCGCATGCCCGCCCCCCTCGCGGCACTTTCCCCTGGGGGAACTTTCGTACGAGCCGCTCGTGTTGCAAGCGGGCGAGCCGAGGCTAGAACAGCGAATAGAGCTGCGCGAGCGGCAGCCACTCCGCCGGTTCGCAGCGGAGCAGCTCGCCGTCGGCGCGCACCTCGTACGTTTCGGGGTCCACCGAGATGGCCGGCAGCGCGTCGTTCAGCTTCATGTCGCGCTTGCCGAGCTTGCGGCATCCGCGCACCGCTGCGATCCGCTTGCGCAGTCCGAGCGCCTTCACGGTGCCCTCCGCGTCCGCGCGCTGCGACACGAACGCGATGCTCGTCGCTCCGGTAGCCCGGCCCATCGCCCCGAACATCGGCCGCATGTAGTTCGGCTGCGGCGTCGGGATCGACGCGCCCGGATCGCCCATCTGCGACCAGGCGATGAACCCGCCCTTGATCACCAGCTCGGGCCGGGCGCCGAACAGCGCGGGGCGCCACAGCACCAGGTCGGCCAGCTTGCCCACTTCGACCGAGCCGATCTCGTGGGCCATCCCGTGCGAGATCGCCGGGTTGATCGTGTACTTCGCCACGTAGCGCCGGATGCGCAGGTTGTCGTTCCCGCCCGTCTCCTCGCGCAGCCGGCCGCGCTGCTCCCGCATCTTGTGCGCCGTCTGCCAGGTGCGGGCGATCACCTCGCCCACGCGGCCCATCGCCTGGCTGTCGCTGGAGAGCATGCTGATGGCTCCCAGGTCGTGCAGGATGTCTTCCGCGGCGATGGTCTCGCCGCGGATGCGGCTCTCGGCGAACGAGACGTCCTCGGGGATCTCCCGGTCGAGATGGTGGCAGACCATCAGCATGTCCAGGTGCTCGTCGAGGGTGTTCACCGTGAACGGGCGCGTCGGGTTGGTCGAGCTGGGCAGCACGTTGGGCTCGCCGCAGACGCGGATGATGTCCGGAGCGTGTCCTCCGCCGGCCCCTTCCGAATGGTACGTATGGATGGTCCGGCCTTTGAAAGCGGCGATCGAGTCGTCGACGTAGCCGGACTCGTTGAGCGTGTCGGTGTGGATGGTCACCTGCACGTCCTCGCCTTCGGCCACTCCCAGGCAGCAGTCGATCGCCGCGGGCGTGGTGCCCCAGTCCTCGTGGAGCTTGAGGCCCACCGCGCCGCCGCGGATCTGCTCGAGCAGCCCCTGCGGCAGCGAGGTGTTCCCCTTGCCGGTAAATCCAATGTTGAGCGGCAGGTCGTCGGTGGCCTGCAGCATGCGCGCGATGTTCCACGAGCCCGGCGTGCAGGTGGTGGCGTTGGTCCCGGTGGCCGGACCTGTGCCGCCGCCGACCCAGGTGGTGATGCCGCTCGCCACGGCCTCGAAGGCCTGCTGCGGCGAGATGAAATGGATGTGCGTGTCGACGCCGCCCGCGGTCACGATCAAGCCCTCGCCGGCGATCGCCTCGGTGGTCACCCCCACCGTCATTCCGGCGGTGACGCCGGCCATCACGTCGGGGTTGCCGGCCTTGCCGATGCCGACGATGCGGCCGTCCTTGATTCCGATGTCGGCCTTGACGATGCCGGTCCAGTCGACGATCAGCGCGTTGGTGATCACGCAGTCGAGCGCCTCCGCCTCGCTTGCGCCGGCCTTCTGCCCCATGCCGTCGCGCAGCACCTTGCCGCCGCCGAACTTGCACTCGTCGCCGTACACCGTGTGATCGCGCTCCACCTCGGCGACGAGGTTTGTGTCGCCGAGCCGGACGCGGTCGCCCCGGGTGGGGCCGAACAAATCGGCATAGTGCCGCCGCTGGATGGGGCGGCTCACGGCTTCTCCTCCGCGTGCGCGAAGCCCCGCGAGACCGCCGCCGCGACCGCGCGCGCGCGCCTCGCCGGATCGACCGGCCCGTCGGCGATCGCGTTGCCGCCGCGCGCCACCTTCGCTCCGGCCAGCGCGACGAGCTGCACCGTCTTGCGCTCGCCCGGCTCGAAGCGCACCGCGTTGCCGGCGGGGATGTCCAGGCGCATCCCGTACGCCTTGCCGCGGTCGAAGGAGAGCGCGCGGTTGGTCTCGAAGAAGTGGTAGTGGCTGCCGACCTGGATCGGCCGGTCGCCCAGGTTGCTCACCGCGAGCGCGACCGATTCCCGCCCCTGGTTCAGCACGATCTCGCCGGGCTGGGTCACGATCTCGCCGGGCGGCCTGCCCTCGGTTGCGCGCGCGAACTTCGCCGGGTCGGGCACCGGCAGGAAGCTCCTGTGCAGTGCGAGAGCCAGATCGCCGTGCTCCAGCACGATCGGATGGTGCACCGTGACGAGCTTGGTCCCGTCGGCGAAGGTGCCCTCGACCTGCACTTCCGCGATGATCTCGGGGACGCCCTCCATCACCTCTGCGCGCCCCAGGAAGCGGCGGCCCAGGTCCATCAGCTCGGCGACGCTGCGGCCGTCGCGGATGAGCTCGAGGAGCTGCGCGGCGATCAGTCCCACTGCCTCGGGATGGTTCAGGCGCAGCCCGCGCGCCAGCCGCTTCTGCGCGAGAAAGCCCACGCCGTGGAGCAGCAGCTTGTCGATCTCGCGAGGGATCAGGTGCATGTGTGGCCTCGTTCTGGCAGCGTCACGGCCTGCGCGCCCAGGGGTCGTCCCCGAGCAAGTCGGGAAGGAATTGGAGGTGCTCGCGGACCGCGCAAAGCGCGTCTTCCAGCGAGACGGCCGCGATGCGGACCAGCAGCGCCCCGCCGGCGATCTCGTTCGCCTGCTCGATCCGCGCGGCCCGCGCCGGCAGGGGCGCCGCCTGGATGCGCCGCGCGAGCGCGGTCCGCTCCGCGCTCAGCGCGTCGCCCACCAGCAGCACGGTGCAGAGCGCATCGAATCGCCCGAGGCGTTCCGGGAGCGAGCCGTGCTCCGGATCGAGGAGCACGCGCTCCCGCACCAGCGCCCGTTCGCCGCTGCGCACCGACAGCTCGCCTCCGTAGCGGCGGAACGCCCAGCGCTCGCCGCGCGCGCTGCGCCCCGCCGCGAGCACTTCGACCGCGACGGCCGCCGCACCCGGCGCAAGCCGCAGCTCCGTCTTCTGCTCGTACCAGGCCCCCGCGAAGCAGACCGTCGGGTCAGGCAGCAGCGCGAAGAAGCCTCCCGCTTCCACTTCCGCGACGAGCTCGCTGCGGCAGCCCCCGGGCGAGCGATAGACGCGATTCTCTCCCTGGGACAAGAGCGCCGCGACCGCGCCGCTGCCGACGTTCACGCGGAGCCGGATCGCGTCGCCGTCCACCAGCCCTCCGCCCAGCGTGCTGGTGTATGCCCACGCGCCTGGTCCGTGGTTGCGGGGCATCAGGAGGCGCAGCGGGCTCTCGGCGAAGGCGCTCTCGATCACGGTGCGCGCTCCCACCCGGCGGAACGAGAGTCGCGCCTCCGAGCCTCGCTCCCTCGCGCCCGAGCGGCGCTGCTCCGCGAAGACCCTCACCGAACCTCCCTTTCAAACCGCCAGGTGGCGCCGGACCTCGTCGGTGTTCAGATTGGCGACCTCGCCGCGGTCGACCACCTGCCCGCGCGACAGGATGGCATAGTGTCGCGCGAGAGATCGCGCGAAGTCGACGTATTGCTCTACCAGTAGAATCGTCATCCCGCGCTCGAGCAGGACCCGCAACACCCGCTCGATGTCCTTCACGATGGACGGCTGGATTCCCTCGGTCGGCTCGTCGAGCAGGAGCAGGCGGGGCCGGGCCACCAGCGCGCGCGCGATGGCGAGCTGCTGCTGCTGGCCGCCGGAGAGATCGCCGCCGCGCCGCCTCTGCATCGTGCGCAGCGCCGGGAAGAGCGCCTCCAGCTCGTCGCGCGGCGTGATGGGCCGTCCCGGACCCGCTGCCGCTTCCCCGACGGCCAGGTTCTCGGCCACCGTGAGCCGCGGGAAGATCTCGCGGCCCTGCGGTACGTACCCGATGCCGAGCCGCGCGCGCTGATACGCGGTGAGGTGACCGATCTCCTTGCCGTCGAACGCGATCCGCCCCGAGCGGACCGGCAAGAGGCCCATCAGGCAGCGCAGCAGCGTGGTCTTCCCCACGCCGTTGCGGCCCAGGAGCGCGGTGCAGGTCCCCGCCGGGACGGACAGATCGATCCCGCGGAGCGTGTGGCTCCCTCCGTAGTACTGGTTGAGCCCCCGGAGCTCGAGCATCATCTTCCCAGGTAGACCTCGACCACGCGCGGGTCCTCGCGGACGCGGTCCATCGTCCCTTCGGACAGCACCTTTCCTTCGTGCAGCACGGTGACGGTGCGGGCGATGCTGCCGACGAAGTGCATGTCGTGCTCGACCACCACCAGCGAATGCTTGCCGGCGAGCGACTGGAACAGCTCGCCCGTGCGCGCGGTCTCCTCGTCGGTCATCCCGGCCACCGGCTCGTCGAGCAGGAGGAGCTTCGGCTCCTGCATCAAGAGAATGCCGATCTCCAGCCACTGCTTCTGGCCGTGCGAGAGCAGGTCGGCGGTGCGGTGCGCCTGGGCGCGCAGCCCGATCACGTCGAGCGTCTGCTCCATGCGCTCGGCTTGCGCGGGCAGGAGCTTCGCGCCCAGCGTCCGGAACACGCTCTTGTCCGTCTTCAGCGCCAGCTCCAGGTTCTCCAGCACCGTATGGTTGCGGAACACGGTGGGCTTCTGGAACTTCCGCCCGATGCCCAGCTCGGCGATCTTCGTCTCCGACAGGCGGGTCAAGTCGTTGGCCTCGCCGAAGAAGGCCTCGCCCGTGTCCGGCCTCGTCTTCCCGGTGATCACGTCCATCATCGTCGTCTTGCCCGCGCCGTTGGGCCCGATGATGCAGCGCAGCTCGCCGGGCTCGATGATCAGCGACAGCCCGGCGAGGGCCTTGAAGCCGTCGAAGCTGACCGTCACGCCATCCAGATAGAGGACCGGGCCCTCCGGCGTGTCGAGCCTCACGGCTCCCGACCTCGCACGATCAGGCCGAGCACGCCGCGGGGCATGTAGCGCGTGACCAGGATGAACATCAGCCCCAGGACGTACAGCCACAGATCGGGGAAGCTCACCGTGAGCCAGCTCTTGGCGCCGTTCACCAGCGCCGCCCCCAGCACCGGACCGACGAGCGATCCGCGGCCGCCGACCGCCACCCAGATGGCGATCTCGACCGAGTTCGCGGGCGACATCTCGCTCGGATTGATGATGCCGACCTGCGGCACGTAGAGCGCGCCGGCGATCCCGCACATCACGGCGGACAATGTCCAGACGAACAGCTTGTAGCCGACCGGATCGTACCCGCAGAACCGCAGCCGGCTCTCCTCGTCGCGGATGGCGGTGAGGACGCGTCCGAACTTGGAGAGCACCAGCGACCGGCAGAGCGCCAGCGCGCCCAGGAGCGCCGTCGCGCTCAGCGCGTAGAGCGCCACCTTGGTGCGCGGGCTGGCCAGGGGAAATCCGAGGATCCGCTTGAAGTCGGTGAAGCCGTTGTTGCCGCCGAAGCCGGTGTTGTTGCGGAAGAACAGGAGCATGAAGGCGAAGGTGAGCGCCTGCGTGATGATGGAGAAATAGACGCCGCGGATGCGCGAGCGGAAGGCGAACCATCCGAAGACGAGCGCCAACAAGCCCGGCGCGAGGACGACGAAGAGCGCGGCTTGCGCGAACCGCTGCGAGCCGGCCCAGTACCAGGGCAGCTCCTTCCAGTCGAGGAAGACCATGAAGTCGGGGAGGTCGCTCTGGTACACACCCTCGCGGCCGATGGAGCGCATCAGGTACATGCCCATCGCGTAGCCGCCCAGGGCGAAGAAGAGCCCGTGCCCGAGGCTCAGGATCCCCGCGTAGCCCCAGATGAGATCGACCGACAGCGCCACGATCGCGTAGCAGAGGATCTTCCCCACCAGCGACACCGTGTAGTCGGACACGTGGAATGCGCTGCCGGCGGGCACCGCCAGGTTCAGCACCGGCACGACGATCACCAGGAACCCGTAAACGCCGCCGACGGCGATGATGGCCCGGCGCGAGTGGAGCGCGCGCCGCGGCGAGAGCACGCCCGTCACCCCTCCTCCGCGGCGCGCCCTCGCGGCGCGAACAGCCCCTGCGGGCGGCGCTGGATGAAGAGGATGATGAAGGCGAGCACGGCGATCTTCGCCAGCACCGCTCCGGCGAACGGCTCGAGCAGCTTGTTCACCTGGCCCAGGCCCGCGGCCGCCAGCACGGTGCCGGCGAGCTGACCTACCCCGCCCAGCACCACCACCATGAAGGAATCGACGATGAATCCTTGGCCCAGCTCGGGCCCCACGTTGCCGATCTGCGACAGCGCGCATCCGCCCAGCCCGGCGATTCCGGCGCCGAGCGCGAAGGTGAGCATGTCCACCCACGGCGTCGCGACGCCCAGGCCGGCGGCCATGCCCCGGTTCTGCATCACCGCGCGCACCAGGAGGCCCAGCCGGGTCCGCTCGAGGAGCAGCCACACCACCAGCACTACCAGCAGCGCGAAGGCGACGATGGCGATGCGGTTGTAGGGCAGGACCAGGCCGGACATGATCGTCACGCCGCCCGACATCCAGGAAGGGTTCGCCACCTCCACGTTCTGCGCTCCGAAGCTGCTGCGCACCGCCTGGATGAGCAGCAGGCTCGCGCCCCAGGTGGCGAGGAGCGTCTCCAGCGGGCGCCCGTAGAGCGCGCGCACCACCGTGACTTCCAGCAGGAGCCCGACCAGGCCGGCTGCGAGGAATGCGGCCGGCGCCGCGGCGGCGAGGTACCAATCCAAAGCGCCCGGGAGGTGCGCGCGGAAGAAGGACTGCACCACGTAGGTGGCATAGGCGCCGATCATGAGCAGCTCGCCGTGCGCCATGTTGATGACGCCCATCAGTCCAAACGTAATTGCGAGACCGAGCGCGGCGAGGAGCAGCACGCTTCCCAGGCTGAGGCCACCGAAGACCCAGCCGACCACCTCCGCCAGCCGCAGCGATCCGTCGATGTCCTTCACCGCGCGGTGGATGGCGTCGCGGACCGCCGGATCGGTCTCCGTGCCGAGCCGCTCGAGCAGGAGCCTCTTGCTGCGCGTGCTGGGGGCGTGCCGGAGCGCATCCACCGCGGCGAGCCGCTTGTCGCGGTCGCGGCTGTCGATGAGCAGCGCGCCCTGGATCGATCGGACGGCGTCGCGGACCTGGATGTCCTTCTCCTGGGCGAGGACGCGGTCCAGGAGCGGAAGCAGGTCCTCGTCGGCGCCCTCCTGGAGCGTGCGCGCGGCGCGCAGGCGGTCGGCGGCGGAGGGCGCGAACAGCCCCAGCGCCGCGATGGCCCGCTCGAGCGTCCGGCGCAGACGGTTGTTGATGGAAACCTTCTCCACCTCCTGCGGCGCGGCGCGAACGGGCTCGCGGGTGAGCGGATCGCGGAAGCTGCCGTTCTCCTCCAGCACCGTACGGCCGGCGGCGATCGCCAGCCGCCCTTCGAGAAGGGCGCGCAAGACGGGCAGCGCGGCGACGTCGGCGGAGGCGACCGCCTCCTGCACCGTGGCGAGCTTGGCGGAGGCATCGCCCGAGGAGAGCTTCTCCAGGGCCGCGGCGTCGAGGGCGGAAGCTCCGCGAGCGGCAAGACACGCGGCCGCTACAGCGAGCAGCGCCAGGGAGGGGGCCTGTGGCGCGGAGCGCATCTGGATCTCCTGCCGCGGTGCTTAACACCACCGGGGTCGCGGCCGCCAGTGGCGCCGTGCAGACGATTTTGTCGGTTGCTAACGAGAATCCTACCAAATTGTCGATTCGAGCCGCGGCCGTCCGCGGTGCGCGCACCGGGCTGGCGGCGGGCCGCGCGAGTGACGCGGGCGTAGGCGTCGCGTTCACACGGGAGGGGCGCTCGCTGTGGCTCCGATCTTGCTCCGTCTGCCCGAGGTCCCGTGCACGCCCACCGTGCACAGGCACTTCACAGCCCGCGACTGGAGAGACAATGAACACCCGCGAAGCAGCCACCCGCGCCGCCTTCGCCCTGTGCTGCGCTGCGACCTTTGCGTCCGCGCCGCTCCGGGCAGCCGAACCGATCAAGGTCGGCATCCTGCACTCGCTCTCGGGAACCATGGCCATCAGCGAGACCTCGCTGAAGGACGTCGCGCTGATGACCATCGAGGAGATCAACGCCAAAGGCGGGGTCCTCGGCCGCAAGATCCAGCCGATCGTCGTCGACCCCGCCTCGAACTGGCCCCTGTTCGCGGAGAAGGCCCGCCAGCTTCTCACGCAGGACAAGGTAGCGACCGTGTTCGGCTGCTGGACCTCGGTCTCGCGCAAGTCGGTGCTGCCCGTCTTCGAGGAGCTGAACGGGCTGCTCTTCTACCCGGTGCAGTACGAGGGCGAGGAGCTCTCCCAGAACGTCTTCTACACGGGCGCCGCGCCGAACCAGCAGGCGATCCCCGCCGTCGAATATCTCATGTCC
>Ga0137416_10000698_pt1 | contig 16063 bp, 19 predicted proteins | sample CZODoug3_1_1_16f_FD_108282 | JGI IMG/M metagenome (GOLD analysis project Ga0137416, IMG submission 108282) | Vadose zone soil fungal communities from Angelo Coast Range Reserve, California, USA - CZODoug3_1_1_16fungal (Illumina Assembly) | ecosystem: Environmental > Terrestrial > Soil > Vadose...
GTGGCGGCGCCGCTTCCGTAGCGTCCCCATCACCCGTCGGGCCTTGCGCCAATTTCTTTTCTGGCGTCAGGAGTTCCGCGTCTTCGGCTTTCTCGGCAATCAGACTTTCCGCAAGATGGTCGAAGCCATTGCGCGCCGCCATCTCGCCCGGAACATCGAAAATCCCAAGATTCGCGCGGCGCTCACGCCCAACTATCAGCTGGGCTGCAAACGTGTCCTCGTTTCCGACGACTACTATCCAACACTCAATCGCTCGAACGTCGAACTGGTCACGGAAGGAATCTCCGAGGTGTGTCCTCACAGCATCGTCACGCTTGACGGCGTCGAGCGCCCCATGGACGTGCTGATTTACGGCACCGGCTTTCGCGCCACCGAGCCGCTCATCGGCTGCCGCGTGGTGGGGAAGGACGGCGTGGAAATTCACGACGCCTGGGGAAAACGCATGAGCGCCTATCTCGGCGTCACCGTCAGCGGTTTCCCTAATCTCTTCATACTTCTCGGCCCCAACACTGGACTAGGCCACAATTCGGTCGTGCTCATGATCGAAGCCCAAGTTCGCTACACCATGAACTGCTTGAAGCTGATGAAACGCAGGAATCAGCGGGTCCTGGAAGTCCGCCCGGAAATTCAGCAGTCCTTTGTCGAAGAAATCTACCGCCGTATGGCCGGCACCGTCTGGCAATCCGGCGGCTGCAAGAGTTGGTATCAGGACCAATCCACCGGCGAAATCACCACGCTCTGGCCCGGCTCCGTCGTTTCCTACCTCCGCCGCACGCGTTCCGTCTCGCCCTCCGACTACGAACTGACACCCTGATACCTCTATCGAATGTAGTTGGAGCCCACTATCTTCAAATTCTTCTTGCTAATTTCCACCATGTATCCCGGGTATGTTCCCGTGCTTCCTCTCGCCCCCGCAACACTATCTAGTGATGTCACGCTTACCGTTACGGACGCACTTTGTTCAGCGACCGAAACAGTATATTTGTCCATGTCCAGTTTTTGTCGTTGAAACTCGGCTTCCGCAACATGTATCCACTTTGGCGAAGCCTGGAAACTCCGCGGTCTCTCCGGGAGGGTCTGATTGAGCCATCAAGGCCCTCCATCCTAGAGTTGAGACAACAAACATAATAGCCAACGCGAGTCTTTTCATTTCAGTGCCTCTTTCTCTCTGAAGAGTATTGTAGAGCAATAAATCGATATTCAGCCAGCCGAAGTGGCCGCGGCACGAGCATTTGCCTGATTGTCCGATAAGCGGAAACTATCCTATCGCGCAATATCCTCCATTTGTCTTGGTTGCTCCCCTGTGCGAAAATAACTCAGACGAAATACCATGAGCACATCACTCGGCAAGCACGTTACGCTGACCAGGCCGGACGACTTCGGGAATCTCCTGGAAGACGAAGGCATCATCTTTACCACGCTCGACAAAGCGGTGAACTGGGCGCGCAAGAGCTCCATCTGGCCGCTTAGTTTCGGCCTCGCCTGCTGCGCCATCGAGATGATGTCCATGTCTGCCGCGCGCTTTGACGTTGCACGGTTCGGCTCGGAAGTTTTCCGTCCCTCGCCCCGCCAGGCCGATCTCATGATCGTCGCCGGCCGCCTCTCCCAAAAAATGGCTCCCGTGATCCGGCAGCTTTATGACCAAATGCCCGAACCCAAGTGGGTCATCTCCATGGGCGCTTGCGCCACTTCCGGCGGCGTCTTTAACAATTACGCCATCGTCCAGGGCTGCAATCAGGTGATCCCTATTGATGTTTACGTGCCCGGCTGCCCACCGCGCCCTGAAGCCCTTCTTTACGCCATCCTCCAGCTTCAGAAAAAAATCGACAATGAGAAGGGTTCCTTTAAGCGCGCCCTAAATCTTGCTTAGTGGCGCAACCTGTAGTCTTTGCTTCGGGTTATGACAAAGTCCCGATTGATGACGCCGACGATCCCGATTTTCCTAGCCACCTCAATACTTTTGTTGAGTTGCGGCAGCGCCTATACTCCCGTGCCGCCTCCTCCTGCATCGGGCTACACCCTCGTCTGGAGCGATGAGTTCAGCGGCGCCGATGGCACTGCTCCCGACTCGTCCAAATGGACCTACGATACCGGTGGCAACGGCTGGGGCAACAATGAACTCGAGTGCTATACCAACCTTACGCAAAATGCTCAGGTGCAAGGTGGCAACCTGGTCATTACCGCGATGCACCAGCCCTCTTACGCCTGCAGTGGCGGCACCATGCGCGACTACACCTCTGCTCGCCTCAAAACTCAGGGCCTCTTCAGCCAGGCCTACGGCCGCTTCGAAGCCCGCATCAAAATTCCCGCAGGACAGGGGATGTGGCCCGCTTTCTGGATGCTCGGCAACAACATCACTTCCGTCAACTGGCCCGCTTGCGGCGAAATCGACATAATGGAAAATATCGGAAGGGAACCAGGCACCGTCCATGGTTCGCTCCACAGTTCCAGCACCGTTGCCAGGACGAGCGACGCCACTGCGCCGTTCAGTCTTCCCGCCGGCCAGAATTTCGCCGCCGATTTTCATCTCTACGCCGTCGAGTGGGAACCCGGCACGGTCCGCTTCTACGTGGACTCGAGTCTCTACGCCACCTTCACCCAATCCCAATGGCCCACCGGCGGCGCTTGGTCTTTCGATCATCCCTTCTTCATCATTCTCAACGTAGCCGTTGGCGGCGATTGGCCAGGCTCGCCCGACAACTCGACAGTTTTCCCCCAGCAAATGCTCGTCGACTACGTCCGCGTCTACAGCAAGCAATAGCTATGTTAGGTCACCCCTAAAGAGTCTGTGTCGCGACTCGGATTGTAATCTATGCGTGGGAGATGGAGGGGCTTTCTCGGTTTGGTTTTGATTGCTAGGCGCAGCAGAGGAAGAGTTGAGGTTCCGGGCCGGGCAATCAAACAGTACGGCGCAGAGTGCGAAAGCGGGTTAGGTTGTAGGCGATGGCCGCTAGCGTCCATTCCAACGCAACTGCAGGCAGGCCGCGACGCTGGAACTGTCGCATCCCGCGCTGCTCTTTCAAAATGCCGAACACCGGTTCGACCAGTGCTTTGCGTTTCTTGTACCAGGCGCGGCCCTCGGTGGTACGCAACTTCTGCCGCGAGCGAAGCAAACTCGGATCGCTCACCGTCATTCTTCCAGTTCCCATCGCCGCCTGGCCCGTGTTCAACTCCCGCGCCATGCACGGATCCGGCAGGTACGCCTCGATGCCGCGCGCTTCCATCTCACGCAGATTTTGATTGCAGAAAAATCCGGTGTCGGCCAATACCCGCTGCGGTCGCGTCGCGCATTGTCGCTCTACTTCGTCGACCATGGGCACCAACGATTCATTGTCGCTCTTGTTTTGTGTCACTCGCTGCGCCGCGATGAAATGGTCTTCGCTGACCACTATCTCGGCGGTGTAGCCCAACACGAAGCGGCCACCTTGCGCTCGCAGAAAACGCGCATCTCCGTCGGTCCTCGACAGCTTGCTCTCTCCGCTTTCGCGCAACTGCTGCAGTTGCTGGCGCACTCGTGCGATCTGCTCTGAGCCTACCCGTGTTCCCGGCTCGCGATCCGGATCATCGTCCAGCTCCTGCTGCCAACGTTCCACCTTCTGCCGCAACTCTGGCTCTAGAATATCTTGGCGCAGCAAGCGGTCCGGCGAGGCCTGCGCCTTGACGCGTGTCGAGTCGATAGCCACTGTGCCCAGCCGCACCAACCCGGCACGCCGCAAAAACAGCAGCACCTGCGTGAACAACTCCACGATGGCAGCGCGATGCCGGCGATGAAACTCGCTGAGGGTCTTGTGGTCCGGGGCCGCTCCGCCCGCCAGCTAGCGGAAGCCCAAATCCTCGCGGATACGCTGCTCTAGCTTGCGCGTCGTACGCACGTTGACCCCAAAACCGTACAGCCACACTTTCAGCATCAGTCGCGGATCATAGGCTCGCTGCCCGCCCGCGTCTTCTTCTTGGTCCTCGAAGCTGCTCAGGTCTAGCGATTCCACCACCTCATGTACCAAGAAACAAAGATGATCGGCACCCAATACGTCCTTCACATGCGCTGGCAACAACTCCGCTTGACCGGGCGAGTACGGTTGATAGTTCGGCATGCCCTTTCATGCCAAACTCCCCCTCTCATTTCAAGTGCTAATTGCGACACAGACTCGTAAGGGATGGGGCTTTGTCTTGTCTCTTCTTTTCCTACTTTCCTTCGATTTTTCTCTGCGTACTCTGTGTCTCTGCGTTTAAACTCTTCTTCACCACTCTTTATGGAAGGGAATCGCGGCATGACTTCAACATCCGATCCTGCACGCCAGCTTCTTCGCCACACTCTTGCCACCGTTGCCTACCGCGGCGGCAAGGCCCTCCGCGGCGCTCCAGATCACTTCGCCAGCTTCCACATCGGAGACAAGACCCGCACCCCCGCGCAAATTCTGGCTCACATGGGCGATTTATTTGACTGGGCGCTCTCCATCGCTCAGGGCAAACAGACGTGGCACGATTCCACACCTCTCCCATGGAACGCCGAAATCGAACGCTTCTTTACCACTCTGAAAGAGTTTGACGATTTTCTGGCTTCCGGCGAGTCTCTGAACGGCGCAGACGAGGGCCTCTTCCAGGGCCCTGTCGCTGATTCTCTGACTCATATCGGCCAGATCGCCATGCTCCGCCGCCTCGCGGGCTCCCCAGTGAAAGGCGAAAACTACTTCAAAGCCGAAATCGCCGCCGGCCATGTCGGCCCGGAGCAATCCATCCCCCGCCGCGAATTCGAGTGAGTCTCGTTTGGGCGTCCGCGCTGGCCCTCGCTTCAAATTGAATTGTAGACTGAAGCGTATCGTATTATAAGTAAAATAACTATGGTTATCTCAGAACGTTTACGCGCCATCCGGGAACAAAAAGAGCTTTCGCAAGGGGACATCGAGGAGCGCACCGGCCTCAAGCGCTGCTACGTTTCGCGTGTGGAGAACGGTCACACCATCCCGAGTATCGAGACACTCGAAAAAATGGCCCGCGCTCTCGAAATTCCCATGTACCAGCTTTTTTACGATGGGGAGGCCCCTCCAGAGCCCCCGGCGCTCCCGCCGGGCCTGTCTGCCAATAACGATGAGTGGGGCAGTTCCGGTGAGCCCGCGAAATTTTTTCAGCGCCTCCGCCAGCTTCTCAGGCGCCTCTCCCCGGAGGACCGTAAGCGGATCATGCACATGACTTTTCAAATGGTGCGTAAGAAACGCTCGTAATTCTTTTCCGAAGCAGGGTAATTCGCCAATTTGCAGATTTATTCTTCCGGCACCACTTCCCGCGGATAGCTGCAAAGGTGATATATTCGCTCTGCGGATTTTCCAGCGGCTTCCAGAAATTATCGGGCTCTTATCATGGCAAAAAGATGGTCTCCCGCGGATGTCGGAAAGTTGACTACGGTCTGCTCCGGCTGCTGCTGCTTGGTAATCCTGGTTGGCAGCGTCTCGATCGGAGTCGTTACGGGCAAGATTTCGCCTGAACTTCTCGGCAGCGTTAAAGGACTCGGCGTGGGCGGAGGACTCGTGGGGCTCTCCGGCGTTTTGTACATGGTGATCCGGTCCGCTCTCAATCCGGGCGCCAAAGATCCAGCGCCGACCGGAGACTCGTGAAGCCATGAATTCCACGGAAAAAGTTTCGCTTCCGCTTATCGTCAGGATTCAAGTTGTGCTGGCGGTTGTGGCCACCGCCGTAACGATTGCTTTAGCCGCGTACATTCCCACCCTGGTCCAACGAAAGTCGCAATTGGACACTCAGATCGAGCAATCGAGAACGCAAGAGAAACAGCTCGAAGATCAAATCGCAAGCCTCGAGAAACAGAAGGCCGAGTCCGAAAGACTGGCGAACGCCGTGTCTTCTGCCCTGTACGCGGCGAATCCAAAACAAGCGCAGAAGACCATCGACGAGTCTTTGAACTCCACTCCCGAGGCTAGCGTTCACCCGCGCATCTTCGTCCATATCCGCTCCGCTTCGCAGCGCCCTGCCGCGAGACTGGTGGCTGACGACTTCCGGCAGAAGGGCTTTTTCGTGCCGGGCATCCAGATCCTGGTGGAATCCGGCCCCGACGAAACCCAGGTGCGTTACTTCCACACCGCCGACGAGGCCGAAGCGCAAAAGATCCTTGAACAGTTGACCGCCTCCGGCGTGAAGAACGTTGCGGCCAAGCCCAACTTCATTGCTGGTCACGACGAAATCCGCCAGCGCCAATACGAAATCTGGTTCGCGCCCACATCCCTCTGACTCTTACCTGTCTCGGGGTAACGCCAACCCGTGGTTGGGCATCCCAATTCATGTTAACGTCTTGCTTCCGGGCCGCCCGCCCTCGCTAACCCTGGCCACTTGCGGGACTGTCGGAACAGCACAGAGCAATGTAACAACTCCACGATAAAAGCTGAAGGAGGCGGAGCGTGAGAGCGATTCTAATCTCCGTGGCGATCTTGTTTATGTCCGGCCCGATGCTGGCCCAGCAAAGGAAACCGGCTATTCCAGTGCAAAGAACGTTTGTTCCCGACGAGCCGCTGGTGTGCACGGCGTTTAATGGAATGGCCGCGCGATTGGACGCGGTTTACAAAACCGAGGAAATCAACAAAAGCGAGTACGACGAGGGCATGAAAAAGTACAGGGACGGAACACAGGAAGAGAGCGTGGATTATTTTTTCGTCGGGAAAGACAAATACCAAAGGGTTTCTCAACAGCAGGACAAGCTCGCTGAGTTCATTCGCTGGTACGCAGTAGAGGGCGGTCGAGGGCAATTGGACACGGCCAACACGGAGTGCAACATCGAATTAGAGGAGAGGGCAGAAAAATATTCGGGAATTTACACTCTCCGCCGGTTACAAGATGCGATGACTGTTGCGCAGGCGGAGGGGCTGCTGGCGGACGTGGCTTTGAATGGCCAGAATGTGGTGATAAAAGCTCTCCTGGAAAGTGAAGCAGCGCGCAGAACAGAGGTAGACCGCTACAACAAGCTCGTCGAAAGCATCAACACCTACAATAAAGCAGTGAACGATCTGGTTGTTACCGTGAATACGGCCATGAATGAACCGAAGGGCTCGAAGCTAGCGCCGATGCTGAGTTTCAACTTTGTTCGCCTGCAACCGATCACCTGCACGGGAAGCACATTCGCGTTTACCAATGCGACGGGTTACATGAATAACGTGCGCACAGTGGCCAACGCGGTCCCCACGATGCACTGCGAGTAAGCGCTGGGGGAATTCATTAAGGAGCGCTGTGACCGGCGCACTGCAGCACTCCAAGGTAGGCGCTCCACGGCCCCACGGCTTCCCGGTATTGGTGGGCCATAATCCTTGAGATCTGGTGCAGATGAGTCAAGTCATGAACTGCCCAGGTCGCCAGCAACTCTGACAGAGTAACTACTCCGAGGGCCGGATGCCGTCCACGCCGATCGAGGTCCTCTTGCCGCAGGCTAAATGCACGCAGTTGGTCCAGGTTTTCTGACCGCAATCGAGCAAATTCATCCAGTAATTGCACCAGCGACTTGCTTTGACTCTCTCGCACGTGTCCCAGACGATCAAAGGGCTCAAACGCCTTAGTCTCGCCAAATTGCAGCACCATCTTAGCCCGCGGCATCCAGTCAGTGCGTTCGCCGTGAATCAGATGGCCGACGACGTCGAGCGCGCTCCAAGTATTTTCACCTTCGTTCCGGAACGTCCATGTTTCGGGCAAATCACGCAGAAGGGCATTAAGGGTCGCGGGGGTCCGAGTGAGAAGCGCGATTGTTTGCGGCAAGTTGTGTTCCATCAGTGTCCTCGATAGTAAGAAGTCAAAAGCCCGCTATGCTTCAACCGGCACCTGTAGCACCAATCTTATCGGAAACCCAAACCCCTGGGCTGGCATCATAGTGAAAGCGGATGGTGATGGCTATGCCTGGATATAAGGTTTGGGTATTGTCGCTGAGCGTGAGTCTCCTGCCTTGCGGGTTTGCAGTTGCCTCGCAGCCTCAGGGGACAGGGGCACCGGCATCCGAGCATCCCTCCGATCCCCGATTGTCGGGGAGCATTAGCGGAACAATTGTCGACCCAACCCAAGCCGCCGTCGCCGGAGCTCGCGTGAGACTTTCATGGGGGGATCAATCCCTATACCAAGAGGTGATGTCTGACGACGATGGTCAGTTCTCTTTTGCGAATGTCGCTCCCGGGCCCTTCCAGCTCACCATCACGTCGGTGGGTTTCACAACGCAGGCGTCCGCCGGAGTCCTGCAGCCGGGGGAGAGCTACAGTGTCCCGCAGATCGCCATGGCTCTTGCTACAGCTGTCACGGAAGTGCGTGTCGTTCCCACGCGGACCGAAGTGGCGGAAGATCAGATCAAGGCGCAAGAGAAGCAGCGGGTGCTCGGCGTCGTTCCGAATTTCTATGTGAGCTACTACCACAATGCGGTTCCTTTGAACCCGAGACAAAAGTTCGAGCTGGCCTGGAAGACCACAGTCGACCCGGTCTCCTTCGGGGTGACCGGAGCCATCGCGGGAATTCAGCAGGCGCAAAACGATTTCAGCGGATATGGACAGGGCGCACAGGGCTATGGAAAGCGCTTCGGCGCCTCTTACGCCAACTTTGTTGCAAGTACCTACATTGGAGGCGCCATACTGCCATCCCTCCTGAAGCAAGATCCACGATACTTCTACAAAGGAAGCGGCAGTAAGCGATCGCGGATGCTGTATGCGATTGCCAATTCAGTGATTTGCAAGGGTGACAACGGACACTGGCAGCCAAATTACTCGAACATCGTCGGAAGCTTGGCCGCAGGCGGCATCTCAAATCTTTATTATCCCGCCGAAAACCGCGATGGAGCGGAGATAACCTTCGAAAACGGGCTAATCGGGATTGGCGAATCTGCCGCCGTCAATCTCCTCCAGGAGTTTGTCATTCGCAAGCTGACACGGAATGTTCCAAGCCAGGAACCGGCCAATCCCTAAACCGCAGGCGAAGTCACTTTATAACCGTCGCGCTCCTGCCAGCGCACTGGAGCACTGTGCCCGGCGCAGTGGCTTCTTTGCGGGCGTAACCCATGCCAATGACGCGCAGCGGGTCCCAGGTTTTAGCGGCGCGGGTGACGTAGCCGACTTCTTTGCCGTCCAGAGTAAGCGCGGCGCCTGTTTCAGGCACAACGTCGCCGGAAAAGGCCAGCCGGACACGCTGGCGGTTGACCTGCCCGCGGGAGCGCACGCGCTCCACGATTTCCTGTCCGGTGTAGCAACCTTTGGTATAGCTGATGTGGCTGTCCTGCAAACCGGCTTCGTGGGGGATTTGTTTTTCGCCGAAGTCGTAGCCGAACCACGGGACGCCTTGGGAAAGGCGGGTGGCGCTCACCGCCGCGTATCCGACCGGCCCGCCCCCGTGTCTTCCCGCCGCTTCAGAAAGAATTTGCCAAAGGGCTGGCAGGTTTGCCGTTTCGGTGAAGAATTCAGCGCCGGGGATTCCCCCAGGAGAACGCTTCGAGACCCGGCAGGGAACTGAGCCGACGGCACCATCGCAGAAAGAAAGATCCTCCATCTTGGTGACGTCGATGCCGGCAAGCTCTTGAACCATTGCGGCGGCTTTTGGACCCTCCAGCGCCAGAGTGCCGTAGCGCGACGTCTCATCGGTCAGAGTGACGTCATCCATGATGATGTATTTGTCGAGCCATTCGATCAGGCGCTCGCGAATCATGGCGTAAGACATGCAGAGGAGCCGGTCGGCAAACGTGTACGTCTCGATCTCGGCGAGAATGTGGCCTTGTGGATTGAGCAGCAGGGAAATGGCGCCGTGGCCGACGGCGAGGTCTTTGATGTTGTTGGTCAGGGTGGCGTTCAGGTAGCGGACGCGGTCGGGCCCGGTGAATGCGAGGTAGGCGCGGTAATTCTTGTCGATCAGCGCGACAGTGTCTCGCGCATAGCGGTACTCGGCGGCCTCGTCGCCAAAGTTATCGGGCATGGCGCAAGCGAACCAAACGCCAATCTTCGCGCCCGCAGTAGCGTGCAGCGCCGCGAGCGGGGTAGCCAGAATTGTGGACGGCGTAGCCATTTCAAGTGTCCATCCTCTCCCCCATTCAGTTTACCAAAGGCTTGCGCCGCGTTGATATCCGCGGAGACCGCCGGCAGGGATGCCGCGCGGGGGGCGCCACAAATCCCTTCAGCTCAGATGATATACTCCTGATTATGAGCGACGGTCGAACGGCTCTCAATTCCACCACCGACGGATTGATCCACATCACCATCCCTGTAGGGATGCTGCAGTGCAACTGCTCGATCATCGGCGATCCGGACACGCGCGAAGCGCTGGTGATCGACCCCGGCGACGAAGTCACGCGCATCCTGGACCTGATCGGACGCCACAAGCTCATTGTAAAAGTCATCGTCAGCACGCACGCACACATCGATCACGTTGGCGGCTTGAGCAAGCTCCATCAATACACAGGCGCGCCCGTGCTGATGCACCGCGACGATCTCCCGCTCTATCAGGCGATGGACGAGCAGGCCGCATTCCTCGGCGTGCACCCGCCAGACCTCACCGAAGTGGATCAATTATTGAAGGAGGGCGACGTTCTTCGCTGGGGACGGTTCGAGGCGCAGGTGATTCACACGCCAGGCCATACGCAGGGCAGCGTGTCGCTGTATCTGCCGCAAGACGCGGGAAAGGTCACCGCCGCTCGCACAATAACTTCGGTTATAGACGAGACTGGCGAAAAAATCGATATCGCTGATCTTTTGAAAAAAACCGTGGATCCCGATGGTATTCGAGAGACTGAACCAGTGCCTGACGAATCCGAACTGATCCTGCCCCGCGCGCCGCAGCTTTTTTCCGGGGATACGCTTTTTGCCGGGAGCATCGGACGCACCGACTTGTGGGGCGGCTCGATGGAACAGATTATGAATTCGCTGCGCAGCAAGCTGATGCACTTGCCGGACGAAACCATCGTCCACCCAGGCCATGGCCCCGTCACCACGATCGGGAACGAGCGCCAGTTGAATCCATTTTTGCAGCCGGAATAGAGTTCCTAAACACTGGCAATGTTGGCGTCGATGTTCTTAGCGACTGGCTCTTAATTTCCAGTTTCCAATTTCGCTTTTCCAATTTCAACCCTTCCTTGTCCTAGCCAAGCGCAATTCTTCCATCACAGACTGCACCAATTCTTTTGCGTGCACCAGTTCCTGGTTGATGATGCGCAGGTCCATCGCCGGAACCGCGGGATTGCGCTGGCTGGTGCAGTAGACGGCGTGCTGGCCGACGAGCACGAGCGCGTTCGTCAAGCGGTCGAGCGACACCGCCAGCCGCCCCCGATCGCGACCGAACATCTGTTCGTAGTGCTCCAACTCTTCCCGGTGCTCCTCGAATGCCGACATCATCTGAATCCCTCGATAAACACTTGCTGGTTCCAATTAAACAGGCCATCCAGTGGTTGCCTAGCGCGGTAGCCGCCGACTCCCGAAATCGCAGATCCCGGATGACCCTACGGGAGCGGAGTTGCATATCGGGCACACTCCACTCGTTCCAAACTTTACCGCATCGGGCACGCGGAACATAATTTGCTCATACCACACAAGAGTGATCCTGCCCTTCGTGTGGATAGTGATTCGAGTGCGCTAGTGATCACCCGGTCCCTCAAAGCTTGCGAAGGGATTGGGCTGGAGCAGCCAAATAATGCGACGTTCCGACCTGGTTCAGCACAAAGAAAGGGAAAAGGGCGCGTCCACGCGCACTTCTCAGATCGTTTTTGGCGAGCGGCAGCATCTGCTCCGCGTTCTCGATTCGCTCGAGGGCACGCAATTGCCGATCGCGCGAATGCAACAAGAGCGGCGCATTCTGGAGGAATTGATTCACGCGCGCACGCGCGACTTAAATCAAATCAACACCGCGTGGGACGAAAAGATTGGATTGGTGCTGAGCTCGGATGCCAAGCCGGAAATGCTGGAAAAACTGGTGAAGCAAGCCCCGGAAGAGGATTTTTATCTGCTGCGTCTGATCAGCGAGCATCCGCGTGCCAACGCAAAGACACTGAACAAGCTGGCGAAACATCCCTACGGCGCGATTCGCGAGAATGTGGCGCGCCATCCCAATGCGGACGCCAACACGTTGACGTGGCTGAGCCGCGACCGCAGCCAACCGCTCTGGTATCTCGTAGCTTTCAATCCCAACACGCCCACGCCGCTACAGCGGCGGTTACGCGACCGCCTGAAGCGCCTCGGCGAAAGCCAAGCCTCGAAGTAAAAGTCACCAATAGTCACCATTGTTGCCGTGGCACTGAGTTTTGACGCTATTGGTGCGTCACTTCGCAAGATCGCGCGGGCAATTCAGGATACATGCATCTGCAATAAGCAGAAGATAGTAGAATGCCGCGCGAAACGTGACGGGCTGAGGTGAGGACCGCGAGTGGCTGAGAAATTCATCGAGGCTGAGAGCTTACTCTCGGCGAGTTGGCGTCGTTTCGGATCGCGGATTATCGCGGGATTCACGATTTCGACGCTGATTCTCTTGCCGTGCGTGTGGCACCCGCGCATCGAAGCAGGGGATCTGGCGAGCCACGTATACAACACTTGGCTGGCGCAATTGATCGCCAAGGGGCAAGCGCCGGGTCTGTACATCGCGAAACAATGGAACAACATCTTGTTTGATCTGATGATGCTGCGCGCGGCGAATCTTGTGGGATTTGCTGCCGGGCAGAAAATCGTCGTTTCGATTTGCGTGCTGGTTTTCTTCTGGGGAGTTTTCGCGTTCATTCGCGTGGCCACAGAACGGCCGCCGTGGTTGCTTACGCCATGCATCGCCATGCTGGCTTACGGCTATTCCTTCAGCATGGGATTCATGAACTATTATATTTCGCTGGGGCTAGCGTGCTTTGGTTTGGCGATTCTGTGGCGAGGGAAACGAATCGCCTGGATCGGCGGCGTGGTAGTTGCCGCACTGACGCTGTTGGCGCATCCCATCGGCTTTTTGTGGTTGGCCGGCACGTTCGCCTATTTTAAGGTTCGAGAGAAAATGCCGGCGTGGTGGAAACTAGCCCTGCCGCTCGCAGCGGTGTGCGGGTTTTCGGCGATTTATTTGTACACGTCGCACCACCCCTCGCTCTTCGCAGATTGGGATCGTGGGCCGTTCTATCTTTATAACGGCGCGGATCAGCTGGCGCTTTACGGAAAGCGTTATATCTTTCTCGCCGGGGCTGCTTTCATATTTGGCCTTATTTGCATGGCTGCGGATTTCTATGGGCGGCGACACGAGGCCTCTTGGTGGAAGCCATTCCAATTGCCATTCGAGTTGTACGTAATCACGTTTTGCGCGACGGCGCTGCTGCCCGAAAATCTGCGGCCTTCACTCTACGGTGGCTGGATTGGAGTGCTCGGTTCACGGCTTACAACGATTTCCGCCATTTTCGGACTTTCTTTGTTGGCATGCCTGAAGCCGCGAAAATGGCATCTCGGAGGCTTCGCCGCCTGCGCCCTGGTTTTCTTTGCGTTTCTTTATCAAGACACGGGATGGCTCAACCGGTTGGAGGCAAACGCGGAAAAGTTAACACAGTATTTGCCTATTGGGACGCGAATGCTCGTCACGGCCCGTGCTCCGGCGGATTCACGGATTGCGTTTATCGGTCATGCCGTTGAACGCGCTTGCATCGGACATTGCTTCAGCTATGCGAATTATGAACCCGCCTCGGGGGAATTTCGCGTGCGCGTTCGAAAGGGAAGTCCGGTGGCCACTTCTTCGACGGATGACGCGGAAGATATGGCTTCTGGAGAGTACGAAGTGGATGAGACGGATCTTCCCCTCAAGCAGATTTATCAGTGCGATGCCGTCGATCTGACAAAGCTGTGCATCCGTGACCTGGGAGCCGGCGAAACCAATGGCCGGCTCAGCTTCAAACTTCCCACCCGTTGAAATCGAGAGCAAAGAGAGGAAACCGTCCAGGTCTTTGCCGGAATTGTGATAAGTTTTTCTGCGGCCAAGGCACTGCGATTTACTCAGGAGGCAGCGATGGGGGTTTTGCCGTGAACGGAATGGGCAAACAGAATCGTCGAGCCTTTCTTCAAACTTCTACGGGCGTTCTGGCGGCGGGGCTGATCTCGATTGACGCCACCACGGGGCACGGTGTTACTGCGAACGATGCAGCCTCGGAGCTCGGCGCCGCACAAGTTGCTCCAACGGTACCCGGCAACGAAGGCAAGAAGCCGCTGCGGCTCGGCCTGATCATCGGCATTGGCAAAGACCCAGACGCTACAATGGCCAAGGTTCACGATCTCGGCCTGCCGACATGTCAGGTTTATGTGGAGGAAATCGAAACAGACCTCGCGGGCCGCCTTCGCCAAGCGCTTAACAAATACCAGATTGAGGCGACTTCTCTTGTTGTTGGCGGACCAGGGAAGGAAGTTTGGGACTTCTACCAGGGGCCGCTGACGATTGGATTAGTTCCGCGCGAGATGCGGGATGCGCGCATGGCGCACATAAAGAAGGCGTCGGACCTTGCCAAGCAGTGCGGAATCGAAGCCGTGCAGACCCACTGTGGATTCATTCCAGAAAATCCCAATGACCCATTGTACAAGGAAAGTGTCGGAGCGATTCGTGACGTCGCAGCATATTGCAAACGCAACGGGCAGAATCTGCGTTACGAGACCGGGCAGGAAACTCCCATCACACTGGTCCGCACCATTCAGGACGTCGGCCTGGACAGTCAAGGCGTTAACTTCGATCTCGCCAATCTGATTCTTTACGGCAAGGCGAATCCGGTTGACGCCATCGAACTCCTTGGTCCCTACGTGCAAGGGATTCACGCCAAGGACGGACTTTGGCCGACGAATCCGCGGGAACTCGGCCAGGAAGTTCCCATCGGTAAGGGTAAGGTGGATTTTCCACGCATCATCGCACGGCTGAAAGAGCTTAACTATCGCGGCGCCGTCACCATCGAGCGGGAAATTTCGGGTCCGCAGCAAATGGAAGACGTGCGCGGAGCGAAGGCTTATCTCGAAAAACTGATTGGATAGGACTAGCAGCAAACGGGATTTGCCAACGAGGGAACGACGGAGGTTCTATGTCAAACAAAATGAAGCAGGGAGCGAGCAATTCATCTTCAGATACAGTTGACCGCCGAAAATTTATCGGTACTGCAGCCATGACCGCAGGGATGATGTTCCTGAAACCGGAGCTGGTGCGCGGCACCGCGGCCAACTCGGCAGTTCGTGTTGGACTGCTTGGGTGCGGAGGGCGCGGCACCGAAGATGCGACCAACCTAGTCGATACGGGCGGAGCGCGCGTAGTAACGCTGGGCGACTTGTTTCAAGACCAACTGGACAAAGCGCGAGACACCTTCAACAAGATGCAGCAGGCTAAGGGCTATTCCGCACTGGACGAATCGCAACTCTTCGTGGGGCCGAACGCGTTCCAGAAGATGGCGGCTTCAAAGGAAGTGGACGCCATCGTCATCGCCACACCACCTTATTTCCATCCGCAGCATTTGGAGGCAGCAGTCGCCGCGGGCAAACACGTCTATCTGGAAAAACCAGTGGCCGTTGATGTGCCCGGAGCCTTGAAGGTAATCGAAATCGGCAAGCGCGCGGAAGGAAAGCTGAGTCTGGACGTAGGATTCCAAATTCGCGATTGCCCTCCGTTCGTGGAAATGGTGAAGCGAATTCACGGCGGGGCGCTGGGTAAAATTATTTGTGGTGAATCGCACTATTTTGCCAGCTATCTCGACCGGCCGGCCTGGCCGGACGCCACGCCCGTGGAGCGCCGCCTTCGCAATTGGGTGTACGACCGCGTTCTCTCCGGCGACATCATCGTGGAACAGAACATTCACGTCATCGACATTTGCAATTGGGTGTTGAAGGCGCATCCATTGAAAGCTTCGGCGAGCGGCGGGCGCACAGCGCGTCCCACCGACGGAGACGTCTATGGCAACTACAACGTGCTGTTCCATTATCCGGATGGCGTGGACGTCACGTTTAGTTCGACGCAGTTCTCTAAAGGCTGGTGGGAAGTGACGGAGCGCTTTTTCGGAACGCGCGGTACGTCGCAGTCTCCGTACACCGGGCCGCTGGGGATTTGGGGAGAAGAGCCGTGGCAGGCAGAGGGATCTCTTCCCAAA
>Ga0137416_10000699_pt1 | contig 16042 bp, 14 predicted proteins | sample CZODoug3_1_1_16f_FD_108282 | JGI IMG/M metagenome (GOLD analysis project Ga0137416, IMG submission 108282) | Vadose zone soil fungal communities from Angelo Coast Range Reserve, California, USA - CZODoug3_1_1_16fungal (Illumina Assembly) | ecosystem: Environmental > Terrestrial > Soil > Vadose...
CGCCACGGCGTTCTCCAGCTGGCGGACGTTGCCCGGCCAATCCGCGAGGCGCAGCGCTTCCAGGAGCGCGGGCGAAAGCCGCGCGCCTTCAACTCCGAAGCGCTCGGCGTAGCGGCGGGCGAACTCGATCGCCAAGGCGGGAATGTCCTCGCGATGCTCGTGCAGTGGCGGCACGACGAGCTCCACCACGGCCAGCCGGTAGTAGAGGTCCTCGCGGAAGCGGCCCTCGCGCGCATCCGTCGCCAGATCGCGATTGGTGCAGGCGATGACGCGCACGTCGACGTGCTCGACGCGCCCCGTGCCGACCGGCTGGATCTCGCCTCCCTGCAGCGTCCGCAGAAGCTTGGCCTGGACGGGAGCGGGGAGCTCGCCGACCTCGTCGAGCAGCAGCGTCCCTCCGTCCGCTTCGGCGAAGAAGCCTCGGCGCGCTTGCGTGGCGCCGGTGAACGCCCCGCGCGCGTGTCCGAAGAGCTCGGCTTCCGCCAGCTCGCCGGGAATGGCCGCGCAGTTGAAGCGCACCAGGGGCGCTTTTGCCCGCTTGCTCTCGGCGTGGATGAGCGCGGCCACCAGCTCCTTGCCGGTCCCGGTCTCGCCGCGCACCAGCACGGTGATGTCGCGCGGTGCCACGCGCGCGACCGCATCGGTCAGCCGGCGCATCGCGGCCGAGTCGCCCACGATGCTGCGCCCGATCGCCTTCTCGGCCGTCAGCCGGCGGTTCTGCATGCGCAGCGCGCGCGCTTCCAAGGCGCGATCGATGACCAGCCCCATCTCCTCGATGTCGAAGGGCTTGGTGACGTACTCGTAGGCGCCCGTCTTCATCGCGCGCACCGCGATGCGCTCGGAGCCGTGGGCGGTGAGAAGGATCACGGGCAGCGACTCATCGCGCTCGCGGATGGCCTGCAGCAGCTGCACGCCGTCCATCTCCGGCATCGCGTAATCGGTCACCACCGCATCGACGCCCTCGAGGTGCGCGAGCGCCTCCTGCCCCGAGCGCGCCAGGACGACCTCGTGCCGGCGCTGCTTCGTCAACTCCTTCAGGGCGAACAGCATCCCAGGTTCGTCGTCAACCAACAGAAGCCGCGCCAAGGGTCACCCTCTTCTGCTGTAGCGGAAGGACGCCGACGACGACGGTGCCGCGCCCCTCCTCGCTTCGATACTCGAGCGAGCCTCCGTGCTGGGTGAAGGCAGCCCGCGCCATCGCCACCCCCAGACCCGTTCCCTGCTCGCGGGTGGTGAAGAAGGGGGTGCCGACGCGCTCGAGCACCTCGGGTGGCATGCCGCGGCCGGAGTCGCGGACCTCGACCTGCGCCTCGCCGTCGCGCTGCGCGATCCTCACCTCCACCTTGCCGCCGCTCGCGGTCGCATCGAGCGCGTTGGTGACCAGGTTGAAGAGCGCCTCGCGGAGCCGGCGCGCATCCACCTCCACCAGCGCTTCGCCGGCGCGGCGAATCGCCACGCCGGCAGTGGCGGCCTGCGCGCCGACGATCCCGAGCACCTCGTCCGCGAGCGCGCCGAGGGAACACCGCTCGCGCCGGAGCTTGTCGAGCGGCCGCGAGAAGGAGAGATACTCCTGGAGGATGGAGTTCATCCGCTCCACCTCGTTCTCGGCGACCTCCAGCCGCTCGCGCGACTGATCCTCGCAGGCTTCGCGCCTGGCGAGCTGCACCAGCGCTTTGATGGCGCCGAGCGGATTCTTCAGCTCGTGCGAGAGCTGCGCGCTCAGGTGCTCCAGCTCCCTCGCGCGGGCGAGCGCTTCTTGCGCCATCTGCTCGCGGGCGCGATCGATGCGGGAGTGGCTCTCGTTCAGGGCCCGGGTCATGGCGATCAGGTAGGCGGTCTGGAAGAACGCGATGGAAAAGAGCGCCAGGCCGGCGAGCTGCGAGAAGTACGGCTCGGGAACGCTGGGGCCGAGCCAGCTGGTAGGAAGCAGGATGAGCGACGCTGCGCCGACGAAGACGATGCGCATGGCCGTCTTCGTTTCGCGCGACCAGCCGTAAACGACGAGCATGCTGGAGAGCGGACCTATGGTGGCGACGAGAAAGGGGCTGCGCAACCCGCCGCTCAGGCCGGCCATGACGAACTGCGAAGCGAGGCCGATGAGCCAGGCGGTCGTGCTCGGGCCCGTACAAGTGACCGGCGGCTCCTGTACGGCACGGACCGGAATGACGTGGTGCTTGAACACCAGGTTTCGCAGCCAATTGCCGAAGAGAAGTGCGGCTATGGCTGCGGTGCGCCACCCGGGATATCCCGCGCGCACGAGCAGGGTCACGAAGAGGACGGAGACGATGACGTGAACGACCGATTTCGCCTTCCACAACCATCGAGGCTGGAAATCGGTTACGACCACCGCCGGTGCGCTCGCAAGACCCGGGCCGTTCGGGTGGACCTGTTCGCTCATGGCCCGAGTATGCCCGTAGCCACCCGCTCTTGCACCCGTTGCTGGAACGGCGGTCTGGATCTGTACGCCACTCCGGCAGCAATCCGCTCCGGGCGGGCGATCAGTCGGTGCTGGAACGGAATCAGTAATACCCGGCCGGCGACTTCTCGGACTCCTCCGTCGTCATCCATCGCATGGTCCAGGCGCCGCCGCGGTTCTCCGGCGCGACGTCGCGCGCCACGTAGCCAGGGCACTGTCCGTACGTCTTTCCCGTCGACGGGCACGGATTGCGCCGCTGGAAGGCGTCCCGCCGGTACGCGTCGAGCTCCTTGATCGATGATCCCGAGGAATGGGACCGCGCCCCGGAGGGACAACCGAAGCCGCCGTTCGCGCCCTTGCCACCCGGTGCTGCTGCGCCGCGCCCGCTGCCGGTATGTCCGCCACCGCGCGCGCTGGACGCGAACGCGGTCATGAACAGGGCGAGCGCCAGCTCTGCTGCCATGAGCCGCATCTGGAGTCTCCTCGGCTGAAGAATATCACCTGCGCGGGCGATCAGCGCGAGGCGATCGGCGCGAGAAGGACCACCGAATATCCCACGGCGGTCGCGCGGGCGGGATTGGCGTAGGAGTGGCGCTGATCCCCCCGGAACGAGACGACGTCGCCGGGTTGCAGCAGCCATTTCTCGCCGGCGACCACCAGCTCGATGCGGCCGGACTCGCAGGTCAGATATTCGCGGGTTCCGGGCGTGTGCGGAATGCCCGTCAGTCGTGCGAGCGGGGAAAACTCCATCCTGGCGATCTCGGCGCCGGGGATCGGATCCGGCAGCAATTGCCGGACCATCACCTCGGTGCGCGTGCGTTCCGGAAGCGAGCCCCTGGGATGAAACCGGGATGCGGCGGGAGCAAAGGGCTGGGAGCGGCGCTGGCGGCGGAGCTCGCGCGTGCGGGGGCGCGCGTCGCGCTGGTTGCGCGCGGGGCGGACGAGCTGGAACGGTGGCGGCGCGGATCCGGGCCGAGGGGGGCGATGCGCACGCGCTCGCGGCCGACGTGGCCGACAAGCGCGCCGTCCACGGGATCGCATGAATTCGGCGATTCGTGGCTGATCCTCCCATAGGGGTCATCGAAGCGCCGCCTCGACACGCTCGAGGAGGCGCTGCTTGTGCCAGCGCGCGAGCTGGGCCTCGGCGATCTTGCACAGTTGCTTGCGCGCTTCCTCCTGCTCGCGCAGCAGCCGCGGCTTTCCGTTTGCCAAGCCGATCCTCACGTCGACATCGTGCAACTCGCCCAACGCCGTCTGCAGCGTTTTCAGGTCCGACTGCAGGCGCATCACCTTCTCGGGCAGGGAATCGTGCGCCACCTCCAGCAGGTAGCGGACTTGCTTCGCCGAGATGCGCACGCGGTGGAGCGCCCTGGAGGTGGGCCGGGTGCGCGCCCGCTCCAGGCGTTCCTGCAGCCGGTCGAGCCGCCTGCGCACGACTTTGGAAAGCTTTCGCGATGTCGGGACTGACGCGCCGGCGATCGCCTCGACGATGGCGGGCAAGGTGCTCGAGTGCCACCTGCGCAGCTCCCGGCGCAGCACCTGCTCCGCGTCGCGCAACTTCGCCCGGCGCGAGCGGCCCAGAGCGGCATCGCGGCCGCGCAGCCAATCGATTTGAAGCTGCAGATCGCGCACTTCGCCCAGCGCGTCCTGCAACGCCTTCACCTTTGGATCGAGCTTCTCCAGCCGCAGCAGCCGCAGCGTCGCCCGCAGCCTCCGGGCGGCCACGCGCATCTCGTGGACCGCGTCCTTCTCCGGGACCACGGCCTCGTACCGCTCCAGCGCGGTCACCTGATCCAGCAGGAGGCGGGACTTGGCCATCGATCGCTCACCTTGCCCGTCGCGCGGCGCTCCCGTTGACGGAGCCCTTGCCGTGAACTTCGAGCCGCCGGCGGAAGACCCGGCGAAAGAGCGTCGCTTCCCGATCCACGTCCCAGAGCTCCAGATCGACCGGATCGCGGTGTCGCAACTGGATGGAAACGGCGCGGGGACGGACCGAGATCGCCATCGACTTCACCGGCTGATGATGGCTGCGATCGAGCGCATCCGCGATGCGAAGCAGCGTGGAAAGTTTGCGGACGAGCATCGTCTCGCGCGCGGTGAGGCCGTCCATGCCGGCGTGGGCCGGGTCCGGGTGACTGCGCCGGTGGTACCGGGCGATGCGCGCGCAGATATCGCGCTCGCGGGCGGAGAGGACGGGAAGGTCCGCGTTCTGGATCAGGTAGCAGGAGTGCTTGTGGTGCGCCTGCGCGCTGATCGCGCTCCCGATGTCGTGGAGGAGGGCGGCGGCCTCGAGCAGCGGCCGCGCCGTTGGCGGTACCCGGTGCACGGCCGGCGCGCGGTCGAACAGCTCGAGCGCCAGACGGGCGACTTGTCCGGAATGCTGCATGTCGATGCCGAATCGACGGGCGATGGACATCGCGGCGTCCGCGAGCGATTCGTCGGCGGGAGCGCCGCGGCTGCGGCGGAGGAGGTCGATCAGGACCCCGTCGCGCAGGCCGCGGTTCACGCCATAGACGCTGGTGAGCCGCAGGTGCTTCATGGCGCACTCGAGGATGACGGCGCCGGCCACGATGATCTCCGCCCTGCGGGCGTCGAACCGCTGACGGCGCTCATGGGCCGGCATCGCCGCGAGCTCCTCGGTCGCCTGGGCCACCTCCTCGCGCGTGGCCGCCTTGCCTTGGCGCGCGGCATAGCCCACCACGGCGTTGATGGTTCCCGAGCTTCCCAGCGCGCGGCTGAAGACGGGGGCGTCCCTGGGCAGCGAGTCGAATGCCTCGCGCACGAACGCCCGCATCAGAGCGAGCTTTCGGGTCGGGATGCTCCCGGAAGCCGAGAACACGTCGGTGAGCCGCACCGCTCCCACGGGAACGCTCCAGAGGTTCTCTGGGTGCTCCCCGAGGGCGGTGATGACCTCGGTGGAGCCACCGCCGATGTCGATGACCGTCCCACGGGCCTGGGCTGGCGAGCCGTGCAGAACGCCCAGGCAGATCAGGCGCGCCTCCTCACGGCCCGAGATGATCTCCAGGGGCAGCGCCGCGCGCTCGCGGATCCGGCGCGCCACTTCGCCGCCATTGGACGCCTCGCGCAGCGCGCTGGTCGCGACCGCGCGGACTCGCGCCTGGTACCGGCGGCAAAGCGCCGCATACCGGCGCAGGGTGGAGAGCAGGCGCTCGACCACTTCCTGATCGAGACGTCCGGTGGTGAACACGCCCTCTCCCGGCCGGACGGGATCGCGCTCCTCATGCAGCGTCTCGAGTGATGCGTCGGGCAGCAACCGTGCGACCTTGAGACGAACGGCGTTCGAGCCGACGTCGATGGCCGCCAGCACTCGGAACCTCCGCTCGGTCGGCACCGGGCGGGGACTGTAGAGCGCATTCCTGAATGGGTACAGTCCAAAGACACAGTCGCCAAGCCGCCTTCGGCGGCCGCGACTGGCAAAGTCACCGGACTTCGGACCTGTTTCCACGTTCGTCCGGTCCCGTGACATGATTGTCACATCCGGGGAGCCGCCCATCGGGTATGCGGCCCATCCCGGAACAGTGTCGGGAGGGTTACAAATGGATCCGGCCATGCAGGTGTCTACCCCCCCGACCCAACGCGAAGCGGCATCCGCAGCGGAGCAAGGGGCACGCCGGGTCCCCGAGCTTCACGACCCTCACTTGTTCCTGAACCGTGAGCTGTCGTGGCTGCAGTTCAACTCGCGCGTGCTCGAAGAGGCCGCCGATACTTCGCTGCCCATCTTCGAGCGCCTCAAGTTCCTCGCCATCGTCTCGTCGAACCTCGACGAGTTCTTCATGGTCCGCGTGGCCGGCCTCAAGCAGCAGCAACTAGGCGGCGTCAGCGAGACGGGAGCGGACGGCCTCCTGCCCAACGAGCAGCTCGCGGCGATCGGCACGATCGTCCACGCCATGACCGAGGAGCAGCACGGCGTCTGGGCCCGCGACATCCTCCCCTGCCTGCAGCGGTATGGTCTGCATCTGATCGCGCCGGACGCCTTCGATGCGCAGCAGCGGACGGCTGCGCGGGCGCATTTCGCCCAGAACGTCTTTCCCGCGCTCACCCCCCTCGCCGTCGACCCCGGCCATCCGTTCCCCCACCTGCGCAACAAATCGATCAACGTCGCCGTGCTGCTGCGGAAGGAGGGGCGCCGTCGCCGCAAGGATCCGCGCGACACCAACCTGGCCGTGGTCCAGGTGCCTGCGGTGCTGGAGCGCCTGGTACGGATTCCGGCTGCCTCAGGGCAGGCGTTCGCGCTGCTCGAGGACATCATCGCCGCGTTCGCCGGCGATCTCTTCCCCGGCTATGCCGTCAAGCAGGCCACCGCCTTTCGCGTGACCCGCAACTGGGACCTTGACATCGACGAAGAGGAGTCCGAGGACCTTCTCAATACAGTCAAGGACGAGTTGCGGCGCCGGGACCGCGGCGCGGCCGTCCGCCTCGAGCTTGCCGGCGACGCTCCCGCCGAGCTGGCCCAGTCCCTGGCGGGCGCGCTCAAGCTCGCCGAGCAGGACATCTATCGCCTGCGCTTCCCCCTGCAGCCCACGGATCTGCTTGCGTTCGTGGATGCCGACCCGCGCCCGGAGCTGCGCGTCGAGCTGCTGCAGCCGTCGGTCCCGCCGGAGCTGCAGGAAGCGTCGTCGATGTGCTCGGCGATCGCGGCGCGCGACATCCTCCTGCACCATCCGTACGAGTCGTTCGATCCTGTCGTCCGCTTCATCCAGGAAGCGGCCGAGGATCCCAAGGTGCTCGCCATCAAGCAGACGCTGTACCGCACGAGCGGCGACAGCCCCTTCGTCCAGGCGCTCTCGCGCGCCGCGGAGAACGGCAAGCAGGTCACGGTCCTGGTCGAGATCAAGGCGCGGTTCGACGAAGCGAACAACATCGCTTGGGCGCGGCGCCTGGAAGACGCCGGCGTGCACGTCGTCTACGGCCTGATCGGGCTGAAGACGCACTGCAAGATCGCGCTGGTGGTGCGCCGCGAGGACCGCATCCGCCGCTACGTGCATCTGGGTACAGGCAACTACAATCCGAATACCGCCCGGCAGTACACCGACGTATCGATCTTCTCGGCGCGGGAAGACCTGGCGGACGAGGCCTCGGCGCTCTTCAATCTCTTGACGGGTTATGCCGAGCCTCCGCAGTGGAAGCGATTCGCGGTGGCGCCGTTCGGGCTTCAAGAAAGGATCCTGGCGCTCATCGAGCGCGAGGCGCAGCGTGCCCGCGCGGGCGAGCCCGCGCGCATCGTGGCCAAGATGAACTCGCTGGTCGATCCCGCCGTGATCCGCGGCCTCTATTCCGCGAGCGCGGCCGGAGTGCAGATCGATCTGCTCGTGCGCGGCATCTGCTGCCTGCGGCCCGGCATTCCCGGCGTTTCGGAGAACGTCCGGGTGGTGAGCGTGGTGGACCGCTTCCTCGAGCACAGCCGGATCTTCAGCTTCGGCTCGAACGAGCGGGCCGAGGTGTTCGTTTCCTCGGCGGACTGGATGCCGCGAAACTTCACCCGGCGCATCGAGGTGATGTTCTCCATCGACGACCCCGCGCTCCGCAGCCGTCTGCTGAACGACATCCTGGCGGTGTCGTTGGCCGACGGCGTCAAGGCGCGGCGGCTCGCGCCCGACGGCGTGTACTCGAGGGCGCAGCGGACCGAGGGCGCCGTGCGCAGCCAGGAGCACTTCCTGCGGCAGGCGCGCCGCTGGATGGACAACGCCCGCCGCAATCCGCCGATCAGACCGGTCGCCGCGCCGGCGGCTGCCTCGTAGAGCGCGTCGCGGCGGTCGCTACTTCTTCCAGACCGACGCTCTCTTTGCCCGGACGCTGTCCTGGTACCGGCGCGCGAACGCGTCGGCGGTGCCGGCGAGGGCCGCTGCGTCGTTTGCTGTGCCAGTTCCCATCGCCGGGCGACCTTGGCGTCGTTGTGGCATGGAGAATTGCGTATGGTGTCCCCGAAAAGGAAAGGAGCGCGCTGATGCCCGGAATCTACAAGCTCATCGACGTGGTCGGCACGTCCCCAAGCAGCTTCGCCGAGGCGGTGAAGGGCGCGGTGATCGAGGCGGGACAGAAGCCGAGCCTGTGAGGTCCTGGCGCCTCGGCCGCATCGCCGGCGCCGCTTTGCTTTTCGCGCTCGCGGTCGTGGGCGCGGTCTCCTTGATCGCCGCGATGGTGCTCTTCGGGCCGGGAATCAGCGCCCGGCCCGAACCCACGGCAATCGAGGCGAGGATCGCGCGCGCGCTCCGAGCCATCGGCATTCCGGAACCAGCGAAAAGGCTCGCGAACGCCGGAGCCGCGTCCACGGAAGTTCTCGCCTCGGGTCGCGCGCACTTTGCCGATCACTGCGCGATATGCCACGCCAACGACGGTAGCGGAAAAACGGAAATGGGGCGCGCTCTCTACCCGCGCGCACCCGATTTGCGCCTTCGCGCGACGCAGGACCTCAGCGATGGAGAACTGTTCTACATCATCGAGAACGGAGTCAGGTTCACCGGCATGCCGGCCTGGGGCGACGGCGGCGAGGAGAGCCAGCGCGCAAACTGGCAGCTGGTGACATTCATCCGGCACCTGCCGCAGTTGTCCGCGGAGGAGAAGCTCGAAATGGAACGCCTCAACCCGAAGGGACCTGCCGAATGGCGTGAATTGCAGGAGGACGAGGAGTTCCTGCAGGGAAAGGAATCCGGGCGGCCACCGGACCACCGCGACGGAGCGCACCGGCACCGGGAGAATCAGCCATGACGAGGTGGCGAGCAGCGTTCATGTCCCTGGTTTTCGGGTTCACCGCGGTGCTGGCGCAAGCGCACCAGGGCGGCCATGACGTCCGTGGCGTGGTGGCTGCGGTGACGGCGGACGAGCTGACGGTGAAGACCCCGCGCGGCGAGGAGCGCTTCGCGCTCACCCCGGACACCGAGTTCGTCAAGAACGGCAAGCCAGCTACCGCGCGCGATTTGAGACCTACCCAGCGCGTGGTCGTACACTCGCGGACGCGGACGCGGAAGCAGAACGGTCGGATGGAAGCGATCAAGGTCCAGCTTGGCGGACCGTGAAATGCCCGCGCCGCCGGAGAATGGAAGCGCGAGCCTCCTTGCCTCCAATGGCCGCCTGGCGCGATAGGTGGCCCATGGGAACCCTGCGCTGGATCCTGGTCGCCGTCGCTGCCTGCGCCGCCTCGCAGAAGCCGGCCTCCGAGGCGCGACCCGACGAGGCGCATCTCAGGGAGGTGCGCCGCCTGACTCACGGTGGGCAGAATGCCGAGGCATACTGGTCGTTCGACGGCAAGCAGCTCTCCTTCCAGGCGCGGGCCGCGGGCGAACAGTGCGACCGCATCTACCGCATGAAGCCCGACGGCAGCGACTCCGTGGCCGTCTCCAGCGGGAAGGGAGCGACGACCTGCGCGTATTTCCTTCCGGGCGATCAGGAGCTGATCTACGCGTCGACGCACCTCGGAGCTGACGCATGCCCGCCGCGGCCAGACCTCAGCAAAGGCTACGTCTGGGCGATCTACCCGGACTACGACATCTTCAAGGTGCGCGCCGACGGAAGCGGCATCACCAGACTGACCGACGCACCCGGCTACGACGCCGAGGGGACGGTCTGCGCCAGGGACGGCTCCATCGTCTTCACCTCGGTGCGCGACGGGGACCTCGATCTGTACCGCATGGACCGGGACGGGAAGAACGTGCGCCGGCTCACGAACGTGCCCGGCTACGACGGGGGCGCGTTCTTCAACGCCGACTGCAGCAAGATCGTCTGGCGCGCTTCGCGTCCGAAGCCAGGGCCGGAGATGGACGAGTACAAAGCTCTGCTGCGCGAGGGATTGGTCAAGCCCGGCCAGCTCGAGATCTGGGTTGCCAACTCGGACGGCTCCGACCCGGTGCAGGTGACGTATCTCGGCGCCGCCTCGTTCGCGCCCTCGTTCTTTCCCGACAGCAAGCGCATCATCTTCTCCTCGAACTACGGCGACCCGGCCGGGCGGGAGTTCGACCTGTGGGCGATCGGCGTCGACGGCACCGGGCTCGAGCGCATCACCGCCGCTCCCGGGTTCGACGGCTTCCCGCTCTTCTCGCCAGACGGGAAGTGGTTGGCGTTTTCCTCGAACCGCGCCTTTGCGCCCGGCGTTCGCCAGACCGACGTATACGTCGCGCGCTGGGCGGACGCACCCGCGCCGCGCGCGGAGGACGCGCCCGACCGTATCCTGCGCAACGTGGCCTGGCTCGCCGATCCCGCGCGGGAGGGGCGCGGCCTCGGCACCGCGGGCCTGGACGCAGCGGGTGCCTTCATCGAGGATCGATTTCGCGAGATCGGCCTTCAGCCGGCGGGTGACGCCGGAGGTTACCGACAGACGTTCGATGCCCCGGTGTCGGTGCGTGTCGAGCCTGCTACGGCCGTGCTGATCGACGGCGCGGCCGCGGCCGGCACGTTTTCGGTCGCGGGCTTCTCCGCAAGCGGCGACATCGAGGGTGAGGCGGTCCTCGCCGGCTACGGCATCAGCGACACCGGCCTGGCTCGTGACGACTACGCTGGTCTCGATGTCAAAGGCCGGGTCGCCGTCGTGCGCCGTTTCGTGCCTGAAAGCGACCCGAAGTTCGCCGCCAAGGATCCGAAGCAGCGCTTTGGCGACCTGCGCTTCAAGGCTTGGGTCGCGCGCGAACACGGCGCCAAGGCGCTGGTCGTCGTGGATTGGCCCGAAGGCCAGGGGGAGTTGCCGGGCGAGGCGCGATTGCCCCAGCCGCGGCCGGAGACCTCGGACGGTGGCATCCCCGTCGTCATCGTCCAACGCTCGGCGCTGCAAATCGCGATGCCGCGGTTGATGGCGAGGCAGCCGGTCCCCATCCGCGTCAGGGTCGCGCTCACGGTGGAGCGCAAGCCCGTGTTCAACGTGGTCGGGCGTATCCCCGCGCGCGCGGCGGACAAGCTGGACGGCGCCGTCCTGGTCGGTGCCCATTACGATCACCTGGGCATGGGCGGGCGCTTCTCGCTCGCTCCCGACCGGCACGAAGTGCATCCCGGCGCTGACGACAACGCCAGCGGGGTGGCGGCAATCCTGGAAACCGCGCGCGAGCTCGCCGCCGGGTCCAGCGAGCTGCGCCGCGACGTGATCGTGGTGGCATTCGCCGGCGAGGAAACAGGGCTGCTCGGGTCGACGCACTTCACCCGGTCCATGGCGGTGCAAGGTCTCGCCGGGATGTTGAACCTCGACATGGTCGGACGGATGCGCGGCAACCGCCTGAGCGTGCTCGGCTCGGAGTCCGCCGTGGAGTGGGCGGCGATCGCCGGCGCCGCGTGCAACGAAGCGCGCGTCGAGTGCGCTCTCGGCGGCGACGGATACGGCCCGAGCGACCAGACGCCGTTCTACGGCGCGGGCGTGCCGGTGCTCCATTTCTTCACTGGAGTGCACTCCGATTACCACAAGCCGAGCGACGTGCCGGGCTTGATCAATGCCGGAGGCGCCGCCCAAGTGGCTCGCATCGTCGCGCGCGTCGCGCAGGAGGTCGGCCGCCGCGAGCAGCGCCTCGGCTACCGCAAAGTCCCAGCGCCGGCGCCGCAGGGCGACGTGCGCAGCTTCGGCGCGTCTCTAGGAACAATCCCCGATTACGCTGGACCGCCGGATGGCCAGCGCGGCATGTTGCTGGCAGACGTCCGCCCCGGCGGGGCCGCCGACCTCGCTGGCATGCGCCGGGGCGACATCCTCATCCGGCTCGGCAAGCACGACATCGCCGGCGTCGAGGACCTGATGTTCGTGCTGAACTCGGTCAAGCCGGGCGAGACGGTGAGGGCGGTCGTCCTGCGCGGCGGCAAGGAGGTCACCATGGAGGCGACCTTCCAGGAGGGTCGCCGCTCCCGGTGACGGCGCAGAGGTCCACATGATCACCGTTACATCCAGCCGAGTTGGAGGCGGGCTGCGTCGGACATGCGGCTCGGGTCCCAAGGCGGGTCCCACACGACTTCGACGCGCACTTCCTGGACGCCAGGGAGGCCCTGGATCTTGCGCCGGACGTCCTCCTTGAGCACGTCCCCCATTCCGCAGCCGGGTGCGGTCATCGACATGTCGATCTCCACCCGGTGACCGCCTTCGGCCAGCGGAACGGCCTCGCAGCGATAGATGAGGCCGAGGTCCACCAGATTGACCGGGATCTCCGGATCGAACACCGTCTTCAGCTGCTCCCAGACCCTCTGCTCGTCGAAGGGGCCCTCCAAGGCCGCTGCGGCAGCCGCCGCGGGCTGCTGCCCGAGCGCGTCGGCGTCTTTCCCCGCGATGCGGAAGAGGCCGCCGTCATCCGTCGTGACCGTGAACTGGCCGCCCAACGACTGCGCGATCTCCACGCGCGTCCCCGCCGGAAGCACCGCGTCGGCCCCGCTCGGGATTCTCGTCGCCTCGCAGTCGCGCGCAAGCACGATCGGTCCGCTCCCTTGCGGGGGCGTCTCGATGACCTGCACGACGGGAAGGTTGCTCGCCATCCTGAAACCTCACTCGGTCGAAACCCGGGTACCCGCTCCGTCCAGCGCCGAGCGCATCGTGTGCCAGGCGAGACTGGCGCACTTCACCCGGGCGGGGAACTCCCACACTCCCGACAGAGCGGCGAGCTTTCCCAGCTCCTCCAGACGGACGTTGCCCTGACCTGAAGTCAGCATCGAGTGGACGCGCTGGAAGAGCGCCTCCGCTTCCGCTTTCGTCTTGCTCTTCAGCGCGGTCGTCATCAGCGAGGCGGAAGCCTTGGAGATGGCGCAGCCCGCGCCTTCGAATCCGATCTCCTCGATCACGTCGCCCGCGAGCTTCAAATGGACCTTGATCTCGTCGCCGCAGAGCGGGTTCATCCCTTCGGCGCTCCGGTTGGCCCCCTCCGGCTTGCGGAAGTTGCGCGGCTTGCGGCTGTGGTCGATGACGACCTCCTGGTACAGGTCGCGCAGCTCGGGGTTCATCGGAAGATCTCCTGGACCTTGTGCAGGCCTGCGACGAGCGCGTCCACGTCCTCACGGCGGTTGTAGAACGCGAGCGAAGCGCGCGCTGTGGCCGGCACCCCCAGGCGGTGCATCAGCGGCTGGGTGCAGTGGTGGCCGGTGCGGATGGCGATCCCCTCCTGGTCGAGGATCGTTCCGACGTCGTGCGGATGCACGTCGCCGAGCACGAAGGAGAGGACGCTCGCCTTCTCCTTGGCGGTGCCGATGAGCCGCAGGCCAGGCAAGTCGCGCAGCGCCTCGGTAGCGTAGGAGAGGAGATCGTGCTCGTGCGCCGCGACGGCCGCAAACCCCAGCGCGCTCACGTAATCGATCGCGGCGCCCAACCCGATCGCCCCGGCGATGTCGGGCGTGCCCGCCTCGAACTTGTGGGGCAGCTTGTTCCAGGTGGTCTTCTCGAAGGTGACCGAGCTGATCATGTCGCCGCCGCCCTGCCAGGGAGGCATCTCCTCCAGCAGCTCCGACTTTCCGTAAAGCACTCCGATGCCGGTCGGCCCGAACAGTTTGTGCCCCGAGAACGCGTAGAAGTCGCAGTCCAGCGCGCGCACGTCGATCGGGAAGTGAGGGGCGGCCTGGGCCCCGTCCAGGAGCACAGGAACTCCCTGCCGGTGCGCGATCTCGACGATGCGGCGGACCGGATTGACGGTGCCGAGGGTATTCGAGACGTGGGCGAGGGCGAGAAGCCGCGTGCGCGGCCCGAGCATGCGCTCCAGCTCCTCGAGCACGAGCTGGCCGTGGTCGTCGATCGGCGCCACGCGCAGGACCGCGTCCTTTTCCTGGCAAAGCAATTGCCAGGGGACGATGTCCGAGTGGTGCTCCATCTCGGTGATGAGGACTTCGTCGCCGGCGCGGACGCGGACCCTCCCGTGCGTCTGCGCCACCAGATTGATCGCCTCGGTGGTGCCGCGAACGAAGACGATCTCCTCGGCGCGTGCGGCGTTGATGAACTGCCTCACCTTCTCGCGGGCATCCTCGTACTCCTTCGTCGCCCGCTCGGAGAGGAGGTGCACGCCGCGATGCACGTTGGCGTTGTCCTGCAGGTAATACCGGGCGACCGCATCGATCACCGCGCGCGGCTTCTGGCTCGTGGCGGCGCTGTCGAGGTAGACGAGCGGCTTGCCCCGGATCTCCTGGGCGAGGATGGGAAAGTCCTTCCTCACCTTCTCGACGTCCAGGCCCGGCGCGCCGGCAAGCGATCGTTGGGCGAGCGCCGTCATGCTGCCTCCCTGAGGCTTTCACGGTCCGGCAGCCTGGAGGTCACGAGCTCGCGGACGCGCGTCCGCAAGGGCGCGAGCGGAATCAGGTCCACCATCTCGCTGGCAAAGGCGTAGGTGAGCAGGCTCTTCGCCGCTTTGCGCCCGAGGCCGCGCGACCTCAGGTAGAAGAGCGCATCCTCGTCGAGCTCCCCGACGGCGGCCCCGTGCGCGCACTTCACGTCGTCGGCGAAGATCTCCAGCTGCGGCTTGGTATCGACGACCGCCCCCTCGGAGAGCAGGAGGTTCTTGTTGATCTGGCGCGCATCGGTCTTTTGCGCGTCTTCCCGGACCAGGACGCGCCCGCTGAACACGCCGCGCGAATGTCCGTCGAGCACGCCCTTGTAGAGCTCGCGGCTGGTGCAGCGCGGGCTCTTGTGATCGATCAGCGTGCGGTTGTCCAGGTGCTGCTTGCCGTCCGCCATGTAGAGCCCGTTCAGCGTGCACTCGCTCCCTTCGGCCGCGAAGAGCGCTCGCACGTCGTTGCGCGCCAGGGCGGCTCCGAGAGCGAGCGAGTGCGAGGTGAACCGGCTGTCCCGGCCGTGGCTCACCTGAAGCAGGGCGATGTGGAAGGCGCGCTCGCTCTCCTGTTGCACCTTGTAGTGGTCGAGGCGGGCGCCTTCATCCAGGACCACCTCGGTCACCGCATTGGTGAGATAGGTCGCCTCGGGGGGACCCGCGTAGGTCTCGACCACCGTCGCCTGGCTTCCCCGCCCGGCGACGATCAGGTTGCGGGGATGCGACAGCGTGGGTCCTCGGGAAGCCGTGGAAAGGAAGAGGAGATGGATGGGCGACTGCGGCGCCGCGCCGGCCGGCAGGTGGATGAAGGCCCCGTCCTCGATGAAGGCCGTGTTGAGCGCGGTGAGTGCGTCCCGGCGGAAATCGGCATGGCGGGCCAGCTCGCGTGCCACCAGATCGCGGTTCTGCGCGAGCGCCGCTCGCAGGCTGCCGATGAACGATCCACCGGAGCTCCAGGCAGGCGAAGACAGCTCCGGCCGGTGATGGCCGTCGACGAATACGACCTGGATGGAGCCGTCGACGGGAGGAGTCCAGAGTCCCCGCAGGAGCTCCTCTCCAATGTCGGACTTCGCCTCCGCCGGCACGAAGCCCATCTCCGCGAGCGCAGCCAGGCTCGTGTACTTCCAGTCCTCGCTCTCGGTCGTGGGAAGACCGAGCTCGGCGAAGCGCGCGAAGGCAGCCTCGCGGAGCGCGGGCATCGAATCGGCGCCACCGCGCCGGTGCAGAAGCGAAAAGCCCTCCCGCAGGCTGCGATCGAACGGCGTCATCGCCTCGTTTCCCCTCCGGACCGTGCAGCGGGCGGCTCCTGCACCAGCGCGTAGCCCTTCTCCTCCAGCTCCAGCGCGAGCCGCCGGTCGCCGGACCGCACGATGCGCCCGCTGTCCATCACGTGCACGCGGTCGGGAACGAC
>Ga0137416_10000702_pt1 | contig 15988 bp, 13 predicted proteins | sample CZODoug3_1_1_16f_FD_108282 | JGI IMG/M metagenome (GOLD analysis project Ga0137416, IMG submission 108282) | Vadose zone soil fungal communities from Angelo Coast Range Reserve, California, USA - CZODoug3_1_1_16fungal (Illumina Assembly) | ecosystem: Environmental > Terrestrial > Soil > Vadose...
CCGCCGGCATCAAGGTCGTCGGCGTCAGCGCTGACGACGCCGCGTCACACAAAAGCTTCTGCACCAAGTTCGCTTTTACGATCGACTTGCTTGCCGACACCAACTCGACTCTGATGAAGACCCTCGGCATCGGCCAATCCGAGTGGAAGGGAATGAAATTCTGGGAGCGCACCACATTTGTGGTCGATCCGGGTGGCACGATCCGCAAGGTCTACGAGAAGGCAAACCCGGAGGGCCACGAGAAGATACTTCTGGAGGAAATCAAAGCTCTGCAAGGAAACTGATCGCAAGTCCAAAGGCGGACCGGGGGGATCGCGATTCGAAGGAGCGCGGCTTTCAGCCGCGTCGCAGTCCTTCCCGTGGTCACTCCGAGGGGGGCGGGCCCGCGAGGAGCCCGCTGTTCGCCGCACAGCTTGCAAGCTGTTGTATCTTAGTTCGTTCTACCACGTGGCCCTGAACAAGGTGCTCGAATTTCAGGCCCCGGACCCCATGGTCCTCAGTAGAGACCGGCATGCCCCTTCGTCTCGCGCTCTTCGTACTCCTCACCGCGCTTGCCGTCCATGCTGCTGAAATCAGGGGCAAGGTCGTCAATGTGGTCGGCGGCGAAGCCTTGGGACGCGTCCAGGTCTCGCTTCTAGAAACCGGCGCAAACACAACCACCGCCGACGACGGCACCTTCACCATCCCCACCATCGCCCCGGGGAACTACACCCTCCGCCTGAATGCCGTCGGCTATCGCCTGGCGACGATCCCGGTCACGATCTCCGCTGCGGAAGAATCCAAAGAGTTTCCGCTCACCCTGGCCCCCGATAATTTCCGTCGCACCGAAACAGTCGAAGTCGCCGCTGACCTGTTTCAGGGCAGCGAATCGCCTGCCGTTATCCAGACCAACCTCTCCAGCTCCGAGATCCGCGAAACCTCCACGGTCATTGCCGACGACCCCTTCCGCGCCGTGCAAGCCTTGCCCGGTGTAGCGGCCTCCGCCAACAACGACTTCTTCGCCCAGTTCTCTGTGATGGGTGCGCCTTTCGACGATGTCGCCGTCTACCTCGATGACGTCCTCGTGCAACGTCCCTTTCACGGCATCCCCGATCAACCCGAAGGTGCTTCGCTGAGTCTGCTCACCAGTGAAACGGTGGAAGAGATCAAGCTGCTGCCCGTCGCCTATCCCGTCAAATATGCCGACGCCGTTGGCGCGGCCCTCGATGTCCACACTCGCGACGGAAGCTTTGCCGGCCCGCTGTTCCGCGTCTCCGTCGGCATGGCGGAGACTGAACTGCTCGGCGAAGGAGGCCTGGGACAGGCGAAACGCGGCTCCTGGCTGGCCTCTGCGCGCAAGAGTTATCTCGGTTACCTGTTGCAAAACCGCCTGCATCAGAATTACGTCAATGTCGGTTTCTACGACGCGGCCCTCAAGCTCACCTACGATGTCGCGCCCAATCACAACCTGAATCTCTATGTCCTCAGCGGGCATTCCGACGCGACCCAGATTCCCATCGGACGTCCGTTAACCGTCGGAGAATTCAAAACGGGCGCCAACGATTTCACCGTTGCGCGCACCGGATGGCGCTGGGGCATCACCCCCCACCTCCTGCTTGACACGCACGCCGCCTACGTCCGCCAGCCCTATACCACCCGCGATCCGTTTGGCGACGTTCTGGCCACCGACAACTACGGCGAATGGTTGGGTGGAGGAAGAATTGCGTGGAGTTGGAGCAAGGACAGCGTCCTCGAAGCTGGCTGGACGCTTCGCCGCCTCGACGATATCGGCTACGCCGCCTCCTACGACATCGGCACCGGTCAGCAGCAACGCTACAACATCTCCGACGGCACCGCCCTTCGCAACACCGGCTACGCGCAGCAGTCCGCCGCTTTCCTGGACGGCAAACTTCACTTGACCGGTGGCCTGCGTTGGGACGCCATACAGAACCTCGGCGTCCATCCCTTTTCCGGGCAGGCATCGCTCTCCCTGCGCGCCGCCGCCCGCACCGAGTTGCAGTTTGGCGCCGGCCGCTTCGCGCAACTCCCCACACTCGAGGAGTTTCCCGGCAGCTGTTTTCTACTGGGCCCCATGCCCGACCGCTCCGACCATTTCACCGCCGCCGTGGAGCAGCGGGTGGGCGAGTCCACCCGCCTCCAGTTGCAACTCTTCGACCGCCAGAATGAGCGTTTCCTGGCGTTGCGCGAGGGCACCTCGTGCGCTTCGTTGCATATCGTCGGCGGGCCACTTCTGTTCCAGCGTAACTACTCGCGCGGCGCTCAACTCGTTCTCCAGCGAAGAAGCTCCACCCGCCTCTCCGGCTGGCTGGGCTACACCCTGGTGTTTGCCCGACAGCGCTACGATTCGATCACTGTCCCCCAGATCCCGAAGCCCCTCTACTTTGACACGCCCTACTACCCCACCCTCGAAGACCAGCGCCACTCGCTGCATCTGTTCGCCAACTACCGCCTCAAGCCGACCCTCAATTTGAGCGGCAAATGGGTCTACGGCTCTGGCTTCCCAGTCCCTAGCGGCTTGTTCATTCTTGAAAACGGCCAGTATGTGAGTCTCGGGCTGAATGAAACGCGCCTCGGGGCCTACCAGCGCCTGGACCTGCGTACGGACAAGGATTGGGCCTTCCGGCGCTGGAAGTTGACCCTGTACGGCGAAGTGCTGAACCTCACCAATCACGACAACCTTCGCTACGTCCAGACCGGCGCCACCGACCTCAATACCCGCAAGACCACTATCATCACCGAGCAAGGTCTCCCCGTAACCCCGACCGGTGGGGTGGTTTTCCAGTTCTGATCGCGCTCCCGCCGCCCGCGGAAATATCCCGTCAAATCCTCCGGGCTCGCCGCGCTCGCGAGGAAATAAATGCAAACTTGTCTTCGGATTGAACGCCTCCACCGAGGCGACTCGCCGACTTCACGTGCACACGCACAATCCACCTGCTTGAATCCATCATGAAGTCGTGCCGGTCGCTCGCGGCCTGCGCATTCCCGACCTCCACTTCCGTGACAAATAAAAAATGCGAACCTTGAGGGCACGCGCCTTCCTTTATGAGTCTATAGCTTTAGGTGATCATACTCAGCATGCGATAAGGGACAAACCCCGCTGACTAATCTTCACCGTTGAATCAATGACCTGCAGGAAAAAGCTAAAGCCGGGGATTGACCTAGATTCTGCGCACCGAGCCAATACGGGGCTTCTTGGGACCTACCCTCCGAACGCGCGGGGGACCCTTGCAACGTTTTCTCCCCTCCCTGCACGATCTCTATAGATAGACATCCGGAAAGAAGGCTTAGGACACCAAAAGGGGTCCTCAATGGCTGTCAACCCAAAACGAACTTGTGCCAACCGGCCACTGCGTTCCGTGCGGTTGACGCTTCCGATTTCAGTCGCCTTCGATCTCGAAAAGTTCCAGAAAGCTTTGGCCAACGCAGCCCGGCTGATCGCTTCACGGCCCCGCCTCGCGGATTTGACATTTCTGGACGCATGCGAGTTCGTGGTCGACCCGGCGTCCCTGCAAGTCAGGGAAACCGCCGCGGAACAGTGAGAGGAGTATGAACCTTCCCGAACTCGGAGTCGGTCTGACCTGGTTTACGGGGCTGGAACCGGTAGCCGAGGCCAACGCCGCCCTGATTGATCTGTTGGAAATCGAGCCCCAGGCCCTTTGGCGCCGCGATCCGTCCGGGAACGCTCTGGTCATCGACCAGTCCGCGCTCGCCGCCGTGCGGCAACGCTCCGCCCCTAAGTTGCTTCACAGCGTTGGTCTGCCGGTCGGGGGCACGCATCCGCCTCAGCCTTCTGACCTCGACGTGCTGCGCCGCGTGGCGGTCGAGCTGGAAGCACCCTGGCTCAGCGAGCATTTGAGCTTCAATCGTGTAGGGGAAGACTCACACGCATGGCACACTGGTTTCCTGCTCCCGCCCCGCCAGACTCTGGCAGGAGTCGATGCCGCCGTTTCATCCGTTCGCGCCTTGTCCTGCCGCATGCCCGTGCCGGTTGCCATCGAAGGCGGCGTGAGCTACCTCCAGCCCCGCGCCGACGAATTGCCTGACGGTGAATTCGTGGCTCGTGTGGCCGAAGCCGCCGATTGCGGCATCCTGCTCGACTTGCAGAATGTCTGGACCAACCAGCACCACGGGCGCCAAACCGTGGGCGAGTATATCGATCAACTCCCGCTCGAGCGTGTTTGGGAGATCCACCTGGCCGCAGGCTCCAATCACCGCAGTTATTGCCTCGACGCCGATCCCGGACCCGCGCCTGCCGACCTGGTCGAACTGGCGTCCCGCATCGTGCCGCGACTGCCCAACCTTAAGGCGCTGGTCTTTGAGTTGTTTCCTTCGAATCTGCCTAGGCTAGGTGTAGCGCTGCTCCGTTCTCAGTTGGAAGCCCTGCATCGACTCTGGGATCGGCGCGCGAGCGGCACTGACTCGCGGCCCCAGCGGCGCGGCCAGATTCACGATCCGGATCCCGGTCCTTCTCCCCTGGAGTGGGAGAGCACCTTGGCTGCGCTCACCGCCCACAAGGAATGTTCCAACCCGCTCGCCCACGAACTGCGCGCCGATCCCGGGCTTTCCATCATCCGCGGAATGGTCGACCGCTTTCGCGGCTCGATGGTCGTCCGTACTCTGCGCCTTTCGTCTCGCCTGATCATTCTGGAGCGCGGAACCGGGTATCTCGAACAGTTGCTCGCCGCGTTCTGGAAAGTTCATCCTGCAAAGCCTTGCGCCCTCGACGAGGCTGAAGCCTTCGCCACATTTCTGCAGGAACGCAAACCCTACGTGCCCTTTCTCTCCGAGGTTCTGGAATACGATCGGGCGGTCATCGCCGTAGCCCTACACGGAGAGGAGCGTCTGGTCCCGTTCCGCGCCGACCCGCTGCCCCTGCTGGGCGCTCTGGGGGCCGGCCGCAGGCCGACTGAAATCGCCACGGGCAACTTCGAAGTCCGCCTGACTCCCGACCGAGTAGTCGTCGAGGCCCAAGCGCTATCGCAAATGCACATGATTCACTAGCAGTAGGTGGAGCAACAGCCCGCCCGGAGCGAGGTCCTAGGGGCGCCGTCCGTCGGCGCGCAGCGCCCTCGCCTGTTTGTCTTGATCGCGATTCAGCTTTCGGAAGGGCACGACCTTGGATCCTGTCGCGAGCCCTTTGTCCTCTCATTCCGAGAGGGCATAAGCCCGCCCGGGAATCTGCTTTCCGGACTTTCGACGCAGCCTCCAGTCATTGTGCCCCGTGAGTGCACGGAACCAATGGTCAACCGCTCTGAAGGGCGGGGCTTCGGCGGTTCGAATCCCGCAGAAGACTCTAAACCCTTGAAAACCTGAACCTCGAACCCGAAACCTGTCGACCCCTATCGACACAACTCCGTAGTGAGCCGTTCTCGCCGAGCAAGCGCCATCCGGTCGACCCGCTTGAGCACCATACTGTAGCCCGTAAAACCAACCACCGCGAGCACCAGGAAAACCCCGGTTGCCAGCCATGTTTCCCGGTAATAGCGCGCCAACCCCATCGTTGCCGCCCCCAACCCGAAAACGATGATCTGCACTCCGAAACTGATCAGCACGGTCAACTGCGATGCTCGCTGCCGGCCAAAGGTACCGAACTCGATCCGTTTTGGCGAATACAGCGACAACCAATTCCCAACGGCCAAATTCACCGGCGCTGCGAACAGCACTCCCGCCACGGTTGCGATGGCAATGGCACGCGAGGGCGGCCGGAACAACAAACTCGCTCCAATCCATACTACGCAGATCTCCAGTGCCAACACCGCCATGTGCGCCAGGTTCTTCCCCAGAACGACCTTGCGAAAATGCACCGGTGACGCCAGAAAGAACTGGATCCCGCCGCCATCGGCTCCGAAGTTGTTGTAGATCAGGTTCGTCAGCAACAACAGCGCATAACAGACACCCGCGGGGAAACCAAGGTCAGGCGATCGCTGCAGAAAACCAAGGTCTCTCCCCTGTCCCAGTCCGAAAATCAGAAGCATGAAAATCGGCGTAATCAGCGTGAGCAGCACCGGACCACTCCGCGACAGATACCGGAATTCCTTCTCGAGCACCGCCGTCACCGGCCCCGACAATCCGGGCAACTCCCACCCAAGCCGTACTCCTTGCTTACGATCGCGCCCTGAGGCGTCCCGCCTCACCTCACTGAGATTCTCGCCGCGGTATTGGGCGCGCAACCGAACACTCAGCGCTCGCAGAATCACCACTCCATAAACTCCCAGCAGCCCAAGCGACACAAAGCCTTGTCCCGGCCGTCCGTTCGCCACCCGTGCGATGGCGTTCGCCGCAATCCCCGGAGGCAACACTCGCTGCACCGGCGAAGCTTCTGCGCTGAACTTCCTCAACGCCGGACTCGATCGCCGCCCGTACCGATTCATCACGGGCCCGACCAGCTGAAAACCGATCATCGCCAGGAAAAACAGGACAGCAAAAATCTCTCGTGTGCGCCTCTGCGCCAACCAACGTTCCACCCAGGCAAAGATCATCTGCGCGAGCAGCACATTGAGAACGCCAAATACCAGCAGCACCAACGCTGCCCACGGTAGAAGCCGTAGATTGGCGACGCTGATTCCAACCGTGATTCCGGTCAGCCACAGCCCACCCAGTACCGTCGATGGATCCAACGCGCCATAGACTAGGCGAACCGCAACGTAAGACCGATAGTCGAGAGGGAACCGCAACAGATTCGATGTATCCAACGTCTCCGTGAACGCGCTCGCCATCACCGGAAAGAACTGCCAGAACAGGAACAGAGGCCACAACATCAGAGCCAGCCATTCCGTCTTCCCCTCCGAGACGAAGAACCACGCTGCTGCGCCCATTCCGACCGCGCCACCCAGACCGCCGGCCGTGATCACCAGGCTGATCACGATCCGCGAAAACAGCTCCAGCACGCCTTTCGTGGTTCGTAGCGAATGCACGAAAAGCTGCCCGCGCACCCGCGCGATGGCGGCCAGTTGCATACGCGCCTGCGGCTTACCGTTCAGCCCAGCCATGACAACTCCTGCTCCGCGGTCCGCGACCCGCCCACCGTGCGCAGAAAGATTTCTTCCAGTGTCAATTTCTGCGCCGCCGGAAGTTCTGCCGGGACCAGCCCCGAAGCCGCCTGCGCCTCCACTCCCGCCCGCAGTTCTTCCAGCGACCCCTGCGCGACCAGCTGCCCGCGATGAATGATGGCCACATGGCTGCACAACCGCTCCACGATTTCCAGCACATGCGAGGTCAGAAAAATTGTTGCCCCCCGCGCGATCATCCGCTGCAGCATCGCCTTCAGTGTCCCGGCAGCGATAGCGTCGACCCCCTCAAACGGCTCATCCAGAAACAGAATCTTCGGCCCATGGATGACGGCCGCCGCCAGCGCCAGCTTTTTCTGCATCCCATGCGAATAGTCGGTCACCAGCTTCTTCGGCTGATCCGCCAGCTGCATGAAATCCAGCAATTCGCCGGTCCGCTTGGCCGCTGTTTCGCGATCGAGCCCATACATGCGTCCCACAAAATTCAGGTACTCGGCCCCGGTGAGTCGGCCGAACAAAGCCATTCCTTCCGGCACGACCCCGATCTGCCGCTTCACCTCGACCATCTGTTTCTCAAAGTCGAGGCCCAGAATCTGCATGGTGCCTGAAGTGGGCGCCAGCAACCCGGTCAGCATCTTGATGGTGGTAGATTTTCCCGCCCCGTTGGGACCCAGGAAGCCAAAGAACTGGCCCGACGCTACCCGCAGATTGACATCCTGAACAGCCACCAATTCGCCGAACCGGCGCGTCAATCCTTCGGTCGCGATGGCGGGAGCTTCCATAAAGTGTTCGACTCTAGCACACCCGCCAATTCAGTCGGAAGCACGCACCCCAAGCCACCGTGTGATGCTCCTCGACTCCGCTCAAAGGTCAGCATCAGGAAATGAAACGAATCCCAGCGCGACATCACGATTCCAATCAGAGGGGAATGAGGAAGTACTGGAGACCGGTCTCCTTTTAAACACTTGGTTGCGCACTACGCGCAAGATCAAGCGATCCGTGCTGGCTGTCTGCTTCTGTTTCACCACAGCCACCGCGCTTGCCCAGGATCCTGCACGAACCATCCATGTCTTCGGAGCTTTGGCCGACAACCAGCCCCAGGGCATCATCCCCGTCCCCCCAACTCGGCAACCGAGACGATCCCGACCACAACCTTTCCTGGGGTGCGGCCTGGGGCGTAAAGACTTTCTTCGCCCGCCGCGGCCACTGGGAACTGCTGGTGGCCCAACAGAAACCGAAGCGCGAAATCCTAGAGCGCTGCATCTTTCAAACACCGCACCAAACCCGTCTACGTGATCGCCGGCGCCTATCAAGGCCGTCAGATCCAGCAGGCGATTGTCTATTTTCTGGCTGCCGATGCAGGAGAAAATCCGGAGAAGCTCCCCACCCAAACTTCCAAGCAATCGTCCACGATAAGAGCTGGTGGAAAAACCGATGCGCTGGCCTACATAGGGCACGAGGACCTGATGGGTTTCTCGCTGCCGGCGCAACCGAAAAACCAGGACCCAAACCATGGTGCAGCGATCATCCTCGCCGGCGTCAGCAACTCCTATGTCGCAATGCCTCTCTGCGCAACCGGGGCGTATCCACTGCCGTGGACCACCGGCCTGATGGCGCCCGAAGCGTACACCTGAAAGGGCGCGCTCGATGGCTGGATCCTCCGCGAAACCGACGAGCAAATCCGCCCCCCGCCGCCGAGGTATATCACAATATCAGCACTGCAGCCTCGCCGCCCGAAAGCTGCTCGTCACGGGTTGGTGAACGTAAGCGATTGCTGGCAATGAGCAAATGACGCGTTCCGACCGACAGCGATCCCTAAATGTTCGGACAGACTCCGCGCCGCATAAGAAAAAGGGATGTCAGGCAAGACCTGACATCCCCTCTTACAGACCCTCGACGAGACGAGCAGGAGCAAGACTCCCTAACCGCCCGAAACCTTAGTTCTCGAAAACCAGACTAGCCTTCTTGGCGTCAGCACGCTGTTTTCTCAGGTTGCGCGCGACGTCACCCAGCGGCGTCGCTACCCGGGGTGGCGGCGCCACCTCCCACAACGGCCGCTCGCCATGTGCGGAAGGATTGCAAGAATTCTCCAAAATGTACTGTTCCCCCGCCATCGCATGCTGAGAAGCGTGTTCGGGATGATCCGGAATCGTAATGGGGTAAGCCTGACTGGGAATCACCGAAGTTGTCTGTCCAAACGCCCCCGTCGCGGCCAGCAGGCACAACGCAAAAAATAGGGTCTTCATGGCAAATATCTCCGTAAACGAACCTGTGGAGCGTCCGCGCGGGTTCCGCATTCTCTCTCATCCGGAAGTCGCGCCGGAATCCGCATGTCCGACCCCGATCCGGCTGGAGCCGACCCGCGAATCTTTGTTCCTCCTGCCACGGTGCAAGCCCGGTACCATACCCGCACCCCTAAGCCGTTGACTTTCCGAGGGTACCAGCGGTTATGAAGCAATTGTTTGCACATTAGTGGGCGATGCTGGGGGTGGGACAGCAGATCGACGGGCCCGGCAAGCGGCCGGAAGCCCGCCCGGCTGGCGGCGAAGTCACGCTCATCAGAACGTGCAGAGGCATGCCAGCAGCCACAAAAAAATCTATGTCATCGCTGTCAGCAAGTGCGAGAGGGTGGCCGTCCTGCCGTGCCTCCGGGCTGAAATCTGCGCTTCGTCCTGCGCAGCTACCATCATCGTCCCTCTGGGCAGCCCACGCCGGCGCGACTTGTTCGGAACGACACCAGGCCGGGCGGAACTGGGAAGCGGGTTCATCCCAGCGGCTTCGAGGAGCGGCGGATCGATGCTGACGGGCTCATGGCCGAGTCGCGCGGGCAGCATCGACAGGGCAGGATACCAACGTCAGGTCGAACGGGGCGTTGACGCGCCCTGATAGCCTCCCCTTGGCGCACAGTAACCCCCTGCTTGTGACTTTCACAACGGTAATTTGATCGGTAGCTAGTAGGCCGTAATCCGACGCGAGACGACTGATCGAACCTAATACTTGGATGGTTTGTCGAGCGGGTAGGGCTCGCCGTACTTGTTGAGGTGATCGTGGGGAGCGTCCGAAGCGTGGAGCGTCATGGTTGTCAGCGCGGTGTCGCCAGGGGTGATCTCGACTGCACGAGAGAGGGAAGTCAATTCGGATTCCGAGGCCAGCTCATACCAAACTCCAAGCCGATACTGCCCCGGTGGCACATGGGGGATGTGGAAGCTCCCATCCCGTGCGGTGGCCGTGAAGTGCGGAGTGGACAACGCGATGACCACCGCACTCATGTCCGGGTGGATATTGCAGAAAATGTAAGAAACCCCTGTCTGCGTAAATCTCACTTTTCGCACTGCGCCGCTCTCATAGAGGCCCAGGTCGAACGGTTTGCCATGGTAGATGGAAAACACGTCGTGAAAAAATGGGTCCTGGTTCGGAAACTCGATCGCCGTGCCCACGGTCACAGCGACCATGTGCGGTGTGAATCGCTTGTCCTTCTGCAGCAGGCGGGCCATAGGTCCAGGAGAAACAGTCTCCTGGGTGCGGGTGCTGGTGAGCCAAACCACGACATCGGCGCTACCAGATTCCCTTTTTGAATGATGGAGGACATTCACCATCCCTCGAACGGTTGCCTCTTGTGCAGTCAAGGAACTGCTCAGGACAAGGATCAACGCCGACAGGTAGGCGCGAGTCATCAAAACCGTACTCCGGCTGCGAGGTTGAGATGGTCTCCGGAGGCGCTCTCGCCCAGAGCGGAGGCGGTGAACAGGTGGCGATACTCTACTGCAAATAGTAGAAACGAGTTGGGTTCGTAGATGAAGTTCACGAAATCGGTGTGATTTTTCTTGAGAGCAATGAAATAAGGGCCCGCGAAGGGAGTAGGGAAGAACCGAAGGTTCTCGCCAAAGTTTTCATCTTGGCCGACCGCCCCGTTAATCTGGAAGCGTCTGACGGGCCTCACTTTTAGCTGCAGCCATCCTCCTGTGGAACGAAGAGGATGGATTGCGGTGTAGGGCGCGGAGGATTCCGGATACACCACGCTCGTCCAGATTCCGCCGCCCAGTCCACCCACCGCTTGCCCGTCATACCATTCACCCGAGAGTTCCAGGTATTTCCCGAACGGTACGCGAAGATCTCCGTTCACGGTCCAGCTATCGATCTGATTAAAGGCTGGGTAGCGCTGGCGAGCGCGATATCCAGCGAATCCGATGGTGAACGGACCATGAGCCGCGGAGGAACGATCAATGGCAATCCGGCCCGCGAGCGCGGGGATTCGGGTCCCCTCGCCCGCGGTTGGTATTCTGCCTTGAAAGGGCGGCGCTTCTTCGGTCAGCGGATCCAGCAAGCCGCCTTGCAAAACCAGAAAAGAATGAGACCCCAGAGCAAGTCGGCGCTCAATCTCAATCTGTGGGGTCCAAACCCACAGATTCCCGGACCACGCCATTGCTGGTTCCAGCATGGTTGCGTAGGACGTCGGAGACAAAGGCGAAAAGAATGGCGCGTCCTGGCCGACGCGAATGGAGGCTTTTTCCCAGTCAAGACTGAACTGGGCCGTTCGCAAGCGAACTAAGCCGGAGGCAACACCGTACGAAGTCGTTGGACTACCGCCGGCGAAGTCAATTGCGACGCTCGCCGAACTCCGCGCGCCGAAGAGCTTCGGCCCGGTCGCGTCGACGCCCAGCACAGTCTGGCGCAGAGTCGCACCCATGCTTCCGTCTGCGAAGCCCGGGGAAGTGGGGAATGCGAGGCTCGGCAAATCCTGTATGTCGAAAGACCCGCTGTTTCGATAAGCATTGAATAGGACGAGGCCAGACAGCTTTACCGGGAATTTGCTGGCGCTCTCGACCTTGTCCTGGTGGAGCTCTGTAACTTTCGCTGCCAGGAAGCCAACATCCTGGTCGGCAGCGACAACCGATGGTTCAACCGAACCGGGGGTGTCATTTCCGGAGGGATGGTTAGATTGCACCTGATTGCGCAGCTCTTCGAGGCCCTGACGAAGCTCTTCAATCTGTCGACGGGACTCCACAAGTTCGGAACGCGTCTCCTTCAGTTCGCGGCTTACGCGAGCGAGTTCCTCTGCGCCATTGGAAGTGTCTTGCGCGACACAGCCAATAGATGTAAGGCACACGACCGCGAGCATGGATTGAAGAGAAGCGCACATTTGGTCTCTGTAATTGTCGTGACCACAGGTAATCCGCGCAAGGTTACCAGCGTGTTCGACGGAGGCGAACGGGTTACCAGAGTGTCTGGCCAAAGGGGTTGCAGCTTCTTCGGATCTTTGAACGTCCCGAGGGCGACTTGAGGGGCACGGGCAACAATGTGGAGGACAAGAATAAGTTCAGGCACCAATCGGAACCTGCTAACGGTCCAACCATCGGGGGTTGCACTCACAATCTCCGTTCTGAGCGTTAATGAGCGTGTGGTCTACCGTGATTAGGGTTCTGCTCTATGTCTGATAGAGTGTTCCGAACACCCGATGATCGGTGATGGTGCCGATGCAATGACCCTTGGCAATCGAAAGAGCTTTCTCGCTCCTTCACTTGTCCTCCTCTTCGCGCTGGTTGCGGTCGGACACTGGCGGTTGAGACCTTCCCCCCTAGAGGGAACTTGGTTGAAGACGGACGGAGCGGGGGACATGCCTGCCGAAGCGACTGCTCGACTCACACGCAGCCAGTTCACCATGCGGTATTGGCGGGATGGAGGCGTAGAGCACGTCACCTCGCTAAGGGATGGCCGCGAGCACCCTTTGTGGGCCATAACTGGGGTCGGGGCAAGTTATCGCGCAGAGTTGGAAGGAAGCACGGAAGTCGTGACTGCAATGACCTGGCTACGACAGCCACCCACCCATTCTGTCGTGCGGAACCGCCAATCCGGTGGTGCGCGCGTGACAGCTCATGCGGAGAATGGGGTAATTCTGTAAATGTTCCCGAGAGGAATTTGTGACAGCGAGACCAGCCAAATCGATGATGATCTTGGTTGCGGGTCCCTACCGCTCCGGCACGAATGACGACCCGGCCTTGATCAGGAGGAACGTTCAAGAGATGGAGTCCTACGCGCTGCCCATCTTCCGCGCCGGGCACATCCCAATTCTCGGTGAGTGGCTGGCGCTTCCGCTCGTTGAGCGCGCCGGATCTAGAAAGATGGGCGATGAAGCCTTCAATGAGATCTTCCATCCCATTGCGATTCGCCTTCTGGAGAAGTGCGATGGTGTGCTTCGAGTCGGGGGACCCTCGGCCGGGGCCGATGAAATGGTGCGTGTCGGACGGAACCTTGGACTGAACATCTACACCACTCTGGCACAGCTTCCGAAGGCGGAATGACCGGGATGTCACGTCGCCGATCATCGCGAACGCTTCCCGTCGCGCAAAGGCCGTTTCTCCCACTACAGGAAATGGCAGCTAAAATGGAAATTCCGGATGATGGACAAAAACCAAGCAGACGGGCCTATACCTTCCTGATGAAATGAAGCAGCAGGGCGACCGCGACGCCCAGCACAAGGGTTCCTAGGAAGAACCATTTCGCAACGGGAATGGTGACGAGCCCCATCACCACAAAGCCAACAGCGACCAGGAGTCCGGCAAACTCCGAGTCCACTTGCATCACGCGCATCATGCCTGGGTGGCGACTGGCGTCATGGTGCCTCATCGGCTAAATAGTCCCGCTGATTCAGGCCAAGACCTAGCCCATCCTTCTGGTTGACAACCGTCTGGGTAGGCCAGAGTCCGATGGGTTGCCGGGACGCAAAATCGGTGCGGGCATCGAAACCAGGTACAGCCCCGCTTTCAAGAAGGCATCCGTTTTACTGAATTGCTGAAGATGTAGTTCGGTCGCCCCACTGCCCGGGCGCCGCCGGTCTCCTTAAGTCTTGCCCGTCCAACAGGAGGGCACAACCTGGATTCACTCCGCCCCTACGTCCGCTCCACCTTCAACACCTGCGGCGTCCTCGCTCCGCCCGCCTGCAACCTATGCGGCCGCAGCTTCTTCAGCACCGCCTCCACGCTGATGCCGTACTTGGCGCGCAGGGCGTCCGGCTTCCCATGCTCGATGAATTGGTCCGGCCAGCCGATCCGTACCACCGGTGTGCTCAGTCCCAGGACATTCAGTTCTTCCAGCACGGCGCTGCCAAACCCGCCCTTCAGCACGTGATCCTCGAGCGTGACGATCACCTCCACGCTGCCCGCATAAAACTCAAGCATCGCGACGTCGACCGGCTTGGTGAAGCGCGCATTGATGACCGCGCTCGAAATCCCTTCGCCTTCCAGTTTCGCCGCCACTTCCTGAGCCATTGGGACCAGCGCTCCCAATGCGAAAATCGCGACCCGGTCGTTCTCTCCGTGTTGCAGGAGTTCCGCTTGCCCGATGGGAATGGCCCGGGGAACGTCCTTCACCGGGGTGCCCGGTCCAACCCCGCGCGGATACCGTACCGCGATGGGCCCGTCGTGCAGCATGGCCGTGAACAGCATGTCGGCCAACTCATCTTCATCTTTGGGAACCATGTGCACGATATTGGGAATGCCGCGCAGGTAGCTGATGTCGAAGAGCCCGTGGTGTGTCGGACCGTCGTCCCCCGACAAGCCGCCGCGGTCCATGCAAAACACCACCGGCAAATTCTGCAGGCATACGTCGTGCACGATGGAATCGAACGACCGCTGCAGGAAGGTCGAATAGATCGCGCAGAAAGGCTTGAAGCCTTTGGTCGCCAGCCCCGCCGCGAAAATCACGGCGTGTTCTTCGGCGATGCCCACATCAAAATACTTATCCGGATGATGTGGCTCGAACCGGTCGAGCGCGGTGCCGTTCGGCATTGCCCCCGTGATCGCGACCACTTTGTTATTCATGTTCGCCAGCTTCACCAGTGTGTCCGCAAACACTTCCGAGTAGGTGCGTTGCCCGAGCGCCTTGGTCTCCCCGGTTTCGGGGTCGTAAGGCCCAAGGCCGTGGAATTTCTTCTGCTTCTGCAGGGCGGGCTCAAAGCCCTTGCCTTTTTGCGTCAGCACATGCAGCAGCACAGGGCGCTTCTGAGTCTTCAGGAACTCAAACGTCTTGATCAGGGTGGCGATGTCGTGGCCGTCGATCGGCCCGTAATACTTCAGTCCCAGCTCTTCGAAAATCACGCTTGGCCAGAAAATGCTTTTGGCCGCCTCCTCCGCTTTGCGCGCCATGTGCAGCGCCGTCTTGCCGCCCAACTTTTCCACGAACCATCCTGCCTGCTCGTGCAGGTAGTCGAAGCGCGGGTTCGTGACGATTGTGTTCAGGTAGCTTGCGATGGCCCCGACGTTCTTGTCGATCGACCACTCGTTATCGTTCAGCACCACAATCATCCGCCGCGTGTGGTGCGCGATATTGTTCAGCGCTTCGTAAGTAATCCCGCACGTGAAAGCCGCGTCGCCGGCGAGCGCAACCACATGCTCGTTGCCGCCGTTTCGGTCGCGAGCCACCGCCATCCCCAGGGCGGCCGACAGCGCAGTACCCGCGTGCCCGGCTCCGTAGCAGTCGTGCGGACTCTCCGTCCGCAGCATGAAACCGTTCAAACCACCCGGCGTCCGAATGCTGTGAAATTGTTCGCGCCGTCCGGTCAGCAACTTGTGCACGTACGCCTGGTGGCTCACGTCGAACACGAAGTGGTCCCTCGGCGTCTCGAACACGTAGTGCATCGCGAGGGTTACCTCGACCATGCCCAGGTTCGGCCCGAGGTGCCCGCCGTTCTTCGACAGGACAGAGATCAGCTCTTCGCGGATCTCCTCCGCCAGCAGTTGCATTTGAGTAAGGGAAAGTTGCTTTACATCGAATGGGGAATGGATGCTATCGAGAAGACGCGCCATAGGCTTGAATGGTTGGAACCTACCCTTAGATGATACGCGGCCCTCGAAGGATGCCGCCCATTACATGCGGCAAGCACCTCCCAAGTTACAGCCAGCAAAGGACCTGCGAGCGCCCGACCCAGCGCCGATCCCGACCTTTCGGTATACTGATAACGCATGACGGTTCTGCAGAACATCAAG
>Ga0137416_10000703_pt1 | contig 15974 bp, 10 predicted proteins | sample CZODoug3_1_1_16f_FD_108282 | JGI IMG/M metagenome (GOLD analysis project Ga0137416, IMG submission 108282) | Vadose zone soil fungal communities from Angelo Coast Range Reserve, California, USA - CZODoug3_1_1_16fungal (Illumina Assembly) | ecosystem: Environmental > Terrestrial > Soil > Vadose...
CTCCAGGTGTAACTGAACATTCCGGCCCAGCCATGGCCCATGCTCTTGGTCAACCGGATTTCCAAGCCATCGTAGTTACGGACAGCTTTGGGGTTAGCCGGGCATGTCGGGCAGGTGCCAAACGAGCCTGCGAATTTCTGAGTGAAAGGACCGTTGAACGCCCAATTCGCAACACCGAACTTCTCGCCCAACGATGCCAGGTAACTGGCGTAGCCGTCAATGGTCTTGTTCACGCCCTCGCCAGGATTGACGATGGTGTAGGTTTCACCCCAGAACGGGTCGTTTAATGACGCGTCCTCAAGGATGTGATCGAGTCGGCGACGATCATAGCGGGCCTCGAGTGCCCAGTCCTTGGCGAGTTGGTAGTCAACTCCCCCAACAAACTCGTGCTGGCGATAGGGCTTAATGCCAGGGGCGCTTGGTTCCCAGGGGCGCAAGTTGATATTTTCGATGAGCGATACACCAGAGGGGTCCTTCAGAGCTGCCGGTACTCCACCGACCCAGTTAGCTCCTGTGTCAGGCGTTCCGTTCGGGCAAGCACGGCTGCTCTTGAAAGTCAGACCGTTAAAATCGGAGACGTTGAACCCACCGCCCGGTGCGTTCGGGCCAAGCGCATAGGCACACTCCTCGAAGGACTGTGCGCCATACGACGTCTGAGCCAGCAGGAGTTTCATGACATCGTTGACGACGCCGTAGCTGCCGAAGATTTTCATCTTGCCGTTGCGCTTGGGATCCCACGCAACTCCGATGCGAGGCGCAACCTTGTCCGTCCAATTGAAGTCAATGGTCTTGATGAGGTTCTTATAACCTCCAGGAGCCGGAAGGTATTCTTTCTCAACCCGCAGGCCGAGGTTAAAGGTTAAGCCTCTTCCCACGGTCCAGGCATCCTGCACGAAGAGCGCGTGGTTATTGTCGGAAGCAAGTGCTGGAAGGATCGTGGAGAAGTCCAGCACATACGCATACCCGTATTGGCCGCTGCAGTGCCCCCACTCAGCTACCAGCTTTGCACAATTGCTTACGCCGGTGGATGTAAACGGGAACCATGACTGGTGGCCGGGGTATATGCGCAACAAGGGTACATTGCCGTTCTGGTTAATGACGTTGGTCAGACGGTTGAACTGGTAGCCGATCTTGAAGTTGTGAGTTCCCCACCAGCCGCCCTTGAAGAACGCCACGTCCTGGTTAAACTGATAGTGCTTGTTGGCGTTGTACAGAGTGTATGTGCTGTCGTAAGGCTGGGTGCTAGTGCCGCGAGGCTGCGCCAGACTCGGCGGCACAGGATTACCTTTGCGATCGGTCACAGGGGTCGTACACGTTCCATCCGCTGCGAAAACAGCACAACCAGTCGCCCGCCATACATCGTTCGGTGTCGACGTCTGCCAGCCAAAGTCGTGATAATTCTGAAAGAAGTATCCGAAGCGCGTGGTGGAAACAATCTTCGGGGTCAGAGTTATGTCACCGCCGACGTTGTAGGTCGCATTGGGAGCCGACCAACCAATGCCATGCGAGTAGGCCACTATAGGAGTGTTGATATCTTCATTTGCGACACCCGGGAATGCTGAATCTGCCTGCGGCAGGTTGGATCCGGTTTGGCGCGCATACTGATTGAGCCAGGAACCGTATAGACGGATTTTCTGCGTCAGGCTGCCATCAAGGCGCGCTGTGGTGTAGTAGCTCTGAGTGTCGCGGGTAAAGTATTGCGGACCGAGAATTGAATTAGCAGGCTTCGAAGAAGGAGTGAAATCCACGGTTCTTGCCTGGGCTTGAACATAAGGCGCAAAGCCCAAAAAGAACCATAGCCGGTCTTTCACGACGGGACCGCCGACCGTTGCGCCGGGCTGAAGGAAACGGTAGTGGTCTTTCTTCCTCTGATATTCCTGAGCCGCGGCATCAAATCCACCGCAGGGGCCGCCTGCGCAACTCGTGCCCCCACCAGGAGTGCCGTCTGGGGCGCCTTGGGAATTCGGGTCATACCGCAAGAAGGGGACCGGCGAGCCGTTCGCTGCGGCAGTCTCATAGGTCGTGAAGAACTGGCCGTGGTAGGCGTTGCTTCCCTTCCTCATGATCACGTTTACCACGCCACCCAAGGCGCCACCGTGCTCGGCCTCAATCCCTGAGGTCTTGATCTGAACTTCCTGAATGAACTCAAACGGAACATTAGCGCCGGAATAGCCCCCGGAAATGTTCTCCGTATCTTGGCCTTCGATCAAATAGCCATTCTCCGAGTCGGCGGCACCGCCGATGGAGTAACCGTAGGCCAAGCCGTTGCCGCTGCTGCCCGGCATGGAGCCGCCGGTGCCACCCGCCAAACCGGCAAGGGGCTCGTTGCGGGCCATCGGCGCGAACTGAATCATCGACTGGTAAGAGTTGCCATGCGGGACGTTCTGAATGATGTCATCGGTGATGTTGGTCAGATTCTGAGTTGTGGTGACGTCGATCACCGGAGCTGCCGACGTTACCTCAACGATTTCCGAAGTGGTTCCGACCTCGAGCGTCAGGTCGATCGAGGGGAGATGGCCAACCTCGAGGGTCAGACCTTCGCGCTTGGAGGTCTTGAAACCGTTGGCAGTTACCGTGATGGTGTAAGAGCCCGGCGGAAGATTGGCGAAGCGGTAGTACCCGCTCCCATCTGTAACGATTTCCTTGCTTCCTGCCAGTGTGGAACTCGTCACCACCACCTTGGCATTGGGCACAACAGCCCCGGTGGCGTCCTTGACGGTGCCCTGCAAGCCGCCCGTGGTCTCCTGGGCCAAGGCCGAAAATGAAAAGAAAGCGCATAGCGTGATCGCCAGACTGATTACGAGCCACCTATTTTTCATATTGCTAGAACTCCTTTCGAGAACTCTCTGATTTGAAAAGCTGGTCGTGGCGTACAAATGGAAATGAGAAAATTTCGGGGAGTACCCCAACTCCCCCAATTTCGGGCACATATTCTCATAAGTCATGCATAAATTGTGCCAAAATTTGTAAATACCCTATGTTTCTGTAAGACGTTCACATTCATATAGATAGACATAATCACAGATTGGTCAAACATTCTTTAGCATCGATTGGCTTTCAGTTTCTTGCGGAATGTACAAAATTATGGATTCACGGCACGGATGCTGGGCGGCCCCTGTCCGATTTGAACGGGGCGAGGCGTTGGGATGCCCAATTGGAGTTGAGAAGTGCTTTTTAACCCTGATGGCGGATGCGTTCGGCGAGGGAGCGGGCGCGCTGGCGGGCGATATCGACAAACCGCGCCGTGCTGCAAAAAAGCAAAACGGCGGAGAGCTCATCGCTCCCCGCCGCCTGATTAGAGTTGGTAGCTCGGAACTAGAAGTTGACTTTGATTCCGAACTCTATCGAGCGCGGGGCGCCTAGGGCAAATACGCCGGTACCCAGACCGATCAACTGCGGTCCACGGTCCGCGCGGGTCGTATTGTTGATAGCGCCGGTGCCTCCCGGAGTGTTGTCCAGAACTGCCCCTAACAATCCGTTGGGCCCATTGTGGTTCTGGCGGTTGAAGAGGTTGTAGAAGCCAACCTGCGGTTCCACGCGCAAGCGCTCGAATTGTCGAACGGGCTTGATCGACCAACCGAGACGCAGGTCGAAGGTGAAGAAGGCATCATTGCCAACCTGGTTTGGATTCACCGTCGGCAACTGCAGGTTGTCTTGGGAAGCGTTGGCCAGGCAGTTGGCCGGAGGAGTGAGAGAAGGCGAGATGGCGCACAAGCTCACCAGTTGTGCCTGCGTGAAAAGCCCAGCGTCCACAAGCGCCTGTCCCGCCGGAGTAATCTTATTTCCAAAAGTATTGCTGTACTTTTCGAGGAATTTCTGCAGATCGCCCGCTTTGATGTCGCGTCCGAATGACCCGAGATTGCTTCCTGGGACGGGCTTGAGTGCGGTTGTGCCATCGCCTGTCAGGTCATACTGGAACAAGTCTTCCGCGTTGCCGGGAGAGTTAAAAAAGATATTTTGCGGAAGAGCGGTGTACCAGTGCGTGATGAAGTTCACGCGCGTACCGAAGGGCAGCTCCATCACCACCCCAGCCGAGAGTTGGTGGGTGCGGTCCAAGCCATTCGGACCAATGATGCGGTTCGGATTGCGATTGTCCCCAGGCGAGTTGATGAAATCCACGTCCTGCGCCTGACTGATAAATCGGGAAAGCGAGTAAGCCACCTGCACGTTCAGGTTCTTAATCCCGCTTACCGGGCTTTTCAGATTCGATTTCAATGTGACATCGAGGCCGTTGTAGACCGACCGACCGATCGGCTCCAGCAACGAAACTACGCCAAAATTTGGATTCTTGCCGGGAAAGGCCACGACCCCAGGCCCGGCAGGATCTCCGCCAGTGAACAAAGTTCCGGAGGTCAAACCGTTATTGGCGTAGTCCGCAATCATTGCCCCCCTGCCGATTGCACAGTTAATGGATGCAGCATCAGTCGCCGTTCCGCAGCCGAATCCATTGTTCGTGGCGGAAATGGCACCGAGGGCTCCTGCCTTGTCGAGAAATCGCGAATCCCCGTTAAAGTTGTTGTCTATGCCGAGGAGGGTATGGAGGCCGATGTTACGGAGATAGTCCACCGAAATCACGGTGTCCTTGAAGACCTCCCGCTGGACGCCGATATTCATCTGGTAAGAAAGCGGCGTGCGATAGTTTGGTGCATACATCGGACCTGCCTCAACACCAGAGGTCAGCAGATTTCCGAGGTAACTTGGATTCGCCGCCGCCCCGGCAGCAGCCGTGGCCGCCTGGAATTGCTTTTGGAAATCGGAGATGTCGGTCGCAACATTACCGACCGGCTGGCCGCAGATTTGAGTCTGGATATTTTTTCCATTGATAGAAGTATGGACCGTACCATCCGGGAAGGTCACTGAGAAGTTGCTCCCGCTGCACAGCAGTGGAGAGACGCTGAAAAACAATCCTTTCTGCAAGCGTTCTGGACGATCAAAAAGAATGTTGTTGAAAACGGCGTTTTCGTAAAAGATACCGCCGCCCGCCCGAATCACCGTCTTCCCACTCTTCCCCGGAGACCACGCGATCCCCACCTGAGGTGCGAAATTATGATTCGGTTGGTTGACTCTTGCTCCCAAGCCAGGCGTGAGGTTATCAAGCAAGTTTCCTGTGCATGGGAACGAGACCGTGGCTGGGCAAGGTATGGGGGGCGAATCGCTATCCGACCTGCCAGTGTCCCGGACGTAACGAAGGCCATAAGTCAGTGTAAAGTTGGGGCGGATTTTCCATGAATCACCGATATACCATTGAAATCGATCGTCGTGTTGGCCGCCACAGTTAAAACCGAATGCCGGTGTTTCTGTGGAGCAGCCGAAGCCGTTCCCCATCTCAAACCGGTTAACCGGCCAGTTCAAAGGGTTGGCCGCTCCCCCCGCAAATGGACCTGTGGCCGCGATGCCCTGATTCGTGGGACTGAACAACGACCGCACAGCTGGTGCGAGCCCGAAAAAGGATGCAAATCCTCCGCCTCGAATGCGGTTGAATCCAACTCCATACCGCAGTACGTGCCCGCGGATGATTTTGCTCCCGTCGTACTTGATCTGCGTATTCTGCTGGAAGGTTTCCTGCGGAGCCAAAGTATTCGGGCCGAAACAGACGAGATCGCCCGCCGACTCGCACGAAGTGGAGACGTTTCCGATCGCGAACGAGAGGGTTGGAAGCGGATTGGTGGTCTTCGTGCCGGTGAGTGCGTCGGCGATGGCGTTCCGGAATTTCATATATCCGAACCGAATCGTGTGCGTAAAGCTACCCGTAACGAAATCAAGCCCCGCAACGTGCGCGGGCGTATAGTCCACATTCCCAAAAGGCTGATAGGTGTTTGGCACGAAGCCGGCCACGTCGTCGCCATGCTCGTAGTTGAAGCGATAGAAGGCGCGATAGTTCGGGGAAATCACCCAGTCCAGCTTGCCGAAGAGCTCATTGTCCAAAAATGGCGTACTGTATTTGCCGCTTAACGCCACAAACGGGGTACCGGAGAGGTCCACCGAAGCCAAGGTAGCCTGAGTTGTCTTCTCCCACGCGCCGAAAAAGAAGAGCTTATTCTTGACCAAGGGACCGCCCAGGTCTGTACCATATTGCCGACGATCATATACCGCAGCCGGGTTCCCGATGTGCGCCCCCACCTGATCGCCGCGCCACTGAAAGAAACCTCCGCCGTGGAGCGTGTTTGACCCCGACTGCGTCGAGACATTAACCGTGCCGGACGATGTTAATTCAGTTGAAAGGTCAAGGCTTGACTGGCTTACCTGGAATTCGTGAATCGCACTGATTGGTACATTCTGTGTTGTTGTTCCGACTGTCTCGTCGCTAATGTCAATTCCGTCGAGCTCAATACGAGCTGTTCGGCCGAAACGCCCACCGAACGAAATTGAAGAATAGCCGTTCTTTGTGGGATCGAAGTTGCCGCCATCCTGGATCTGCACACCGGGCTCCAACTGCGCGAGATCCAAGAAATTCCGGCCGTTAATGGGGAGGTTTTCAATCTGAGCATCTGTGATGACGCCTTGCACTGTAGCCTGCTCCATGTTTAAGGAAATGGCCGAGCCCTCCACCGTGACCACACTATTTTCCGATCCAATCTCCAAAGTCAGCGACGCTGAGGTGATGTTGCCCACAAGGACCGTCGCGGTCATTTCCACCGCCCTGAACCCCTGTGCCTCCACATGGACGACGTATTGGCCGGGAGCGAGCGGCCCGGAGTTGTACGAACCGTTCGAAGAGACTTCCGCCTGAATCTTTGCTCCGGTAGCCTTGCTGGTGACTGTAACTTTTGCTCCGGGAACTGAGCCCCCGTTGGGGTCCAAAATCGTGCCCTGAATTGTTCCCGTCGAGAGACCCGCTTGGGCATGAGCTAGCGGCGGTGCCACCAGATTCATTCCGGCCAAAATCCCAAGAACGGCGGCGGGCACGAACAGCCAAATAATTTTGTGCAAACGACGCATTGCTCCTCCATTCTAAATTTCGCTTCTGACTAGATTTATTCCCCCGGCCCTCCGCTTCCAGTGAGCCCGCAAATCCGGTGGAATTCGTTTCTGGAAGCTTGCTTCACTTCAACCCGGTTGGAACGATTGCGACAAGCTTCCCAGAAGAGCTCAAATGTCACTCCTGGATTACCTCCGAGGTAGCACGAACTTAGCCATTGTCAAGATAAAATAAATATTGTGTTTTGTTTAGATTAGAAACTCTCTTGTAGGTCTTCTGTATTTATACTATTTCTTTCTGAATTCATATCCATATTTTGGTATAAATCAAAAGAAGTGACCCACGAGCGGGCCTCGATCGGCACCTCGCTGGCCAAACGCTAGTTATCGGAGGTCGCCCGAGCCGGTCTAATTACACCTGAACGGATGAAGAAGGTGTGCTGCTAGGAAGTACGCATTACCGTAGCTCGCAGTTGCTCTCTGTCAGCCTTGGTGGCGGATGCGTTCGGCGAGGGAGCGGGCGCGCTGGCGGGCGATATCGACGAACCGGGAATCGCCAGCGATCTGGTCGAGCATGGGCAGGACGCGCTGGGGCTCCGGCAGAAGGCTGCGGTTGAGATCGGATTCGAATTGCAGCAAGGCGTCGTTGATGCCCAGGCGATCGTATTTCATGCGCCGCGAAATCAAGTCCACATGTTCCTGCTGGCGCGCCAGCCCCTCAAAAATCTGCAAAAGCTGCGAAGCCGCCGAATTCAAAGTGTAGTTGAATTTTGCCTCGTGGACTTCGGCGCCGGATTCCCAGCGAAAGGTCTTCTCGCCGAGATTGGCAATTTTGCGGTGCACATCCAAATCTTGTCCCTGGAAATGTTTGAGTTGCGCCGCCAGGTCGAACATCTTCGTGCGCCACGTTGTGCTCACCTGGAAGGGCGACGAGCCAGGATCCTCGTCCAATTGACGGATTTCATACGCCGCGGTATCGGAATCTTCCCGCACGCTAATCTCGATGAATTCGGGCGAGCTTCCTTTGAAGACGCGCCGAAAGGTCAGCTTGGCGCCGGACGGAGCAGCGGTGGAAAGCGTGGCGCCGGCCGCGAGGGAGGCTGCGGCAATCAACAGAAAAAAGCGCAGGAGGGAAGTCTTCATGGTCCTTTGTGATCGCAGAGGGGTCAACGCGTGAATACGATGCGCGGCAGCCGGCCACGCGTTGTGCCACCACCGCCCGGCCGAATTTCATTTGGCAAGCCGGTGGATCCTACTGCGGCGCGCAGCGCGTGGGGCGCCGCCGAGGCAATTCGTTCCGGCAGCCCAAACCGCCGCCGCGTCTTTTCCGCCTGCAAATGGCAAAGCGCCACCGCCAAGGCATCCGCAGCATCCGATGGCTCCGGTGTTTCGTCCATGGAGAGCAGTGCGCGCACCATCAACTGCATCTGCCGCTTGTCGGCATGGCCGTGCCCGGCGACGGAAGCCTTCACTTCGCGAGGCGCGTAGCTATAAACCACCACGCCGTGCTGCGCCGCAGCAAGCAAAATCACGCCGCGCATTTCCGCGAGCCGCAGCGCCGTGCGCATATTCAAGGCGGTGAACACGCTTTCCACGGCCATGGCATGGGGAGAAAACTCCTCAATCAGCCCGCACACTCGCGCGTGCACATCCTGAAGCGCCGCGCCCGCACATTCCTTCTGGCGTTTTGCCGCTACTTTCAGCGCGCCATAATGAAGCATGCGGCAGCGGCGCCCGTCGCTTTCGACGATGCCGTAGCCGGTCGGCCCCGTTGCTGCGGGGTCAATTCCCAGAACGCGCAGGCAGCCGTTTTTTTCGTTCTGCCCACGCGATGAAATCGTCCCAGTCATCGCCCCAAGTTTACGGCCTTCCGCGCGTCCCTGCCAGCGCTTTGTAGGAGGAGTGTCAGGCAGAAACGCCATGGCTCAAACAAAAACGGCCAATCCGGGTCGCGGACTGGCCGTAAGACAAAATTAACGAGTGAATTAGTTCGCGCCGACGGCGGCCTGAATTTCGGATTCGTCGATGTCGAAGTTCGCGTAGACGTGCTGCACGTCGTCGTGTTCTTCCAGGGCTTCGACCAGGCGCACCATTTGCGTGGCTTGCGGGCCCGTCAGCTTGATGTAGTTCTGCGGGACCATGCCGATTTCCGCGGACGCCGGCGTGATTCCGGCCTTTGTCAACCCTTCCTTCACTTTTTCCAGAGCGTCCGGCGGCGTCACGATATACCACGCGGAGCCATCGTCCTTCAGATCTTCCGCGCCCGCTTCCAGCACGAGGTCCAGCAGCTTGTCTTCGCTCGCCGCTTCCTTGGGCACGGAAATCTCGCCCTTGCGGTGGAACATCCACCCGACCGCGCCGGCTTCGGCCATGTTGCCGCCGTTCTTGCTCATGAGGTGGCGAAACTCGCCGACCACGCGGTTGCGGTTGGTGGTGACGACCTGAATCAGCATGCCCACTCCGCCCGGGCCGTATCCTTCAAACGTGGCTTCTTCATATTGCTCGCCTTCGAGCTGGCCGGTGCCGCGAAGAATGGCACGCTCGACATTTTCACCTGGCATGTTCGCGCCCTTAGCCGCCAGAATCGCTGTTCGCAGGCGCGGATTCGAATTGGGATCGCCTCCGCCGATGCGCGCGGCAATGCTGATTTCGCGGATGATTCGCGTGAATACGCGGCCGCGCTTCGCGTCGGTAGCCCCCTTCTTGTGTTTAATCGTGGCCCATTTTGAATGCCCGGACATGACACATCCTCGTTTGTTTCACGTGACCGCGGCCTGGCCGGGGTCAACGATGGAAGAATTTTTGCGCCGCAGAGCGGTTTCGGAATACGCCGGCCGGTTTACGGCCGCACTTTAGTGTGGCCGTACCGCTGCCCAACTCCACGCGAACCGAGGTACGGTCGCCAAGAAAAACAACACCAGTGCGGTGACTTACGGTGAACCGCATACCCCTGCGGAACCACGGTAGTTTAGCACAGCCGCCGATATCGGGAAACGGGTTATACTTCACTGCGGGGCATCTCGTTGAATCCGACAGACTTCCGCGTGGCCGCCGCGCATCGCGCCAAAAACACAGGGGCCTGCCATGCCTGATCGCCGCTACCGCGTCCTCGCCGTCGCCACCCATCCTGTGCAATACATGACGCCGCTTTTCCGCCGCATGGCCAAGCACCCTTCGCTGGATTTCCAGGTAGCCTACTGCACGCTTCGCGGCGCGGAAGCCGGCCACGATCCCGAATTTGGCGCCAGCATTCAATGGGACGTGCCCGTTCTCGACGGGCACTCCTGGACGCACGTCCGGAATCGCGGCTCTGGCGCGGAATCGTTCTTCGGCCTCTTCAATCCCGCGCTGTGGAAGCTCATCCGCGGTGGAAAATTTGATGCCGTGCTGTGCTTCATCGGTTACGTTCGTGCGACTTTTTGGATTGCTTGCACGGCCTCGAAATTCTCGAAGGCGGCATTCATTTTCGGTGCCGACGCGACTTCGCTCGCCCCGCGCGACGGACGCAACTGGAAAATCCCCATCAAGAAATTTTTCTGGCCGCGCTTGTTTCGCTTGGCCGATCAGGTGATCGTTCCGTCTTCCGATGGGCGCGATTTTATGTGTTCCCTGGGTATTCCACGAGACCACGTTTCGTTGACGGGAGACTGCGTCGACAACGACTGGTGGATGGCGCAATCGAAGCAGGTCGATCGCGCCGCCGTCCGGGCCTCGTGGGGCGTTTCCCCGAACGACGCCGTTATTGTTTTCTCGGCCAAGCTCCAAAAGTGGAAGCGCCCACTCGATCTCCTTCGGGCCTTTGCGAAGGCCAATCTTCCCAATGCGCATCTCCTTTTCGTTGGCAGCGGCCCTCTTCTCCCCCAACTGCAGTCCGAAGCCGCCAGCCTTGGTGTAGCTTCGCGCGTCCGTTTCCTCGGCTTTGTCAACCAATCGCAACTCCCCGCCGTCTATACCGCCGCCGACCTGTTGATTCTGCCCTCGGAGTTTGAACCCTTCGGCCTGGTCGTTAACGAGGCCATGTGTTGCGGCTGCGCCGCCGCGGCCAGCGATCGCTGCGGAGCCACGCGCGATCTTGTCGCTCCCGTGTGCCCCGAGTTCGCCTTTCGGTGTGGTGACGTAGACGCACTCGCTGAATTGATAAAAAAAGCATTCGCTGATCCCGCTCGCCTTAAAGAGCTAGGCCGCGCCGCCCTCGCGTATATCCAGACGTGGTCGCCAGAGCGGAACATCGCAGCAATGTTTGAAGCCATTCAAATGACCACATCGCGCCTCAACCGAAGCTCCATCGAATCACTTTCCGAATCCGCTGTTCCAAACTCTAGCGCCCCCGCATCACAGAAACATCAGGAATGAAGCTGCTCATTTATTCTCACTTCTTCGCGCCGAGTGTCGGCGGCGTCGAGACCTTTGCGATGAACCTGGCCCGCGGTCTTGCAAAGACAGACTCAACACCGGACACAAACAGCTTCACAGTGACCATCGTCACGCAAACTCCCGGAACGCAGGAGGACGTATCCGGGTTCCCCCCGTTTCGAATCGTCCGCAAACCTGGTCCCCTGGAGTTGTGGCGCTTGGTCGGCGATTCCGACAGAATTCTTCTCGCAGGCCCCGCGATCTTGCCTCTCTTGTTTGCATTGATTAGGCGCAGAGTTTTAATCGTCAGCCACCACGGATATCAGTCCATTTGTCCAAACGGCATGCTTTTTCAGTTCCCAACGCAGACTTGCTGCCCGGGGCACTTCGCATCTGGCCGATATGGGGAATGCGTGAAATGCAACGCGCCACAAGAAAAGCTCGCCGGTAGCATAAGAATTCTCCTGCTGACATTTGTCCGCCGGGCGCTGTCTCGGCTAGCTTTCTCGAACGTAGCGGTGTCCGAACATGTGGCAATGCGAATTGCTTTGCCACGTCTCCGGGTGATTCGCAACGGTGTCCCGGACATGCCGTCCTCCCAGCAGTTTTTTGCCGCGGGTAACCCGGGGAAGGCGCCGATGGTTTTTGCTTACGTCGGGCGTCTAGTGACGGAAAAAGGCGTTTCCGTTCTTGTGCATGCTGCCCGGGTCCTAAAAGGCTGGGGCTGCCGCTTCCAAGTATTGGTCATCGGTGACGGCCCGGAACGAGGCGCGTTGCAGGCGCTCGCATCGTCGCTGAATCTCGACCATGAGGTTTGCTTCCTCGGATTTCAGAGCGGGCCCAAATTGCAAGAATCGATGGACAAGGTCTCCGCTCTCGTGATGCCTTCGATATGCGAAGACGTCGCGCCGTTCTCCGTGCTGGAACAGATGATGCGGGAGAGGCTAATCATCGGTTCCAAGATCGGTGGTCTAGCCGAGGAAATCGGCGATGCGGGACTCACGTTTGAGCCAGGCAATGCCACCGCGCTTGCTGAACTGATGAGACAGGTAATCGAGCAGCCGCATTTGACAGCAACCCTGGGGAAGAAGGCACGGGAGAGAGCGCTGGCATGGTACACCTTGCAGCATCAGCTTTTCGAGTATCGAGAACTCTTGCGCGCCCGGTAATTCGCACCGCGCCGTCTGAAGCGGCGGAAACCGTTCGATGATGTGTCCGTTTCTTCCTTGGTTGGAGTGGAGTGTTGTGCCCCAGTTCCTCATCCGTTCTCTTCCCGCGGTATGATAGGCGCTGAGGCAAATGTCTACCAAGACCAGAGGGCCGCGGTGGAAAAATGACGCTGCATGCCGACAGAATTAGTGGCTCTGAGGATTTCGCTGGCGAACGTTTGCTTGCACGCCATGGTTTTCGGCTCCGCGAACATCTCGTCCACTCCTCCAATGGCTTCGGGTTGACTCTAAGGCCCATCGTCGGGACCATGCGATTTGCCGGGCTCGTTTTTTCCGGTGAGGCGCTTCTGGGTGACGCTCGCATTTTTGCCCTTGAGGAAGCGCCATGAGAGTTCCCGCGCTAGCCAGTTTCGGGAATATGCGCCGCAGTCCGCTCGTCGTCCTGGGGTTTCTCATCATCTTTGTCGTCGCGGCGTACAAGACTGCGAATTACGTGATTGCCGGCGATATGACTGGTCTTGCCTTTGTTGCTTTAGCGTTTGTCGGTTGCGCTTTCATCGTTGTCATGCTCAACAACTGGCGTAATGGCTTGTATTTCTTTCTGACCTGGCTCTTGTTCGAGGATTTCGCGAGAAAATACCTCGGCAACAACATGGCGATTTATTTCGCCAAGGACGTTTTGGCCGCCGTCCTCTATCTCTCCTTTTTCCTGGCCTACCGGCGAAAAGAAGTCACCTCCTTCCGGCCTCCTTTCCTTGTTCCGGTTCTTATTTTTGTCTGGTTTGGAGTGATGCAGGTCTTCAATCCTGCGTCTACACACTTGATGTATGGCGTTCTGGGGGTGAAGCTTTTTTTCTACTATGTTCCCTTGCTCTTTCTGGGATATGCCCTGCTCAATTCCGAGACCGAATTACGCCGCTTCTTCTTTGTCAACATGATTCTCGCGCTGATCATCGTATCCCTGGGGATAGCGCAGGCCATCCTGGGTCATACGTTCTTGAATCCTGCAATCCTGGCCGATGATATTCGCGGCTTGAGCACTCTCTACAGGGTTTCGCCCATCTCCGGGCTGACCATGTACCGTCCCACTTCGGTGTTCGTGAGCACCGGCCGGTTCGGCAATTTCCTCTTGGTGTCTTGGTTGCTCGTTTTCGGTTTCAGTGGTTACTTGCTTCTCCGCCACAAACGCGGCAGGGCTCTGGCCTTTATTGCTCTCGCCGTGACCGTTGCGGGCCTGGCGCTCTGCTCTTCACGCGGGGTCGTTCTTTTTAGCGCCGGCAGCGCCGCCGTCGGAGTATGCGCATTTGTCTGGGGCGCTCCCTGGCGGCAGCGTGAAGTCATCCGCGTCTTGCGCACAGCTCAGCGCTCGGCCCTTGGGATCGCTCTAGGTATCGGGCTGCTGTTCTTTATTTTTCCAGATGCTCTGCTTTCGCGCGTCGCCTTTTACACGGAGACTCTTACGCCGGGCACCAAGTCGAGTGAGCTGCAAAACCGCACCTGGGATTACCCGCTGATGAACTTCCTCGGCGCCTTCGGCTACGACCGTTGGCCCTACGGCTATGGCATCGGCACGACTTCCCTCGGCACTCAATATGTCGCGCGCATTTTTGGCGCAAAACCTCCGGTCATCGGCGTGGAGAGTGGCTTCGGCACACTCATTATCGAGATGGGGATCGGCGGCCTGCTGCTTTGGTTTGTCATGAGCTTCGCGATCCTGCTCTCCGCGTGGCGGGTGGTGAAACAACTAAGAGGTTCGCCCTGGTTTCCACTGGCTTTCGTCATCTTCTGGTACGCGGGACTTCTTTTGTTTCCTCTCACGTTTACCGGAATCCAGGCCTACGAAGATTTCGTCTTAAACGCTTATCTTTGGCTTCTCCTCGGCATCCTGTTCCGTTTGCCCACTCTTGCCGTTTCTTCCCAGTACGCCGCAAACGCTCAGCTCCCCCCGATGTATAACCCTCAGATACGGTTGCGCTGACTTGCGCCTCGCCGTCGTCTCACCCTTCGTTGACCGCCGCCACGGCACCGAGCGCGCTCTGGCCGAATTATTGGACCGCCTCGCCCGCGTCTATCAATGCGAAATCCACCTTTTCGCTCAGCGTGTCGAAGATCTTTCCTTCAGCAATCCGGGCGCTGGGTCCCCCTCGAAAGTGGGCGGCATTTTCTGGCATAAGGTTCCCGCCTTCCCCGGACCACTTCTCCTGCAATTTTTTTTCTGGTTCCATCTCAATCGCTTCTGGCGGTGGCGCTATACGTCCTCCCGCCATACTTCGTTCGATCTCGTCGTATCAGCGGGCATCAATTGCGCTGACGCGGACGTCATCCTTGTTCATGCTCTCTTTCACCGCCTTCGCGAACTGTCACGGGAGAGAGATGCTCCCTTGCAACCCAGTTTCCTGCGCCGTCTCCACCGCGCCGTTTACTACGGGCTGCTTACCAGTCTCGAGAAGCGGATTTATTCCAGCCCCAGGGTCGCGCTTACCGCCGTTTCACCCCGCACCGCCGAATTGCTCGGAAAATACTTCCATCGACGGGACGTTCCCGTCATCCCCAACGGCGTAGACGCGTTGCAATTTTCCCCCGCGGCGCGCCTCGCGCGGCGCGAACGCGCGCGTGCCCGTTGGCACTTTCGCGCCAGCGAATTTGTTCTCCTCCTCATTGGAAATGACTGGGTCAACAAGGGCCTTCCGGCTATTCTCGAAGCGCTTGCCGCGTTATCAGACCTGCCCGCAAAGCTCCTCATTGTAGGTAACGATGCCATCGCCCCCTCGCTTGGTCTAGCCCAGCACTTCGGAGTAGCCGACTGCTGTGTTTGGGAGCCGGCCACCCCGGATATTCTTGAGGCTTACGCCGCCGCCGACCTCTACGTCAGTCCGAGCAAGGAAGATTCTTTCGGTATTCCCGTTGCCGAAGCCATGGCCTGTGGCCTGCCGGCCATCACCTCGATTTTTGCAGGCGTCTCCTCTCTTCTCCACGATGGCGTGGATAGCTTGATCCTCCGCGACCCGCACGACGCCAAAACACTCGCCACGATGATTCGCGCGCTTTACCAGAAGGCCGAATGGCGCAGCCGCATGGGGCAGGCCGCCGCAAAAGCGTCTCTAGAGTGGACCTGGGACCGCAACGCCGCTGCCGTCTGGGAATTTCTGAAAGAGCTGAGCGCGAGGAAGAACTCGTCCCGCCCCTCCTAGCTTTACTTCGCTGAATTGCTATAACATCGTGCCTTCATGTCGATTCAGAGTGAGGCTCGACGAAAGGCGCTTTCCTACTACAACGAGACCTATCACCTCCAGCACTATGGCAGCGTCATTCACGATGAGCTCGGATTTCGCCTTCTTTCGCTCTTCTGGCGCTACGCTCTATTCGAACGCCACGGCCTTCAGCTCAACGGTAAGGTGCTTGATTTCGGTAGCGGCGTGGGCCAAGTCTCAGCCGCCCTCTCGGATAGCGTCTGCTTTGATTTCAGCGTGTTTGCCCAGAAGGAGCTGAGCAAGCACCACCGCCTCGTCGTCGAGAAGCGGGAGGACATTCCTC
>Ga0137416_10000712_pt1 | contig 15917 bp, 16 predicted proteins | sample CZODoug3_1_1_16f_FD_108282 | JGI IMG/M metagenome (GOLD analysis project Ga0137416, IMG submission 108282) | Vadose zone soil fungal communities from Angelo Coast Range Reserve, California, USA - CZODoug3_1_1_16fungal (Illumina Assembly) | ecosystem: Environmental > Terrestrial > Soil > Vadose...
ACCTTTCGTAAGGCTGGAGCGGCGGGAGGGGTAAGAGAGGTTTCTTCGAGATAACACGCGCAACCATACTACAAGTCTGAACGTTTATCAATAGTAAACTTGTAAGTTCAAAGTTCTGAGTGGATTGCGGCCACTTTTGGGTACGGGGGCAAGTCAAAACCCGCGCGCTTGAAGGCGCGAGCATCCGGCAGCAAAGACCTTCTGCGAGTTACGTGTGCACCGCGCACTTATTTGAGACTCCCTACATAGGTAATCAGCGCCTTGAAATCATCGGGCGGGAGATCCATCGGGGGCATGCCGCCAGCGGTCATTTTGGCGGTGGGATGTTTGAAGAGTTGAGCGAGTTGATCCGGGGAGACTTTGGCGGCGATGCCGGCTAGAGCGGGGGCTGCGGCCGTGCCCACGCCAGCATCTCCGTGGCAGGCATTACAGGATTGGGCCTCGAAAATTGTTTTGCCTTTGGCGGCGAGCGGATCGGCTAGCGCCACGTTTGCAGCAGTGAGTGAAGCCGAAGAAAGCTCCGGCTCAAATGGTTTGCGCATGTATTCGTCTTCTTCGGTTTTTTGCTTCGCCAACTGTTGCGCAACTCCGGGGTCGTGCTTGTCCAGATACTGACTGCGAAGGCCGAGCGCTACGAGGGCGAACAACACGAAAGCATACGCTCCCATGGCGACAGGACGCTTCCAGGGACGACGCTCGATGCCGCGGTCCAGAAAAGGAAGAGCGATGACGGCTGCGACAAGAACGGTTGGAATGACAAGGATGCCCACGACCGAAGCCGCACCATGCCAGTATTTCAGCCACTGGAAAATCGGGAGGTAATACCACTCGGGGCGTGGAACGTATTGCGCATCAGCGGGGTTAGCAGGAGGACCCAGTTGCATCGGCACAAAGAAGCACAGCAAGCCGAGACCGATGATCAGCAGCGCCGTCAACGAAAGATCCATCAAGACTTGGCGGGGATAAAAGAGCTCCGGTTTCTGTTTAGGGTGGTAAGGGTCCTCGTTGACAGGACCGGCGGCTCCGGCTTGGCGAAATAGAAAAATGTGGGACGCCACCAGCGCAAAGACGCACGCTGGAAGTAGAAAAACGTGGGCGACGAAAAATCGCGAGATGGTCAGAGTGCCCATCTCGGTGCCGCCGCGCATCATGCGTTTAAGGCTCTCGCCCACCCAGGGAATTTCGCTCGCCGCATTGGTTCCCACCGCGGTGGCAAAATATGCACGCTGATCCCAGGGAAGCAGGTAGCCGGTAAATGCCATCCCCAGAATGAGCGCGAAAAGGACACAGCCGGAAAGCCAGAGCAGTTCGCGCCGCCCTTTGTAGGCCCCATAAATATACGTTTGCGACAGGTGGAGGAGCAGCACGACGATCATCGCGCTCGCCCCGTAGGCGTGCAAACTGCGCAGAAAAGAACCGGCCGTGACGGTTTTCGTGATGTACGCGACAGTGGTGTGCGCGTGGTCGGCGGAGGGAACGTAATAGAGCGCCAGAAAAACGCCGGTGATTACCTGCGAAATAAAGATAAACAACAAAGCGGAGCCGAATACATAGGCTAGGCGCGCTCCCCCGGGAATGGGTTCATAAAGCGCGGTTCGGAGCAAGGCGTCCAGCCCGGTGCGCCGGTTGAGCCAGGCCCGTACTCCCGGCTCGGACAGCGCAGGGGGATTACTTTCTTTGTGTTGCGTCGCATGCATCGATGGAAAAGCCCTTCCTCAGCCGATGACTTCCTTGTGAGGCACGAGTTGCCGGAAATATTGGAATCGCACCAGGAGTTGGCCGTCCTGAACTGACGTCTCGAGCGTATCCATGCCGCGCTGCGAGGGCCCGCTGATACGGGAGCCATCGAGCGCAAACGTCGCCCCATGGCACGGGCAGAGGAACTGGTTCTTTTCCTTGTTCCACGGGACCGTGCAACCCAGGTGCGGGCAGACCGAGGTGAGAACACGAAACTGGCCTTGCTGGTCTTTCGTTATATAAACGGCCTTTTCGGATATTGCTTTGCGCCAGCCATCCACTTGCTCGATCTGAATGGTGCGCATCGCGGGCTCGGTCAAAGGGGAAAACTCGCTGAGTGCTCCTACAGGGGAACTCTTCAGTTCCGTTGTCCGGCGTAGCAGGGGGAAAAGAGCGAAGCGGATGAGCGGCACGGAGAGAAGCGCGCCTACAAAGATCGAGCCGACACCGAGCAATGCGCCAAGAAAAGAGCGCCTATTTTCGAGGGACAGTCCAGGCGCCGAAGGCTTCTCGGTCGTCGCTTCCGAATCCCCCGCGCATGCACACATCGAATTCTCCCTTGAATATGAATTGCAAGACGCTCAACGGCCTTCGCTTTGAAAGCCACCGAACTTGCAAAGTTTGTTACTTCTTTTTCGGCAATGCCCGGATGTATGCGACCAATGATTTGATGACATCCGGGGTGAGTTTCTTCCCGAAAGCGGGCATTTTTCCTGTTCCTTTGGCGATCACTTCGGCGAGCTCCTCGTCGGATTTTCCCTGCACTTCGGGTGACCTCAAATCTTTGGCTTTAAGGGATTTGCCGGAGGCGGTCTCACCGCTGCCATCCGCCGCATGGCATAGCGCGCAATTTGTCTTATACACCTGGGCGGCATCGCCCTGCGCTCTCAGGCAGCACGGGAGAGCCAGAATTGCGAGACAAGTGAAAATGCTTGCGGGTGCAATCTTAAGAAACATTCGTCGCATGTGTTCTCCATTGCTTGATTTACTAGGTTCCGCCGAAAATCACGGTAAGTGCGTGCGCAGCCCTGGTCTAATTGCTCGTGTTTCCATCAGAAGAGAAACCGTCCGAGCAGGAAGAGTGCGTTATTTCCTCCCGCATTGCGCCCCGAGCCATCGTAATTTGTTCCCCCGCCATTGAATCGCGTATAGCCGGTGTACTGCACGGCAAGATCGATGTTTTGCTCGGGCCACCAAGAAACATTCAGAATGTAGCCGTTACTATGGGGATCTCCGGTCGCGCTGCCAAAAACGGGAGCAGGCGGAAAAAGCAGCGGGTCAGTCGTTCCAGTGACGTGAAACAAGCCAATCGTCCCGGAAAGTTTCGTGCCGTAATGGTATTCGGCGTTACCTTGCAGAGTGTTGAGATGGTGGCCTGGCTGTGCCGCTCCGCCCGCAGCGAAGGTAGCCCCGAGGGATGAGTTCTCGCGAATATAGGTGCCGCGAAATGACAGAACGTCGTTTTTGAATTGTGGAAGGGAGCGGTCGTATTGAAAGTCAACGGCCCAGTCTGTGTGGCTGTCGGTCAAACCAGTGATCGCGTTGGGAGAGGTCTTGGTGTGTATTCCGTACGTGCCGATTTCCAGGTTGTTATTTTTCGTGGAAGTTTCCCAGGCTAAGCGCCAATAGGGAGCAAAGCCCCGGATATTGAAAGGGAATAACAATCCGGGATTAGGTTCAGGTCCGCCGAGGTGCTGGCTACGGTAGACCGTGCCTGCGAAGTAGAAGTGCTCGTTCCACATCGCGTATCCGCCGATGCCAGCTACATCTGTGGCGAGAGCTCCGTTGATAATGGCCTTCGCGGCAGGTGTCGGGGAGACGTTAGACGAGGTGAACGGGAATCCCCACGCCGGAGTGCTGTTCCAAAGATCCTCGACGGTCGGGTTGTTATTGAACGTTACCCCCCAGGTGAAGGATTTTCCGAACAGTTCGTGTTCCTTGTTGGCATAGCGGACGTCGGTGTTGTCCCAGCCAAAGTGATTATCCTTCACCGTGTAAGTCACTTGCACGAAACTGCCTACGTGACTCCCCCATGCGCCAGCAAGGAACAGGGAAACATCTTGCGGAAGTTGGAAGTTGCCATTTTGCGTGGCAGGTTGAGGCGATTTCGTGGCCGTGTACGACGTGTCGAACACTACTGAAAGAGGGAAAGCTTCGAGCAGGTGCAGCGCTGCGTTGTGATCCTTTTTCTCGTCAGTGACCTCCGCCTTTGTTGTAAACACGTACCCGTCTAGTTTGAATTTTCTTCCGAACGGCGTCAGTTCGGGCGGAGCGAAATGGCATGTCGCACAAGGGAGCCCCGTCTGTCGCGAATAACTGGGGACGGCCTGTGCCTCGGGTTTGAATACGATGAGAAGCCACGCGATGGCGAGTATCGAACTAAGTGTTTTCATGAAAAAGGGGGTGCCTATTGGAAAGACAAATTTTGAATTTCGCACTCTTCCCTGTTAGCCTCCAACATTCTGGGCGCTCGATCATCGCTGTAGTCGTTACATCGAATCGCGGCTGATTCTTCGAAAAATGGCCTTTGCATCGTTGCAGGGAACTGGACTGATAATCTGTCCGCAAGTGGACACTGTCTGTGCCCTAACATCCCTGTGCCGTTTGGCCCGCTTGGGGATAGATCTCAGCGTAAGCGAGGGCCCCTCGAAGATCGGGGTAAGCCGGACCTGAACAGGTGGCGAAGAAGCCGTATGACGTTTCCTCAGGCGCTGAAGCGCGGTAGTGCTACGAGCTTTATGTCGGAGCCCTTCGAGGCTTCCCTCGAGGATCGGGGTAAACAGGATAAAATAAAAGGTCCGACCCCCCAAAGGCAGAGGCAAGCTTTCTTCAGGGGCCCTTCGTTGCCTCAGGACAAGCTGAAGCCCATTGAGCCGAGGTCATTACGTGGGAGCCCTTCGAAAACTCAGGGTGAACTAGAAGCTCCCACCTCCCAAGGACGAAGCAAAAGGCGAACAGCAGGTCCCTCGCGAGGCTCGAGACCGACAGACAACGGCGCACAGCCAGAAATCGCTGTGCCACGAGAAGGACGCCCGCCACCCTTCGAGGCTCCCCTCGAAGCTCGGGACAAGCAGGGCAAGCGGTCGGCGGCCGCTACATAATACAAAGTCAAAAACGAAACGCGGGGCTGGCGCAGCATGCTGCGCGGCTACAAGGGAAGGAGGCGGTCCCGTAGAGGCATTCGGGACGCAAACGGCGCGTCCCGTAGAAGCATTCGGGACGCAAAAGGCGCGCCTGAAGGCGCCGCTCCTGACTAAAAGTCAGGGGCTTCCACCCACGGCGCGCGGCGGAGGTTCGCGTCGGGGGGTTGACCTGGGGGTGTCGGGCTTTTGACTTGGGTTGGGCTTTTGCTTTTGCTTAGTTGCGGATAAGTTGCGTTTTCTCAACGTTGTTGGTGGGAGTGTGCTTGTCTCGGAAGTTGGAACGGGTGTTGCTCGTTGTTGGCGGTGGATTTGGTGCGACGGTGTTGCTTCACGCGCCAGTCCGAAGACCTGCGCTACGCGATCGACGCGCCAGTCTAAAGACCGCCACTACGTAATCTAGGAGCCGGCTGCCTTAAGGCCGCCGCTACACAATCGCCAGTCTGAAGACCGCCGCTACGCGATCGACGCGCCAGTCTAAAGACCGCCGCTGCGTAATCTAGATCCGGCTGCCTGAAGGCCGCCGCTACACAAGCGCAGAGCCGGTCTGAAGGCCGCCGCTGCGTGAGCGAAGAAGAGGTTCACAAAATGGAGAATCACGATATAGGTCCGCTGCAACCGGTTCACAACGTTAAGCCGTACAAGCGCGTGCAAGGCGTCCACCAGATAGAGCATTTTTTTCGGGTGGCCGCGGGCTTGGAAATTGACAAAGAGGATATCCGGCGTTACTACGAGTTTGTAGAGGAAAAAATACGCGACTTGCTGTTGATGGCGCAGCGCACGGCGAAGGCCAATGACAGAATCAGGGTCGAGCCGCGGGATCTGCCGATTACCAAGGGACTGCAAGAGAGCATGCACGCGTTTGAGGCGCTGGACGTGGACATCGGGCTGGAGCCCATATTGGAGAAGGCCATTCCGGAGCCGCGGATCGATCTGGCGTATAGCGACGAAATCGAGGCGCGTTTGCCGGCGATTGCGGGCGGGCTGAGTTTTGCGGTGGCGCGCGCGTTCACGATCATCGATCCGCAGAGCAAGCATCCTGCTACGGAACAGTGGGGGCGCGCGTTTCAACTCTTTCATTTGTTGCTGTAAATGGCATCTGTTGCTGTAGATGCGGCTGGACCTCGGAGTTTCCGCGGAGTTGGAGATGCCTTTGGCGTGCTCGCCGGCATCGTATGGTTATGCTGAGCGTGCATGCGAAGAGTTGACGGAGGTTGCTATGCCGGTCATACATGAGTGCAGCGAGTGCGGACAGAAGAACCGCATTCCGGCGAAATACTTGGCGAGCACTGGGCGTTGCGGAGCTTGTAAATCGCCGCTGCCGCCGGCCAATGAGCCGGTCGAGGTCGACGAAGCGCTGTTCGATGAAATCGTGCGAGATACGCCGGTTCCGGTGCTGGTGGATTTCTGGGCGGAGTGGTGCGGGCCGTGTCATGTCGCGGCGCCGGAAGTCGCGCGAACGGCCGCGGACATGGCGGGCAAGGCTGTGGTGCTGAAAGTCGATACGGAGAAATACCCGCAGCTTGCTGAGCGCTTTAATGTTCGCGGCATACCGAACTTCGTGGTCTTGTCTGGCGGACGGACGGTCATGCAGCAAGCGGGCGTCGCGAGCCATGACCAGATGGAGCAGTGGCTTCGAGCCGCGGCGCCCGTTTCGGTTTGACGGCCTGGAACGGCTGCTCGGTCCCTTCTGATTTACTTCACTCGAATACATTTTATTCAGCGTGCTAGCGGAGGTTTCGCTTCGGCGCGCGGAATCTATTGCGCGCTGGCTCCAAGAACGGAGATGAGTTGGAGGGGATTGGTGCGCGCGCGGTTTACGGTGGCGCCCCAGTGGAGGTGCGGTCCGGTGACACGGCCGGTGGCGCCGACTTTGCCGAGGAGCGCGCCGGTGTCGACGAGGTCGCCAGGCTGGACGGAGATGGACTCGAAGTGCGCGTAGAGGGTGTAGAGGCCGAGGCCGTGGTCGAGGATCACCGTGTTGCCGGAGAAATAGAGCGGCTCGGCGAGGACGACGCGGCCGCGCTGTGGAGCGTAAACGGGCGTGCCGGAGGGGGCGGGGAAGTCGACGCCGCTGTGGGGCGAGCCAGGTTTGCCGTTGAGGATGCGGCGCTTGCCGAAATTGCCGCCGGTGGTGACGCCGGTGAGCGGGTAGTGGAAGCGGCCGTCCCAGAGGCGCTCGGGCGTGAGGGTGGCGAAAATGGCGCGGAGGCGCTGGCGCTCGGCTTCGGCGCGGGCGAGCTGCTCGGGATTGGGCTCGACGAAATTGGGGGCGACCTTGAGGCTTTCGGTGGCGAACTTGCCTTCTTTTACGTCGATCGTTGCGGAACAGGAGATTTCTTCGGCGGATTCGGTTTTTGCGGCGAGGGTTAGCTGATAAGTTTCGGGTTTTAGTTCGAGGTCGATGCCGAGGAGCGCGCGCCAGACGTCGGGAGATTTTTCTTCGGGCTTGGCTTCTTGCCAGAAGGGGATTTCGCGGCTGTCCCAGGTGGCTTTTATTTCTGTTACGGGTTGCGTAGAGCTGCGGAGTTCTAGCAGGAGGAGGCTGCCTTGGGTGGGGTCGGGGGAGCTCAGATGGAGGGTGAGGTTGTGGCCGCAATCATGGGAGGAGAGAGGTGTTGCGACGGTTTTGGCGATTCGGTGATGCGGGCGGGATTTTTGGGCGACGGACGGTGCGATGGCTAGGAACAAGGCGCAGGTGGCGGTGGTTGTACGCATCGGGTAGAAAGAAAGAATTTAACACAGAGGTCACAGAGGACGCAGAGCATAGAGGGCACGGAGAAGAGTTATTTTGCGGACCAGGCCATGCCGTCTACGCCTGGGGTCAGGTCGATGTTGGGTTGGAGCTGCCAGGTGCGGAGGTCGAGGACCGCGATTTTCCCCGCGGGCATGCAGGTGATGTAGGCGATTGCGGCGTCGGGGCGGATGAGAACTTCGCCGGGTTGCTGGGGAACGTCGAAGGATTTGGCGACCTTGAGAGTTTGCAGATCGATGGCAATGGTTTTATTTGCGCGGGGGAGGACGGCGAGGAGGAAATGGCCGTCGGGAGTGGGCTCGGAGGCGTAGGCGTAATCGGGGATGTCGATCCAGTTGCTGAGTATGTTTGTGGCAGTGTCGATGACGGCGATGCGCGGAGCGTCTTGATCGTGAGTGAAGACGTGGGCGCCGTCGGAAGAGATGGAGATGCGCTGCACCGTCTTGGCGACCGGGATGGTGGTGATGAGTTGGCGATTGGCGATGTCTACGACGCTGACCGTGCCGGCGTGGACGTTGGAGGTGTAGGCGCGGCGACCGTCTTTACTTAGCACGAACATGTGCGATTCGGGCTGGCCGGTGGGGGCCTCGGCGATGACTTTGCGCGACGCGGGGTCAATGATGTCTACGGCGTTGGCGAGCTCGGCGCTGACGTAGAGGAGGCCGTCAGGGCCGAACTGAGGTTGGTGCGGACGTAAGGGCTTGCCGAGATCCATGGTGGCGGCGATTTTGCGTTGCTGGAGATCGATGATGTCGATCGTCGCGCCATCGGTGCCCGGCTTTCCCACTCCGGAGTTGCCATAGATCGGAACGTAGGCGAAATGGGCGTCAGGGGAGACGGCGACTTCGTGGCCGTTGACGCCGACGGAAATCTTGGCGAGCTCGCGGCGACTCTCCGGATCGACAATCAGCAACGTATGCTCTTTTTGATTGGCGACGACGAGCATGCCGGGCGACGGCGGGGCGGAATTAGTGGCGCTGGTCACCAGAAACGCGAGCACGGTGGAAGCAGCGGCGAATAGCGCAAAACGCAGGGACATGCAGCACCTCGAGACACGGTAGCGGTCGGCATATTGTGTACCGAGAGGGAGAATTATGCCACCGGTCATGAATACGACTTCGAGGGCGAGCCGGTCAGGGGCCGCTTCTTGCTTTTGCTCTGCGCGACCCGGGCCCTGACGAGTTTCTTGATAAGTGCAGTCGGAAGCGGTTTGTTCGCGGGGAATTGGATGGTTCCTTTGGATATGGAGAAGCCCTTAAGTTCGCTTTTGAAGGCTTCGATCACGGATGCAGTGGGGAACAGACTGCAATGGTTCGAAAACGCGGCGAACCACACCAGCACTCCATTGTGCTTGAACGCAGGCATCCCGTAGCTGATGACCTCGGTGGCGTCGGCCGGCACGGAGGACCGAATGACCGCACGTATCGTGTTCAAAGTGCCGCGGGCTGGTTCCGGGATGCCGGCAAGGTATTCGTCGACGTCTTTCGGAGCGCCGCTGTTTTTCGCGACAGGACGGCGACTGCCAGATTTCCCTTTTTTCATGCACGCAATGCTACAAGAAGCTCCAATTCGCGTCCATGCCTGTCCGGTGTGCGGCTGAAAAACGCCTTAGGGTCTCCGACACACATAGACACCATATTTTTTGCGGCGCAAATGAGGATCGGTCCATACTTCATCGACCCACCTGCTTGTGGTACAAGAAATACGCATAGGCGTCTTGTGCCTCGGTAGAATTCGGGAAAACAAAATACACGGATGTTCCCGTAGTCGTGTAACCGACGGCAGGATACGTAGCTTTAATCGTCCTGCGTTGCGGGCTGTCGATCGTTTGTGGAAATGGAGCACGGGCCGCGTGAACGCGAACGGTCCACATTTCATCGTAGACTGGCATCGGCGGCACGAGATCGATGTTTCCGATGTCGTTGTAGGGAATGGTTGTGAGAATGACTGTACCGGTCATGCTTCCATCGCCGCCCGTCCAATGCTGTTGAACCGCGACCTCGGGGCCGGATTCCATGACCGTGACTTCGATCGTCCCATCGCTACCAGCTTTCTCTGACTGGGACATCCAAGTCTTGCTTGTGGGTAATTTCACGCTCGGCAGCGCAGCAGTGAGGTTCGGCACATCGGTTTCCGCCCGTTCGACTGCTGCACTCGCCTGAGCGACTTCCAGCTTGATGAGTCGGAGTTGAGGTCGCATACGAGCCAGTTGGCCGCACCCCTTGCTAACCCGCTCCAGGGAGTCCCTGATCTGATCAAAGTATTCTTTAAAGGGGGAATCTGGGCCCTGGCTTGGGTTGTTTTCGAGCGAGCCCTGAACGGTGGTTATTAGCTTATTCAGCCGTCCATCCAGTCGGCGAAGTTGATAGAACTCTTCGAGGGCTGCCGGCTGGGTTTCAGTAGCCTGGTCTGCTACCGCGATCGGGCCCAATGGATTGAGGAACGTATACCGCCCCCAGCTGCCCGGGCCGAAGAAACTCAGATAAGCTTCCTGGAAGTTTTGAGAAGCTTTGAGTTGCTTCATAACGGCGGCAGCCGACGTTCCTTCCATCAGGCCCCAACGCGAGTATTGCAAACCAGCAGAATGATGTGGGATGTGAACGCCTTGCTGAAACAGCCAAACCTGCCATCGCATGTAGTAGACATGGACGGGATTGTCGTGCGCGATTTCAAGTGTCTTGCCATTGAACACGTAATACGTATTTTGCTGTTGCGCTTGCGCAGATGCGACAACAACAAACATACAGAAGAGAATAAGAGCGAAAAGCTTTCGCATGTATGCAACCCACGGCCGTCGAACATCGGCCCGATGGCCTTGCGCCGTCTAGGGTTCCGCCGACTTGGAGCGAAGGACAAACGGCACTCCGCGTTCCCGATTAAGTTTGGCAGTCATCTGGAAGTCGAGTTCGTCAAGCGTTAGAACCTGTTGCCCGCCGTCCGATCCGACGTAGGTGAGCTGGCCTCCCTCGATCCAATACTTCGTTACCAAGTAAGCCCGGCCGTCCTTGAGCATCAGCAGCGTCGGCCTGGGTGCGCGCCATATTGGGCGGTCTACGAGCGCATTCGTTTCGCTGATACTCGTATTCTCGATTTCGGCAGAAAACCCAAGTCCCCACGGACGTTCGGTCTCCGCGGCGGGTCTGCTCGTACCTCCATACACGATCTTCGGGAGAAGGCTGCGCCGAATGCCGGAATTCAAGTTTGAACTCACGTTTGAATTCACATCGGAATTCTCGCTTGCGCTCACGCTGGAAGATGGCTTGGAGGGCTCTCGCATCGAGGAGAGCGTCGCACTCGAGGTGACAGCCGCATCCGTCGGGATGGACAGATCGTCCAAAATCCGCAGCAGAACGCGTGTTTCCCCCTTGAGCGTGGGGCGAGGTCCGCGCATGGGGAGGGTGATTATCTTCTCCGGCCACATAACGGGAATAGCCCACTCGACCGCATCGCGCCGCGCGTGGCCACGGCCGCGGATGCTGCCCTCCGCATCGACCCTATAGTGCGGAACCGACACCATCTTGGCGGACAGCGGAAATGTGCCGCCTGGCACCGTCAAACTCACGAATTCCAGCTTGAGCCGGCCTTTGCCGAAGAAGTGTCCTGGGTCGCGAAAGTCCTCCAGCCGGCCAGACACATACGCGCCACGTGGGAATACCGGATGGCCGAACATCGCCAAGGAACGGATATGGCAAAGTATTGGATCGCCGACTTGGGCCGTTCGAGAAGAGAAGTTTGGCTCATCAAGGGTACATTGGAGAAGGGTGCCAGCCGGCACGGTCAACTCCTTTGTTTGTGCTGTCGTGATGGGCGCCAGACACAATACGAAGCCAACCACTAGGGAGAATCTACGCATATTTCACCTCCGCTTTTATTGACGATTAACGAGAGTGGTCCCGCAAGAGAGCCGGAGGCACACCTGGCGGAGGATCTGCGCTGAACAACAAGGCTGGAGTACTGCAATTGATTGTCTGACAGGAACGCTGAGCCGAGTGAAGCATGACACTACCCACGGGATGGCAATACTTATACACCTTTGCAATACCTCATTCAAGTTCGTTTATGGCACGGTACTGTCGGGGAGATCGTTGCATGATGAACGTCCAGCCCAATACCCTTGGCCTCATTCATGAGGCTGCGATCGGATTATCGGCAGGAGGGTGGATAAAATAAAATCATGCCTGCAAAAAAAGCGCGACCTACAAACATCACCGAGTACATCAACGCCGCCCCCAAAGAGGCTCGGAAGAAACTGCGGGAAATGCGCGCGTGTATTCGCGCAGTTGCACCCGGGGCAACAGAAAGCCTGAAATGGGGGATGCCCTCCTTTTCCTATCGGAGGATACTGGTCACGTTCGCCGCGTTCAAACATCACATCGGCTTCTATCCCACGCCGTCAGCCGTGAAAGCCTTCGCGAAGGATCTTACGAAATTTGCCACGGCGAAAGGGTCGATCCAGTTTCCGCTGGAGAAGCCGCTTCCTCTACGTCTGATCCGCAAGATCACCGAGTTTCGCGTTCGAGAGAGTGTCGAGCAAGACAGGAAATGGAGAACGTGACGAGGCCACTGCCTCAGGTAATGGAATAACTTCAGCTAGAGAGACCCACCGGGCGCTGCGGCGGTATGCGGCTTGACGCTCTTGGCGATGACGAGGCCGGCGAGGAGCCAGGTCAGCGTGTAGTCGATGAGGTACACGAAGGTATATGCAGCGGAGTAGCCCCACCAATTCCAGTTGGGAAGATCGGCGATGACGCTGGCGGCGAGCCCGGCGATGGCGAGAAACGCCACGCGGCGCGCGTAACTCAATCCGCTGGTCTGCAACAGCATCCAGGTAAGCAGTAACGCAGCGAACATCTGGCAGAGAAGCTGCGTAAGCAAGACTCGAGGAAACGAGCCGAACCCTTCGCGGTGAACCGCGGCGAACACCAACGGACCTTTTTGCATTTTCTGCATGCGGATTTCTTGGGCGGCTTTCTTTTGATCCGGGCTCATGCCTTCCTGAGAAGGTCCGGTGGGAAGAAGATAATTTCCGGACTCCGGTGCGTGCGCGGCGATGACGGCGGAGACTTCGTCTTCGTTTTGGAAAGAGCGCAACTGCTTTTCGTGCCAGGGAAGCAAGTCCCAGGAGATGAAGCTCCAGACAAAGGCAGTCAGACCGCCGAGAATGGCGCCAAGGACGAGCGACTTGAGCATGGGTCCTCCGACCTGAAAATTGGGAGCCGACCGAGGGAAGATGGGCGGAGTCTAACTCCGGGGCCGGGCTGGGTTCAAGGCGCCACCGTATTTTTCGGAGGGGGCAGACGGGTGTAGGCTAAGAGCCTGGGCCCTATGTATAAGGAGAACGCTCATGCGCGAATTTGAGGATGGCGGCGAAAGGAACACCGACGGATTGGTTCGAGAGGAAAAGACCGGCGGAGTGACGCGACGAGAGTTCCTGGAAATGGGTGTAGCGGCGACGCTGGCCGTAGGCGCGGAGAAAGTTGCCTGGGCGGCGGACACGAAGGCAGACGTGCCTCGGCGGACGTTGGGACGCACGGGCGAAAAAGTTTCGATGGTCGGGCTGGGTGGCTATCACATCGGCAGCCAGAAGGACGAGCAGGAGAGCATCCGTATCATTCGCACGGCGCTGGATAATGGAATCAATTTTCTGGACAACTGCTGGGACTACAACGGCGGCGAAAGCGAAGTGCGCATGGGCAAGGCGCTGCGCGACGGTTACCGGCAGCGCGCGTTTGTGATGACCAAGATTGACGGCCGCACGAAGAAAGCGGCGGCGCAGCAATTAGAGGAGTCGTTGCGCCGCTTGCAGACCGATCGCATCGACCTGCTGCAATTTCACGAGATCATTCGCATGGAGGACCCCGAGCGCGTGTTTGCCGCGGGCGCGGGGATGGAAGCGGTTGTGGAGGCGCAGAAAGCGGGCAAGGTGCGCTACATCGGATTCACCGGGCACAAGAGTCCGGACATTCATTTGAAGATGCTAGAGACGGCGGACGCGCACCAGTTTCACTTCGATGCGGTGCAGATGCCGCTGAATGTCATGGACGCGCACTACAACAGCTTTCAGAAGAAAGTGCTACCGGTGCTGGTGAAGAAGGAGATTGGCGTGTTGGGGATGAAGCCGATGGGCGCGGGGATTATCCTGCGCAGCAAGACCGTGCAGCCAATCGAGTGCTTGCACTACGCGATGAGCTTGCCGACCAGCGTGGTGATTAACGGATGCGATTCGGTGGCTTTGGTCGAGCAGGCGCTGGAGGCGGCGAGAACGTTCAAGCCGTTGAGCGAGACGCAAATCGTGGCGCTGCTGGCGAAGACCAAGGAAGCCGCGCAAAATGGCGAATTCGAGGGCTACAAGACCACTACGAATTTCGACGGCACCGCGCATAATCCACAGTGGCTTGGGTAAGACCTGAGTTAGAACGCGACAACCAAGAGCCCTAGCTAGTTGCCGGCCTCGGTCGAGTAGCGGCGGAAGAAGGAATCAGCCTTCCACTTAGGGCGCGCATCCGTATTGGCGACGGAAATCAGGAGTTGGCGAAGGATGTCTTCATACAAGCCTGCCGAAGCGAGATCGACCGGCTGGGCGAGGTCGTCGGACGGGGCGTGATACCGGTTGGTCAGCCAGTCCTTGAAGATTTTCTGCTCGGGTGCGCCGGGATCGTATCCAACATCCAACTTCACAGCAGGAATTCCGTGGCGGATGAAATTGTACTGATCGCTGCGAATGAAGACGTTCCGCAGCGGCTCAGGGTCAGGCTGAACGCGAACGCCAAAGGGCTGCGCGGCTTCGCGGACGCGATCGCCCAGATCGGATTCCGCGAGTCCCGGAACCTTGAGAACTTTCAGCGGCACGATGGGCAGAAACATGTCGATGTTGATGTCCGCGACCATCGATTTCGGGGGCACGGTGGGATGAGCGGCGAAATATTTTGAACCCAGCAAACCTTTTTCTTCCGCGGTGACCACAACAAAAAGAATAGAGCGGCGCAGCTGCTCGGCGTGGGCGTTCCACTCGGCGGCAAGATCGAGCAGGACCGCGACGCCGCTGGCATTGTCCATCGCGCCGTTGTAAATGCGGTCGCCGTTTACGGGCTCGCCGATGCCGATGTGATCGATGTGCGCGGAGAGGACCACGTATTCGTTTTTCAACGTCGCGTCGTTGCCTGGCAGCTTGCCGATAATATTCGCGGATTCGACGGGAGTGCTTTTTACGATGGCGCGCGCTTTGAGGGAAACGCCCAGCGGAAAATGAGGAAGCGGCATGCGATCCTTGCCCAAAGCGGCGATTTCGTCGAACTTGTGGCCGGACGCAGCAAAAAGTTTCTCGGCTTGCGCAGGGTTGAAGGTCATCGACATCTTGAGGCCTTGCGTTTCGTTGAATTCGGCATCGGCGAGGTCCATGGAGGGATGCGCGCGGTTGAGCGACATGCGCGACCAAGGAATGTCCATCGAGGCGGGATTGGGGATGTTGATGACGCCGATTACGCCAGCTTGTTTGAGAGACTTCCAACGTTCGCCGATGGTCTGGTAGTGAGCCGAGAGGGCGGTTGGGATCTCCGATGGCGAGCCGGCGAGATACACGACGATCTTGCCGTTCAGGTCGAGGCCGGACAGGTCGTCATAATTATTTTCTGGAATCTTGAGGCCGTAGCCGGCGAAAACGAGCGGCGCGGTGATCTCTTCGGAAGAGAGTTCTGCGCGCGTGTTGAAGTATGCGTCTTCGCCAAGGGTGAGAGGCTCCGTCTTGCCGGCATGAACCAACGCGGCGGAGGAATCTTTCTCCACGATTTGGCGGGAGACGAATTTCACCGGCTGGTAGAAGCCATTGCTGCCGGCGGGTTGCAACTTGGCCTTGCTGAACTGATCGACGACGTAGGACTCGGCTTTGCGGAGGCCGTCGCTGCCGGTCTCGCGGCCTTCGAGGTTGTCGTCAGCAAGGAACTTGACGTGCGCCCACCAGGACTGGCCGTCGAAATGTCGTGCGAGTGGTGCGGGTTGCCGCGCGGCAATGCTGAAAGTAAGCGCAAAGACAGCTGCGGCGCACAAGGCTTTTCTCTGCATAGCGAGGTCTCCAGCTACTTTTGGTCAGCGAAGCATACCAGCACTGTGGAGAAGCGCCAAGTTGGGATGCGCCGACGAAGACGGCGTTCGCCGGAAATGGCCCGGTTTACTTTTGTTCTAGTATGTTGGCGTACTGTAAATTCCGCTAAGTCATTGTGTCTAAAGCCATATACAGCGGGACTCTCGGAAGTCGTACACAAATCACCGGATTGTTGGAGTGTCTGCCA
>Ga0137416_10000718_pt1 | contig 15887 bp, 14 predicted proteins | sample CZODoug3_1_1_16f_FD_108282 | JGI IMG/M metagenome (GOLD analysis project Ga0137416, IMG submission 108282) | Vadose zone soil fungal communities from Angelo Coast Range Reserve, California, USA - CZODoug3_1_1_16fungal (Illumina Assembly) | ecosystem: Environmental > Terrestrial > Soil > Vadose...
CTGGTCGAGGGAGTGTCCGGCGAGCTCCAGGAGCAGATGCGGGACGGCGAGCTCGACGTCGTGTTCATGTACTCGAACCACCTCGAGCCGAACACGGCCGCCGAGAAGATCGCGCCGGTCCGGGTCCAGCTGGCGGTCGCCCCCACCCATCGCCTGGCGGAATGGGACGAGGTGCCGTTGCGCGAGCTCGAGAACGAAACGGCGATCCTTCTCGGCCTCCAGCCGGCCACCGGCCACGTGGAGGAGATCCTGCGCTCCGCCGGATTCGAGCCCGAGGTGCGCTGGCGCAGCACGAACGTCGAGACCATCCGTGCGATGGTCGCCCGCGGCCTCGGATACACGATCATCATGGGACGGCCGTACGGCGACCACACCTACGACGGCCTGCCACTGGCGTACCGCCGGATCGCCGACGACGTCCCGGCGAACAACGTCGTGGTCGCCTACCCGCAGGGCACGGTGCCCACGGCGAAGATCAGGACGCTCATCGCTTTCTGCAAGGAGGAGTTCGGCTCCGAGGGGTACACCGTGATCTGAGTCCCAGGTGTCGGCACGCGGCGCCGCCGGGCACCATCTCGCAACGGGCGGCTCCGAACGGCCGACGACGTAGGCGGCACAGGATGTTGATCTCTATCTGTCGATCGATCACCCGGCGAGGCGTCGGTACGCCGGCTGTGCCGACGCGCGGACGGCGTAGAGCAAAGCCTGAGGTCAACCGTTCTGCGTCCCACCCTGATACCGCGCAGGTCGACCGGAACCCCGGCCAGGTGAGATCACCGCAGCGCCCGGATGCCGGCCCGGACCTCTCGCACGAAGATTTCCGGCTGCTCGAAGGCGGCGAAATGCCCGCCCCGCTCGGTTTGGTGGTAGTAGCGCAGGTCGGTGAACCGGGTGCGCAGCCAGCGCTCGCTCACCGCGAACAGCTCCTCGGGGGACAGCGAGTAGGCGCTGGGCACGGTGATGTCGTCGACCACCTGGGCCCCGAAACTCTCCCAGTACAGCCGGGCGGATGAAGCCGCGCTGTTGGTCAGCCAGTACAGCGTGACGTTGTCCAGCATCTCGTCGCGGGATACCGCGTTCTCCGGGTGCCCGTTGCAGTCGGTCCAGGCGTAGAACTTCTCCACGATCCAGGCGAGCTGGCCGGTCGGTGAGTCGGCCAACCCGTAGCCCAGGGTCTGTGGCCGGGTTCGCTGCTGGGTGGAGTAGCCGGACTCGTGGTCCCAGTACCGCTTTGCCCTGGCCAGCATTTGCTGCTCGTCCGGTGTCGGCTCGCCGAGCTCGCGCAGCGCGCCCGACGAGGCCAGCGCCATGTTGACGTGGATGCCCAGTAACCCCTCGGGGCGCTGGATGCCCATCATTGCGGTCACGAACGCGCCCCAGTCACCGCCCTGCGCGTAGTACTCCGGGTATCCCAGGTGCCCCATCAGCTGGTGCCAGGCGGCGGCGATCCGGGCCAGCCCGGTTCCCGGCCGGCTCGGCTTGTCGCTGAAGCCGTAGCCCGGCAGCGCGGGGATGACCAGGTGGAAGGCGTCCTCGGCGGCGCCCCCGTGGGCGGGTGGCTCGGTCAGCGGGCCGATCACGTTGAGGAACTCCAGCACCGAGCCCGGCCAGCCATGGGTCATGATCAGCGGCCGGGCCCCGGCGTGCGGCGACCGGATGTGCAGGAAGTGCACGCCGAGCTCGTCGATCGCGGCGTGGAACTGGGGCAGCGCGTTCAGCCGGGTGGCCACCCGCCCCATGTCGTAGTCGCGCGCCCAGTACTCGGACAGCTCGCGCAGGTAGGCCAACGGAATGCCCTGTGACCAGTCGTCCACGGTCTGCGCCTCGGGCAGCCGTGCCCTGGCCAGTCGCTCGCGCAGGTCCTTGATCTGTGCGTCGGTGATGTCCACGGTGAAGTCCCGGACCTCGATCACATTGGCGAGCTTAGGGCCGAGGCGGCCGCCGGCGCTCAACCTCGGACGAAACGCATCTGTCTCGCCGGGTCAGTAGACGGGTCGTTCGGTGTCGCCGGCCAGGGCTCGGGTCCAGGCCGGCACCGGTGGGGTGTGGTCGATCATGTGCGGCACCTCGACGTCGATGTACACGGGTTGCCGCAGGTGCAGCGCGTCGGTGATCGCGGCCTTGACCTCGGCGAGGTCGGTGGCCCGGACACCACGGATGCCGGAGGCCTCGGCGACGGCGGCCGCGTCCACGGTGCCGGGGTCGACTCCGAAGTAGCGGCGGCCGGTGTAGAGGTGCTGCAGCATCTTGATCCAGCCCATGCTGTGGTTGGTGAACTGGATGAACACGATCGGCAAGTTGAACCGGGCGGCGGTTTCCAGTTCACCGCAGGACATGTTGAAGCTGCCGTCCGCGGTCAACGCCAATACCGGTTGGCCGGGTGTGGCGAACGCGACGCCGACAGCGGCGGGGATCGCGTACCCCATCGGACCGTGCCCGCGCGGCACGATCACGCTGCGACCCGCCTCGGTGACCCGCCAGAACGCGGCGACGTTGGGGGTGGGGGTGCCGGGGTCGGCCACCACGCACACCGGTCCCATGGTCTCCTGCGCCACGCGGATCACGTCGGAGGGCAACAGCTGTCCCTCGAGCATGCGCGCCGGTTGCGCGCTGTCGGCCGCCCAGCGCCGCCGGTCCCGGTCGAGTCGAGCCCGCAACTCGCCGGCGCGGCCCGGGCGCCCGGTTGTCACCCGCTCGGCCAGCCCGGCGAGGATCCGGTCGGCGTCCCCGACCAGTACCAGGGCGCCGGGGTAGTTGCGGGCGGCCCGTGCGGCCTCGATGTCGACACCGACGACGATCGCCCCGGATCGGCGGGGCCCGGTGTAACCGTTGGTGTCGGTGGCGTTGGCACGGGTGCCGACCAGCAGCACCACGTCGGCCTCGGCGAGGTAGGCGTTGACGTGGTCGGCGCCGCCGTTGTTGCCGGCGATGCCGATGCTCCAGGGGCTGTCGTCGGCGATTGCGCCCTTGCCGTGGATCGTGGTCGCGACCGGGATCCCAGCCTTGTCCGACAGCGTGCGCAGGCTCTCGGTGGCCCGAGACAGGTGCACCCCGGAACCGGCGAGCACGGCGGGTGCCTCGGCGGCGTCCAGTAGCATCGCAACCCGCTCGATGTCGCCCATCGGCGCGACCGGGCGCTGCCTGGGCAGGCTCGCGGCGTCGGCGAGCTCGGCGAAAACCGAGGTGGGCACGCTGACCCGCTGGTCGAGCACATCCTCCGGGACGATCACCGCGGCCGGGGCGGGTCGGCCCGTGGTGATCTCGGCGAGTGCCGCCGCGACGACCGAGGGGATCTGGGCGGCGTCCTCCACGGTGGCCCGCCACTTGGTGACCGCGCTGAACAATGCCTGCTGGTCGATCTCGGTCAGTGCCCCGCTGCCCCGGCTGTTCCGGTGGATGTCGGAGGTGATCAGCAGGACCGGGACCGAGGAGGCGAACGCTTCTCCGAGGCCACCGACGACGTAGGTGGTGCCGCCGCCGCTGGATACCTCGACCACGCCGACCGCGTTGCGCACCCGGGCGTATCCGTCGGCCATGGCCGCGGCATGCCGCTCGTCGCGCGCCAACACGTGTGTGATGTCGCCGGTGCGGTGGTAGAGCGCGTCGTAGAACACCACCCCGGTATCCCCAGGCACCCCGAAGAGCCGGTCGATGCCCGCGCGGACCAGGCACTCCACGATCAGGTCCGCGCCGCGGCCGGTGAACATCAATTCCTCCATCAGAAACGCACACCCTCGACAACGAGTTGCTGCTCGGCGAAGCGGGCCAGCCGCAGCGCGCCGAGATCCATCGACGGCCGACCGTCGAGCAACCACCGCGCCACCTGCTCACCCACCGCCGGGGACTGCATGAAACCGTGGCCGGAGAACCCGGCCGCGCTCCACAGACCGGGGATTTCGGGGACCGGGTCGACGATGGCGTGATCGTCCGGGGTCATCTCGCGCAGCCCGGCCCAACCGCGGGTGATCGAAGCGTCGGCCAGATCCTCGGTCACCGGGTCACCCCCGCCCGTAGCCAGTCCACCAGGGTCAGCGCGTCCCACACCGGGCGGTCGGTCGCCGCGCGCACTGCCCCCGCGTAGGGCGGCAGGTTGGTGCACTCGAACACGAACGCCCAGATGTCGGGATGCTCGGCCAACGCCGCCGTCGCGGCCCCGACGACCTCCGACTCGGCGACCGACACGTCGAGGTCGCGCCGAGCCCCGACGATCATCGGGTAGAAGTGCTCGGTGTGCTCCAGCCCGACCAGCACCACCCGCTTGCGGTCCTCGGCGCTGACTCCCGCGGCGGCGAGATGCTCGTCGCTCAGCGTCGTGGCGTTCACCGTCAGCACATACACCTGACTCGAGTCCGCCAGCATCCGCAACAGCAGCGGCACCTGCAACAGACTCGACGTCGCCACCGGCACGGCGAGCCGCTGGGCCAACTCCCGCTGGTAGATGGACAGGAACCCGCAGCAGGTGGTCACCGCGCGCGCCCCCAGCTCCACCAGCCGCGACCCCGCCGCGACCAGGGCGCCGAGCAACCCGGCGGCCTGGCGCTCCACCACCAACGTGGTCTCCGCCCCGGCGCAGGTCTCGAACGCCACCGGATACCCGTAGCTGCGGGGGTTGCCCAGATCGCCCACCGGCCGGGGCAGCGCGTTGTCCAACATGATCACGCCTATGTCCGGGCCGCTCACCCTGGAGCCTGCGCCGATGATGCCGCTAGTCATCGATGTCCGCCCGGTAGGTCTCCCTCAGCAGCAGCGCACACACCGCTGAGACCACGCACCCGGCGATGACGTACAGCGAGACCGCCCGGGTGGTGCCGGTCGCGCTGATCAACGCGGTGGCCACGATCGCCGCCGGGGCGCCCGAGATCGCGCTGCACACCTGGTACGCGAACGACGAGCCGGTGTAGCGGACCCTCGTCGGGAATTGCTCGGTGTAGAGGGGCCCGTGCAGCGACCCCGCGGCGGAGTGCCCGATACCCAGCCCAACCGCGAGAGCCACCCAGATCAGCCCCCGCTGGTGGGTATCGGCCAGCCAGAAGAACGGGAACGCATACGCGGCCAGAAACCCCACCGAGAACAGGTAGACCGGGCGGCGACCGATCCGGTCGGACAGGATGGCGAAACCCGGCATCGTGACGAACTCGGTGGCGGCCGCGATCAGGACCCCGGTCAATGCCCAGCTGCGCGGCAGGTGTAGCACGCTGGTGACGTATATCGCCGAATACACCGTGAATAGGTAGTAGGCGATGTTCGGTCCGGTCTGGATGAAGGTGAGCAGAATGGTCGGCTTGGCCGAGACGCGAAACAACTCGATCAACGGCACCCGGGCCCTGCCGCCCTGCTGATCCATCCGCTGGAAATGCGGCGTCTCGGCCAACCCGACCCGGACATAGATCCCCACCGCCAGCAGCACCGCGCTCAGCAGGAAAGGCACCCGCCAACCCCAGCCGTAGAAATCCGCGTCCGGCAGCGTGGCGAACGCGCCGAGCAGCCCAGAGGCCAGCAGCTGCCCCACCGGCACCCCCATCTGCATGCCGACCCCGTAACGCCCCCGCTGACCGAAAGGGGCGTTCTCCACCGCGATCAGGGCCGCCCCGCCCCACTCACCCCCCAACGCCAGCCCCTGCACCATGCGCAGCCCCACCAGCAGCACCGGTGCCCACACACCGATCCGCGCCTCGCCGGGCAGCACCCCGATCAAGAAGGTGCTGACGCCCATCAAGGAAAGCGTGATGATCAACATTCGTTTGCGGCCGAGGCGGTCACCGAAATGCCCGAAGATCACCCCGCCGACCGGCCGCAGCAGGAACGCCACACTGAACGTCCCCAGCGACACCAGCGTCCCCGCGGTCTGGCCCAACTCGACGAAAAACAGCTTCGGGAAGACCAGAGCGGCGACGCTGCCAAAGAGGAAGTAGTCGTACCACTCCAACGAGGTCCCGACGAACCCCGCGACCGAGGCTCGCAACGGCCGGTTGAGGGGGGCAGGCCTCGCTGCCTCCGTCGCGCCCAGGGATGCACTCATCGACCTCGCCCTTCTGCATGCGAGCTTGCATACAGCAACGTGGAGGAGAGCTAAACTCGTGCACGTCGCCGATGTCAAGGGGAGCCGATGGACGTCGCACGCCGCCGCACCGATGAGGTGTACCAGCGGCTCCGCGCAGAGATCATCCGCGGCGATCTGCGCCCCCGCGAAGCGCTGTCGGAGATCGAGATCGCCGAACGGCTCCACGTGTCCCGCACGCCCGTCCGGGAAAGCTTGCAACGGCTGGACTCTGAAGGGCTGATCACCTCGCACCGCCGCAGGTGGATCGTGTACGAGCACACCACCGACGAGATCCGGGAGATCTACGAGGTACGCACCGCGCTGGAGGGATACTCCGCGCGGCTGGCCTGCCGCCGGGCTACCGACGCCGAACTCGCAGGCCTCGCCGAACTACGGACCGAGGCGGCCAACGCCGACCTCGAGTCAGACAAGCGGATCGACCTCAACGAGCACCTGCACGACAGCATCCTGCGCCTCGCGCACAACGAAACCCTGCTCAAGCAGGCCCGCACCAGCAGGCTCTTCTTCTTCAACCGCGGCGTCGCGCGGCTCTACACCCCGGCCGATCTGCGCGTCTCCGCCCAGCAGCACGAACTGCTCCTCGACGCCGTCTGCCGCCGCGACGCCGCCGGCGCCGAACAAGCCGCCCGCGAACACATCGAGTACGCCCTCGAGCTCATCCTGCGCAAACTCCACTAACAGCTATTCGGCCAGTACGGTGTCGCGCCGCAGCGAGAGTCCCTTCGTCTCCCGGAACGCGAAGATGATCACGAGCGTGGACAGGGCGGCGAGGGCCATCAGGTAGTAGGCGGGTGCCAGGCGGGTGCCGAGCCCAGCCACCAGGGCGGTTGCGACGAAGGGGGCTGTCCCGCCGAAGAGCACGTAGGCCGCTGTGTAGCCGATGCCGGCGGCGCTGGCCCGGACCGGGCTCGGGAACATCTCGACGAGCGCCGGCACGTTCGACGTACCGATCACAGCGACGAGCAGAGCCAGGATCGAGGCGCCGGCCATCGCGCCGCCGATCCCCGTCGACATGAGCGCAAAGCAGGGCAGGGTCAGTACCGTGAACCCGAGGCAGGCGGCCAGGAGCATGGGCTTGCGGCCGTATCGATCGCTCGCGGCGGCCAGGAATGGGCACCCGGCGCTGTAGACCAGCATCGACACCACGCTGGTGAGCATCGCCTGCGCTTTGCTGTATCCCAGCTCCTGCGAGACGTAAGCGATCATGTAGCTGCTCACCAGGTAGTACGCGATCGCGTTGGTGATGCTGTAGCCGAACAACGTCACGATCTGTCGGCGGCACAGTCGCACCGCGTCTCGCAGCGGTTGCCTGCGGACCGTGTTGTTGCGTTCGAGTGCCCGGAACACCGGGGTGTCCTCGACCCGCGACCTGAGATACAGCCCGATCATGCCCAGTGGCGCGGCGAGCAGGAACGGCACCCGCCAACCCCAGCTCGTGAGCTGCGCGGCGGTGAGCTCGGAAGTCAGCGCGAAACCGATCAGTGCGCCGGCGACGGTCGCCAACCCGACCGTGGTGGGCACCACGCTGGCGAATCGGGCTCGCTTGCCGTCGGGCGCGTATTTCATGATGAACGCCGACGCGCCGGTGTACTCGCCACCGGTGGAGAACCCCTGCGCGGCACGCAGCACGAAAAGCAAGATCGGAGCCGCCAGGCCGATCGTCTGATAGGTCGGCAACAGACCGAGCAACGCGGTCGCGCCACTCATGGTCAACACGGTGAGCGCAAGCATGCGGTTGCGGCCGAGCCGGTCGCCGTAGTGGCCGAAGAACGCCGCACCGAGCGGCCGCGCAACGAACCCCGCGGCAAAGACCGCCCAGGTCGCCAGCAGCGACGCGGTCCGGTCGTACTGCGGGAAGAAGAGACTGGCGATGGTCACCGACATCACGGCATAGGCGGCGGAGTCGAACCATTCCACGAAGTTGCCGATCGCCGTCGCGGCGAGCACCCTGCGCCGGGTCGAAGGAGTCAGTTGTCCCGCTGGCTCGTGCACCTGCTTGTTCGTGTTCATGAGGCGCGCCTGTTCCGGTCTCGGAGTTCGGCTCGGCGAATCTTGCCGGTCGCCGATTTCGGCAGCTCGGCGACGAACTCGATGTGCTGTGGGTAGGCAAACCGCGAGTGGTTCACCTTGACGTAGTCCCGGATCTGCTCGGCGAGCGCGGCTCCAGGTTGGTAGCCGGGCGCCAACCGCAGCCACGCCTTGACCGCCTGTCCCCGGACCGGGTCGGGCACGCCCACCACGCCGGCTTCGGCGACCGCGGGATGTTGGGTCAGGGTGCTCTCGATCTCGAAGGGGCCCACCCGGTAGCCCGAGGTCTTGATGACGTCGTCGGACCTTCCCAAGAACCAGAAGTACCCGTCATCGTCGACGGTCGCCTGATCGTTGGTGTGGTACCAGTCGCCACCGAACACCTCGGCGGACTGATCAGGGCGTTCCCAGTAACCGAGCGGATACTGCGGGTTGGACCGGGCGCGCAGGCAGATCTCACCCGGCTCACCGACCGGGACCGGCTGCCCCGCGCTGTCCAACACGGCAACCTCCCAACCGGGCAGCGGACGACCCATGGATCCCGGCTTGACCGGGACCCCAGGGAAGTTGCCGACCAGCGGATAGGACTCGGTCGAGCCGTAGTAGTCCAGGATGGTCACGCCGAACTGTTCTCCGAACCAGTCGATCAGGTCGGTGGTGAGCGGTTCGTTGGCGCAACACACCACCCGGAACACCTGTGGATGCAGCCGACCGGCGTCGGGTACAGCCGCGCGCAGCTTGCGCAGGAAGGTCGGGTTGACCAAGGCTGTCGACACGCCGTTGCGGGCAGTCGCGGCGAGCAGACCGACCGGATCGAACCCGGCGGCCGGACGGTAGACCATCTGGATGGCGCCGGCCCGCAGCGGACCCATCAGTTTGGCCATGGACCACGCCCATTCGCCGGCACCGTAGAACACCTCGCCGGGCCGCAGGTCATGACAGACGGTGAACTCGTTGTGACCGAGCAGCGTGCGATGTGCATGCACGATGCCCTTTGCCGGCCCGGTGGTGCCGGACGTGTAGAAGATCAGTGCGGGATCGTCCGCCGCCGTGTCCACGGTGTGGAACCCGGTGTCCTCCGCCGCGATAGCGGGGTCGTCGACATCGAGCGTGATACCGGAGAAATCGCAGGTCCGACGCGCATTGGTGGCCTCGGCGACAAGCACGCAGGTACCTGAGTCGGCCAGCCGGTAGCGAATCGGCTCATCGGCCCACAACGGGGACATCGTCACCAGAATCGCCCCTGTCCGCAGCACGCCGAGGTAGGTGGCGGCGGTATCCGCACGTTGGGGCAGTAGGACCGCCACTCGATCGCCCTGGCGAACCCCCAGGGCGTGCAGCCGAGCGGCAATCCGGTTCGACCGGTCCCGCACTGCACCCCAACTCACTTCCGTGTGGGTACCGGCGTGGTCTTCGAAGATCAGCGCCGTCGCGCGTCGATCGTGTCGGTCGGCCACATCGGCGGCCATGTTGTACCGGTCGGGAACCGACCATCGGTGCTGTTCGCACAACCGTGCATACGGGTCGGCCAGCCGAATTTCCCGTGCCACGGCGTCACCTCTCAACGACGTCGACCGGACAGAAACCCGGCCATCTCGCGTTGTGGCTCACCGGTCGAGTAGGCCGTGGCATGGATCTGCTTGGCGGCCGCGACCGACTCGGTCAGGGAGAGTTCGTCGAGCTCGTGCAACCGCGCCTTGGTCAAGCGGACGGCGCCCGGGGGCAGGTCGGCCAAAGTCTTCGCCACGTCGAGCGCCGCGCGCAGCACGTCGTCCCGTTCGACGAGGGTGGTGAGCAACCCGAGCCGTACGGCCTCGGCGCCGTCCACCAGCTTCCCAGTGAGGGCGAACTCGGTGGTCTTCGCCCGGCCCAGGACATTCCACATGGCCCAGATCCCGGTAATGCTGGGGATCCCGGACAGCACCTCGGGTTGGCCCATCCGGACGCCGGTATGGCCGATGCGGAGATCGGCGAGCAAGCAGAACTGGAACCCGGACCCCGCCACAACGCCGTTTACCGCGGCTATGACCGGCTTCTCGACGGCGCGCACGACACGGAATAGTCGGTCAAAATCGTCGATCCAGGCGTGCACGCTCGCCTGGTCGTTCGCGTCGATCGAAGCGGTTTCGGCAAGATCCTGGCCGGCGCAGAATGCCTCTCCCGCGCCGGTGAGCACGATCGCGCCACAGCTCGCGTCGGCGCTCGCCCGATTGATCTGCTCGATGAGCGCCTCGCGCATGGCCGAGGTCCAGGCGTTCAGTTTTTCCGGGCGGTTGAGCGTGATGACCGTGACCGCACCGTGTCGCTCGGACAGAACGGTGGTTGACATGGGGGTACTCCTCCAGGGAGTGGATGTCTTGGGAAAAGTGCTGATGACAGGCGATGTAAGCAGCCAGTGAGCCTCGCTGGCCAACACCGTTGTCGACCCGTGGTGATATCGGATCGGTATAGTCGTTTCGATGGAGCTGCGGCATCTCCGGTATTTCGTGGCGGTCAGCGAGGAGCTGCATTTCGGCCGCGCCGCCGAGCGACTACACATGGCGCAGCCGCCGCTGTCGCAGCGCATCCGGGATTTGGAGCGCGAGCTCGGTGTGCAGCTGTTCGACCGGACGCGGCACCGGGTGCGGTTGACCGAGGCGGGGGCTCTTTTGCTCGAACACGCCCGTCCGGTGCTGGCCAGCGCGGACGCGGCGCGGGAAGCGATGCGCCGGATTCGGCCAGGGACGGCCGGTGTGCTCCAGGCGGGGGTACCTCCGGACACCGCGCCACAGACTCTGCGCACGCTGGTGTCGAGGTTCTGCGACCTGGTTCCCGACGTCCTGCTCGACCTGCACGAGCTCACCACTGATCAGCAGCTGGTGAAGCTGCGGGACGGCGAGCTCGACGTCGCTATGGTCCGGCATCCCTCCGACACGGTCGGGCTCGACTCCGGACCGATCGTCAGCAGGCCCCTTGGCGTCGTGCTGGCCGCATCGGATCCGCTGGCGCGGGCCGAGGTGGTGCGGCTACGCGATCTTGCCGGGCACCCGTTGGTGATCTTCCCGAGGGACATGGCGCCACGGCTCTACGACCACATGCTGGCAATCTGCCGAGACAACGGCTTCTTGCCCGGCGCGATTCGGCATGCTCGCAACCCGAACTTCGTGCACGGCCTGGTACTCGCCGACCGAGGTATCAACCTGAACGAGCAGCCCACCAGCGAACTGACCGATGGGCTGGTGTGGCGCCCCATCGACGAGCGCAGGCTGACCTGGTCAACGTCCGTGGTCTGGACACCCGCTCAACACACCGAGGTGATCGACGCGTTCGGCGGCGCTGCCCTGGACGCGCTCCGCGCGGCGGGCCACCTCCGCGCGGACTGACCTAGCCGAGCCGCCCCGGCGTCATGAAGTCGAGCGGCACCTCGGTACAGCGCACCAGGGCGTCCGCGATGACGGAGGCGAGAGCCGCCTTGGACATAGCCGAGATCTCGGCGGGGCCGTGTCGGCGCTCGACGTGGTCCGGGTCATCGATCGGGCTCGACACCACCGCCCCCGCGACCTTCACAGACACGCCGTCAACGGTGGGTGCGCCATAGATCTCCAGGACGCCGGTACGCCGGATGAAGATCGGGAACCGGTCCGGCGTGAACTCTTCGGGTCGCCGCGCGGCGAACCAGCTCTGTGGTACGCGCCGGGCCTGCAGGTGCCGCCGCCAGGCCACCGGCAGCAATCGGCCAGTCCACGCCCCGGCACACACCACGGCGTCGCGCACCCGCCACACCGTGTCGCCGCCGCGGATCTGGAGATGATCGTCGCGCTCGATCACCTCGTCAACCTCAGTGTGGCGCAGGACCGTCGCCCCATGCTGCTCCGCGACCGCCGCGGCCGCGATCACGGCGGGCTCGCAGCGCAGGAAACCGGCCTGGCGGTCGAACACCGCGACCTCGCCGTCGCGGAGCAGGTGTTGCGGATAGCGGTCGTGTGCGCCATGCCAGTCGAGCACCTCGACCGGGACGCCCGCCGCCCGCGCGCTCGCAAGCAGCCCGCCGATGTAGTCGCGCCGCGGATCACCGATCGCCAGCCCGCCGCACTGCGTCAGCAGCGCCGCTGCTGACTCGGCCTCCAGCTCGCGCCATTGATCCAAGGCCAGCCGCAACAGCTCGGCGTACTGCGCCCCCTCGGCGTAGGCCATGCGGAACAGGCGGTCTCACCACCCACCGCCCCGGTGTCATGTCCGGGGGCATACCGCTCGAAGCCGATTGCGCGGACCCCGCGCCGCGCCAGTTGCCCCGATGACCCCCACCTCAGCATCCAGACCGTCGCTGCGCACCACGGCCAACGGTCACAGCACCTTCGACAGAAATGCACGGGTCCGCTCACTGGTCGGGTTCGCCAGCACCTCGTCGGGCACCCCACGCTCGACGATCACACCCTCGTCGACGAACACCAGCAGGTCACCGACCTCTTTGGCGAACCCGATCTCATGGGTAACCACGATCATCGTCATGCCATCGCCGGCGAGCGCCCGCATCGTCTCCAACACCTCACCAACGAGCTCCGGGTCCAGCGCCGAGGTGGGCTCGTCGAACAGCATCAGCCGCGGCTGCATCGCCAGCGCCCGGGCGATCGCGACCCGCTGTTGCTGCCCACCGGACAGCTGCGCCGGATAAGCGGTGGCCTTGTCGAGCAGCCCCACCCGGCCCAGCATCCGCAGCGCCCGGCTCCGGGCCTGCTCCAGCGGCTCCTTGCGCACCCGGTGTGGCGCCTCCATCACGTTCGCTAGCACCGTCATGTGCGGGAAGAGATTGAACTGCTGGAACACCATGCCGATGCCGGCCCGCTGCCGGGCGACGTCTCGCTCCGAGAGCTCGTGCAGCTTGTTGCCGACGCGGCGGTAGCCGATCAGCTCGCCGTCCACGTGGATCTGCCCCGAGTCAAGCTTCTCGAGATGATTGATGCAGCGCAGCAGCGTCGACTTGCCCGATCCGCTCGGCCCGATGATGCAGCACACCTGGCCCGTTTCCACTTCCAGGTCGATGCCCCGCAGCACTTCGACCGACCCGAAAGACTTGCGCAGGTTCCGGGCGCGGACCAGCGGCCGGTCCGTCAGCGTGGTCATGACGGCGTCACGCTCCGGTCACCGCGCCGGTAGTAGCGCTCCACGTAGTACTGCCCGACGCTCAGCACCGAGGTCATCGCGAGGTACCACAACGCCGCCACAATCAGCAGCGGAACGGTCTGATAGGTCCGGGAGTAGATGATCTGGGCGCTGTGCAGCAGGTCGGCGGCGCCGAGCACGCTGACCAGCGAGGTGTTCTTGAGCATCGACAGCGTCTGGTTCGCCATGGGTGGCACGATGATCCGCATCGCCTGTGGCAGCACGATCCGGTGCAGTATGTGCAGGCGGCGCATCCCGAGCGCCTGTGCGGCTTCGGTCTGGCCCCGGTCGACGCCGAGCAGCCCGCCTCGGACGATCTCCGCCATGTAGGCGGCCTCGTTCAGCGACAGTCCGAGCACGGCCGCGGCGAACGGGGTGATGAAGGCGTTGGAGCTACCGCTGATGAACCCTGGGCCGAACGGGATCCCCAGCGACAGCGCCGGATACAGCGCCGAGAGGTTGAACCAGAAGATGAGCTGGATCAGCAGCGGCGTGCCCCGGAAGAACCACACGAACCCCCACGACGTGCTGGCCAGCAGCCGACTGCGCGACACCCGCATCACCGCAAGCACGATCCCGAGCATGACGCCGAGCACCATCGCGATAGCGGTCAGCTCGAGTGTGAGCAACGCGCCGGCCACAACGGCGTCGACGGTCAGGTACTGAGCGACGACGCCCCACTCGAACCGCCCGTTGGTGATGAGCGTGTGCACCAGCATCGCGGCGAGCACCAGCATGACGAGCATCCCGAAGACCCGCGGCAGGCTCCGCCGCCGGACGATCGCGAGCTGCTCGTCGTCGGCGATGGGCAAGCTCGTGGTACTCATCCCTCGAGGGCTGGCGCGGCGGTCACCGCACCGGCCATGCCCCACTTGGTGAATATCTGCTGGTACGTCCCGGACTTCATCAGGGCCTGGATCGCCGCCTGCACCGCCGGAGTGAGATCGCTGCCCTTCACCAGGCCGATGGCCACAGGGCTGCGGTTCAGCTCGGCGACCAGCGAGAACTTGTCAGGTGTCTGGGACGCGACGTACGCGATCACCGGAGTATCGCCGAGCACGCCGTCGACACGGCCGCTGCCCAGCTGTAGCACGGCGTCGGTCTGGCTCGGCAGCACCACGGCGTCGATCTTCGGTTTGCCCGTCGCCTCGCAATTCTTCGCCGACAGCTCCGGCAGCCGCTTGGCCTCCTGGATGGAGCCCTGCTCCACGGCGATCTTGTGTCCGCACAGGGTCTCCGGGGCCAACTTCAGCGGGTTCCCCGCCGCGACCGCCAGCGAGTTACCCCACTCCCCATACCGGACCATGTCGAGGGTCTTGAGGCGCTCAGCGGTGGCCGACATACTGGCGATGGCCATATCGAAACGCTTCGAACTCAGCCCTGGGATGATCCCGTCGAACTGAACGTCCTGGATATCGATCGGGACGCCGAGCACCTTGCCGATCGCCCTCGCCAGATCGGCGTTCAGGCCGATGATTGTCTTGTTGTCGGTGGCGTAGAACTCGACCGGAGCACTCGACACGTTCATCACCACGACGAGCTTGCCGGCCTGCTTGACTGAGGCAGGGACTTTTGCGGCGGCGGCCGGGTCGGTCGCAACCGTGCCGAACGCATCGAAGCGCCCATCGCCGGCCGAGCCGCCCGGCGGCGGGGGGCCGGCACTGCAGGCGGTCATGACCACGGCGAGCGCGGCAAGCAGGGCTGCCCGCCATCGCACGCCGTTGTCCTTGGCCGGGCGGCGAGATGTCACAACAGCTCCGATCAGGTGGAGAAGCGTCCGGTTCCCGACGTCGCGAACGGCCACGGCGTCACGCGCGGGCATCTCCATCCGCCGCGGCATCGCCTGCGCGGCGTCGAACAAGCCCCACTCCGACCGATGCGTGGTCCAGGCGGCGGCCTTGGGTAGGGAGTCTGTCCGGATGCCACGGACCCCGCCACAGATTTCGGAGCGCGACTTGGTGGGCCTGAGACCAAGCGGCACTGCGCCTCAGCCGCACGTAGATCTCGTTGTAGTCGGCGAACGCGGCATCGTTGGCCGCTGAACTGGGCGAAGGCTGTTTTTGCTGGTCAGTGCGTTGTCCGAGACATAACTACGGATCAAGAGGTTGCAGGTTCGAATCCTGCCGAGCGCGCCATCCATTGACTGCCTGCTGGCGGGGTGTACGACCAGGTCAGCGGGCCTCTTTCTTCTCTGGCGTGGATCTTCGGACGTCTCGAAAAGCATGATCGGGGTGCTCGAGATGGAGCGAAGATGGAGCGGCGGCCGAAAAGTTCGGTCAAATTTCCGTCAAGTGGTCACCTTCGAGGCGGCGACGCCGGTTAGATCATGTTCTGGTGGAGGCGTAGCCCAACAGGGTCGTACAGGGCGTTATGCGCCTCGAGGAGCGTCGCGTACCCGCGGTGGACTGCCGAGGCTGTTGGAGATCGTCTCCTCCAGTAGCCAGTGGCTCTACCCGGTCGGCAACCCAGCCGGGTCGAGGACCACCGCCGGCGCCGCGAGCGTTCCCGTCAGGAGCCCTACCCCATCTTACCTGGCAGGTAATCGCCACCGGAGCCTTATCTCGTCAAGCTGGAGGCAGTCGAGACAAGGGGAATCACATGCCGTACTTGGCCGCCAATGGCACCGAACTGTTCTACCGCGACTGGGGCACCGGCCGGC
>Ga0137416_10000721_pt1 | contig 15877 bp, 14 predicted proteins | sample CZODoug3_1_1_16f_FD_108282 | JGI IMG/M metagenome (GOLD analysis project Ga0137416, IMG submission 108282) | Vadose zone soil fungal communities from Angelo Coast Range Reserve, California, USA - CZODoug3_1_1_16fungal (Illumina Assembly) | ecosystem: Environmental > Terrestrial > Soil > Vadose...
ATCGTCGGCAAATCGAAGGTGCCGATCGAGCGCTGCAACACATAACCGATGCCGGAATTGGAACCGACGAATTCGCCGACCACGGCGCCGACCACCGCCAGCGTCACCGACACCTTTAGGCCGGAGAAGATCGCCGGCATCGCATGCGGCAGATTGACCGCGCGAAACACCTGGAACCCGCTGCCCTGCATCGCGCGCGCCAGATCGACCATATCAGGGTCAACCGATTTGAAGCCCTGCACCGCCGAGACCACGACCGGGAAAAATCCCAACAAAAATGCCGAGATTACTTTGGGAATGATGCCAAAGCCGAACCAGACCACGAACAGCGGCGCGATCGCGATCTTCGGCACCGATTGCGAGAACACCAAGAGCGGATAGACGTAACTCTCCACCGTCTTCGAACCCGCGATCAGCATCGCTATGGGAATGCCGAACAAGGCCGACAGTAGGAAACCGCAGATGGTCGCGTAGGTGGTGGGCCAGGCCTGCCGCAACAGTTCCGGCCAATCGGTCCACATCACCGCGACCACGTCGCCGGGCGCCGGAATCTGGTAGGCGGGAATGTGGAACAGGCGAATGGTCAGGTCCCAGGCCACCACGATGAAAATCAGGAACAAAAACGGCCGCAGCCACGCCGCGTTCAGCGCTTTCGATACGCCCCCCGAACCCTTCGGCTCCGCCACGTCTTGCTCCCTCGGTGTCCTTCCTTGGGGAGAAATTAACTCGTTGGATAAATACTGTCCAGCGTTTTTCCCGCGACAAAATCGTCCGCCAAATAGGTTATGGTCCCCGGCTCAAGGCCGGGACGACGAGAGATTTCAAATCGCCTGATGCGCCGTGGCCTGCAGCCTCGGCGCGTCGGCCCTCCCGAACGCGGCGGTCGATTTTCCGGTCAGGGCCGCCAGTACCAGCGCGACCATGTGCTCCAGCCGCTCGTCGCGGGCTTCCTTCTTGAGGAGATCGCGGCCGAAGATCACGCTCAACGTGGCGCTGTTCGAGAGGTAGAAGAAGCACAATGCTGCGATCGAAATGTAGAGCTGGACCGGATCGACGGCGACGCAGAAGTCGCCACTTTCGACACCGCGCGTCACCACGGTGCTGATCATCTCGACGAACGGCGAGTGCATCGATTTGACCTTGGTCGAGCGTTTCAAATGGCGCGCCTTCGCCAGGTTTTCGGTATTGAGCAACGCCAGGAATTCGGGGTTGCGGAGGAAATAGTTCCAGGTGAACTCGATCAGCCGTTCGATCGCGTCGGGCGGATCGAGATGCTCGAGGTCGAGACCGCGCTCCTCGGCGCGGATTTTTTCGTAGGCGCCCTCAAGCACCTCGAGATAGAGATCGTCCTTCTTGCCGACGTGATAATACAGCATGCGCTTGTTGGCGCCGGCCTTGGCCGCGATGCGGTCGACGCGCGCGCCGGCAAGCCCATGCGCGGCGAATTCCTGCTTCGCGGCCTCGAGAATGCGGATCCGCATGCCCGCGGGGTCGCGCTGCCATTTCAAGATTCGCTGTGCTTTGGCCAAATCGATCGCTCAACAATGCTGGACCATCACATGTAGCATGAACGACGCCGTTTGAGAATGAATCATGTCGCGCCACGCTTCTCAGATGCGTTTGATCTGAAATGATGCTCTATTCAACGTTGATCCGCCCGTTTGAGTTCCGGCTCGATCCCGAGACGGCCCACCATCTCGCAATTGCGGCAGGCGCGATCCTGTTTTCACTTCTCCCCGCGAAGAGCGGGGCGAGGGAGAAGGGGTTCTCACGCCGGCTTCCCCACCGACGGCTGCACCAGCAGCGTTGGAACCCCGCAGGTGCCGTTGCGCACGGTCATGACCTTTGTTCCCGGCTTGCGGCCGGTGCGGACCTCCGAGACATCGACGCAACTGGCCTTGAGCCGCGCCTGCGTCGCGTCGATATCGGCGACCCGCCAGCAGATCCCCCGCAGCCGGTCCGGCGCCGTCTCTACCGCCTTGCCCGTTTGCTTGCCCGGCTTGTGCGTCACCTCGAGGATGAGATCGCCGCAGCGGAAGAACATCAGCCGGCCCCAATCCGGATGCGAGCGGTCCAGCGCCATGTCGAGCCCGAGCCGCGCGCCATAGAGCGCCGCGGCGCGTTCGGGGTCGGCGGTAGCGATCACCACATGATCCATCGCCATGATCGACGCTACCGTGGTCCGGACCGAGAGCGGACGCTCCTTGTCGCGTTCGAGAAAGAACAGCCGCACGCCCCGCGTCCTGTCTGTGGCCGCGCGGGTGCGCTTCCAGGACAATGTCGCCTCGCTCAGCGCGTCGCGGCTTTCGATTTCGGAGACCGGTTCCGGCTTCAGCGTCAGCCGGTCGAGCCGGCGGTGCATTTTATCGATGTCATTGGTCCGGAAGCAGAGGCTCGCTAATCCCTCGCCCTGCTCCTTGAGTACCGCGCGGATCCGCTCAGTCGCGGCACCTTCACCGCCCGGCGCCATCAGTTCCAGCGACATGTTGTCGAGCGTGAACAGCGCGCGCTCGGCGCCGTCGCCGCTGTTGCGCCACGAAGGCTGCCGCGCGAACAGGGTCTGGTAGGCCGCGACTCCCGCCTCGATGTCGCCGGTCAGGACAACGACGTGATCGAGACCGGTAATCATGGCAACAGACCCCTGTCATTCATGGCGGCGCGGACCTTTGCGGACATCTTCTCCTCCCGCCATTGCCATCTCAAGCCGCAAAGGCGGCGCGGTTGCGAATAATTTCAGCGAAAGCCGGCAAAAACCAGTGCTAAGCTATCGCTGCCGGCCGGGACCACCCTCAGCCACGACGGAAAACGAATGCAGGCTCTCTTCATCGGACAGACCTATATCGACGTTACCTTCATCACCGACCACATGCCGACCGGCGACGAGAAACATGTGGCCTCCGCCTACGCCGTCTCCTTTGGCGGCAACGCCGTCACGGCGGCGTTCTGCTGTGCGAAATTAGGCATCGTGCCGGACCTGGTCGCGACCGTAGCCAATGACTGGCTCGGGCGGATGTTCCAGGACATGAGCGCGAAATACGGGATCTCGATCCATCCGCGCAAGGTCAACGCCTCCTCGCTGTCCTTCATCATGCCGAAGGACGGCAAGCGCGCCATCGTGCGCTGCCGCGACGACGAGCACATCCATCCCTTCCCGATGCTGAACCTGAAGGGCTGCCGGGCGCTGCATGTCGACGGCCACCAGCCGGATGCCGCGCTCCATTACGCAAAACTCTGCCGCGAGGATGGCATCCTAACATCGCTCGACGGCGGGGGCTTGCGCACCAACACCCATGAGCTGCTGGAGTTCATCGATATCGCCATCGTTGCCGAGCGGCTGTGCGAGCAGATGGACCTGACGCCGGAAAAGATGCTGGACTATCTCAAGAGCCGCGGCTGCCGGGTCGGCGGCGTGACCCTGGGAGAGAAAGGCCTGCTCTGGTACGACGAGACCGGCGCGGTGCGGCAGCTCGCCGCGCTGCCGATCCCGCGCGCGCGCGTGCTCGACACCAACGGCGCCGGCGACGTGTTCCACGGTGCTTACATCTATTCCTATCTCGCCAACCCCGGCAAAGGCTGGCAAGACCATTTCGAGTTCGCGCGCGCGGCATCGACCTACAAGATCCAGAAGCTCGGCAACGAGGCCGGCCTGCCGACGCTGGCCGACATCGAAGGGATCAAGCAGGAGTTTGCGGTCGGGGCCTGACGCCCAGGGGAATATGACATGGGCCGCGTTTTCGTCGCCGGCAGCATCAACATGGATGTGGTGGCGACTGCCGACCGCCATCCGCGCATCGGCGAGACCGTCGCCGGAAAGGCGCTAGGCTACTTTCCCGGTGGCAAGGGAGCCAACCAGGCGGTCGCGGCGGCGAGGTTGGGCGCGCCGACGACATTGATCGGCCGAATCGGCAATGACACGTTCGGCGATCAGTTGAAGACGTTCCTCGCGGCTCAGAGAATAGACCTGACGTTTGTGCAGGAGACCGCCGGAACCCCCAGCGGAACGGCGATCATTACCGTCGCCAATGCCGACAACACCATTATTGTCGTGGCCGGCGCGAACGCGTCGGTGACGCCCGCCGACGTCAACGCGCCGACGCTGGCCAAGGGCGATATCGCGGTCAGCCAGTTCGAGATCCCGCTGCCGACGATTGCTGCGTTCTTCACACGGGCGCGTGCGGCCGGTGCGACCACCATCCTCAATCCAGCGCCCGCCGCCGCTGTCGGCGCTGAAATGTTCAACCTGGTCGATATTCTGGTCCTGAACGAAAGCGAGCTCGGCCTGCTCGCGCGGACCGAGCTTGGCGAGTTCGACGACGATGCGCGCTTCCTCGACGCGGCGCGATCGTTGCGAACCGGCAAGGACAAGGCCATCTGCGTGACGCTGGGCAAGCGCGGCGTGCTGGCGCTCGTCAACGGCGAGCCAATGATCCTTCCCGGCCGTGCAGTCAGCGCCGTCGATACCACAGGCGCCGGCGATTGTTTTGTCGGTGCCGTTGCCGCCCAATTGGCCGGCGGAAGATCGATTGCGGACGCGTTTGGTTACGCCAACATGGCGGCATCGATCTGCGTGCAACGGATGGGGGCCGCGGTATCGATGCCGACGGCGGCCGAAGTAGGCCTGACGTCGCCATGGATGGCCCCGGCGAACAGGTAGATGACGCCAACCTAGGTCAGCGCGCTCTTGAGATCGAAACCGGTATCGGCCGCCTGCTCCGGCGTGATCGAGCCGTGCGCTCCGAGCAGACGCCGTCCGAACATGTGATCGCCGGCGCGGTTGACCGACTCGATGCCGACGAGTTGTCCATCCTTGTAGCAGAAGGCGGAGAACGCCCCCTTCTCCCGATCGCCGCGAAGCACCACGCGATCATAGCCGGTGGTCAGGCCCGCGATCTGCAGCTTGTCCGGGCCCTGATCGCTCCAGAACCACGGCAACCCGTCATAGGCCTTGGCATCGCCGGTCAGCCGCGCCGCGACGCAGCGTGCCTGATCGGTGGCGTTCTGCACCGACTCCAGCCGCAGCGACCCGCCGAACCGCGGGCTGGCGTACAGCGCGCAGTCGCCGATCGCCGAGATATTGGGGTCCGCGGTCAAAAGATGCTCATCGACGATGATGCCTGACGCCACCGGCAGCCCGGCTTCGGCCGCCAGCTCGACATTGGGCAGCACGCCGACGCCGACCACGACAAGATCCGCCGCAAGATGCCGGCCGTCACTGAGGCTGACGCCGGTGATCCTGGCACCGTCGGCCTCAATGCTGGTGACCTGCACGCCGAGATGAATGCGAATACCCGCCGCGGTATGCCTACCTTGAAAGAATTCCGAGATTTCGGCCGTGACCGCGCGCGCCATCACGCGCACGCCGAGTTCGACGACATCGACTTCCATGCCCTTGGCGCGCGCGGTCGCGGCGAATTCGAGGCCGATGAAGCCGGCGCCGATCACGACCACGCGCTTGTCCGGCGCGATCAGATGCCGCAACGCCTCGCTTTCATCCAGCGTCCGCAAATAACGAACGGCTTCGAGATTGGCGTTGGGAATATCGAGCAACCGGTTGCGCGCGCCGGTCGCCAGCACCAGATGGCCGTAATCGAGCGACGAAGCGGAGGCGAGCGCGGCCTTTCGGGCATCGCGGTCGATCGATGCGACCCGGTCGACGATCAGATCGACGTTCTGGTCACGGTAGAACTTGTCGGGGCGGAACACCAGGCTGTCGGGTCCGCCGGTGCCCTTCAGATAGGCCTTGGACAAAGGCGGCCGCTGGTACGGCAGATGGCCTTCATCGTTGATCAGGGCGATCCGTTCGCCAAAGCCAGCCTGCCGCAGCGAGGCCGCGAGCTGAAAGCCGGCGTGGCCTGCGCCGGCAATGATAACCGGTCCTGAACTCATCGGGACAACCCAACTGCAAGGGCACAGGAACTACCCATGTCGTCTCCTCTTTCTGCCGATGTTGGCTTGCCCGTCTCGCGAGGAGCGGCGCTCGTGGCCGCGTCCCGAACGATGGCGGGCGCTATTTGGCCTCATGGTTCGACGAGACGCAAGAGCATCTCCGCCAGGAGGAAGGCAAGGGGTGCATCTTGCCGGGTTGGCCGGGGATTGTCACCTCTGCCCTTCTGCTATTTAAATGCGCAGGCGAGGTTCCGACCCCCGAGGCGCTTGCCATGACCGCATCCGATCAACCCGCCGCCCCTCCCCTCGACCCGGCGCTGCTCCGGATCGAGGGCCCGATCGCCACCATCACGCTGAACCGGCCGGCCGCGTTCAACTCGATCGATCTGTCGATTGCGAAGCAGCTCGAAAAGCTCGGCGCCGAGATCGAGGCCAACGACGACATCCGCGTGCTGGTGATCGAAGGCGAAGGCCGCGCCTTCTGCGCCGGCGGCGACCTGCAAACCATCGCGGCGGCGGCCGCAGCCGATACGATTGCACCTGTGGTCGGCGAGATGCTCGGGCATTACCATGCCTTCATCACGGCGCTGCGGCGAATGCCGAAGATCGTGCTGTCGAGCGTGCACGGCTCGGCCGCCGGCGCCGGGCTGTCGCTCGCGTTCGTGGCCGACCTCTGTATCGCCGCCGAAGACGCTCGCTTCACGCCGGCCTATTCCAAGCTCGGCGTCTCTCCCGACGGCGGCGGCACGGTCGGTCTTGCCGCGAGCGTCGGCCCGCGCCGCGCGCTGCAGATATTCTTGGCCGAAGACAGTTTTTCAGCGGCAAAGGCCTATGAATGGGGCCTCGTCGCCAAGCTGGTTCCCGCGACCGAGCTGAAAGCCGCAACACGCGAGCTCGCGCTGCGGCTGGCGCAAAACGCATCGGCGGGGCTGGCGGCAACCAAGGCGCTGGTCCATCGCGCGCCGACCACGCCGATCGAAACCCAGCTCGACGCCGAACGCGACGCCATCATCGATTGCATGCATACCGAAGAGTTCCGTCTTGCGGTGAAGAAGTTTACCAGCAAGGGGAAATGAAGGCACTCTCCATCGTCGTCCCTGCGAAAGCAAGCAGGGACCCATAACCACAGGTGTTGATTATTACGGAAGGCGTCAGCCATCTCGCATCATCGAGAGCACAACGCGGTATGGGTCCCGGCGTTCGCCGGGACGACAAATTACGGCGGGCAGATATATCCCGTCCCCGACGGCGATTTGAAGCAGCCGACCGATTCCGGGATCACCTGCTTCGGCAGCCACAGCACCACCTTCGGGAAATAGATCGTGAAACAGATGGTGACCAGGAACACCACATAGATCGGCAGCGCCGCGCGCAGGGCTTTGGCGAAACTGACGCCGACGAATTTCGAGGCCATCAGCAATACCAGCCCGTAAGGCGGCGTGATCAGGCCGAAGGCCAGCGTCGCGATCAGCACCACGCCCATATGGACGCCGTTGATGTCGCCGGCCTGGGTCAGCGCGTTCACCAGCGGCATGAAGATGATGATGGTCGGCACCGGCTCGATGAAATCGCCGACCACGGTGAACAACAGTACCATGAGCAGCATGATAAATTGCGGATCGTTGCCGGCGATCGAGGTGATCGTGTCGGCGATGTAGATCGCGCCGCGCAGATAGGCCAGCATCCAGCCGAAGGCATTGGCGGCGCCGATGGTGATCAGCGGCAGCGAGAAGATCAGCCCGGCGAGGCAGAAGTCGTAAGGGATCTTCCTGATGTGGCCGCGGTTGAGCGCGGGGATCACCACCAGGATGATCCAGACCACCGCGACCACGCCGGCTTCCGTCGGCGTGAACCAGCCGGTCAAGATGCCGCCGAGCAGGATCACCGGGATCATCAGCGGCAGCGCGGCGTCGCCGGCGGCAAAGACCACCTGGCGCAGCGGCGCGCGCGGCTTGCTTAAGCCGGAGGGGCCGAAGAAATAGCAATAGATCATCAGCCCGAAGCCGATCATCAGGCCGGGCACGACGCCCGCCATGAACAGACCTGCGATCGAGACGTTGCCGACCGCGCCATAGACCACGGCCGTGATGCTCGGCGGCACCAACGCCGCGATGGTGGAGGCCGACGCGATGATCGCGGCGATGAAAGCGGGTGTGTAGCCTTCCCGCTTCATCGGCCCGCCGAGCGCCCGGCTCATCACGGCGACGTCGGCGGTGGTCGACCCCGACATTTCCGAGAAGAACATCGAGAAGACGACAACGACTTGCGACAGCCCGCCCCTGATGTGGCCGACCAGGGACACCGACAAATTGGCGATGCGCACCACGACGTTGGCCGAACTCATGAGCTCGCCAACCAAAAGGAAGAATGGGATCGCCAGCAGCGCCTCGGAATCGACGCCGTCAAAAATCTTCTGGATGATGGCCGCGAGCGAGACGTCCGACAGCATGGCGCCGACGAACACCCCGGCCATCAGCGAGAACGGCACGGGCACGCCGAGATAGCCGAAGAACAGGAAGCAGAACGACATCAGCCCGAGGACGACGGGTGCGCTCACGGCCGCGCCCCCGTCTTCGCGCTGGTGCTGATCGAGGGGATCGCGAGGTCTTCATCCAGTGGCTCGGGGTGATCGAACCCGTTGCGGATGCCGTTGACCAGTTGCTCGATCGTGAACAATGCGACCAACACGCCGGACAACGGGATGATGGCATAGAGCGAGGCGATCGGCGTGCCTGATGGCAGCCGAAAACTGCCAAAGCCTCTGATATAGTTGAGGTAGCCGTACCAGATCAGGCAGAAGGCCACCCCCAGCACGACGATGCGGATGATGATCTCGACGATCAGGCGCGGCGTGCCGTGCATCGCTTCCGACAGCGCGGTCAGATAAAGATGATCGTTGCGCCGCGTCGCGACCGCGGCGCCGATGAAGATCGCGTAGATGAACAGCGTCGAGGTGACTTCCTGCAGCCACAGCCAGGGATGGCCGATGGTGCGCGTGACGATGTCGCAGGTTACCGACAGCGAAAATCCGAAGCACAGCACGCCGCAGATGATCATCAGCCCGAGTTCGAGCCTGTCGAGCCACTGCCATTTCAGATGACGCTGCCGCTGCAGCACCAGTTTGTCGGCGATGGCCATCGTTCAGGCGCTCCGTGATCTCGGATCAAACTCTTTCGTCGTCCCGGCGAACGCCGGGACCCATAACCACCGGCGTCAATTGCTTGCAGAAAGGCGGCTGCCCGATCGCCCTACTGATGGGCCGCCGCGCCCGCGATGAGCGCAATTGCGCTCACGCTGGGGTCCCGGCGCCCGTGCGCAATTGCGCACTAGGCCGGGACGACGCGCGGATATACCCCTAATTAATCGCGCGGATCAGGTTCTTGATCTTCTCCGCGTGGGGCCCGAGTTCCTTGGCGAGCTTGTCCAGATAGGGATCGGCGATCGCGATAAAACCCTTCTTGTCCACGTCCTCGACGACCTTGACCCCGAGCGACTTCAGCTTGGCGGCTGCGGTCTTTTCGAGTTCGAACGCCTTGGCCGGTTCCTTGGCGCTGATCTCCGCGCCCGCCGTCGTTACCCACCCTTTCTGCTCGGCCGACAGGCTTTGCCACAACTTGTCGCTGATGAAGACCAGCGCATTATTGGCCTCATGCTCGGTGATCGAGAGCACCGGGGCCACCTCATAGTGCTTGTTGACGAGGTAGACGTTGATGCTGTTCTCGGCGGCGTCGACGACGCCGGTTTGCAGCGAGGTGTAGACGCTGCCGAACGGCATGTGCACGGTCTGGGCGCCATAGGCCGGGAAGATCGCGTCCTCGGTGGCGGTCGCCTGCACGCGGATCTTCACTCCCTTGAGGTCGCCGAGGCCGTGAATTTCCTTCTTGCTGTAGATATTGCGCACGCCCTGCGAGCCGGTGGCGATGACGTGCAGGCCCTGCGTGGTCTCGTCGATCATCGCGGTGATGGCATCGATCACCTGCTTGTCGGCCAGCGCCTTCGTCAGATGATCGGCGTTACGGAACAGGAAGTGCAGCGACATCACGCCGGCCTGCGGCGAGATCGTCGCGGTATTCGCCGATGAGACGATGGCGAATTCGATGTCGCCGGATTTCACCAGCTGCAGCAGCTGCGGCTCCTGCCCGAGCTGCGCGCCGGGATACTGGTCGACGATCATGGTGCCCTTGCTCAATTCCTTGAGCCTGGTGGAAAACATGTCGTAGGCGATGCTGTAGCCGGTGTTGAGCTGCTGATCGTGGGCAAAGCGATAATGCTTGACCTCCTGCGCGCCGGCGCTGCCCGCGAACAGCATCGCGGTGGCGGCAACCGCCGCAGCAATGAATTTCCTCCGATGACGCATCGCGCCGTTTCCCCCTGTTTTGATTTTCCCGATCATCCCATCAAGATTGTCAGATTGTCAATAAAGCATCCGGCCACTCCCGCTGAACGACCGTTTTAGGGCGGTCGGAGACGGTAATTATCGACAATTCATCGGGATTGACCGTGCCTTACTTGATCGCTCGGATCAAATCCTTGACCTTCTCCGCATGCGGCCCGAGCTCCTTGGCGAGCTTGTCGAGATAGGGATCGGCGACCGCGACGAAGCCCGACTTGTCGACATCGGTGACGATCTTGACGCCGATCGCTCGCAGCTTGTCCTGCGACTGATGTTCGAGCTCGATCGCCTTTGCGGGCTCGGTCTTGTTGACCTCATCGGCGGCGGCCTGCACCCAGCCTTGTTGTTCCGGCGTCAGGCTGTTCCACAGCTTGTCGCTGACCCACACCAGGCTGTTGTTGGCCTCGTGCTCGGTCATCGAAAGCACGGGGGCGACTTCGTAATGCTTGTTGGCCAGATAGACGTTGACGCCATTTTCGGCGACATCGACCACGCCGGTCTGCAGCGAGGTGTAGACGCTGCCGAACGGCATATGCACGATCTGGGCGCCATAGGCCGGGAACATGGCGTCCTCGGTCGGCGTCGCCTGCACGCGCACCTTGAGGCCCTTGACGTCAGCGATGTTCTTGATCTCTCGCTTGGAGTACATGCTGCGCAGGCCCAGCGTCGACAGCGCGATGACGCGGGCGCCCTGCACGGTGTCCGCGATCATCGCCTTGACCGCCCTCGACACGTCGGGATCCGCGATCGCCTTGATCAGATGCGCCTCCGAGCGGAACAGAAAATGCATCGACATCACGCCGGCCTGCGGCGACAGCGTCGCGGCATTGGCGGAAGAGGAAATGCAGAACTCGACATCGCCGGCTTTCACCAACTGCAGCACCTGCGGCTCCTGCCCGAGCTGCGCGCCGGGATACTGGTCGATCAGCATGGTGCCCTTGCTCAGGGCTTTCAGCTTGTCGCTGAAGATATCGCCGAGGATTCCATAGCCGGTGGTCTTCGGCTGATCGTAGGCGAAGCGATAATGCTTCACCTCCTGCGCGCTGGCGCCCAGCGCCGTCATCGCGAACACGGCCGCGATCGCGCCGAGCATGGCTGTCCGTCTGCTCATCGTTTCCCCCTGATGTCCGGTGATGTTTTCTTTCATCATCCCATCGGGGTTGTTTGATTGTCAATCAAACATCAGACGTAGAAGAAGAGCACGCATTTGCGAGATGGAAAACAATGTCATGGGAGCGTCGCAAACCTCCGCCGTCATTGCGAGGAGCAAAGCGACGAAGCAATCCACTCTTCCTTTCGCGGCGCGATGGATTGCTTCGCGGAGCCTGTCATCGGGCGCGCATTCGCGCGACCCGTTGGCTCGCAATGACAGAGAAGCAGCAACGCTTGAGCCGACCTTGAGCTACTTCCCCTTGGCCCGCATGAAATCGAAGTCGCAGCCTTCGTCAGCCTGCAAAATCGTCTCATTGAACAAATGCGCGTAGCCGCGCTTGGCCCAATCGGGCTTCGCGGCCGGCGCCAGCGCGGCGCGGCGCTTTTGCAGTTCGGCCTCGTCGACCAGCAGATCGATGCTGCGCTTGGCGACATCGAGCCGGATCATGTCGCCATTCCTCACCAGCGCCAGCGGGCCGCCGACGGCGGATTCCGGCGTCATGTGCAGCACGATGGTGCCGAACGCGGTGCCGCTCATCCGCGCATCCGAGATCCGCACCATGTCCTTGACGCCGGCGCGCCCGAGCTTCCTGGGGATCGGCAGGTATCCGGCTTCCGGCATGCCCGGCGCGCCTTTGGGTCCCGCGTTGCGCAGCACCAACACGTCGTCGGCGTTGACGTCGAGCGCGGGATCGTCGACCCGCTGGGTCATGTCCTCGACGGATTCGAACACCACGGCGCGGCCGATATGCTGCAGCAGCCTTTCGCTCGCCGCCGACTGTTTTATCACCGCGCCGCGCGGCGCGAGATTGCCGTGCAGGATAGCCATCGCGCCTTCTGCCTTGATCGGATTGTTCCGCGGGCGGATCGCATCCTGCCCCGGCACTTCCTCGGCCGCCGCGACGACATCGCGCAGGCTGGCGCCGGTGATGGTTTTTGCATCGAGGTCGATCAGCTCGCCGAGCTGCGCCATCAGCTTCGGTACGCCCCCGGCGTGATGGAAATGCTCCATGTAATGCTCGCCCGACGGTTTTAAGTCGATCAATACCGGTACCTCGCGGCCGAGCTTGTCGAACGCGGCAAGATCGATCTTGTGCACCGTGCGGTTGGCGATGGCGGTGAGATGGATCAAGCCGTTGGTCGAGCCGCCGATCGCCTGCATCACGACTTGCGCGTTACGGAACGAGGCCGGCGTCAGGATTTCGCTCGGCCGCGGTCCCTTGGCCTTGGCCATCGCCGCCGCCACCTTGCCGCTTGCCTCTGCCGAGCGAAACCGCTCCGCATGCGGCGCGGGAATGGTCGCGCTCATCGGCAGCGACAGCCCGAGCGCCTCGGTGACGCAGGCCATGGTGCTCGCCGTCCCCATCACCATGCAGGTGCCGACCGACGGCGCGAGCCGGCCGTTGACGGCTTCGATCTCGACATCGTCGATTTCACCGGCGCGATATTTGGCCCACAAACGCCGACAATCGGTGCAGGCGCCGAGCACTTCGCCCTTGTGATGGCCGACCACCATCGGGCCGACGGGAATGACCACGGTCGGCAGGTCGGCGCTGATCGCAGCCATGATCTGCGCCGGCAGGGTCTTATCGCACCCGCCGATCACGACCACGGCGTCCATCGGCTGGGCGCGGATCATCTCTTCGGTATCCATCGCCATCAAATTGCGCAGATACATCGAGGTCGGATAGGCAAAGCTCTCGGCGATCGAAATGGTCGGAAACACCATCGGCATGGCGCCTGATAGCATCACGCCGCGTTTCACCGCCTCGATGATGTCAGGCACGTTGCCGTGGCAGGGATTGTAGTCGCTGTAGGTATTGGTGATGCCGACGATCGGGCGATTGAGCGCATCGTCGGAATAGCCCATCGCCTTGATGAAGGCCTTGCGCAGGAATAGCGAGAATCCGGCGTCGCCATAGCTCGTTAGTCCCTTGCGAAGTCCGTCAGCCATTTTCTAAATCTTCCTGTCGTGATGGCCCCGCACTAAAGGAGCCGGCGGAATTATTGTCAATATTAGATAATCTGACCCCATGACGGCGCGTGAGCGCCGAAACGGCCATCATTATTGACAATAGACGCCACGCCGTGCTGATTTCGGGCGATGATCCGAGGCAAAAGCCCATGAAACCGCTGGCCACGCCCCCTGAAACCTCCGCGCTGACGCGCGAGGAAGAACAGGCCGAGGTGATCCGAAGGCTGGAGGAGGACATCATCTTCGGCCGTTTCGCGCCGGGCTCGCGGCTGGTCGAAGACACCTTGATGACGCGTTATGGCGCCAGCCGCCATTTCGTGCGCCAGGGCCTGTTCCAGCTCGAACGCCAGGGCATCGTGCTGCGCGAAAAGAACATCGGCGCCACGGTCCGGTTCTACTCGGCCGAGGAAGTGCGGCAGATCTACCAGGTGCGGGAGATGCTGACGCGGCAGGCCGCGCTGATGATCGCGCTGCCCGCGCCTTCCACCCTGATCGAACAATTGAGCGAGCTGCAGCGGCACTATTGCGCCAGGGCCGACGCGAACGATCTGCGCGGCATCCATGAGGCCAACGACGCCTTTCACGTCGCGCTGTTCGCGGCCAGCGGCAATCCCTATCTGGTGCGCTCGCTGCAGGACTATATGAACCTGACGCTGCCGATGCGCGCCAAGAATCTGGCCGACAGCGAAGGGCTCGCGCTATCGCGCCGCCAGCATGAATTCATGATCGAGCTACTGAGGGGGCGCGACAGCTGGGCGCTGGCGCAGCTCTGCGTCGATCACATGCAATTCAGCAAGTCGGACTATCTTGCCCGCATCGCGGACGACAATGAGCCGCAATAATCCGATGTGCTGCGCGCGCGCATGAGGGACTGGTGCATGAAACGCGCGCTGGTGCTGTCTTCGGCGATCGCCGCGCATCTGGTATTTGGCGGCAGCGCCGTCAAAGCCGGCGATCCCAGAGCCATGCAACTCACCTACGGTCCCTGGACCAAGATGTGCTTCAAGCGCGCCGACGGCAATTCGGACTGTTTCATTTCAACGGCGGCGCGCGGCGCGTGTCATCCTTCCGGCGGCGGCCTCTCGATCTCCATTCGGGATGAGAAAACCCTGAGCCTGCTGGCCAATTTCGGCACCAGGCACACGCTTGAAGGCGGGATCAGCGTCCAGATCGATCAGGGCACTCCGATCCTGATACCGCACCCCGAATGCTTCGGGCTTGGTTGCCGGGGTAAACTCGACATCGACAGCCCATTCATCGAACGCCTGAAGCGTTCGCAAAGGATCACCGTCGAGGCCACGGATTCGGCCAATCAAAAACTCAGCCTTTCTTTTCCTCTCGCCGATTTCGCCAAAACCTACGACGGGCCTGCAAGCGATCCACCAAAAATTATCGAAGAGTCACCGGAAAAATTGAAGGAACTGTTGCGGCAACAGGCAGAGAAGCATCAGCCGCCGCCGCAATGCGAAGATTGATTCCTATTTCAAGTCCACGATCCGGCTCTTGTCGCCGTCGAACTCCATGCTGCAGAACCCGCCGCCCTGGTAGAAATCGCCGATTCTGTCGGGCTTGAGCTTGGCCTGCTCGGCCATCGCATGCTCGCGGAAATCCTCGGCACGGCCGCTCGGCCGGTAACCGAGGTCGTAGGCGCGATGATTGTCCCACCAGCCGCGCTCATTGTCGGACGCGCCATAGAAAATCTCGAAGTGGACGTCGGGATGGTCGAGCCCGATCCGGCACAGTTGCACCAGATCCTCCGGCTTCAGCCAGATCGACAGCCGGCGGTGATCCAGCGGCTTTTCGCCGAAATTGCCGATGCGAACGCAGGTTACGCCCAACCCATGCTTGTCGGCGTAGAGCGCACCGACCGCCTCGCCAAACACCTTGCTGACGCCGTAGCGACTGTCCGGCCGCGCGGTGACATCGGTGCCGATCCGGTGATGGCGCGGATAGAAACCGATCGCATGGTTGGACGAGGCGAACACCACGCGCTTGACGCCCTTCTTGCGCGCGGCCTCGAACAGGTTGTAGCACCCGATGATGTTGGATTGCAGGATCTGGTCCCAGGGGCCTTCGACCGAATAGCCGCCGAAATGCAAAATGCCGTCGACGCCCTCGCAGATCGCATCGACCTGCGCGAGGTCGGCGAGATCAGCCGCCTTGAACTTTTCGTCGCTGCCGAGATCGGCAGGGGCCTTGAGATCGCTGAGCAGCAGGTCCGGATAGATCGGCGGCAGCAGTTTCCGCAAGGATGTGCCGATTCCGCCGGCAGCACCGGTCATCAATATGCGTGGCATTTATTCCCTCGTAATTCTTGGCTCGGCGCGAGTATGGCGCGGTGATGTTTGCTCGGCAAGACGCCCTCCACCGTCATTGCGAGGAGCGCAGCGACGAAGCAATCCATTCTTTCTTTCCGCGGTGGGACGGATTGCTTCGCTGAGCCTGTCATCGGGCGCGCATTCGCGCGACCC
>Ga0137416_10000722_pt1 | contig 15868 bp, 10 predicted proteins | sample CZODoug3_1_1_16f_FD_108282 | JGI IMG/M metagenome (GOLD analysis project Ga0137416, IMG submission 108282) | Vadose zone soil fungal communities from Angelo Coast Range Reserve, California, USA - CZODoug3_1_1_16fungal (Illumina Assembly) | ecosystem: Environmental > Terrestrial > Soil > Vadose...
GAAGCCATTTCCTTGCGTTGTGCATTCTGGCCCTCGGCTCGACCGTGGGCAGGATGGCGTACGCTCAAACCGCGGCCGCGCCCACTCAACCTGCGGCTGCGCCGGCGCCGGTTCCGCCGGCGACGGCCCAGCTACGCGAGGCGGCCGCCAAGGCGCCCACCCCCGCCGACCTGGCGAAAGGCGATCCCGGCGGCATCTTGACCGGGACCATGGCCGACCTGACCGTGACGGATGCCAAGGCGGGTCCGACCCTGGCCGACGCCGGCAACCAGATCGGGCAGAACAAGGTCGCGATCAACTTCGTCTGGACCCTGATCTGCGGCTTCCTCGTCATGTTCATGCAGGCGGGCTTCGCCATGGTCGAGTCGGGGCTCACCCGGGTGAAGAATGCCAACCACACGTACATGATGAACTTCTTCGTGTACGGCTGCGGGCTGCTCGCATTCTGGGTGATCGGTTTCGCAATCCAGATGGGCGGCGCCGCGGGCAACGGGAACCTGGGTGGCCTGTATCCTCTCGCGGCCGAGCACAGCATCTCCCTGTTTGGAAAGACCTGGGGCGTCTTCGGAAAGACCGGATATTTCCTCGCCGGAACCTCCTACGACGTCGGGGTGATGGTGATCTTCCTGTTCCAGATGGTGTTCATGGACACGGCCCTCACCATCGTGACCGGGGCCTGCGCGGAACGGTGGAAGTTCATCACCTTCTCCGTCACCTCCGTCGTCATGGGCGCGCTCACCTATCCGCTCTTCGCCAACTGGGCCTGGGGCGGCGGATGGCTTTCGCAACTGGGGACCAACCTGGGGCTCAGCCATGGGTACGCCGATTTCGCCGGTTCGGGCGTGGTGCACTCGGTCGGCGGTCTCACTGCGCTGGCCGTGTGCCTGATCGTTGGTCCGCGCATCGGCAAGTTCAATCGCGACGGCTCGGCCAACCCGATCATCGGACACGACATCTCGGCGGTCCTGATCGGTTGCTTCATCCTCGCGTTCGGATGGTTCGGATTCAACCCTGGCAGCACGTTGGGCGCATCCTCCAACGGCAACCTGCGGATCGGCACCATCGCCGTGGCCACCATGCTGGCCGGCTGCACGGGGACGTTCGGTTCCATCCTCTACATGTGGGTCACCAAGGGGAAGCCCGACGCATCCATGTCCGGGAATGGCCTGTTGGCAGGCCTGGTGGCCATCACCGCGCCCAGCGGATTCGTCAGCGCGCCGAGCGCGGCCATCATCGGCCTCGTCGCGGGCGTGCTGGTCTGCGTCAGCGTGTCTTTCATCGAGAACGTGCTCAAGGTGGATGACCCCGTAGGGGCCATCTCCGTCCACGGCACCAATGGACTGTGGGGCGTGCTGTCGGTGGGCCTGTTCGCGGACGGCACCAGCAACTATGGCGGAAGCTGGAATGGGGTGCCCGGCTCCGTCACTGGCCTGTTCTACGGAGATGCAGGCCAGCTCGCCGCACAGCTGGTCGGGATCTCCACGTTGCTCGGCGCCGTGTTCACGCTGAGCTTCGCCATCAACATGGTGCTCGAATACTTCATCGGACACCGCGTTTCGGCGGAGACGGAGCTGAACGGCCTCGACATTCCGGAGATGGGGCAGCTCGGCTATCCCGAGTTCGTCTTCCGGCCGGAACCGGGATTTGCCAAGGCGGCATGATGACCCCCGCTGACACCGGCGCGCTGGCGCCGTCCGTTGCTCCGTCTTCGCTCGTTCCCATCCCCGAAAAGGCACGCGGGCTGCTGCTCAGGATGTTTGCAGATCCCTACGTGCTCGAGCAGGCCGAGCGCTCCGAGCTGGTCGGACGATTGCGCGAGTGCGTGGGGGAGCACCCGGAGATTTCGGAGCTCCGGGTGCTCCTCGGGATGGCCCTCTGCGTGAACCTGGAGGTGCAGCAAGCGATGGAGGAGCTTCGCGAAGGCGTGAGGCTGGCCCCGGACAGCTTCATCGCCCAGCTCAAGATGGGTGAGCTGTGGATGCGGCTGCGCGTTTGCAGGAAGGCCGAAAAGCACACGCGGCAGGCAGCTTTGCTCGCGCAAAATCTGGCGCAGTCGGAGCTGGCGCGCCGACAAGCGGCGGCGATCCGGACGATGCTGCGGCAGGGAGTCGAGCGCGGGGGCTATCGGAGCCCATTTGCGTTGCTGGGCCGCCTGCGCCGGCTCTGGCAGCGCCCGCAGGACGAAGCCGTCGTCGCGGTGGACGGCTAGGCGGCCATGCAACCGGCACTTCAACTGGCGCTGCTGGTCGCGATCGTGCTGCCGGCGGTGAAGATCGCCGCCTCGCTCTGCGGCCGCTTGGGGATTCCACCCATCCTGGGCGAGTTGCTGGTCGGCGTCGCGCTTGGCCCGGGCGTTCTGGACTTGCTCCACCTCCAGATCTTCGGCGGCGGCCAGGCGACGGGCGCGCTGATGCTTCTCGCCCAGCTCGGCGGCTTTCTCCTCATGTTCATCGCCGGCCTGGAGACCGACATCGAGCGCATGCGCAAGGCCAGCGGGGTCGCCTTCCTGGTGGCCCTCGCGGGGGTGATCGTGCCGTTCGTGCTGGGAGCGGGCGTCGGCCATCTGCTCGGCCTTTCGTGGACGACCGCGTGCTTTCTCGGCGGCGCCTTGACGGCGACGAGCGTTTCGATCTCCGCCCGGACCCTGATGGACGCCGGGAAGATGTCCTCCCAGGAGGGCTCGGTCATCCTCGGCGCGGCGGTCATCGACGACGTGATGGGACTGTTCGTGCTCGCCGCGCTGGCCGCCTCGAGCGCCACCGGCCAGGGCGAGCCCTTCGGCGTCTCGGCCATGGCGAGCAGCTGGTTCCAGAAGCGAACGTCCCTCGGAGCGGACCATCCGATGCTGGTCCAGATGGTTGCGATCGGCCTCTGCGTGACCGCGTTCTTCGTCGTCGGATACGGCGCCGCGAGACGGTGGCTGGATCCGATGATGCGCCAGCTACGCAAACTGGATGCTGGCGAGGCAGTCCCTGGCTGCGTGCTCGGTCTGGTGTTGCTCTACGCCATCTCCGCCGAGTGGCTGGGAAGCGTCGCCGGAATCACCGGCGCCTATCTGCTCGGCTACGTCTTCGCGGGGTCGAAGTACAAGGCGGACGTGGAGCGCAGCTTTCAGGCGATCGGCCACGCACTTCTCATTCCGCTCTTCTTCGTCTCGATCGGCCTGATCAGCGACTACCGTGCTCTCGCCGGACGATGGACCCTGCTCCTCCTCATCCTGCTCGTGGCCGTGGTCGGCAAGCTCGTCGGTTGCGGGCTCGCTGCACGCGTGTCGGGCATGGACGGGGTCCGCAGCCTGCGCGTGGGATGCGGGATGATCTCGCGCGGCGAGGTTGGACTGATCGTCACCGCGATGGGCGCGAGCACCGGCATCTTTGGACGCCCGGAGGTGGCGCTCATGGTGGCGGTGGTGCTCCTGACCACCCTGTTGACGCCCGTGGCCCTGCGCGGCGCATTCCATCTGAAGTCGCCGCAGGACGTCGAAGAGGGGCTGGCTCCCCCTCCCACCAAGGAGCGCGCCCGGCGGCTCGAGGTGGACACGCCCGGGATGCTCTGACCGTTCCTTCAGCGCAAGGCCGCGTCGACCAGCGCCGCCGCGGCCGAGATGTTCTTTTCGAGGCTTTCCGGGAGGCCATATCGCCTGGCGATGAAAGCGCTGTCCTGGTAGCTGGCCCAGACGCGACCATCCGGTGCGCGCCAGACGACCACACGGAGCGGCAGGTCGAGACCCACCAGGGGTCGCGCAACCATCAACGGCGTTCCCGCCCGCGGATTGCCGAAGATGAGCACCTGCTCGTCCTGCATGTCGAGGCCGACCTCCCGCGCGCCGGAACGGTGATCGATGCGGGCGAAAACGGTGAGACCTTTGCCGCGCACGACTTCATCGAGGCGGCGAATCGTTTCGTCGACGGAGTACCGGCTTGGCGTGGAAATCACCCCGTCGGCTGACGGGACCCCCGGCTGAGTGCCCATGATCGCTCCTGAAGCGACAGCCAACAAACCCAGATGAAGTGTCGATCTCATTGCTGGAACTGCACCGGCGCACCGGGGCTTGCAGGCGTGCCGGAAGCGATGACGAGGTACCGCCGCGGTGTCGGGCCGGTGGCCTGGACGATCTGGCGGATCGGCCCGACGGCGTTCACGATCGCGGCCCCAGCCGGATTGGTCATGAACCCGGCGAGCGGCTCCAGGCCGGCCGCGCCCTTCGGGTCGGAAGAGAGCGCGAGCACGTAGGGCTTCTTTGCCTCGAGGCCGGTGACGGCCGCCTGCAGCACCTGGGTCAGGCCCTGCTCGAACAGCGAGACGCGAGTCGCCGGAGCGCCACCGGCTGGTCCGAGCACGAGCTGCGCCACCTGGCCGGCCACGCCCAGTGGCTGCAGATTGTCGGTCCCCGCTCCCTCGGGCACCGCGTTCGGAACGTAGACCACCGCTTGGGCCGCCTGCCCGATCGGGATGGTGGCGATCACCTTGTTCTGCAGGGTATCGATCGCCGCCATCGAGTCGCCGTTCTCGATCCCGACGTAGACGCGGCTCCCGTCGCCAGACGGCCAGATGCCATGCGGAAGCTCGCCGACCGGGATCTGCGCCACGCGCTCGAAGGTGTCGGTGCGGAACGCCAGGACCTGGTTGAGCCCGCCCACCGTGACGTAGGCGAAACGGCCGTTTGCGTTCCGCACGATGTTGACGTGGTTCGTGATCGGACCGGTCTCGAGGACCTTGAGCAGCTTGAACGGCGGCTTCGCCTCGAACGCCATCACCTTCCCGACGTCTTTCAGGGTGAGCCAGAACTGATCTCCCTCCGGCGTCGCCGCGATGTTCGGGCAGAATGGCGACTCCTGCTTCACCCTGGCGAGGACCTGGTGGTTCGCCACCGAGACGATGGCCGTCTCGGGGGTGAAGCTCGAGCAGACGAAGCCATACTTGCCGTCGGGCGAGAAGATGGTCATGCCCGGGCCATTCGCGAGCTTGATGCGCCTCTTCTCGGCGAAGGTCTTCCCGTCGAGCACCGCGACGTAGTCCTCGCCGCGCACGGTCACCCAGACCTCGGTTCCATCCGGAGTGAAGAAAGCCTCGTGAGGCGAGCGGCCCACGTACGTGACGTGCTTGACTGCGTTGGTGGCGGTGTCGACGAAGGTCACCGAGTTGGAGCCGATGGAGACCACCAAGAGCGTGCGGTGGTCGGGCGAGAAGCCGAGGCCGTGCACGAGCACCTGCCCGCGGTAGAGCGGGGAGAGGTTGGCCGGCTGTGGCTCGCCGAGCCGGATCACGCCGAGCAGCTTGTTGGCCGCCGGGTCGATCACCGAAACGGTGTTCGAAAACTGTTCGCCGGCGTAGACGCGATCGCGGGCGCTCACCGGGATGTCGGGATCGGTCGCGCGACCTGGCGCCTGACCCGCGGGCGAAGGCGCCGCCGCGAGGGCGGCGAGGAGGACGACTGTCGACGGCGTGCGGGCCATGTCAGTGCTCCTGGATGTGGGGGCTGGGGGATGTCTGCGTGGGCGCGGGAGTGCCGGGCGAGAGAGAGTCGCCGAGAGCCAGGTGCATGACTTGTATTTCCTGCTGCTGCGAGACGATGATCTCCTGCGCCAGCCGCTGCAGGCGCTTGTTTTTGCCGTAGCGAAGCTCGACGAGCGCCATGTCGATGGCGCCCTGGTGGTGTGGGATCATCATGCGCGCGAAGTCGCGGTCCGCGTCGCCGGTGAAGGGCACATTCATCGCCGCGTGCATGCGCGCGGTCGCCTCGTTCATCATCGCGCGAAAGCCGTCCGCAGCGTCGGGGTTCCGATCGCTGCTGCGCGCGACAGGGGCAACGGCGCCTCCGACGAGCAGCGCCAGCACCACCAGGGCAGGAAGGTCGCCGAGATCCAGTCGACGGGTCTTCATATCGAGGCCCTTTTCACCATAGCTCGACTGACTGGTAAACGCTCAGGTCCTCTTCGGCATGAGCATACGGGCGACCGGCGTCTCGGAGAAGTCGACCAGGCCATCGAAGTCGGTGGACACGCTGAGCGACGAGGCGGTGGCCGGCCGCAAGCACGGCCTGCGCGAGATCGCGGCCGAGGCCGCGAAAGCTTCCGGTGATGAGCCAGACCTTCGACATGAAACCTCCCTGGCACCGAGCGTCATTCCGCGAGCACCCGGTGGACGAGCTGCACGCAGATGGACCCCTCGCCGACGGCAGACGCGACCCGTTTGACGCTGTTGGATCGGACGTCGCCCACCGCGAAGATGCCCGGCTTGTTGGTCTCGAGCAGGTGCGGGGAGCGCGCGAGCGGCCAGGTCGCGAGATCGTCCGTCGTCAAGTCCTGGCCGGCGCGGACGAAGCCCTTGTCGTCCAGCGCGACGCAACCGCGCAGCCAGTCGGTATTCGGAATCGCCCCGGTCATGAGGAAGAGGTGGCGGATTGGAAGCGTCTCCGCGCGGTTCGTTCGGGAGTCGCGGACCTGCACGCGGTCCAGCATCCGGTCTCCCTCGAGCCCGGTCACCTCGGTGAACGTGTGCAACGTGATGTTGGGCGTCTCTTCGATCCTGCGGATCAGGTAGCGCGACATGCTCTTTGCTAGATCCTGCGCCCGCACGAGCACGCGGACGTGCTTCGCGGTCGCGGCGAGAAAGACGGCTGCCTGGCCGGCCGAGTTACCGCCCCCGACGACGATCACCTGCTCGCCCTGGCAGAGCTGCGCCTCGATGTACGTGGCCCCGTAGTACACGCCCAGCCCTTCGAAGCGCGGGAGCTCGGCGAGCGGCATCTTCCGATACTTCGCTCCCGTGGCGATGGCGATGGTCCGAGCCCGCACCACTCCGCCGCCGGAGAGATCGATCTCATAAGTGGGGCAATCGCACCGGAGCGCCTCTGCCGACCGCGCGATGAAGACCTCGGCGCCAAACTTCTCCGCCTGGATGAAGGCGCGTCCGGCGAGCGCCTGTCCGGAGATACCCGTCGGGAAGCCGAGATAGTTCTCGATCTTGGAGCTGGAACCGGCCTGCCCGCCTGGCGCGGTAGACTCCAGCACCAGGACATCGAGTCCCTCGGACGCACCGTACACCGCCGCCGCGAGCCCCGCGGGTCCGGCGCCGACCACCACCAGGTCCCGGACTGCCGCCCCGTCGATTGCGGCGTTGAGTCCGAGGCACTCGGCAACCTCCTGGTTGCTCGGGTTGCGCAGCACACGTTGGTAACGGCAGATGAGGAAGGGAACGTCGTCGACGGTCAGGGCGAATCGGTCGAGAAGCGCCTGCACCGCCGGATCCTTGTCGACGTCCAGGTAGACGTGCGGCTGCCCGTTGCGGGTGAGGAACTCCCGGATGCGAAGCGTGCCGGCCGAGTGCGACGATCCAATCAGCACCGTGTCGCTCTGCGCCGCGGCGATGAGCGCCACGCGCCGGAGGATGAAGGCCCGGAGAAGGATCTCGCTCAGCTCCGAGTCGGACTGGACGAGCTGACGCAGGGCCTTGGGCGAGAGCGCGAGCAGCTCGCCGTCCTCGCGCATCCGGCCTCGCACCAGGCTGCCGCGCCCCGATAGCATGTTGGTTTCGCCGGTGAACTGGCCTGCCTCGATGACGGTGAGAGGACGCTCCGTCCCGTCGGCCGGCTGGACGATCTCGAGCTCGCCGGAGATCACGACGTAGAAGGGCGGATTGTCACCTGGCTCGATGAGCACTCGCCCGCGCGGAATGCGCTGCCGCTCGCCGAGCCGCGCGATCCGCTCGATCTGCGCCGCCGTGAGCCGCGGAAACATCTGCTCGCGACGTTGCATGTACAGGTCCGCCATGGCTGTTCTCCTTGCGGCTCGCTAGCTGCCCCCTCGTAGCGAACACAACACCATGGTTCCGATTCCGCTGTCGCGGATTGGACTCGGCAGATCGGCTTCCTGACGCGCGACCATCGGCCGCTGCCCTCGCGAATCAATCCAGCCCACCGCAGGATCGAGAACCGGTCCTGGTGTCAGCGGTGTCGGACAAAACGTCGGCGCTCTTGACAGCGTAAGATGCCGTGGATGAGAGGCGTGGCCAGGCGGCTCATCGCTCGACGCGACTACGGTGCACGTGCCAGTCCCCGGGGTTTGGCACGAGAAATGAAGTGGCCCCTTCGCATGAGGACGCTACAAGTCTGTCCAGCGTATCGATCCCAGGACTTCCCAGCGGGTGAAGGGATGCAGCGATGAGCACGAGTGAAGAGGCCGCTCGTCCGATGCGAACGGAACCCGACAACATCTCGAAGCTGCAGAAGAGATATGGGAGCGGCCCGATTCCGCTGCTGGGAAAGGCCGATGCGCTCTACGAGCGGCACCTCGTCTTCGACAACGTCGTCGGTCTGGAGGACGTCAGCCCGCGCGAGCGATTCGAGGCCGTCGCCCGTTCGATGCGAGACGTCCTCTCGCAGCGGTGGATCAAGACCGAGACCACGTACGCGCGCGAGAACCCCAAGCGCGTCTACTACCTGTCGATGGAGTTCCTCATCGGCCGGTCGCTCGCCAACAACGTCACCAATCTCTTGCTGGATCCGATCGTCAGGCAGGCCGCCAAGGAGGATCACCTCGACTGGCTCGGGCTGCTCGAAGAGGAACCCGACGCCGGCCTCGGGAACGGAGGACTGGGACGCCTGGCCGCATGCTTCCTCGATTCGATGGCGACGATGCAACTCCCCGCCATGGGGTACGGCCTCCGCTACGAGTACGGCATCTTTCACCAGGCCATCCAGGATGGTTGGCAACGCGAACAGCCGGACAACTGGCTCTCCCGCCCCGACCCCTGGGAGGTCTTGCGTCCCTACGAGAAGGTCGAAGTCAAGCTGAACTGCTCGTTCGAATTGCGCGGCGGCGCCTTGCAGGCGGTCCTCGGCCGGGCGTCGACCCTGATCGGCGTTCCGTACGATCGCCCCGTGGTCGGCTACGGAGGAACGACGATCAATACGCTTCGGCTCTGGGCAGCGGCGGCGCCGGATTACTTCGATTTCCAAAGGTTCAGCAGCGGCGACTTCGTCGGGGCGTTGGCCGAGACGCTGGAGGCCGAGTCGCTCACCCGAGTCCTCTATCCGGACGACTCCACCAGCCAGGGGCAAGGGCTGCGATTCGTGCAGGAGTACTTTCTCGTCGCCTGCTCGCTCGCCGATCTCGTCCGGCGCTTCAGGCGCAGCAACGCCGATTGGGCCGCCCTTCCCGAGCAGATCGCCATCCAGCTCAACGATACGCACCCGACCATGGCGGTGCTCGAGCTGATGCGAATCCTGCTCGACGAGGCGCACCTGGGATGGGAGCAGGCTTGGGACCTCACGCAGAGGAGCCTGGGCTACACGAATCACACGCTGCTGCCCGAGGCGCTGGAGAAGTGGCCGCTCGAGTGGTTCGAGGCGGTGATGCCGCGTCACGTGGAGATCATCCACGAGATCAACCGGCGCTTGCTGGATTCGGTGCGGAGCCGGTTCCCGGGCGACGAGGGGCGCGTCCAGCGGACGAGCCTCATCGAGGAAGGCCCGACCAAGCACGTGCGCATGGCCAACCTGGCCATCGTCGGATCGCACAGCACCAACGGCGTCGCCGCGATCCACTCCGAGCTTCTGCGGACGACGACGGTCAAGGACCTGGCCGAGATGTTTCCCGAACGTTTCAGCAACAAGACCAACGGCGTCACTCCCCGCCGCTGGTTGCTCCTGGCGAACCCGGCCCTGGCCGAGGTGATCACGCAGGCCGTCGGCGACGGTTGGATCACCGATCTCGGCAAGCTGGGCAAGCTGAAACCGCTTGCCGACGACAGGGGCGTTCGCGACGGCTTCCGGAAGGCCAAGCGGGACGCCAAGTCCAGGTTCGCCACCTGGCTCGAGGCGACCTCCGGCCAGAAGGTGGACCCGGACACGATCTTCGACTGCCACATCAAGCGCATCCACGAATACAAGCGGCAGTTGCTCAACGCGCTGCGCATCGTGGTGCTCTACAACCGTCTGCGGCAGAACCCGAACACGGAGATAGCGCCGCGGACCTTCTTCTTCGCCGGCAAGGCGGCGCCGGCGTACCGTCTCGCCAAGCTCGTCATCAAGCTCCTCGAGAACCTGGCTGGCACCATCGACGGCGACCCGGCCGTGCGGGACCGCATGCAGGTCGTCTTCCTCCCGGAGTACAGCGTGTCGCTCGCCGAGCGGCTCATCCCCGCCAGCGACGTGTCCAACCAGATCTCCACCGCCGGGTATGAAGCCAGCGGCACGAGCAACATGAAGTTCATGATGAACGGCGCGCTGACCATCGGCACCCGCGACGGCGCGACCATCGAAATGGCGCAGGAAGCAGGCGAGGAGAATTTCTTCCTCTTCGGCCTGACGGCACAGCAGGTGGCCGGCAACCGCGCCTGGTACGACCCGCACTGGCACTATCAGAACGAGCCGGAGACCCGGGCGGCAATGGATCTGATCTTCTCCGACTACTTCAGCCGGAACGAACCGGGCGTTTTCGCGCCGTTGCGCGACGTGCTTCTCACCCACGGCGATCACTACATGCACCTGGCGGATCTGAGATCCTATCTCGACGCGGACGAGGCGTTGCTCGATCTGTATGCCCGGCCCGACGCGTGGGTCCGCAAGGCCATCTTGAACGTGGCCGGCTCCGGGAAGTTCTCCAGCGACCGGACCATCGCCGAGTACGCGGCCGACATCTGGAACGTGAAGCCGTGCCCGATCGACTAGGGAGAGGTTGCTCTGCGGCGCGCGAGGGAGAGCGAATCATGCCGATCAGCCCACTCGCAGGAAAGCCCGCCGATCCGGCGACGCTCGTCAACGTCCCCAGGTTGGTGGCCGCGTACTACACCGGACGCCCCGATCCCTCGGTGCCCGGGCAGCGCGTCGTCTTCGGGACTTCCGGACACCGGGGTTCTTCGCTCGACGACGCCTTCAACGAGACGCACATCCTGGCGATCGCCCAGGCGATCTGCCTCTACCGCACGGAGCAGGGCATCGATGGTCCGCTGTTCATCGGCATGGATACGCACGCCCTGTCGGAGCCGGCGTTCGCCACGGCCCTGGAGGTGCTGGCGGCGAACGAGGTCGAGGTGATGGTCGATGCGGACGGCGGATACACGCCGACCCCGGTCATCTCGCATGCCGTGCTCACCTACAACCGCGGCCGCCGAGCGGGACTCGCCGACGGCATCGTCATCACGCCATCGCACAACCCACCGCGGTTCGGCGGCTTCAAGTACGATCCTCCCCACGGCGGACCGGCGGACGCGCACGTCACCAACTGGATCGAACGGCGGGCCAACGCCCTGATCGCCGACGATCTGCGCGGAGTGGAGAGGATCCCCTTCGAACGTGCGCGCAAAGCCTCCACCACGCATCGCCACCGCTTTCTGGATTCCTACGTGGGCGATCTCCCGACGGTAGTGGACCTCGCGGCTGTCCGGGAAAGCAAGGTCCGCATCGGAGTGGATCCGCTCGGCGGCGCCAGCCTGGCGTACTGGGACGCCATCGGCGCCACCTACGGCCTCGATCTCGAGGTCGTGAATCGCGCGGTCGATCCGACTTTCCGGTTCATGACCGCCGACTGGGACGGCGAGATCCGCATGGACCCGTCATCTCCCTACGCGATGGCAAGGATGGTCGGGCTCCGCGAGCGATTCGACGTGGCCTTCGCGAGCGACACGGATGCCGATCGGCACGGGATCGTGAGCCACAGCCTCGGACTGCTCGAGCCGAATCACTACTTGTCCGTCGCGATCGGATACCTGTTCGCGAACCGGCCCGTGTGGCCGGCGTCGGTCGCCGTCGGCAAGACCGTCGTCAGCAGCAGCATGATCGATCGCGTGGCGGCGCGCTCGAAGCGGCCGCTGGTCGAAGTTCCAGTGGGCTTCAAATGGTTCGTGGAAGGTCTCGTCGACGGCTCGATCGGCTTTTGCGGCGAGGAGAGCTCGGGGGCCACCTTTCTCCGGCGCGACGGCACAGTCTGGACGACCGACAAGGACGGTCTGGTGCCGAATCTATTGGCGGCGGAGATCGCCGCCCGCACAGGAAAGGACCCGGGCGAGCATTACCGCGCGCTGACGGCGGAATTCGGCATGTCGTACTACACACGCATCGACGCGCCGGCCACCCTCGAAGAGAGGGCGCGGCTGCGGGAGTTGTCGCCCGACGCCGTCCGCGAATCGAGCCTGGCCGGCGAGCCGATCCTTGCCAAGCTGACGCTTGCTCCCGGCAACAAGGCCCCGATCGGCGGGCTCAAGGTCGTGGCCAGGAGCGGCTGGTTCGCGGCGCGCCCTTCGGGCACCGAGAACATCTACAAGATCTATGGGGAGAGCTTCGAGGGTCGATCGCATCTGGACGCGATCGTCCGCGAGGCCGGGGACATCGTAAATCGAGCGCTGGGCTCCTCGAACCCACGCCGGGGGTAGCGCGACGAGCCACAGGAGGCAGCATGAAAGCGACGCAGATGCTTCACGACCTGGGCCAGAGTCTCTGGCTCGACAACATCACACGTGACCTGCTGAACAGCGGGGCGCTCGAGCGCCACGTCAGCGAGCTGTCGGTCACCGGGCTCACCTCCAATCCGACCATCTTCGACCACGCGATCAAGAACAGCACGGCTTACGACGCCGCCATCCGCGAGAAGCTGAAGAAGGGCAAGTCGAGCGAGGCGCTCTTCTTCGAGCTGGCGCTCGAGGACCTCACCCGGGCCGCAGCGCTGTTCCGGCCGATCTACGAGCGGACGGAGGGCGTGGATGGCTGGGTGTCCTTGGAGGTCTCGCCGTTGCTCGCCTACGACGCAGCGAGCACGCTGGCCGCGGCCAAGGATCTGCACCGGCGGGCGGGATCGCCCAACCTGTTCATCAAGATTCCGGGAACCAGGGAAGGACTGACTGCCATCGAGGAGGCGATCTTCGCCGGCATTCCGATCAACGTCACGCTGCTGTTTTCCCGCGAGCAGTATCTGGCGGCCGCCGAGGCGTTCTTGCGCGGCATCGAGCGGCGGATCGAGGCGGGGCTCAAGCCTGACGTCGGCTCGGTCGCCTCGGTGTTCATCAGTCGCTGGGATTCCGCGGTCATGGGCAAGGTGCCCGACTCGCTGCGCGATCGACTCGGCATCGCCATCGCCGAGCGGACGTACAAGGCGTATCGGAGCTTGCTCGCCTCACCCCGGTGGCAGCGCGTCTTCAACGAAGGCGCGCGTCCCCAGCGGCTCCTGTGGGCCAGCACGGGAACCAAGGATCCGAAGGCGTCGGACGTCCTCTACGTCAAGGCGCTCGCCGCGCCTTTCACGGTGAACACGATGCCGGAGGGCACCTTGAAATCCTTCGCCGAGCACGGCGAGCTGGGCGACATCCTGTCCGCAGACGGCGGCGACTCCGAAGAAGTGCTCGCGAGGTTCGCCAAGGCGGGAATCGACGCCGGCGCGCTGGCGGCCCAGCTTCAGGGCGAAGGGGCGGAGTCGTTCGTCAAATCCTGGAACGACCTGCTTGCGGTGATCGCTTCCAAGAGTGCAGCGCTGGAGACGGCAATGGCCGTTTGAGGGCCGGGTCCGACGGAGCCCCTTCGATTGAAAGGAGCACGAGCATGGCAACACCGATGCGAAGGGGTGCGACGAACCAGGGCCCCGCACCGCTGACCGAACGCAAGGCCTGGAAGGCGCTCGGGAGCCATTACGACACGGTCCGTGGATTACATTTGCGGAATCTGTTCGCGAACGATCCGGCGCGCGGCGAGCGGATGGCGGCCGAGGCCGTGGGCCTCTTCCTCGACTACTCGAAGAATCGCATCACCGACGAAACGCTGAACCTTCTCGTCGGACTGGCCGAGGAATCGGGCCTGCGGCAGCGCATCGACGCCATGTTCCGGGGGGAGAAGATCAACACCACCGAGAAGCGGGCGGTCCTCCACGTGGCCTTGCGCGCGCCCCGAGGGACCTCCATCGTCCTCGACGGCGAGAACGTCGTGCCCCAGGTCCAGTCCGTGCTCGACAAGATGGCTGCCTTCGCGAAACGCGTCCGGAGCGGGCAGTGGAAGGGGCACAGCGGGAAGCGCGTCCGCAACGTCATCAACATCGGCATCGGCGGCTCGGACCTCGGACCGGTGATGGCCTACGAGGCGCTCAAGCATTACAGCGACCGCGCCCTGACCTTCCGGTTCGTCTCCAACATCGACGGCACCGACTTCGCGGAAGCCGTCGCCGATCTCGACCCCTCGGAGACGCTGTTCATCCTCTCCTCCAAGACTTTCACGACGCTGGAGACCATGACCAACGCCCGCACGGCTCGCGCCTGGTCGCTGACCAGATTCGGGGGTGACGAGAAGTCGGTCGCCAAGCACTTCGTGGCCGTGTCGACGAACGCGGCCGAGGTGGCGAAGTTCGGCATCGATACCGCGAACATGTTCGGGTTCTGGGATTGGGTTGGCGGGCGCTACTCGATGGACTCGGCGATCGGCCTTTCGACGATGCTGGCCGTCGGGCCGGATCACTTCCGGGCGCTGTTGGACGGCTTCCACGAGATGGACGAGCACTTCCGCACCGCTCCGTTCGAGCGCAACCTGCCCGTCCTGATGGGCCTTCTGGCCCTCTGGCACAACGACTTCTTCGGTGCGCAGACGGTCGCCGTGCTGCCCTATGATCAGTACCTGAAGCGATTTCCGGCCTACCTGCAGCAATTGACGATGGAGAGCAACGGCAAGCACGTCACGCTCGACGGGACGCCCGTCAGCTATGCGACCGGCCCCGTGTACTGGGGAGAGCCGGGAACCAACGGGCAACATTCCTTCTACCAACTGATCCACCAGGGGACCAGGCTCGTTCCCTGCGACTTCATCGCGTTTGGCCAGTCGCTCAACCAGCTCGGCCGGCACCACGACATGCTGCTCGCGAACGTGTTCGCCCAGGGCGAGGCGCTGGCGTTCGGGAAGACGCCCGAGCAGGTGAAGGCCGAGGGCACGCCGGACGGGCTCGTTCCCCACCGCGTCTTCGAAGGCAACCGCCCGTCGAACACCATCCTCGCCGAGCGGCTCACGCCGGAGGTCCTCGGCGAGCTGATCGCCCTCTACGAGCACAGCGTCTTCACCCAGGGCACCATCTGGCAGATCAACTCGTTCGATCAGTGGGGAGTGGAGCTCGGAAAAGTGCTCGCCCAGCGCATCGTCCCGGAGCTCGAGAGTGGGACGGAGCCCCCGCTGGGCCATGACAGCTCGACGAACAGCTTGATTCGCCGCTACCGGACGCTGAAGGCATCATGAGGAGTCGACGATGCAACTTGGACTGATCGGTCTCGGAAGGATGGGGGCTAACATGGCGCGGCGGCTCCTCAGAGGGGGCCACCGGACCGTGGTCTTCAACAGATCGCCGGAGCCGGTGAAGGAGCTGGTCCGGGAGAACGCGGTCGGAAGCTCCTCGCTGCCGGATCTGGTGGAGAAGCTCGAGAAGCCTCGGGCGATCTGGCTGATGGTCCCGGCGGCCGCCGTGGACGACACCATCGCCGACCTCCTCCCCCATCTCGAGGCGGACGACATCCTCATCGACGGCGGCAATTCCTATTACGTCGATGACATCCGGCGCGCGAAGGATCTCGCGGCGAAGGGCATCCGCTACCTGGACGTGGGGACGAGCGGCGGCGTGTGGGGACTGGAGCGCGGCTACTGCATGATGATCGGGGGTGACAAAGACGCCGTCGAGCACCTGGATCCGATCTTCGCAACCCTCGCGCCAGGCGCGGGCGAAGTGCCGCGCACGCCCGGACGCGAGGCGGGACGCGGCACCGCCGAACAGGGTTACCTGCATTGCGGATCGAGCGGCGCCGGCCACTTCGTCAAGATGGTCCACAACGGCATCGAGTACGGCCTGATGGCTGCCTATGCCGAGGGGCTGGGCGTCTTGCGCGACGCGAACGTCGGCAAGGAGCAGCACGC
>Ga0137416_10000723_pt1 | contig 15827 bp, 11 predicted proteins | sample CZODoug3_1_1_16f_FD_108282 | JGI IMG/M metagenome (GOLD analysis project Ga0137416, IMG submission 108282) | Vadose zone soil fungal communities from Angelo Coast Range Reserve, California, USA - CZODoug3_1_1_16fungal (Illumina Assembly) | ecosystem: Environmental > Terrestrial > Soil > Vadose...
AGATAGGATGTTGTTCTCCAGAGCAGCTATATCTGCGCTTCCGGATCGGGCCACGTACACCGTGCCGATTGCCTCGTTGACCGCTATACCCCAGAGATGCATTCCTGTGGGCCTTGCAGCGAGGGTTTGGCTGACGCCGTCGAGTACCGTGAAGTTACTGCTCTCATAGCCGAGCAGATAGATTGTGTTTGTCTTTGAATTGATGGCGATGAGGTCGGCCGATCCCGTTTTGATAGCCGTCGGGATGTTAGTTGCTCCATCGATGATAGTAAGTTGGTTGCTATAGGTATGGGACACATAGACCTTGCCTGTTGCCCCGTTCGCAGCAATTGAGTAGGGGTGATTTCCAACACTCACTGTTGCGACAACTGCATCCGTCTTTCCATCAATGACACTCACGGTGCCGTCTTCGGCGTTGACGACATACGCTCTCCCGTTGGCAGAATTGACAGCGATTGAGACCGGACCTGCTCCGACCTTCACACGGAGTGTCGAATTTTCGATGTCATCGGTGATGTTGACAGCACCTCGGCTCTGGTCGACTGCATAGACTTTGCCAGTTACGGGATTGAAGACAATTGCTTGGGGGTTTATCAGGGCAGTGGCTGGCTCTGTTTGCTGAGGCTGGGCAAGCAACGAATGGGCAATGAAGACGACTGCGCCGAAAGTTGCAATCGCGGTCAACAGCCGACGGCTAGACCGTTCAAGTATGGGAGACTCTGTCCGGGTTTGAAGATTAATGGGATACTGCATAGATATTAGTAAGTATTCCTTAGCAAGTATCCCTGTCAGGACCATTTTGCGCAAGAGTTTCCTTATCGTCCACTCCACTGAGCTGCGCTGAATGATCTACAGAAGAGCAGGATCGAACTGCGAATAGGTGGAGCAGCCAGCAGAAGACGGATCAGGCAAAGCGAGGGTTATCGATGTCACGTCAGCATGACTTTATTTACGACACTATGCGTTTTTTGCGTCTCTCTGGGCTTGCCATTGCTGCGCTTTTTTGTGCGAGCGTTGCTATGGGGCAGAGTTCACAACCTAAGTTCAGAGTGATTGCCATTGCCGAGGAAGGTGGCCTGCATAGGCCGTTCGTCGATGCTGCCAAGATATGGCTTGCACAGGAGGCTGTTACGGATGGATTTTCGATCGACTATATCGAAAATACAGACAAGATTAATGATGCTTTCTTATCGCAGTATCAGCTTTTTATCCAGCTGAACTATCCTCCATACGCTTGGACGCCAACCGCCATGGGAGCCTTCGTGAGGTATATCGAACAGGGTAAAGGTGGATGGATCGGCTTTCATCACGCGACGCTGCTTGGAGAGTTCGACGGGTACCCAATGTGGTCATGGTTCTCCAATTTCATGGGTGGCATCCGCTTCACGAAGTACATCTCTACCTTTGTATCCGGCAAAGTCGTCGTGGAAGACCCATCACATCCAGCGATGAAGAACCTTGGCCACTCTTTCGAGATAGAAGATGAGGAGTGGTATACATACGACAAGTCGCCTCGGCCTAACGTTCATGTGCTGGCGAGCGTGGATGAGAGCACATACACACCCGCGACTTCCATCAAGATGGGAGACCATCCGGTGGTGTGGACGAACGAGCACTATAAAGCAAGAAACATCTATATCTTCATGGGACATCATCCTGAGCTGTTTCGGAATAACGCTTTTACGACGCTCTTCCACAATTCCATTGTATGGGCGGCTCATCAATGACTCGACGATTCCTTTATGCTCTCGTGGCCATAGCCCTCGCAGCCGCTCCGACTATAGTTTTTGGACAGAACGCTTCGTTGCATGTTCTCGCTTTTTACTCAAAGAATGTAGAGCACGACCATGTTGCGTTTGCCGAGCAGGCGTTACTGTTTTTTGCAGACGCCGCCAAGAGGAACAGCTTCGATTTCGAATCGACGACGCGCTGGGATGACTTGAATACCGCACGGCTGAAACAGTACCAAGTGGTTATATGGCTAAACGATTCTCCGCATACCAAGGAACAACAAGCTGCTTTTGAACAGTACATAAGCCGTGGCGGCGGTTGGCTCGGATTTCATGTGGCGGCCTACAACGACGTGGATACACACTGGCCCTGGTTTGTCGATTTCCTTGGGGGCGGGGTGTTCTATGGCAATAACTGGCCTCCTTTGCCCGCGACGCTTGATGTCGACGACAAGACACATCCAGTAACAAGGCATCTGCCCGCGCACTTCATCTCGCCTGCTAACGAATGGTATATCTGGCGACCCAGCCCTCGTTTGAACAAGGATGTGAAGGTACTGGTGACGCTCAATGCTTCCAACTATCCATTAGGCTTCAAGGACACGTTGACAGGAGGAGACCTTCCTGTGGTCTGGACCAATACGAAATACAGGATGATCTATATGAATATGGGGCACGGCGATAAAATCTTCGTCGACACGCGACAGAACCACATGTTCGAAGATGCATTGCTATGGCTTGGAGGGCGAAATTGACTCGAATCATAGGCTTCTTCCCTGTTTTGATTAGTTACCGATCGCTATATTGTGCCTCTTTAGAGCGGGGGCTGCGGAAGTAAGACAGATGGGAGCACCTCAAGAGCGACGGAGATCGCACCCCAGAGTACAGCTGTATCACCGAGTGCTCCGGCGCTGATCTGCGGTACCGCGAACTCGCTTTCTTCTAGTTGCTTCTGCACGGAGCTGATAAGTATGGGATGACTCCCTATTTCTCCGCCTAAAAGGACCAGACCGGGATTCAGGATGAGCGACAGATTCACGATGACATCCGACACGATACTAGCTCTGTGTTGGACAATTTTCTCAGCGCGAGCATCTCCTGCTTGCGCCAGATTCAGAACTCCTATCGCATCGATCTTTTTCTGATCTCCCTTCACACCACGACTCTGTTTCCTGTTTGTCTCATGCCAACTCTTGAGAATTCCAGAGCTGGTCAATACCGTTTCGAGCTCGCCAAACTCATGAATGGTCGGACGCTTACGAGAGACATCTGGTAGACGAAGATATGCGATCTCCCCTGCCGACCATTGCGAACCATGGTGAACCTTGCCGCCCAGGACGATACCCGCCCCTACATTCGCACCGATACTCATGAAAATGAAACTTTGCTCGGCTTGCGCAGCACCACAATATCGCTCCCCCTGAGCAGCCAGGTTCGTGTCGTTTTCGATGATGACCAGGCAATCGACAACCCTGCTTAGCATCGCGCGTAGCGGAACAGATCGCCATTGATCCAGAGTACTGATCGACAGAACGACGCCGTCATCCACATTGGTAATCGCAGGTACGCCAACGACCAAAACCAGTAATTGTTCTCGCGTCTTTTTGTGCTCCTTCAGTAGACGTAGCACCTCTTTGCCGATGTAGCCACAAATAGCGTCAGGCGTTGTCTTCTGGTTCCTAAGCGAGATTTTATGCACGCCAAGTTCATACCCATTCAGGTCCGTGAGCATGAAAGAAATATGGCTTGCAGTGATCTCTATGGCGAGCAAGCACCCACGCTCTGCTTTGAAGCGAATTATGTCTGGTGGTCGCCCCCCGTTTGACTCACCTTCGCCGAGAGGCTTGACCAGATTCGCTGACAGAAGATCGCCGACCACGCTTGTGACGGTTGGTGCGCTCAGGCCCGAAGCACGAACAAGGTCTGCTCTTGAACACAAGCCGGCTTCACGCAAAAGCTTCAGAATGCTCAGTGCATTCGTATGGCGCAAGAGAGCTGGTCTGCCAACTGAAATAGGTTCTTTCTTCACTTTCACCTAATAGAACTCGTAATAATAAGTGGCAACTCTCGTAATTTTAAATTTGTAGTGCGAGAGGTATTCTTCACGTTATCAGATTGCTGTACATCATGTTACGGCAGATTATTAGTAACCATTCGGATAGCGAAAACTCGTTAATTTTACTCATCCACATGACTGCTCAGCAGCCTTACTGTTCCATTACGCCGTACTGAAACCGCGGCGGCAGTCTGCATCCTGTCTGCTCCACCATGCCCAACGTAAGCGCCTGCGGCACCAGAAGCGAGGTGATTCCCTCCCACGGCTCCGGTACAGCATCGATCCTGACCGGAAACAGCGTGTCCGTAGCATCGCGCTCTTCCGTAGAGACAAGCACGACCTTTCCACCTCGCCGATTGCACTCCTGTGCAAGCTTGACCCCGAGTTCAGCGACTCGCCCCAGCGCAAAGATGATGGCCACATGCGATGCGTCCACGTCGAGGCTTGGGCCATGTCGAAAGCCGGCACCTGTGTGCGCAGCTGCGCGGTGACCACTCATCTCGCGGATGCAAAGTGCGCTCATCACTGCTCCACCGAACGCCGCACCACGTCCAATAATCTCCGTATTGGACGCGCCCCGGCAAAACTTCTCTAGGTCATTGCGCATAGCGAAGACACGATCGAGATTAGCGGAGAATATCTCTGTCACGCGCTCAGCTTCCTCCTCCCATGGACGGTCAAGAATCTCGGATGCGAGAATAATTGAGGCTGCTGTGGCATTGGTATAGGTCTTCGTCGCGTTGCCATACTCCGGCCCCGCTAGGATCGGGAGCTTATTTCCAGCCAGATTCCAGCAGGTGCTCGCAGGATTGTTGCAGATCAAGCCTAGCCCCCGGTTTCCACCTTTTTTGAAGAGTTCGACAAGCTCCGCGCTCTCTCCCGATGTTGTGAGAAGTACAGAGAGCGCCGCGTCATCCCATACTGTGGACGAGTAGTGCAGCCATTCTCCAGCATCCACTGAGAACGATGACCTTCCGTGCGACTGCAGGAGGATTGATCCGCTGATGGAGGAACAGAAGGAAGCACCCATGCCGATAAAAAGGACAGGTCCATTCTTCGAGGCAAGGTCACGGAACTTCTTCAGTTCAGCGCGGACGACAGAATCGCTGGCGTAGCTGCGAATAAGCTCGTGAAGACGTTCAGGTTGCTCGCGACACTCGATCTCCAGTATTTGGGTCCCGCTGGCCGCGAGCAGCTCCTTGGACGGCTCGATGCCAGAGATCCAGCACGGCACCTGTTTTTTTACTTCTTCCATGACACATCCCTCAATATGCAAAAATACTTTATAAGAATACTTTACTAAATATGGTCTATAGCCTGATGCAGAAAGGCTATCATTCGATGGAGGTAGTATCTTGCCCAATTCGGTAGCCATTCCGCAGCCGCAAGTGAACCGCGGTTTTATCTGCAGAGTTTCCTTCATTGCTGGCTTGGGAGGCATTCTTTATGGCTTCGATATGGGGATTATCGCCGCTGCATTGATCTTCGTGCGTAGCTCTTTCGGACTTTCCACGCAAATGGAAGAGGTCGTGGTGAGCGTTGTGCTTGTCGGAGCAATGCTTGGTGCGATCGTTGGTGGCACCATTGCCGACCGCATCGGCAGGCGAGCCACGCTCGTCTGGGGGGCCGCTATCTTTATCCTCGGTTCGGTCCTGGCTCCGTTGTCGTCGAATGTCGAAACACTGATTGTTGCACGCGCGCTGCTGGGAATCGCTATCGGCTTCACCTCCGTGACAGCCCCCGTGTATGTCTCCGAGCTTGCCCCGCCGCAATCGCGCGGGATGCTCATAGGCTTGTATCAGTTTGCACTCACAGTAGGCATTGCCCTGGCAGATTTGACCGGCTACTGGCTGGCGGGGCAACAGGCATGGAGACTCATGTTTGGCATCGGAGTGATACCTGCAATATTTTTTCTCTTTATGGTCCTCACCGTTCCGGAGAGTCCGCGCTGGTTGTTCGCGCAGAACCGATTGGCCGATGCAGAGTCCGTGCTGAGAACATACACCGATGAAGCTGGCGCCAAGCTGCTGCTGGAAGACATCCGTACCAGCTTGCTGACAAAGATGGAACGGCGCTGGAGTGCGCTCTGGAGCCCCGCAGTGCGTGGTTCCCTCTTCATTGCGGTGGGGTTCACGGTGCTGCAGCAGGTCACCGGCATCAACACGATCATCTACTACGGACCCCAGATATTCTCTCTCGCCGGCATCACCTCGAACAAGAATGCGATCTTCGCCACTTTGTTAGTGGCCATCATGAATGTGCTTGCGACGATCATCGCACTCGTACTCGTCGACCGAGTAGGACGAAAACCTCTTCTCTACGTTGGCGTTGGAGGCATGACGCTCTCGCTTTTCATTCTCTCGTATGCCTTCCATAATCAGACAGCGCTCGGATCGTCGCTCGGCATTGTCGCAACCATCTGTTTGATGGTCTACATCACTTGTTTTGCATTCAGCATGGGCCCCATCGCATGGATTCTCGTCTCTGAGGTTTTCCCCCTATGGGTGCGTGGCCGCGGTGTAGCGGCCGCTACACTTGGCTCTGGTACTTCAAATTTTCTAGTCTCGATCACATTTTTGTCTCTTATTAAAGCCGACGGCAATACTATTACCTTCGCCATCTACGGAGTCTTCTGCATCCTTACGCTACTCTTTGTGCGCTTCGTTATTCCAGAGACGAAGGGGCGTGAGTTAGAGAGCATCAGCGCCAAATCCGCCATGGTCGCGCCTTAACGCAAAATGAGAAAAAAAACAGGCCACGCATCAACCCTATAATCGAGGCAATTCCAACGATGTCGCAGCAACAACTCCACAGCTCCAACACGACCCACCAAGCCCCATTTACAACCTCTGATAAGGAGTACGTTGTCGGTGCAGACATTGGAGGCACCAACCTGCGCCTCGCTCTCGCGGACATGACCGGCACCATCGTGGCGAAATGGTCCGTCTCTACTGTAGGCATACGTGACGCACACATAGTCATCGGCCTCATTCGCGACGGCGTGGAGCACCTCCTACAGCAAGCTTCCGCACCGCGCAGCTCCCTCCGGGCCATCGCAGCAGGCGCACCCGGCGTTACTGATGTGAATGAGGGCATTGTCATCGCAACGTCTTATCTCATGGGATGGCGCGAGGTTCCCTTGCGCGCCCTGCTCGAATCCGCACTCGGCGTGCCTGCGGCGGTGGACAATGATGTGAACATCGCAGCAATTGGGGAAAACTGGGCTGGTGCTGCAAGAGGAACGCGCGACTTCGTCTTCCTTGCTATCGGCACCGGCATCGGCGCGGGCATTGTGCTGAATGGTCGCCTCTTCCGCGGCAATGGATGGACCGCAGGCGAGATTGGCTACATGCTTGTGCCCGGGACCCCGGAGGAGCCAGTGGAACGCGGCAAGCCGGGGGCCCTTGAAGATATTGTAGGAGGCGAGGGAGTCAAGGCACAGTGGCAGAATCTCTGGCGTGAGAACAGCACTACTCTGCCACGGGATGCGACCGCAACCCAAATCTTCGACCACGCGCTCGATGGCAATCCGCTCGCGCAGGCGATCCTGCAAAAGTCCGCACGGACGCTAGCCTATGCGATCTACAATATATCGCTGATATTGAACTGCCCTCTCTTTGTACTTGGCGGCGGAGTGGGAATGCACTCGGGGCTCTGCGATGCAACTCGAAAGATTCTGGAGCAGAGGGGCACGCGCGCACAGCCGCAACTGGTACACAGCACTCTGGGAGCAGATGCGCAATTGATGGGAGCTATTAGGTTGGCGCTCGATACGGCGGACTCCCGACTTTCACTCTCTTCGTAAACTTTCCTCAGATCCTGTCAGATTTCTTGTGGAATTGAGACTCGTCTCTAGATCAATTATTTTTCCAGTATTCATTGAAGCCGCTGTAGTCCGATGGCAAGTTTGCCAGGATCGTACGCCGAAGCTCTAACAAGTCCACAGAACCCATCTTCTTGTAGAGTACCTTACCATCTCCAGACAACAGGATCGTATAGGGAACAGCGGAATCCCACTGGGCATCAAATGCCGTCTGTAATGCCGCTGTGTCATCCGATGAGAATAAGAGATTGCGGCTTGTTGCATGTTGCTTCTGGAGAAAACGCAAAACGCTCGGTTTCTCGTCCGGCATGTTGGCCGAAACAGTAACAAACGAAAAATCACGCGCGCCATACATCCGTAGCGTGTTCTGCAGGTCTGCGAACTCTGCGATGCATGAACCACACCATGTAGCCCAAAAATCAACCAACATCATCTGATGTGATGGGTTCGCGCGAAGCCTTGTCAGGTCATCCTTCGATACCAATTCCACGCTGACAGGTTTCTCCTCAAACTTCTGCAGAGTCGCCTGACTAGCTGTTAATTTCTCTTTCCATTTCGTCGAACAACCAAAGGCTCCTGTATGTGTAACTGGCACTTCCTTGTGGGTGAGTAAAGCGTCAATCGCGTTGCGTGCGTCTTGGGACTTGACTAGTTCGGCTCGATAGCTGTTATCCATTCGACCCTCATACCGAAGGTGTCGTTGCTGATCGAAGATGAAGACATGAGGAGTCGCCTGGGGACCATAAGCGCGGGTCGTCTCTTGTGTTTCGCCGTCATAAAGGTAGGGATAGGTCAGATGTTTATACTGCACGCGAATCTTCATCTCTGCCAGGCTGTCGCTGATATCGGAAGAATCCAATTCGTCAATGCTGATGGCCTTGGGATCATTGGGCTCGATCGCGACGACTGTCACGCCCTTGTCCTTGTAATCCGTCGCTAGTTGCTGGATACGCCGCTCATACATCTGTGCGATGGGACAATGATTGCAGGTGAAGACCACCATCAAAACTGGACTGGCTGCATAATCGCTTAGCTTGTGAAAGCTGCCATCCACTCCTGGAAGCTCAAAGTTAGGCGCGGAAGAACCAAGAGCAAGGGTCGGATGCACTTCTTGCGCCGATGCGGTCAAAGAAACCAGTAGAACAAAGAGAGCCTTCCACATCTGTGCGTACCTCCATTTTTGAATGGACACTTACCTCAAAGTTGAATTAGCTCAGGCTACGAGCAAATCTCGCTCATGTTGTCATTGTTGACAAGCCTCTTTCTCAGAGCCTGACTTCCCACCCATACTTCCTGAAGACGGAGAAGGTCGCGAAGTAAGGTCAGCGGTTTCAAGTCCTACCGCCCACTTGATTGCCTCGGTATACATCTGCTGCAGTCGTGGATCGTCCCAATTCTCTTCAGGGTGTCCGAGAGTCGAGTAATAGACCCGCCCCTTGCCATACGACTTCGCCCAAGTGACCGCGAAATCATGATCCTTCCGATGCACTTTCGGATTGGAAAGATTGAGTTTGCACGAATCAAGACGCATCAGCACGCACACCTTGTCGCGCGAGAAGTCTTTCATCTGATAGATTTCATCCTTGTAAACAAACTCGCGGGGCCATTGCTGCATGCCTGGAAACGTTGAATCCTCGACAATGATCGGCGCGTTGAACGTTCCCCAGGGATGCTCATCGAAAGTGCCCCCAAGCATCTCCACAAACTCCGGCCACTTGGCCCATGTAATCGCTGCGCTGTGAACGCCGATGAATCCTTTACCGTCGTCATGTACGAACGAGAGGAGATCGGCTCTCTGCTGTGGGTCCATCTCGAGATCTCCGCCGGTAAAAAACAATACCGCATCGAAGTCATTTAGGTTTTTGGCGTTGAACTCAAGCTTCTTTTTTGTCAAAACCTCTGTGTCGGTGCGAATCGTCGTATCCCACTGACCATTCTGCTTTCCTAGCTCTTCGATCACCGCCATGGCGTGGGAGACCGACTCGTGCCTGTAACCTTTTTCTTCGCCCAAGATCAGGAGATGCTTTTTTTGCGCAGAAGATACTCCTGCCAGAGACAGGAGACAAATCGCACCAATTGCCACGAACTGTAAAAAGCGGATGGCTTTCATCGAGTGTCTCTATCTCCTCAAAAAAATACACTTCCCGCCTATTGCTGTTACGTCCCCAAATTCCACTGTGAAGCGGGCCTCATTGGCTTTTCAGCCACAAGTATACTGCTCTTTGTAAAGAAACATAAGTATCTCTTTTCAGAACGATCTTGCGCGAGCACTTCACGATCAGGGTAGCCATGGGACAAGCATTTTGACAAAAGAGCGCATTGGTTTTCGAAATGCGTTTTTGTTTGGCGAACTTGATGATATCCAACACCATTTCAATGGTGTTGAAACGTTCCACCCATCACAATTGCAAACGAACTTTTGATTTGGTGAGGACTGCGGACACTGCCAGCATAAGGGCAGTGAAGGTCACAGATTTTACTACTCCGGTCCACCCCATATTGAAATGAGTATCGAAATACGAGACACCGATTGAGGCCAATAGGAAATACCAGAGATCTGGCAGCAGATAGGTCAGCAAGGTATTCGAACCTGCGGGGCGTGCGAAGAAAGCCCATGTCGTCCACTTCTTCACATCGCAAACCCAATAGAGAACTGTGAATAAGAGAATGCTGGCTCCAATACTGTAAAGGCACCAAGTCGGGGTTGCTCGAATCTTGGAGATGCCGAGCGGGGTAAGAACTCTGCCCGCCGCAAGCATCAAGAGACCAAAAGCAATAGCTAAAGGCATCGTTTGGCGTGCGTTATGCTGGCGATTTCTTCCTAGAAAGATCGAGGACATTACGATGCCTGCCATGGTGATACATGACATTGCTCCGTTGCCGAAGGGCCAGAAGTAGAGAGGAAGATGCCCGGGAAAGCCGATCACCTTCGCGGTAGAGAGAGCGCACAGACTAACGAGCAAGATAAACCATGCGAGGGGTGCCCAAATCCAACGGCGCGTTGGGATGTACAGAATAGACACCGCAAGATAGCTATATCCAATCAGGCCGAGAATCTCCGCGTAGGAACTGTCGATCCAGGCTACGTGTCCATCGTGCGTCGTTCGACGAAAGATAACGAGCAGGGTTACTAGGCCCGCGAGTCCCAGGAAGCGGAGAATACGGAAAAATTTCGTATAGCGTTCCGATTTAACATAGACATTCAGATAGAGTGACGCACAGATGAGCGCAAGCAGAGCCCAGGTACTGCTACTGAACCCCATCCGAGTCGAATCACCTTTCTCTGCATTCGCCAGGATGAGTCCGAGAATCACAAGGCAGAGAGCACGGAGGACGACATGCATCCAGAGCGCTGGCAGTGAATCCTCGCGCTTCAGCCTTTGCGCAACCGACAGCGGTATGGACATCCCAACAATAAACAAGAAGAAGGGAAAGACCATGTCGACATAAGTCATGACGTCGACATGGGCTTGAGCATGATATGTCCACCAAGGTAGACCTCGTACACTGGACAACTCATTGACGAATATCATGACAGCCATCGTGAGGCCGCGGAAGATGTCGATGGAGACGATGCGCGGGGTGACCGCCTGGCCCGCTAGACCTACGGATTCTATCTTGTGCATTGTGCTCATTTGACCAACGCATGTAAGGCCGGGTCTTTGTGGAAAGAAGAGTTGATAGCACCCAATAGCTGTCCAGAAGGGTCGCTTGAATAGTCCCAGAACATCACGCCACCAAGTTCATGGTCCAGTACATACTTACATTTCACAGCGAGGGATTCAGGATCTTCATACGAAACAAAAATTTGCTTTTCCGGGCTGTAAAGATAGGGGACAGAAGCGGTGGAGTCCCAGTATCTGGTAAATCCATTGTTGAGCATGTCGCCTGAGATAAGGCTGTAAGGCGCGTAACCTTTCGGAACCGGTTTGCCGGATTGAAATAAGCCATGATCGTGGTCCTGCACCTGGCCCCATGTATGTCCATAAAAGGGGACACCCAGGACGATCTTCGCCGGGGGCACGCCAGCTTGCTCAAACGCTCGAACAGACGCATCGGCTGAGCTTTTCTTGGGGTCCGAGGCATTCGTAAAAAGAGGTGCATGATGTCCGGTCAGCGCATCGGAGCTTGGCTCGTAGTAGTCGTATGCCATGAGGTTTACCGTGTCAACATACCTCTGAACCTCCGCCATCTCAGTGTGATCGAGAAACTCGTTTGAGGCTCCGGCAGCAATCGTGAGGAAGAGCTGCCGATGATTCCTTTGAGTCTCTTGTTGAAAGCGCCTGCGCAGCTCTTTGAGCAGAAGAGTGTAGTTTTGCTTGTCTTCGCTCCGAAAGCGGTGCCCTGCGCCTATCATGCCTGGGTACTCCCAATCGATGTCAAGTCCATCTAGGTCGTATAGCTTGAGAAAGTCCATGACGCTCTGAATGAAGAGGCCCCGGCTTTGTTTGGTGAGAGCCATGTCCGAAAAATTGCTCGACCAAAGCCATCCACCAACAGAGACAAGTACTGTAAGCGATGAGTTTTTCCGTTTTAACGCGGTAAGCGACGCGAAATTCTTAGCATCTGAAGCGAATCCGGTGACCATACGACCACCCTCCAGGTTTGCGAAGGCATAGTTCACCCGCGTCAATTTATGCGCATCAATTTGTCTTGGTTGAAGAGCCGCATTCTGCGGGAAGACGTAGCCCACGACCATAGGCTCCGCCTTGGGTGTAGTCGCGGCCGCGAATAGCGCCGGACTGGTAAGACAGATGCTGAATAAGAGTAGACAGGTCCTGAACATCCGCACGCTTCCTAAATAAAAATTACAAACATTGTAACGCTTCTTCTAAACTAAGCGCTCAGTGCAATCGTCTGCCCTGAAATGGTAGCCATTTCAGCCTGGGGAAAGTAGCTCTAGTTTCTTGCTCCCAGATAGAGCAGGACTTGATCCAGTATTTATGTCGTGAGTCGATGAGTTAAGGCGGAACGATGACAATCAAAGCGTATACACCACTTTTATCGTCGCAGATAGTTTTACGGAAGGGGCATAAAATCACAAATATCCTGAAACCATTTTTCGCAATATGTCTGAGCGCTATCCCCGCTCAGGCTTGTCTGGGACAAGTCCATGTGCTCGTCGACCATGTCGGCTACGAGATTCAGGCTCCAAAGCAGGCATTCGTGGTCGGCACCACACGAGATCGCCTACAGCAATTTACGCTCATTGATACGGAAACAAGGAAGATAGCTCTCAAAGGAGATCTGAAACCATCCGGACAAGTTCGCTCGTGGGATGGACGTGTCTTCTGGACCGCCGATTTTTCAGCATGGAAAAAATCCGGCCACTATGAGATTCAAGTGCGCACGATCGAGGGAGAGATACATTCCTGTACGTTTGAGATCAGCGAAGATCTGCTTGAACGCAATACTCTGTCAAACGTTATCTTCTACTTCAAAGGGCAACGTGCCAGTGGCCTCATCGATCAGTCAGATCGCCGCTTGCCACTCCCGAGTGATCAACATAGTTTTGTTGATGTACACGGCGGCTGGTATGACGCGACAGGCGACTATGGCATTCATCTGTCCCACCAGAACCCCACTTCCTATTTCAATCCACAACAGGTACCCCTTGTGGCCTGGAGTCTCCTAAAAAGCTATAGAGCGCTCGAGGCCCGCCACGACGACAACTTCAGTGAGTATGAGCGACGTATGCTGGACGAGGGGCTCTATGGAGCCGACTTCCTCGTGAGGATGAAACGCCCAAACGGCTCATTCTTCGAAACAATTTCCGCTCCAGGCAAAGACAAACTTCCACAGGACCGTACCATCGGCAACCCGAACTGGCGCACGCAAATCAAAAAAAACGCGTCGGATTCGACCGAAAATATTGATAAGGCAGAAGGGTCTCATGCGTATGAGGCGAGCTTTCGTGCTGGGGGAGGCATGGCGATTGCAGCCCTTGCACTCGCGAGCACTATGCCTACCGATGGAGACTATTCACGATCGGAATATCTCCGCGCGGCTGAAGAAGCTTTTCAGTTTCTCGATGCGCACAACCGAGAGCTCCTGAACGACGGTACCGAGAATATACTCGACGACTACTGTGCGCTTTTAGCAGCAACAGAACTGTATAGCGCGACGCACAAAGAGACATACCAGACTGAAGCCAATCGGCGGGCTGCGCATTTGATGGACCGCCTCACCACATCAACGTCATACCGTGACTACTGGCGAGCTAACGACGCTACACGTCCCTATTTTCATCCTTCCGATGCTGGCCTGCCGGTAATCAGCTTACTCGAATATGCTCAGATCGCAGCGCCTGCCGAGCAGAAGAAGGTGCGTCAGGTTGTGGAGCGCTCCCTGCGTTTTGAGCTTGCTGTGACCGCCGAGGTAAATAACCCGTTCGGATATGCACGTCAATTGGTACAGATGGGCGACGGCAAGTTGCGCACAGCATTCTTCTTCCCACACGATACCGAAGCAGCTCCCTGGTGGCAGGGTGAGAATGCTCGGCTTGCGTCACTAGCCTCAGCTGCACGCATGGCAATTCCGCTGTTCGCGAATGACCCCGCCTTCCAATCGCAGCTCAGAACCTATGCCTGGAATCAGTTGCACTGGATTCTCGGACGCAACCCATTTGACACAAGTATGCTGATGGGCAGCGGTCACGGCAATGCACCGTATATGTTCTTCCGCTCCTATAAATACACGAGCGCTCCGGGTTCGATCATCAATGGCATTACATCCAGCTTAGACAATGAGGATGGGATTGCCTTCAACCAGGGTTATGCGGCAACCGGTAAAGACGAAGACTGGCGCTGGGCAGAAGGGTGGTTGCCTCATGCGGCTTGGTACTTGTATGCCATCAGCCTTCCGCATTCCTGAGTTCGCGAGAAGTATGTGCGAAAGACGGCGAAAGATATCTTTCGCCGTCTTTGGTTTGAGCCACCCGGTTGGTTAGAAGACATACTTCAAAGCTAGTTGAATGTTGCGTGGTTCGTTGACCGTATTGGATATCTGGCCGATTCCACTAGAAGCAGAGGTACAGGCCGTGCCACTCAGTCCGGAGCCAATTCCACAGTTCGACGGGCTGAAACCGGCTGGACTGACATTGTTGGCTGGTGGCGCAAGGCTTACCATATTGAACGCATTGAGAAAGTCAGCACGGAACTCAAAATGACTACCTTCGGTAATGGCGAAGTCCTTTGCGAGTGAGAGGTCTACCTGCTGGTATCCAGGATCACGCTCTGAACCCACCGAGGAGGTTCCAAACCCCGTTGAGAGTTGTTCGCCATAGGCACAGGTTCCATTGTCGTTAGTCGTGAAAAATTTCTTAGTTGTATCGTTCCCTGAATTGTTGAAGCAAGGTGTTGCTGAAGGATCAGTCCCGAACCAGTTCGTCTCGGTACGGCCTACCACTTTCATAGGTCGAAGGTGGTTCGCACGAGATGCTCTGGCATTGACCGCACTCGAATAGTAGGCATTTGAGTTCATAGTAATGGGAAACCCGGTGTGGAAGCTCATCGTGGTGCTCAGCTTCCACCCCCCAACGACCTCATCCTCAATACGGTTCATACCGCCTCCAAACTGGCGCCCCCTGCCGAAGGGTAGTTCATAGATGCCAGAGATGGAGACGTTGTGTCTGGCATCGAAGAAGACTGGACCGTAGTCTCCGCCGCCATTGTAGGCGTCCTGCCAGTATGCACTCTGCGAGTCACCAGCGCCGCCACTCGCACCATAGTAACCAAGGTTATTGCTTAGGCCCTTGCTATAAGTCCAGTTGGCTAAAAACTCCAGACCACGTCGTGCGCGGCGTCTCATTGTCACCTGGAGTGCGTTATAGTTCATCACCGCTTCCGATTCTGTGTAGCTGATATTTGTGATTTGGCTTAATGCCGGATTCAGTGCAGAAAGTGTCGTAATCGGCAGCGCGCAGTTAAGGCAGGCTCGCTGATTGCCCTCGCGCGGGTCGACGAGGTGATTGCCGGTCTGCCCCAGATAAGCGATTGTCAAGGAGGTGAAGTTGTCGAGTTGCGACTCTGTAGTCAGGTTGTACTGCTGAATAAGAGCCGGTTTCAGATTTGGCGACCAGGCGCGAACGTTCCCGGAATAGACCGACGGGTCCGAAGGACGATAGAACCCATTGGTAACACTGAGGAATGATGCGCCATTGGCGCAAGCGAGACCGATCGTACAGGACGCATCGACGAAGAACGGGGGATTGAGTGTG
>Ga0137416_10000725_pt1 | contig 15813 bp, 5 predicted proteins | sample CZODoug3_1_1_16f_FD_108282 | JGI IMG/M metagenome (GOLD analysis project Ga0137416, IMG submission 108282) | Vadose zone soil fungal communities from Angelo Coast Range Reserve, California, USA - CZODoug3_1_1_16fungal (Illumina Assembly) | ecosystem: Environmental > Terrestrial > Soil > Vadose...
GCCGAGATCGGCGCCACATTCCGCGGAAGGTTGTACCAGAGGTGCAAGCCGCGCGATCCCGCATAGGCTACTGTGAGAACCGTGTTTCCTGTGAGCGCTCTCTCAATACTTAGGGTCCTGTCCTGGAGGTAAGGAAGAGTCCCAGGCCGGAAGGGATCACTGATACCACCCCCCACAAGGTAATTCGGAGGATCGAGGTAGCCGGAGACGAATGGATTATCGAGAGAGGCGCCAGCAGGAGGTGTATTTGGAGCCGCAGATGGCGGTCCAAGATACACGCTGGTCGAAGCCTGGGGTCCCGATCCAAGAACTGAGCCGCCGGTGTTGGTTGTGTAAATAATCCCATACCCTCCACGGACTACCGTCTTCTCTCTGATTTGCCAGGCAAAACCCAGACGCGGCGAGAAGTTGGTTAATTTTGTGTCTGTCTGGTTTCTGGAATTACCGCCTGCACCGGCAAATTGGAGCGCTCCTGGCAATCCAAGCACTGGGTCAGGTTTCGTGGGGTCGAACCACGCAAACTGATTATGGCGATCGGTGAATCCTGTGAGAACGTCATAGCGCAATCCGAGATTCAGAGTGAAATTGCTTCTCACCTTCCAATCGTCTTCCAGATAGCCGTCGATGTTCTTCTGAGAGGAGGCGAGCGATGGATCTTTCGTGATCTGTCCACCGCTTGGAAGACCAAGGAGCATTGAGGCAAAGCCCCACCCCGCATCAGTTGAAGAGACACTCGGATCCGGCCCCTGGACATATCCTCTGCTGAAGGAAAAGTTTCCAGCGGGCCACGTAGGCCTGAATTCGTTGAAGTAAACAAATAAGTAATCGAATCCAGCCTTCCATGTGTGCGCGCCTTTGTTCCAGGTAAAATGGGCCTGCCCTTCGTAGCTCCCTTCCGCATCTGTGAAATCGGCAGATGAAGTCGGCCCAAGAGGCGATTCGTCGCCGATGGTAAAGGCTGGGAAGATCTGCGATTCGACACGGTTCACAAAAGAGCCGGGAAGCCCAAGGCTGCCTGAGTTAAAGCCCTGGCTGTACATCTGCGTCTGATTCAATGTCCGGTCAAAGTTGCCGCGAAATTCACCCACTAAATTCGGGCGGATGGTCCAGGTATCGCTGACGACCCCGGTCCATGCAGTGTTGAGAAAAATCCCGGGATCTCCATTCCCGCCGGCCTGCGGAAAAGCCAGCGTAACTGTCGGAGTACTGGCATCCGAGGAGTTGCGTCCAACCCGCACAAACGCTTTATGATTGGCGCCGATATTCTGGTCCACACGCGCCACAAAATTGTCATGGCTCGTCGTGCGGGTCGGCGAAGCAACGTAGTTGTTGTAGATTCCCTGGACGCCCGTGGTGTTCGGCAAAGGATAGTATGAGAGCACTTTCTGCGCGATGCCATTGATGCGATCCGGACAGATCACATTGAGGACACCGTTGCACGAGAACTGGCTTCGAGTCCACTTATTTGTCGATCCTGAGACCAGTGCAGTCGTATTGGGGTCGTAGATCTTGATCTGCTTCCCGCTCTGGTCGACGAGGCCCGAGAAATCCCCCGTACGCATGGCCGCGGTCGGCACGGAATTGGTAATTGCGTCCGGTCCGATACTGGGACTCCATTCAATATTGAAGAAATAAAAAGTCTTGTTTCTCCCGTGGTAAATCTTGGGAACTTCGAGAGGACCGCCAACACTAAAGCCATACACGTTACTGTGCGAGGGAGCCCTGGGCAAATGGACATAATTGCGATACCAGCCGTTCGCGTTATAGACCGTATTGCTGTTGTACTCGTAGGCGCTGCCGTGGAAGTCATTGGTCCCGGACATTGTCGTGGCCGTGATGACGCCGCCACCCGACATTCCGTATTCCGCAGAGAAATTGTTGGTAATGAGCTTGTATTCTCCGAGTGACTCTGTCGGCGGAGTAATGGCAATGTCACCCGTCGAACTATTGACCTGTGTGCCGCCATCCAGCAGCACATTGCCGGTATTCGCCATGCCTCCGTTGATTTGTGCCTGAAGAGCGGAGTTCTGTTCCGGAAGAACGCCGGGCGACAAAAGATCCAGGTTGTAGCCGCCGCGGGCCGGCAGTTCGAGTATCTGCTGCCGCCCGAAAGTCTGCCCCAACTCCGAATTTTCTGTCTCCAGCTGAATAGCATTTGCCTGGACCGTAATCTGCTGCGAAACAGCACCCACCTTTAAATTGAGGTCTACATTCGTAGCTAGATTGACCGTCAGATTCACGCCCGAAACAACTGTCGTCGAAAAACCGTCTGCTTCGGCCATGACGTTATATGTCCCATGGGCCAGATACGGGATCGTGTAATAGCCGTTACTGTTCGATACGGTGGACGTAACGGTCTGCGTCGATGCCTCGCGCGCAGTCACCTTGGCATTCGCAACCACGGCGCCTGACGCATCACGCACCGTCCCGGTGATGGTGCCCTGCTCTGCCTGTCCGTATGCATGCCGTGCAAATCCTGCAAGAACGAGAAGCGGTAACAGAATTGCTGTCAGAACTACTCGAAGCCGTTTGCTAGCGATGGATCGGACCAGAACTGCCTCATTGCCTCCATTGCTGTGCCGCAGGAGACTTGGTTGGCTCATAAACTCCTCCTCAAAAGCTGGCCGTGTCTTCGTTTACGAAGATCAATCGTTGTGCTTACAATCTGCCAAACATTTGAGCGCGAGACAGCACAGTAGTGTCAACGTTAGCCTCTCCTCTAACGTCACGTTAACCATATTATTTTGATAAACTTACGAATAGCACCGTTTCTAACTGGTTCGCTACCGGGCGCTTCTATTCGCGAGGCATCTCCAATGTCGAATTCAGCTGCGAAACAAAATCCGACCGATTCGCGGAGAAACGCGCGGCAAACTCCCACCTGCCTCCCCGATGCACGGTTCTGACAAAAAAATGATTCCAACCGGCACGTAACCTTAAGCCCTCCGCAGTCGCGGTAGACTGACCTCCTGGCTTGTCCAGGACCTTCGATTCGTTGAGCCATACCTGGACGGCATCCCGCTGTGTGACCTCAAAGTCAACGCGGGGCAGATCAGGTTCGAGCAAAAGATCTTCCAAGGAGCGCGGACTGTATACCCAGAAACTGAGATAGGCTTCTGCATTCTCTGACGAACCGGACAAATTCATCTGAGACAAATCGAAGGTCCCCGATTCCTGGAACACCGGCTGCCACTTTCTACCCCCGATCGTGTCCTGGGTGCGAAAGCCATTGTTCCGCCAAGGCTCCTGCGGCGCCTCCGTAGAAGATGTGGGGAAATAGCCGCAGGCAAGGACACGCACGAGAACACCTGTTCGGAGCAACGGCTTGCCGGAATCCATTCCTGCCTTCAATGGGAGTCCCAGATTCGTGAGAATTGTCCGGTTGATCTTTTCCGCCTTTATGGAGTGTGGCTGCGAGGGCAGCGTCGTGAGCAGGAGACGCCCTGGCCCCATAGACTTTTCCGCTAGCACTACACCGGAAGGCTTGGTTTCCCGCTCGGAGCGCAGCACCATTGCCGTCTTTGCATATTCAGGCTGGTTATTCCAGAGGAGCCAGTTTGTATCGCAAGCCCGCAGCAGTACTCGACTCTGGGCGATCAATGGCCCAGTCAGTCCCATATCCGTGATTCCGGGTGGCTGCTGGCCGCAGAAATAGAGGTTGGAAGGTTTAAGTCCGGACAGGGTAGAGTCCGTTGCCGCTGGCAACAGAGACGACGCTCTGCGTGAAGTAATTTCAAGGGGCGCAGGCAGCAGCTGGTTCAAGATAGGGAGAGTATTCGAATCCGCTCCCCACACGAAAACGGTTCCGCCTCGTTGCAATGTGTCAGAGAAAATTGTGCGGGCGTCAGCCCCAGGCGGATTCGCGCCATCTATGAAAAAGACCTCAGGGGCATTCGAGGACATCAGCAGTTCCGGCGGCACTCCAACATCCTGAAGCCCGATGGCAAGGCTGCTGTGGCCTCCGGCAAGAATACGCGCGGATAAGATCGCAGGAACCGGAGATGCGGGATCGATGTGCGCTGGAGCAGGCTGTCTGCTCCATTTTCCGGAAATGGGCGGCTCTGCTGCGGCATCTCGAATCGCCTCGAACAAAGGCCACGTTTGATAAAGTGGCAGCGCGGCATCATAGCCGGGATTGAGCGTCGACGAATACGGCCCAATACGCTGAGGCTGCACGCCCGGTTTGCCTTCAACCGGCGGCGGGAAAAAAATTCCATCTGCCGGTTGCGGCGGCCTGGAAGTATCCTTCATCCCAAAAGGCAGCGGCTGAAGAGCATACCAAACGAGGTTGAAAACACTGCGATAGATGGCCTTATTTTCCCGCTGCGCGATCAGAGACTGGTAAGAGGAGATAGCAACGCCTTCCATGCGCCCCTCAAACGACTCATACGCCCGCTCGCCGTTCGTCTCTGCTACCTGAACGGGAGTTCCGTAGTAGGCATTTCCTGCTTCACCAACACCCCAGGGCTTCCCAGACGCAGCGGCCCGTTGCATGGCTCCGGCCCCTCCATAGTGGACGATGTATACGGGCAGCACTCCCTGGCCATCATCCTCACCATCGGCGGAGATCCACTGACGCGTTGGATCGAGTCTTCGACATATATCGGCCCAGATGCCATAGTGACGAACCAGTTCGTCCACCATGCCTGGAGGATTTCTCATCACTCCACGAACAATCGGTATGATTTCGTTCGAGACACTCCAGCCAAAAACACTCGGATGATTGCGATCACGCAGTACAAGCCCTGCAATATGGCGCTCCGTATCTTTCCAGAACACTGGATCGTCCAGCTTGGGGCCTCCGTCACTGGCCCAGATAGCTGTTTCGTCGAGCACAAGGATACCCATCTCATCGGCGACATCCAGATAAAATGCCGGATAGGGTTGAGCGTGAAGCCGGATAGCATTCAGGCCTGCATGATGCAGCGCCGTAAACCACGCCCAGGCATATCGACGTGTCATCTGCGGAATGCCCATGAAATGCCATGAATCGCCGTGGAGAATCATTGGATCCCCGTTGAGTAACACAGCGCTGTCCTTCAGGGTGATCTGCCGCCAGCCGAACCGCGTATATTTTCGGTCGACGGCGCTTCCGTTCCGGGATATCTGCACAACCAGGCCATAGAGAGATGGCGAGGCGCAGTTCCACGGTTTGAGCCGATGGTCGACTTTTGCCTGCAGCGTAATGCTCTTCGTTCCATGCGCGGGCACTTTTAGTTGCGCATGTGGCAGTTCGAGTGAGGAGTTCGATTCCAGCTCCGAGCTTGGCATCGCGGAGGTCAATAGCGCATCGCCGGCCTTTGATTTCCAGAGAAAGATCTGGGTGCCGACAACTACATCGACTTCCTGATCGCCGTCATTTTGAATGACGACATCCGCCTCGAGAATGTCCTTATCAACATGCGGCTTGATGTAAACATCCGCCACTCGAACGGTAGGCAATGCAAGAAGAAAAGCATCCTGCCAGATACCGGCAATGTGTTGGCGCCAGAATGATCCGCCCTGATATGTTCGTCGCCCGTAATCGCCTCTTCTGTCAAAGAGAGAGGACTTGCGTATTCCCACCTGTATTTCGTTTGCGCCGGTGACAACAGCATCTGTCACATCGAATTCAAATGGTAAAAAGATGTCGAAGTGCGAACCGATTGTCTTGCCGTTGACGACGATCTCTGCATATCCGGCAACTGCATCGAAACGAAGAATGATCCTCCTTCCCTTCCAATGGGCTGGAACGGTCACAGTCTTCGACAGCCACCCCATCGAAACCTTTTCCCACGCCGCGGGGTAACTGGGATAGCAGCGAAAATCGCCGCCCTGACCTTGATGATCCGCGAAGCTGTTGACATTCCATGGAGAAGGCACCCAGAGCGGGGTCTCATCCCAGTCCTTAGCCTGCTCACGGACCAGCTCGGGCCCTGGGTCGCGGCCTTGTTGAAAATCATCAGGCAAAGCCACAGGTCGAAACTTCCAGGCGCCGTTAAGGCATACCTCATCGCGATGTGGCCGTTCCGATGGCTTGACGAACCCCTCCGAAGGTGCGAAGTCTGCAAGAAAGGAGTTGAGTGGCGCAGGTGCGATGGGATGTGTGTTCGATATCGAACCGGCCGTTACCAAAGCGCCGAATGATGGAGCAGTGGCTGATGATAGTGCGATGCTTCCCAATCCGCCGAGAAAGCTTCGGCGAGATATCGGATACAGCTTTTCATGATTCTCTGATTTCACTGTCATCTTCAGATCGGACTACTTCCTCGTTTTCATGTCACAGCTCTCTTGCTGTTGTTACTTCCCATGTCGAGACAGCTGTGACAGGCAGAATCGCTTGTCGGCAAATCGGTCAGAATGTCATCAGGAACTGAAGCGCGATGGTGCGGCCGTTCCCGTTATCGGAGGTGACTAATCCGAACTGCGAATTGTTCGGATTCATCTGCCCCCCGCCGACAGCGGCCACCCGCTGATGGTTAAAAAGATTCATGACATCGGCCCGCGCTTCATAGGAGAAGCGATGCTCACCAGGATTAAAAACTCGCGCCACAGTACCATTCCAGTTGGCGAGTCCCTGGGCGCGCACGCCTTCCACGTGCAGGGGAAATACGCGCAGGTTGTAGTTGTTGGGCAGGCAGCTCGTCGGACTCGTGCCGCCGCTGTAGTAGCTCACAAATCCGGTCCCGGAATAGGTGCAGGTCGTGATGCCGTTCGTTGTTGCGGCATTGGCTGTCACTGATTGGGTGTTGAATCCCTGGACAGTCGCGATTCCATTCGACTGGTTGTAGATCGTTTTGTGCAACCGGATACTACCCGGGTCTCCGATGAAGAAGATGTTGCCCTGGCTAGAGGCGGAACCATTTTGTCCGAATATAAGCAGATTGCCGGGATTCGCCTCAAATGTGGTGGAGAGAGTAAAGCCGCCGAAGACTGTGCTCTTCCATCCCTCGGTTGCAAACCGCATGTTCCGTCCGAAAGGCAGCCGATAAACTCCCATGCCCGTAAGGCGCCACGGAGGGCTCAGCACAGTCGACTCTAAACTGGGCCTGGTATCGAAGGGTTCATCATAGTAATCCCGGTCCCTTTGAAGGTTCTTTTGAAATGACATATTGGCAACCAGCCCATTACTGAGCCGCTTGCTAATATTTGCCTGGAATTGTTGGAACTGTGAAGTACCGTTCGAGTAGAACATCTCCAGTTTTGACATCTGCGGATAGGGACGCACAAGATTGGCAACCTGAATTGTTCTCGAGTTGATATAGCTGCTCTTCGTAAGCAGGTTGTAGTAAACCGGATCGCTTTGCGCCAGGCTTGCCATGTTCGCAATGTAAAAGGGGTTCGGGACATTGGCGCTAAGAATCTGGTTCATTGCCGAATTCGGCTGCGTCCCTCCAGTAAAGAACTTTGACGGCACCGCAGTTTCAGTCAGGTAGCCCCCTGTATAGGTGCGGGCGGAGTTCTGGTTTCCGTCCAGCGTGATGCTGGTGGTACGCGAGCCGGCATAAGCCAGTTGCACAACCATGGAAGAGCCGATCTGGTGCTCGACGCTGAACTGGACACGCCAGGAGCGGGCCGGAGCACGGTTGTGATCGTAGATCCCAATGCTGGCCGAGCTCCCCGCATAATAATCCGCTCCCAGCGCGCTTCCGACTGCGGAGACAAACCGCGACCCATTCGTCGCAGGGAACGGATCGGACATAGGTGATGTGCCCTGCACAAAGTCCGTTCCGAAGACAGTGGATGATTGCACCGGCCCGGTGACGGCGCTGAATCCGTTATTGTTGAGCGTTGCATTCTCATTCAGAATATTGAGTGTGTCATAGAACAGCCCGACACCTCCGCGAATGACGGTCGTTGGGTTCACCTCATAAGCCGCTCCAATTCTGGGCAGGATTCTCCAGTTATTCACCCATTGGCGGGTAGATGCGCCGTTGACGCCGGCATAGATTGGGCCGCCCTGGATAGAGAGATGATCCGGCATCACAGCCCGCTCAGCCACGGTAGCGGAGGCCAGTGTTGCCTGGTAGGCATTGTCCGCGATCGATGCAAATGTCAGATTGGCGTTCGGGTTCCAACCGACGATCTGTCTGTTATGTTTCTCGGTCGGTCCGTACTCAAATTCAAAACGGATTCCGGGAAGGATGGTCAGCTTACGCGACTTGCGCCACGTATCTCCGATATAGAAGGCATAATATGGATTGCTGCGAGAGGACGATACGATTTGCGCCGCTGTGGCGGATGTCTGAATGCCTAACAGGAACTGCGCATAACTCAGCCCTGACGCTGTCGAGGGATATGTCCCATCCGATCCATTATTCTCTTGCACGTAAGTATTGTCGAAATTGAATGTGCCGGAAGGCCCATACGGCCCCACCCCGCTTGATACCGTCTGATTTCCTGGCCCGCCTCCAGCTGCGTTTTGCAATCTCCATTCTGCCCCGCCTCGAATCGTATGACTCCCTTGAACACTCGTTATGGTTCCGCGAATTGCAAGATCGCGAAAGTGAGTCATATTTACAACCATGTTACCGATTTCCTGATATCCACTTATCTGCAGCACCGGTAACTGAGTATATGATCCCGCATAAGTATCCATATAGCTTGGAAGTCCTAATGAACTTGGCTTGTACTGTTGAAGCCCTGGATAGTTAAAGCCGTATCCGGTCCACTGAGTAGCACCTACAGTTACATCGAATGCTGTATTTTGAGATAAGATATGCGACCAATTGGCGGCCCCGGTCGAGATCCAATGGTCTACACGCTGCTTGCCGAGATCGTTTGTTTCAAACTGCTGCGCAAGCTGGTAATAGTGGGCCCTCGTCCAGCGAAAGAATATATGGTCCGTGCCGGACAACGCATAGTCATACCGGTTGGTTACAGCCTTGTAGGTGTTCCAGTTGGCCTGCTCATACGTATAGTTATTTCCACCTGAAATGACCCCATTGGTTGGATTTGGCATGATTGAATTAATCATCTGGACCATGGGGAGATTCGATATCAGGTTTGAAGGAATTATATTTCCGCAGATGGGCGTGCGCCTGGGGGTGCCCGTAGAATCGATCTTCACAGAATAAGGATTGTATAGCTGGTATTGCCCATAGTACGGGGCCGAAGAACCGCACACCGATGTGAAAAAGGTTGCATTGGCCGATGCTGTCGTGGGGGTTGCCAGGTCGGAAAAATCTCCGGTGCGCTCGCGCGCAGTCGGAACGGCAATGGACTGCGAACTGGCGTTGTTCGGGGACTCGTCCATGATCCCGACAAACCAGAAGAAGCGGTTACGGCCATCATAGATTTTCGGGATGTAAACCGGCCCTCCGATCGCTGCGTCCCCATAGTTCAAATGCGTTCCGGGCCATCCAAAGGTCTGTTGGACAAGCTGGCATGCTGCTGTATTCGGATTTGCCGAACAGTTGTTCGTCTGGAGGTGGTAATCATAGTTGTATTTCTGGAAATGCTGCATGGCGAACCATCTCAGGTCATACCGACGATAGCGTATGCCCCCATGGAATTCGTTCGTTCCAGCCCTGGTCGTCTGTGCGATCGACACGCCGTAAGTGTGGCCCACCGAAGCGTCGAACGGAGTTATGTCCACGCTCTGCTGGCCATATTCCTCCGGCGATAGGTTGATTGCCTGCCCTCTCTGGCCGGCCATGTTGGGAGCGCCATCCAGGCTGAACTCGTTTGCCCCAATGCGGCCATACGCACCGAATTGAGGGCCCGATCCATTCCAGTTCGGATCTGCTCCGCCCAACTGATAGTTCTGCGCGTAGTTGGATTGTATTCCGGGCGCTAACATGGCAAGCCACATTGCCGCCTGCCCGTTGGGCAGCGATGAGATTTCATGCGAGGTGAATACCTGACCAATCGATACGGCCTGGGTATTGATGAGCGGCGCGTCCGCACTGACGGTAACGGTCTGGTTCTGGCGTCCGACAGTGAGTTTCATATCAACACTGGGATGACCGTCCGCCAGAAGGGTCACCCCCGAGCGTACAGTCGTTTCGAAACCCTTGGCAGAAACCGTGATCACATACGTCCCAGGATTCAGGTCGCGGACCTCGTAGTATCCCCTGTCATTGGTGACACGCTCAATCGATATATTGGTGTCGGCATTCTTAGCGGCAACTGAAGCTCCGGCAATGCTGTTTTCTTGAGCATCAATCACTGTGCCGGAAATGATTCCCTGGCCGGTGGTTTGTGCCGTAATTGGAACAGTTATCGAAAGGAGAAGTAACAGTGCCAATGCCAGTAATCCAAATCCCTTGAAAGCACCGCGCAACAGAAACGAATAACTCCCCACAAGGCCTTCTATTCTGATCTCTTCTTGTTTTATGTTGATCATGATTTCTTGCTAGCCTCGCTTTTACAAAGTTGTTCGGAGAATCGTTTATTGGATTACGTGAATTCCTCCCAGTGGTGTGAATGGAACCCACTGCTGAGCATCTTCGCCGAATCTTTATCGTGTTCTTCTAACGAGCCCTGCCTATGTGAGGGGAGATTGTGCTGGCTCGGCCCGTGGACATCCATAATTGTCAATACTTTAGGTGCACGGACAAAGGTGCTGTCAACGTTAGAGTTGCGGCTAACGCCATCGTAAAACATTGCAATGTAAGGAGTTTTGCGCAGATACTGTTTCTATCCGGTCGCCCGCATGCTCAGACTGCGCAGCAAACACACATTTCTCTAACTGCTGATTGCTGGGGTATACCCAATAAAGAGAGGTCGTCATTCTGAGCGCAGCGAAGAATGACGATCGTGTATACACCGGAAGGAGAATTGCATAGAGCAGACAGCCAGCCTTTCAGCGATGCAGCCTTTCCTTCATCGCGCTGGACTTGCGCGACCAGCAGTTGCTGCTGGTACCGATATTTGATCTCACGCGTACTCACCGCCTCAGCATCTCACATCCTTAAGTTGACGATACCCTCCGGAGACATCCGATCAGACGTCGACGGGTTGGACCTTTTCGCTTTGGTCAACGCCGTCGCGTGGATCGCTGATCAAGCGCCGTCTATTGCCGAACGGAAAGAGCACCTGGTTGCTCCGGTCATGGACGGTCTCAGGCATCGTCCACCGCTGTCCACAGTCACCGGTGATGAATCACAAGCGACACAGATCGCCAGGCGACGGTCTACGCGACGAGCTTCTGGATAATGAACGCTGCTGTATGCGCGAGCCAAGCGTCAAACGTGAGGGTTCCAACATACTTGACCGCAGCAGGGGAGGAGTTCAAAGTCTATAGCGATTTCAAGAAGGCGTTGCCCGGTGATTCTGGAATAACAACGTACATCGCGGGAAGGCGGGAATTCTCCAAAACATTTACTGAGCATCCGATCGCTGTACCTAGACAAATGATCTATTGAGTCAAGTATGTGATTGCCATCCTGAAGATGGTGGCCTTCTCCTAGGGTACTGTTAGGCCGATTCGAAGGTGTAAATTGACAATCATTCCGTGTGATGCTAGAAAGCTTATTGTCAATGGCCAGCCATGCAATCGACTCTTGAATCAGAAGCTCGAGGTAGACGGATTGCTCGCGCCATAGAAACAAAGAAAGATCTCGCGGAATTACAGGGACATCTTAAGGGAGTCGTTGAAAGCTCTGCATTTCGCGGGAGCCAGCGCAGTGCACAGTTTCTGAAATACATCTGCGAACAAGCGATTGCCGGCCATTTAGATAACTTGAAGGAACGGGCGATTGGGGTTGAGCTTTTCAGGCGACATCCATCGTACGATACCGGTGAGGACGCAATCGTACGCGTAACCGCCAGCGATGTACGCAAACGGCTGTCCCATTATTATTTGAGCGCGCCCGAATCTTCCTCGGACCTCCGCGTCATTCTTCCCGTCGGCTCCTACGTTCCAGAATTCACGCGCGACATCCGGGACGCTGTTGAGGTCGTTGAGCCAATTTCACTCGAGGTCCCGCTCACCGCTTCAGCCAAAGTTGAGACGAATGTCGAGCCGCTTGTTCAACCGCGGAGAGTGAGGTCACCGTGGATAACAATCGTCGTTTGTCTGGTCATTCTGATTCTCGGCCTTTGGAGTGTCCTTAAAAGACCTTTCGTCCAGCTTGTCTTCCCGCGGGCCCCGGTACTTCCCTGGTCAGTATTTTTCGCAGAAAAGCATATCCCGCTGCTCATTACCAGCGACCCTAATATTGCGGAGATCCAGGGACTGACGGGAGAAGTAGTTTCGGTGTCAGACTATGCGAACCAGCAATATGTTCCGAATGCATCCTCACTTTCGCCGGAAATCTTGCATATATGCCGCGACGTTCTTCGCGGAGATAAAGCCGCAAGCGTAGATACACCGATCGTTGCCGCTGTCGCTGGGTTAGCAGCAGAAATCGGGACCAAGATCAATGTCCGTGCCGCTCGGGATCTTCGTTTCTCCGATTTAGATTCGGACGGCAATCTGATATTTCTCGGTAGTCCCCGGACCGATCCGTGGACATCCTTATTCGATGACCAACTAGATTTCCGATTTTTATACGAAAACGCATCCCGGCTAGAAATTATTCAGAATGTTCGCCCGCATCCCGGCGAGCCGACGGAATATGTTCCGTCAGCGAAGGGCTTTGCCACCGGCCAATCCTTTGCTACTCTCAGCTTCGTCAGGAACCCGAACCATGTCGGGTCTGTGTTGATCCTGGCGGGTGCAAACGCCGAAGGCACAAAGGTGGCAGGAGAACTGGCGACGAATCCGCCGAGCCTGGCCGCTGCGCTGCAACGTTGCGGCATCCATTCCTCGTCCTCTGCTGCGGATGATGCGCAACACTTTCAGATACTTCTGCACCTGCGGATGATGGCGGGCTCGCCTACAGCCTTCGATATCGCAGCTTGCCACGTCCTTCCCTAAAAAACTGTCTAAGAATTATCGGATAACAGAAGACAAGTGTGGGCGCGGGCTTTGACCCGTGCATCAAGGAAACAAGAAGGACCCGGCTTTACATGTGAAGTTTCAATAGGTTGTTGTCCATCTGACCGAGAACGAAGAAGCTGATTGTGCGAGCAAGCAGAACTTCGGAGGTCAGATGGACTATCACCATCATGCCCGTGAGACGGTGCGTGGTCGAGAGCTTTTGGTGAGAAGAGCGCTGGCTCAGCCGGCAGACGGTGGGCAAGTGGGTTAGGCGATATCGCGCAGGCGGTGTGGAGGCTCTGTGTGACCGCAGTTCTCGGCCTCAACGGCTGCGTGCGGTGACACCGGTCGAACAGATCGAGCGTGTGGCGGTGCTTCGCCGCGAGCGCTGGACGGGTGTGCGGATCGCGCAGGAGACAGGTCTTAGCCGGGCCACGGTGAGTCGCATCCTGACTCGGCTGCAGATGAACAGGATGAGGATGCTGGAGCCTGCCGCGCCCATCGTGCGCTACGAGCACGAGCGTGTCCAGGCGACCTGCTGCATATCGACATCAAGAAGCTGGCGCGCATCGTGAAGGCGGGCCATCGCATCACGGGCGACCCTCGGGATGAGACCCGTGGTGCTGGCAGTACGCGAGGAAGACGGTTCGACGTCACAAGTATCCGGTTGTCGTCCCGCGGCCAAGTGGCAATATCGGTTACTTCGTCAAACTCTTCGTCAAATTGTGCGCCGTAGAGGCTCCGAAAATGACATCCGATTCCAGCCTATCCTATAGAAAACACATGTGCTCCAGACTGTACACATGCCCTGTTAACCGAAGGGTTGTAGTGCGGCAATTCTTATCGTTTTACACGGCGACGAGTGGAAATGGACCACGCAGCGGCATCTTTCATTGGTTTTAGGATTTGGACACAATAAGGGAACAATAACTGCTTCTAAGGGTTCCTGAAAGCTCCAAAGGCTACCGTCCGTATCCTTTGGTTTCTGTTAGTTACCAACCCTAGAGACTGTCACGGCAGAGGTCGCGGGTTCGAGCCCCGTCGTCCCCGCCATATATTCCAAAGAAGTTAGCTGGAATTGGCGAAATTCAGAAGGGTGCAAAAGGGATACAGTTTTGTGCCCCTTTTGCACCCTTTTTTACGAAATAATTCGGCCTGATTCTGCCCATGTTGTGCGTCGGCCTCCAGTCGCCCAGCGCGTGCCTGTTAATCTGCCTTGGGAGAGAACACCAGTGACATGACGGCCGCTTGAGCCGTGTGCTTAGCTGGAGTAATCGCCTGAGTGTAGACTTCGAGCGTTGATCGCAAGGAAGAATGACGCAACAGCTCTTGCATCACCTTGAATTCAGTGCCCACGCTTCTCAGCAAAGTCGAATAAGTGTGCCTGAAGGTGTGCCATCCGATTCGCTTTTCGATTCCGAGTTCTTGCGCGAGTGGTCGGACGTATTTGCGCAGGATCGCCTGTCCCCAATACGGCTTGCGGCCACGGCGGCGCTCACTTGCGAAGACCCAGTCGTCGGGCTTGCCGTAGGGACGTTCGGCTCTCCATTTCGCTAGAGTTTCGACGATGAGCGGATGAATTGGCGCCGGCCTCTGCGAGGATTCCGTCTTGCACGGGCCAACGACGCCATAAACGATCGAGCGCGTCACGTTCATCATCCCTTCCGCGAAGTTGATGTCGCCCCATTTCAGACCAAACAACTCGCTCTGCCGCAAGCCGGTGGAAGCGGCGAGCAACACCAATGTCCGTTCTCGAAGGCCATCGACCAACATCTTGATTTCAGCAGGTGTGAGAACGCAGGGCACTTTCTTGCGTTTCGCTCCTTGACGAACCAGAGTGGATCGGGTTTCGGTCAAAGAGTTCGTATCGGCAGGCGTGATTGAAGAGCACGGACATCAGATTTCGGATCTTCGTGCAACTGCTCTTTGCCAATGGCAACCAACGAAGCCAGCACTCGACTTCAATCGTTCTGACATTGCGTAGCTCATATTTTCCCAAATGAGGAACGATCTATTTCTTTAGGTAAACCGCGTAGCATTTCTTGGTTGCATAGCTGCGCCAGCTGTTGCTCTGAGCCAATTCGTGTTGCTCGAAATGATCGCAGAGCTGCGTAATCGTCATCGAGTCTCGACCTTTTCGCGGATTGGCCGAGTTGACTTTTGCAATTAGACCAGTCACAGCACAACGAGCAGCATCGACGTCGGAATACTCCTCAAGTGTGCCAATTACTCTCTTGCGGTAGACGCGCTTGCCTGGTGTACCTTTCTCCGACCAACGGAACAGCCAGACATCGGGCCCGCGCTTGCGGCTCTTTTTCTAATCAGCCGCAGCTGTACGTTCGACGATGGCTGCGTCAGAACAATTCTTGTAGAGCGATCCTTCCTTCATGATCACGTGCAGGTTTTCTTCATGCACGACAAGGTCGAGATTCTCTAGCGGATCACCGTCGACCAAAAGCAGATCGGCGAGGTAGCCTTCCTTCACTTCACCCAGTTCGTTGCCCAAACCCATCACCTGTCCGCCAATGCGCGTGCCGCATTGCAGGGCCTCATTAGGAGAGAAGCCGAGTAGATCGACGAAATGCTTAAGATCCCGCGCATTGTCACCTTGAGGTGATTGGGCGAATCCGTAGTCTCCTCCGATGAGGACACGCACTCCGCGCTTGCGGAGTTCTGAATAGACTGCTGCTGTCGATTCGATGGTACGCTGCATCTTTCTTCCGACGTCTGAATCGCGGTGGAAACCGAACGGCTCGCCCTCGTAGAGAGTACTGTAAATGATGCCGATGGCCGGTCCCACAAAAATCCGATCCTTCACAGACTCAAGCATGTCGATCGCTTCCTCGTCTGCTGACTCACAGTGATAGATAACATCCACTCCGCAACGAACGGCTCGCTTCACAGATTCTGCAGCGCGCGCATGGCAGTTGACCTTCTTGCCGAAATCGCGTGCGACATTGACTGCC
>Ga0137416_10000737_pt1 | contig 15734 bp, 15 predicted proteins | sample CZODoug3_1_1_16f_FD_108282 | JGI IMG/M metagenome (GOLD analysis project Ga0137416, IMG submission 108282) | Vadose zone soil fungal communities from Angelo Coast Range Reserve, California, USA - CZODoug3_1_1_16fungal (Illumina Assembly) | ecosystem: Environmental > Terrestrial > Soil > Vadose...
AATGAATTGACCAGCGCCAGAGAGCTTTCCCGGCCAACCGTAAGCGGCAGCACCGCGCCGGGAAACAGCACCGTGTCCCGCACCGGCAGGACCGGCAGAATATCTGGCACCGAGAATTTTTTCTCAGCCATGATGTCCCCTAATCTTAAGCGCGAAGAGAGAAAATGAAACGCGCTTGAATGGTTAGATGCGCCGGGGTAGTAAAGGGTGCGCCAAGTTGTAATCTACAATAGCATAAAATCTTAGCGTGATAAACTAAGATTATAGCTCCCCCAACCCTGCTTGGCAACCCACACATAAATTCCCGCCAAATCAATTAGATGGCTAGCAGGTCCCTGATGATTCCAGGGCTATTCCCGGTCATAGCGACGGTCTCTTAACCATCTTTCGCTTCCTCATCACAAATTCACGCCGTACGTATTCCTTGGCCTCTTCCTTCGTCCTGAGTTGCCCCTCCAACTGGGCGTCCTCTACCGCATGCAGGATTTTGCTGAAAATCGGCCCTGGCTTGTACCCCATTTCGAGCAGATCGTCCCCGCTAAACAGACGTGGAGGCCGAATCTCCGCTGCCGGCGTCTCCGCCAGCGTGCGGCTGACAAATCCGTAAGACTCAAGACGCCTGTGGCTGGAGAGGCAGTCAAGCCGGTGTAGCTCCAAATGCTCCTCAAATCGTGGCATCCGCACAAAGCGTTTCAGCGTCGAAGCCCGCATCTGTTCGACGTCCTTAAACCTCATGTGGTTGGCCACCAGCGCCACGATCTGCTCCATTTCTTCGTTCGAGAACCGCAACCGCCGGGTAATGTCCCGAGCCATCCGCACCCCAACGTCGACATGCCCATCGAAACGGATGCGATCGCCCGTCTCCTGAGCCGATTTGAAGGTAGGCGGCTTACCTACATCGTGCAAAAGAACACCCCACGCCAGCGTTGGCGAGGCCCCCGCCGGCAGTTGCTCGATCATCAGCCGCGTATGGATCCACACATCGCCCTCAGGGTGAAACTGTGGCGGCTGTTCCACCCCCTTCAATGCCGCGACCTCCGGCAGAACTGCCTCCAGCAGCCCTGTTTCCTCCAATAGCTCAAATCCCCGCCGCGCCGCGCCCTCCGTCAGCAATTTCGTGAGCTCATCCCGCACGCGCTCCGCCGAAACCTGCGTGATCTCGCGAGCATGCCGGCGCATGCCCTCGAACGTGGCGGGCTCAATGCCGAACCCAAATCGAGCCGCAAAGCGCACCGCCCGCAGCAACCGCAGCTTGTCCTCTCGAAAGCGGCGATCGGGTTCGCCAACTGCCCGGATGACCCCGGCCCGCAGATCAGCCTGCCCGCCAACAAAGTCGAGCACTTCTCCCAAGTCGTGCCGCATCAGCAACCCGTTTATCGTGAAATCGCGTCGCTGCACATCCTCCTGCGGAGTACGCGCGCACACCACACTGTCCGGATGCCGCCCATCGGAGTAGCCGGCATCGGCCCGAAACGTCGCCACCTCTACCTTCAGCCCGTCTCGCGGCACCACAATCACGCCGAATCGCGCGCCGACAGCCACGCTCTCCGGAAAAAGCGCCATGACCCTATCAGGAGTAGCGTCCGTCGCCACGTCGTAATCCGCTGGCTCGCGCCCCAGCAAAATATCGCGCACGCAGCCGCCCACCAGCAGCGCCTGATGACCGGCGCCCAGAAGTGTTTCGCAAATCGACTTGGCCAGCTCCCGCGGGGTCATCACCCGATTATGCGACGCCGCATTCCCCCTGGCTATTGGAACCTCTATCCCAAATTCATCGATCTCTCAGCCTTGGCTTTTCACGGGCGCCGCTGCGCTATGCTTGTTTTGTGACGAATCCACCGAAAGCCGTCGATGCCGGACTCTGCTCCCACTGCCGCCACGCTCGCGCGATAAACTCCGATCGCGGCTCGACCTTCGTGATGTGTCAGCTCTCGGCAAGGGATCCAAATTTTCCAAAGTATCCGCGTTTGCCAATCCTGTCGTGCCCAGGTTACTCACGCAACGCCGAGCCACCACGCAGCCCTGCCGCCTGATTCGTTTCTCTATGAAAGTAATTTCATAGATGGTAATCTCGACGCCGCGTGGTTTCATTCTTCTCCGGAGGTGGGCGCATGGCGTCCCGCTCGCATCTCCTTCTTTCATTCGCGTTCGCGCTATCTCTCTATCCCGCCTTTACATGTGCCGATACGCTGAAAATCACCAGTACTCCCCCGGGCGCAAGCGTCGAAATCGATGGCGTAATGGTGGGAACTACGCCCTACAAAGCGGAAGTGCCGGGCGGCTATTTCCATAAAACCCGGACTGCACTAGGTCGGCGCCTACAGCATTCCATGATCGCTCGCATCAGCCTTCCCGGCTATACGACCAAAGAAATCCAGATGACCGAAGGCCCAATGAACTGGGTTTCCCTAAAGGGCCACAGCCACGGCGAATATTGGCTCCTTAAATTGAAGCAGTTCCATGTGGAACTCGATCCCATCTCGAAAGTCTTTACAGGCAACATTTCCGCGGAAATTGCGGAACCTGCCGAGCGGTTCCCAGAGACTGACATTGCACTCGCCCCGCCAATAGAGGACGTAATTGCACGCGCCAAGCCGGCGGTCGTTCGCCTAAAGGGATTCGGCAAATCGGGTAGCGGTTTCTTCGTCACTGAAACAGGCGTAATCGCCACGAATGCCCACGTAGCCCGCGGTGACGGCTCGCTGCTAGCGATTCTGCCCGGAGGAGAGCAGCTTGCAGCCAAGATCATTGACATCGATGCAGACTATGATATTGCGTTGGTAAAAGTGGAAGGCGACGACTTTCCACACTTGAGTCTCGCCACCATCAGCAACGTGCGCCAAGGAGAAACCGTGATCGCCATTGGCAACCCCGGTGGCGCCATCCCGTTTGCTGTTACTAAAGGAATTGTCAGCGCCGTTGACAAATTTTCGCCCGCCGGACCGGGAATCTGGATTCAGACGGACGCAAGCATCAACCCAGGCAACAGCGGCGGTCCGCTCCTCAACGCGCGCGGCCAAGTCATCGGAATCAATACTTTCAAAATTGAAGGAAAAAATGTGAATGGCATCGGCTTTGCCATCAGCGCCAGTGACTTACTAAGTGTCCTGCTCAAGCACTATCCAGATCCGGTTTGGCCCGGCAAACAATTCCTGTCTTCGCCTGACTCCGGCGGTGAAACCAAGCCAACGTCCCGAGATCAGCCCTTGGGCACCGTTGAAGTGCGCGGACCGGAAGCTGCGGAAGTTTACGTGGACGGTGTACACGTTGGTGGTACTCCGGCTACTCTGCAACTTGCGGCCGGGAAATCATACGTTATCGTCGTGAAAGCGGCAGGCCGCGCAGATTGGACCAGTGAGATATCCGTTTTACCTGGTATGCGCACGACCCTGAGTGCTTGGGCCGAATGAGGTCGCCTCGATTGCCCTCCAGAATCCCCTGTGCTAGCATCCGCCTCGTGTGAGCCCCGACCAAGGGGTAAGCACCACTCGAGAGCGGACCAGGGGATTTTGCTGACTCTTCGTCCTTCTTCCCAGGACCCTGGGAAAGGGCCGCGCTCTCCAATCCCAGCACCACAAGCCAGGCGCAGGCCCGCGCCTCCATCATGCTTGGCGGACCTCGCCCAATGGAGGTCTATATGAAGAGCTATCTCACCAAGGACATTCGCAACGTTGGCATTGTAGGCCACGGCGGCACCGGAAAGACGCAACTGGTGTCGTCGTTGTTGTACACCGCGGGCATGACGCCCCGGTGGGGAAAAGTTGCGGAAGGCAGCACCACCACGGATTGGGACGAAGAAGAAATCGCCCGAAAAATTTCCATTCAGACCGGACTCGCTTACGCCGAATGGCCCTGTACGCTCTGCTCCGGCAACAACGTAAAAATAAATTTTCTCGATCTTCCCGGCTATTCCACGTTCATCACCGAAACCAAAGCCTCGCTGATCGCCGCCGACGCCGCGCTGATTGCCGTCGACGCCCACGTCGGCTCGCAAGTTACCACCGAAAAAGTTTGGGACTACTGCACCGAGTACGATATTCCCCGCGCGTTTGTCCTCACCTGGATGGATCGCGAGCTTTCCAGCTTCGAGCGCTCAATGGAATCGCTGGAGTCCGTGTTCGGCCGCAACGTCGTCGCCCTGCAGCTCCCCATCGGCACCGAAAGAGGTTTTCGAGGCGTGATCGATCTCGTGGCAATGAAGGCGCACATGTACAAGCCCGATGGCGACGGCAAGCCTTCCATCGAAGAAATTCCCGCCGCGCTGGCCGATGAAGCAAAAGCGGCCCACGAAAAACTGGTCGAAATGGTCGCCGAGGGCGACGACGACTTGATGGAAGAATTTTTCCGCGAAGGCACCATCCCCATTGAGGATCTGATTCCCGGCGTGCGCAAAGCCATCGTCGCCGAAAAAATCTTCCCCGTCCTGATGGTTTCCTCGCTGCGCAACGTCGGCACCGCCAGCTTGCTCACCTTCATCGCCGATGTCTTCCCGCATCCCGACGAGCACTCCCAGGTCGGCTTTAAAGAGCCGAAGGGCCAGGGCGACCGCATCGAGCGCAAATACGACGACACCCAGCCTCTTTCTGTTTTCTTTTTCAAGACCCTCGCCGATCCCTTCGCCGGGCGCATCAACTATTTCAAGGTAAAAAGCGGGGTATTGAAGAACGACGCCACGCTGCTCAACTACAACCGCGGCATCCCCGAACGTTTTCAGCACACCCAAGTCGTGCAGGGCAAGCAGCTCACCGAAATCCAGGAACTGCACGCCGGCGACATCGGCGCCATCGCGAAGTTGAAGGAATCGACCACCGGCGAGACGCTCGGTGACAAAAATTCGTCGATCTTTTATTCGCCCGCGCAGCTTCCCGAGCCTTCCATCACCTTTGCCATTGAGCCGAAGACGCGCGCCGATGAAGACAAAATCGGCGTTGGCATTCACAAAATCATGGAAGAAGATCCCGCATTGCGGTTCTCGCGCGATCCGCAGACCAAGGAATTTTTGCTGGCCGGTTCAGGCCAGCAGCACATCGAAGTCGTCGTCGCCAAGCTGCACAAACGCTATCACGTCGACCTCACGCTGAAGCCGCCCAAAGTCCCCTACCGCGAAACGATTCGCGGCCGCGCCGACGTAGAAGGCAAACACAAGAAGCAGTCCGGCGGTCACGGCCAGTTCGGCGTCTGCCGCATTAAAATGGAGCCCGTCGAGCGCGGCAAGGGCATCGAATTCGTCGACGACGTTTTCGGCGGCGCTATTCCCAAGAATTGGATCCCCTCGGTGGAAAGAGGAATTCGCGAAGCCGCCGCGCGCGGGTTTCTCGCCGGCTTCCCGGTCGTCGATTTCCGCGCCATTCTCTACGACGGCAAATATCACGACGTCGACTCTTCGGACATGGCTTTCAAGATCGCCGGCTCGCTCGCCTTCAAAGAAGCCATGAAACAAGCCAGGCCAACGTTGCTCGAGCCGGTGATGCACGTCGAGGTCTATGCCCCCGATCAATATTCGGGCGACCTGATGGGCGACCTGAGCAGCAGGCGCGGCCGCATCGCCGGAAGCGATTTGCGCGGCCACAACGTAATCATCAAAGCCCAGGTGCCGTTAGCCGAAATGCTCACCTACGCCAACGACCTGATCTCCAAAACGCAAGGCCGCGCCACCTACTCCATGGAATTTTCCCACTACGACTACGTCCCCAACGAGCTCGCCGATAAGGTAATCGCGGCGCACAAGCCGCACGCCGAGCACCTCGTAGAGGAAGAGGCCTAGCCGAGCTCCTCAATCGGCATCGAAAGCGGAAATCGAGTGTCGCCGTAATCAGCTTGAGTTGTGTCGACCGGGTTCAAATTCCTCCACATATCCACGCTCACCAACCAGGTCTAAGCGAGCGGCTTTGCCAGTAATCGTTACAATCTCACCCCATGATCCCAATCGAAGTTCAACTTCTCCTCTGTGGCTGAGCGGAATTGGTATCTCGTTATCTAAAACGGAGCCGCTCAACCTAATGTAGCCGTCTAGCAAATCGCGTGGCCAGTCGGAAAATGAGCCGTCGATTACCGCGTCCCGTATCAGAAGTTGGGCTCTCTGCACCCACACGCTCCCCGCGTCTACCAGCGGTCTTCCGGCCGATTGATGGATATAGACCCTTGAGAAATTCAAGACCGCATTTTTATCGACGATTGAAATGCCATCGAGAATTGAATCATGGATTTCGATGGCGCTATTTGGCATGACTTGATGACCTCAGTGATCAACGCGCTGGCAAAATACCCATAGCGACGGTGTTAAGAGAACCGGGGCAGGAACATGCCGGTGTGGCGGCGGTGCTCACCAAAACGGTCGCCGAATTCCTGGGTGAGGAAGGATTCTTCGCGGCGGGCCTTCATGTAAAAGGATAGCCATGCGATGGTTACCGCGAGCAAGCCGCGCACTTCGCCCAAAGCCACCGCGGTGCCTAGCAGCGCCAGCAAAATTCCTGTGTAGATCGGATGACGCATGGTGCGGTAAGGGCCGCTGCGAATAAGTTCGTGCCCTTCTTTGAGGGTTACGACGCCGCTCCAGTTAGCGCCAAGATGCCAGCGCGCCCAAATCGCGATAGCCACGCCGGCGGCGGTGAGAACAACGCCGCTCCACCCGACGGCGTCGCTCGCAGGAACGAAGCGCACCCCCAGCCACCCATAGTGCGCGCTGGGCCGAAGCAGGTAAAACGCTACCACCAGCGGCAATACGTAGCGGAACCGCTGGCCCCACGATTCGCGCCTCTTCGTCTTTTTCAGCTCGAAAGCGGAAACTATCCAATACAAACCGAAGAGAATCCAGAGCGCGTTGATCCACTGCCGTTGCGATGAAAAATCCACAAGCGCACCTTCCAGGTCGCAGCCCCCTGCGCCGGCCGATGACCATTGTGCCCCAGTTCGCACCGTTTCGTGTCGACTCCGCGTTTAGGCTAGAATGCCGGACTGCTGAATACACTCTTTTCGCGGAGCGCACTCGATGACTAACGGCAGTTACCTGCATCGCTCACTTCTGGCTATTAGCTTCGCTGCAGCTGTTTGCTTCTGGTTCGCCTTCTCCCCAGCCTTCGCTCAGCAATCCGCTCCGCGCGATCCCGCGGAGCCCCAGCAAGGGCGGCCCCATCCGAAGGTATTGCCGCGGCCAGCCGGCGCCGTCGCGCGGAAAAGCGTCGATGAAAAATCGATGCGTGCCCTGATCGACCAGCTCGTTTCCTGCGGGACTCGTCTGTCTCTTTCCTCTTGGACCGACGCGAAGCGCGGCATCGGCTGCGGTCGCGACTACATCGTTGCTCGCCTCGACGAAATCGCCAAGGATTCCGGCGGCAAGCTGCAAATCGTGGTCGATAAGTTCGATTCCACTTCCGAACGAACTTCCGGCAAGCCGCTGCCTCTTCAAAGCGTTTACGCCATTCTTCCCGGCTCCGATCCAAAGCTCGCGAAAACGATCTTCATTGTTTCTGGCCACTACGACTCGCGGCCATCCGACGTGATGAACACCGACGCAGACGCCCCCGGCGCGGACGACGACGCTTCCGGCGTCTCCGTCAGCGTGGAGTCCGCGCGTCTGCTCAGCAAAGCTCCCGCGGACGGCAAGGGCGGATACCGCGCCACACTCCTCTTCGCAGCGATCTCCGGCGAAGAGCAAGGCCTGCTCGGCGGCTATCGGTTGCTCGAATGGGCCAAGCAGCAGGGCTACACCATCGGCGGCATGCTGGATGACGACATCGTCGGCGACGATCCTTCGCCGGGAGCGCCGCACCGCGTGCGCCTGTTTTCCGGCAACGGCGAAATCGACGATTGCGATTCTCCCGGCCGCGAACTGGCCCGCGCCATCGAAGAAATCGACGGCCGCCACAATATCCGCATGATTTTTCGCGTCGATCGTTACGGTCGGGGTGGCGATCACTATCCGTTCTACAAAGCCGGGCTACCCGCCGTACGTTTTACGGAACCGCTCGAGGACTACACTCACCAGCATCAGACGCCGCGCACCGAAAACGCCGTCGAGTACGGCGACTTCGCAAAATACCTGAACCCAAGCTTCCTCGGCGACGTCGCCCGCGACAATGCAGAGGCTCTGCGTCAATTGGCAATGGCTCCCGCGCCGCCAACAAATGCGAAGCTCACGGGCGCCGTCACTCCGGACGCGAAAGTCTCCTGGTCTGCCGAAGACGACCAGGAACGCGCCGGCTTCGAAATACTGTGGCGTGAAACCACGGAGCCACGCTGGCAGGTCTACGACTTCGCCGCAGCGCCCGGCGAGACGGTGCTACGCGGCGTCTCGACCGACAATCATTTCTTCGCCATCCGCGCCGTCGGCAAGAATGGTGCCCGCTCCATCGCCGTGCCCACAGAAATCGAGCGCCGCCCGCCGCCATTGCCGGCCGGCGCAAAGCAATAGCTACGCGGAGGTCAGAAGAATGATTCCAGTGGGACAGCCATTTTTGGCTGTCCTGGCATAACTCAACCACACGCGAAGGGTTATTTCTTAGCGGGCGATACCTGCGGTCCATCCACTCCAAAATCCCAAACGAACAAATTCATTCCGTCCGGCAAAATCTCCGCCAGCGCGTACTCTCCGGGCGGCAAAGGTTCTCCGAGCGTAAACCGGAACACCGTCGCAGCCACTTCCCATCTCTGGATCGCGATAGATTTCCGTTCCGTCCCAATTTCCTGCCCAAACATGCTGCGGATCGATTCCAACTGCCTCTTGTTTCCCTTGACCGTTGCGCGCACCAACTCCACCTCCGGCCCCGATTCCCCGGGCCGGCTGCTTTTATACACGCTCGAATTTCGGTCCGGGTCCGGTGGCGCCTCCCGCAAATAAAACTCCGGTCCGCTCGAACTGATTCGAGTCTTCGCCTTCGCGCCCAGAAGTTCAATGTTGCGCTTCCCGGGCACAATAGGAATTGGCGAAAGCACCTGCTTCAAAAACGTTTTCTTGTCCGTCTTCACCTGCGAACCTACTTGCGCAATCGGGGTTACCGACTTGCCCTCGATCGCAAACATTCCTTCGCCTGGAGGCAAAAATACCCCCGGCGCCACCTGCAAGCTCGCGTCAACGTCCAACACCGTCTCGATCTTTGTGGCCTCTTCTTGGGCATGGATCTTTCCCAGCATTGCCGCCGATGCCTTGTCGGAGTCCGTCTGTGCCTTGGCTGTCGCATCCCAGTCGACCATGGCCGCCGGAATCTCCTCCCAAGCACCCCTCTCCAAACTGAAATACCTCACCCTCTCGCCCTTCCGCTCATACTCCCGCACCAGTTGGAAGTTTCCGTCCTTCAGCATCAGCTTCTTGCCTCGTGTCAGCCGGGCTGCCGCTGCGGAATCGTCGCCAGAGCCTTGCTTCGTGTCAGCACTTTGCTGACGTTGGGTTGACACACCGTATTCGTCGCGACACAGGGTTCTTGCAGAGCTGCTCGCAGCCGCGCAGGCGAATGCGCCCAGGCAGAAAATACAGAGCGAGACAGAAGAACAGCTCATAAAGGGGTTCCTAGGGAGTGCGATGCGCCACATTGCGCCTCGGTTTGCCTCAGGCACGAGCATAGCGCCACGGCGAACGTTGGGCAACGGGCATCGGAGCCACGTAATTGCGTAGGCGTTCGAACGGACGAGAGCGTAAGCAGCGCCGCGTTCAGCCCAGCCGTTCGAAGTTCCTTGAATCTAAATGAAAAAAGCTCCCCGGTTCATCCGGAGAGCAAAGGACTTGCTTCAACTTCCAAAGCAGGGGGCCGAACAGCTGCCTCAGAGCGGCAGCCCAGTGCGATTAGTGCGTGCAGCGCGGGAACAATGTCACCAGGACCATCAAGTCCGACAAGGTGAAAAGCCACTGATCCGCCTGTAGCCCCGCCGCTTCCGCGGCCCGCGCGATAAAACCCAAATGCCGGCTCTTCGCAAAGTTGTGCAGGTGGTCCACGCAAATCCCCGTAAGATTGGCCACCTCGTTATCGGTGAAAATTTTCTGACTCGCTTTAACGGTAACCACGACGTTGGCCCTCTTTTCTTCTCCGCCTTACTTGTCCCTACCCTGTTAGATGCTTGACAGCATCCTAGGGCTGCAATGATATAAGAGCAATAGTCGTTCCGTTCGTGGCGCGAAAAACGATTTGGCTAGTACTTTGTGCCTAAAATGGCGGGAAAATGCCGCTTTCTCGCGTTCTGTGGGCGAGCACTCGAGCTAGTACTTGCGCGCATAATATTCACGCTACTGTAAAATTTGTCCTATTTTTGCAAACCCGATATGGCTTTCGGTAGAGCTTTTGCAATCTCGCGCATTTGTTTCTCATGGCGAATCTCGTGGGATCCCAAGAGATAAAACCATTCGTACGCATTCAAAGAATCAGCGGCTACAGTGCGGCGCCGCCCGCTTGCTCGAAGGCTTGCGCCAATTGCAGGACGCGGCCTTCCCCGAACGGCGGACCGAAAATCTGCAAACCGACCGGGAGCTTGCCGCAGATCTTGCCGCAAGGCACGGAAATCCCCGGAACCCCTGCCAGAGATCCTGTAACTGTATAAATATCAGCAAGATACATCTGCAACGGGTCGTTTGTTCGCTCGCCCAACTTAAAGGCGGGCACGGGCGAGGTGGGCGTCACAATCGCGTCTACCTTGGTGAAGGCATCACGGAAATCCTGTGCAATCAGCGACCGCACTTTTTGACCTTTTAAGTAGTAAGCATCGTAGTAACCGGCAGAGAGGACGTATGTTCCAAGAACAATGCGGCGTTTCACCTCGGCACCAAAACCAGCGCCACGAGTCTTCCGGTACATGGAGAGCAGCGAATCGCCTTCCACGCGAAGGCCATACCGCACCCCGTCGTAGCGAGCCAGGTTAGAACTGGCCTCAGCGGTTGCAATGATGTAATAGACCGCGATGGCATAGTCCGTGTGGGGCATGCGAATTTCCCGAATCTCGCAGCCCAGTTTGAGGAACACCTCGATTCCAGCTTCAATCTTCTTGCGGACGTCGGGGTCCATGCCGTCGCCAAAATATTCCTTTGGGATGCCGATCCGCAGCCCCTTCACAGGCTTTTGCGCCCCGGCGCGGTAATCCGGGACGGGCGCCGTGGTAGATGTGGAATCGTTCCCATCGCGCCCGGAAATAATTTGCAGGACAGTGGCTACATCGCGGACCGTTGTTGCAAAGGGGCCGATGCGGTCGAGCGAAGAAGCAAAGGCAATCAGGCCATAGCGCGACACACGGCCGTAGCTAGGCATCATGGCAGGGATTCCGCAAAAGGAACCGGGCTGCCGAATCGACCCACCGGTATCGGTGCCTAGGGACACCACCGCTAATCCGGCAGCCACAGCGGCTGCGGAACCTCCGCTGGAGCCGCCCGGCACACGGTCCGATGCCTCTGGATTGCGCACCGGCCCGTAAGCGGAGTTTTCATTGGAGCTGCCCATGGCGAACTCGTCGCAGTTGGTCTTGCCCAAGATGACTGCGCCCGCTGCCTCCAGGCGCTGGACCGCCGTGGCGTCGTACGGCGGAACGTAGTTCTCCAGGATCTTCGAGCCGCAAGTCGTGCGCACGCCGCGAGTGCTGATGACATCCTTTACGGCAACGGGAACCCCAGCCAGAGGCGGTAGTGGCTTTCCAGCGGTGACCAGTGCGTCCACGCGATCGGCCTGAGCGAATGCGCGGTCCTGTGAGAGCGTCAGGTAGGCGTTGAGCTCAGGGTTACGCGCCTCGATCCGCTTGTAATAGTCCGCGGCAAGCTCTCGCGCGGAGATCTTCTTGGAAGCCAGGGCTTCCTGCACCCCATCGATTGTCCAATTTGCAGGCATTGGCTAGCGCTCGATCACCTTCGGGACGCGGAAATACGGAGGTTCGGGGTCGGGCGCTTGTTTCAGGATTTCGGCCGCCACGTCGCAGGGAACAACCACGTCCTCGCGCAAGGTAGCGTCAGCGGTTTGGTCGTCGGCCAGCACCTGAGCCATCGGCTCGACATTCGCAGTGTCGAGCTCGTTCAGCTTGCCGATGTACTCGAGTATCTCGTCGATCTGCTTGCGATAAGTTTCCAGCTCAGATTCGCTAAGGTCGAGATAGGCCAAGTCCGCCACACGCAGCACATCTTCCCGAGTAATCTTCACTTGGCCATCCTTTTGCGAACGCCAACGGCGTCTGTCGAGTTGCCATCCCCACGGGCTGCCGTGTCTCTGATCATCTTTTCGTTGGCAAACACTAGCAAACTTATCTTGCCATTCGTATCTACCCAGACGAGACTCCAGTCTTTATCCCAGCTAATCCGGTTTTTTCCCACAGGAAGTCCATAACCGCGCTGCTTGCAGAACTTCTTCATTTCCTCAACCGTCTCCCCAACATAAGCGCCCCCAACCACTACATGATTGAAGTCCGCGAAAAGAGGATGGGTCACCACGAGGGCGGCCGGAGTCGCAGTCGGCGCGATATCCTGCCCGAAAGGGACCAAGAAAGACATCCAAATCGCACAACGTTGCCCACCACAGGCCCATCCCAGCCGAGTTGTGTTCTGCGCTCCTGGCAGTCTGAGGGGCGGCGAGTGAAGTTTCTGTTCCAATCTTGCAAGGCTCAGGTCCGAGAGATCAAGGCTCACATCACCCAGCGATTCGAGGGCGGTTTTCTGGGCAGTTTCTTCAGCTAAGAAGGCTTTCAATTCGCTGCTGGCTTTAGCTCTTTCCGGCCATTCTTTAAGCCAGAAATAGCCCAAAACGAGAAAAACTACACTGAGACAAGCTATACAGTAGATCGCGATTCTCTTGAGCATGGCTCGGCTTCAGTTCCGATAATCCCTACCGCGCTGCACTAACCTCGGCGGTTTTGCGAGGGTATTTTTTTGCGATGTAGCTGTCGACGAGCGATTGGAAGGCGGCGGCCAGTTCATCGTACGTGCCTTCCAGGGTTACATCTTTTTTGCCGTCGATGTAAACGGGGCAGCGCGGGGCTTCTCCGGTGCCAGGAAGGCTGATGCCGATGTTGGCTGCTTTGGATTCGCCGGGGCCGTTGACGATGCAGCCCATGACCGCGAGGGTCATCGTTTCCACGCCCTCGTATTGCGTCTTCCAGATGGGCATCATGTCGCGGATATAGTCCTGGATGCGCTCGGCTAGTTCCTGAAAGGTGGAACTAGTGGTGCGACCGCAGCCGGGGCAGGCGGTTACGCTCGGTGAAAAGGAACGCAGGCCGAGCGCTTGCAGCAATTCGCAGGCTGCATAGACTTCTTCGCGGCGGTCGCCTCCGGGTCGCGGCGTGAGCGAAATGCGGATAGTGTCGCCGATGCCCTCGTAGAGCAGCACGCCGAGAGATGCCGCGGACCAGATCTGGCCCTTCATGCCCATGCCGGCTTCGGTGAGGCCGAGGTGCAAGGGCTGCTCGGTCTTTGCGCTCAGATCGCGATACACGGTGATAAGATCGCGCGGACGCGAAGTCTTGCACGAAATAATAATTTGGTCGGGCCGCAGGCCGGATTCGAGCGCCAGCTCGGTCGATTGCAGCGCGGAAAGTACCATGCAGTCGTTGATGATTTCCTCGGACTCTTTGCCGAGATTCTTGTCGGTGTTCTCCTGCATCTTGCGCATGACCAGTTCTTGATTGAGGGAGCCACCATTCACGCCGATGCGCACGGGCTTTCCGTTGTCGCGGGCGATTTTGCAGATGGTGGAAAATTGCTCGTCGCGGCGCTGACCCGCGCCGACGTTGCCGGGATTGATGCGATATTTGTCGAGCGCGACGGCGCAGTCCGGATATTTCGTGAGCAAGACGTGACCGTTGTAATGAAAATCGCCAATGATGGGGACTTTGCAGCCGGCCCCGAGCAGGCGCTTCTTGATTTCGGGGACGGCGGCGGCGGCCTCCGGAACATTCACGGTGACGCGCACAATTTCGGAGCCCGCTTCGGCAAGCTCGAGGCATTGCTGCGTCGTTGCGGCGACATCCGCGGTGTCCGTATTAGTCATGGACTGCACGACGATGGGCGCGCCCCCGCCCACGCGGACGTGGCCGACGTTTACACCGTGAGTTTTTCGACGCGGATGAAGAGTGGCAGCGGCGTCAGATCCTGCGATTTGGGTAAGCATTGCTATTCAATTCTAGCGTGAGTTCCGACAAAGAAGAAGAATTTGCCACAGAGGCACCGAGAGCACAGAGGTGGGAGCAAAAGACGCAGGGCGTACGGAATCGCGAAGGTACACCCCCGTGGTGACGAGAAGTATGCGCAATCGAGTGAGGGCACAGGGGATAGCGGCGTTACGTGGCGCGGACGACGAGCGTTGCTTGCGTCGCGGACTCGGAAGTTGGTGATTCTCAACTGGAAATTCGTTGGGGATACCCTCCCCCCGTTTTCTCATAAGTGTTCATTCTAAACGGAGTTAAAGTCTTTGGTTTTGATACACTTTTGTAAGTGTTGATTCTAAAGTAAATGGAGATATAGGACGTAAGGGAGGCGAAGGACGTAAAGGAGATGCGCGACGGCATTGGAAATAATGCCATGGCTGTTGAAGGGCTGGCATTCGGCGTGGATACCCCACCCTGGGTATTTTGGGGAAAGAGGCTGCGAGCTATTGAAAAGAAAGGAGGGGAGTCGAAAAAAGAGAGGCAAGAGATTGCCCTTCGAGGCTCAGGGTAAACAAGAGGCGGCAAGCTCTTGAAAGACCGAGGGTTAGAGGCGGAGCGAAGGTGCGGGCCAGCGAGGTTTGTTCGAGATAACACGCGCAACCATACCACAGATCTGGACGTTTGTCAATAGTAAACTTAAGTGCAAGGATGAGAATGGGTTAGCGCGGAATTTTGTCCGGGGTCAAAAGTCAACCCCCGCACCCCTTCGCCAAAAGCAAAGCGAAGGGATGCGGCACCCAGAGTTGTCGCACTTCGTGGCGACCCGCCAAGGATAACCCGAACAGGATTGCCCGAGGTTCGCCGCGCTAATGGGCAGGGTGCGTAGCTAACCTTCAATATGTATGTCCAGGAAGGGGGCGTGAATTTCACGGTGGTGAATGCGATGCAGAGGTGTTTCTCGAAAGCACATTGCGTAGGAAATACTTACTAATGCTGGAACACCGCTTCGCAGGCGTGACCTAGCGACGGCTCGTAAAACATCTGTTTGTAATCACGCCCAACTCTTAAAGAGTCCGTCCGCGCCTTACGTGCAGTTTGTCCTCAACCCACTCAATCTGCTCTTTGGTGAAATCTATTCGCCAACCACAATCTGGGCATCTACGGAACGTTTTAAGGTCAGACTCCATGCTCGGATTTGTGCAGTGGGGGCATTCTCCAAGAACTTTCGCTTGCGTAGATTTATCCAGCTTCCACTCAAGATTTTCGCTACATTTCTCGCTCGCACGATGCAGGCATGAGTGCGCGTAATCCAGCGCGGATTTCAGCGTATGGTTGTCTACGGGTGTCCACTTCTCGCCGTCCAGGCTCATGTACCACCTGAGAACCTCGTCGTGTCCAACTCGAATCAGGTCGTTACCATGCTGCGCGTAACGGATACTGTACAAGCTCACGTCATCGCCTTAGGGGCAGGAGCACAGCTCACGTATAGAGTCGGCGCTGCACTATTTCAGGTCTCATCTCTGGTTAGCTGATATGTGTCTCTAAAACATCTTCCCGTTCGCCTTGAACGAATGTGCCGGCCAGTCTCTCCACTTCTCAAACAGTCTTGCGTTGTTCTTCAGTTGCAGCAATGCAGACGCCACCACTTCCGCGCTCGGCATGTCTAGGTCCGCCGCAACAGAAAAGCACGTCGA
>Ga0137416_10000741_pt1 | contig 15702 bp, 10 predicted proteins | sample CZODoug3_1_1_16f_FD_108282 | JGI IMG/M metagenome (GOLD analysis project Ga0137416, IMG submission 108282) | Vadose zone soil fungal communities from Angelo Coast Range Reserve, California, USA - CZODoug3_1_1_16fungal (Illumina Assembly) | ecosystem: Environmental > Terrestrial > Soil > Vadose...
CCATGCTCGCCTCCGCGTCGGTGACCTCGGCGTAAGTGAGCGTGTTCATGCTGGTGAATTGAAGCGAGGAGACGAATCCGAAGATCGCCGCCTCGATGACGATGAGCCAGATGGGCGTGGTGCTCTGAATCGTGGCGAAAACCATGATGAGCGATCCCATGGCGATGGTGTTGAACAGGAGCACCGTGCGATAGCCGAATCGCGACAGAATGTGAGGAATGCTGATCTTCAGGGCGATGGCCGCGAGCGATTGCGGAACGATCAACGAGCCCGATTGGACAGGCGAGTACCCCAAGCCAATTTGATAAAGGAGCGGCAGGAGAAAGGGCATTCCGCCCGCACCGAGCCGGGTGACGAAGCTGCCGACGACGGCGATGCGAAAGGTGCGATGACCGAACGCCTCGAGGCGCAAGAGCGGTTCGGTCTGTCGGGTCGAGTGGTGGGCGTAGCCCGCGAGCAAGGCGATGGCGATGGCCAGCAGGCCGCCGATTTCGCCCCCGCTGAGGGTGTGCTCTCCGAACACTTCGAGCACGTACGACAAGAGCGAAATGCCGCTGCCGAACAGAATGAGTCCCACGACATCGAGCGGAACGCGGACCGTTTCGCGATAATCCGGCAAGTGTCGATGCACGAGATAGAGCCCGAGAATGCCCATCGGCACGTTGACGAAGAAAATCAGGCGCCAATGCAGACCGACCAGGAGGCCGCCCACGAGCGGTCCCAGCATCGGTCCCACCAGCGCAGGAATGGATACGAAGCTCATCGTGCGCACGAGCTCCGACTTCGGAAACGTGCGGACGAGCGTGAGCCGCCCCACCGGAACCATCATGGCGCCGCCGCAACCTTGAATGATCCGACACGCAACCAGCAAATGGATGTCGTTCACCAGGCCGCAAAGGAGCGAGCCAAGGGTGAAGAGCGCGATGGCCGACGAGAAGACGCGCCGCGTGCCGAAGCGATCGGCCGCCCGCCCGCTGACCGGAATGAAGACCGCGAGGCTCAAGGTGTAGCTGCTGAGCACCGACTTCATGCTGAGCGGCGCGACGTGCAGCGCGCCGGCGATGGTCGGGACAGCGGTGTTGAGAATCGTCGTATCCAGCAGCTCCATGAAGAACGCGACCGCCACGAGCCACGGAAGAAGCCTCTTGGTCGAGGCGCTGACCTCACGAGCGTCTTCGGTCATCGGGAAAGGAAAAGGGCAGAGAGCGCCGCGAAAATCATCTGGGCGCCATCATAGCGCCGGGTAACGGCCGCGACCAGGCCCGCGCGCTCCTCGGAAAGCGCGCGGGCGATGTCGTCGGCTTCACGGCGTGAGGATCGGAAGGAGGTGCGCGATCTTCAGTGTTTTGGAATCGATGGTTTCCCCGCGAAGTGCGCGTTTGACGATTTCGACGGTCACCGGATGGTTGGGGACGCCGAGATGTCCGGTCAGATCCAATTTGAGACCCTGAAATTCTTGGAGTACCAGGTTGCTCCACTTGTGTCCTGAAACGCCGTTCAGAGGGCACTGCGTCCACGGCGTAACGGCTTCGTCGAGCTTGGTCGACACCACCACATAGGTGATACCGGATAGGGTATCGCCGTCTTCGTCCAATTGCGCTTGCAGACTCTCCTTCGAGTCCCTCGATTGTTGGAGCGCAGCTTTGCCCACGGCCAGATTCATGCCGTCGGCCGCGATACCTTGGACGCGGAGCAATTGTGTCATCGCGGTGCCGAGGGTTTGCATGGCCATCATGGTGGTGCCGTGGTTGCTCGGGGCGAGCCCGATCATCTTGTCGACTTTGTCTTTTCCTCCTTCGTACTTGAGATACCAGCGGGGCGTGATGCCCCCTCCCTGCGAATGGCCGACCAGATCCACCTTGCTGGCGCCGGTCTTGCTCAGGACTTCGTCGACGAACCGTGCCAACTCTTTGGCAGACTCCTTGATGTCGCCATATCCTTTGATGACTTTCGGCAGATGGCCGCCCTTCTCGCCGTAATTGAGAGCAAAGACGGCGAAGCCTTCATTCTTGAGTTCTTGAGAAAGCACCTTCCAAGTGTTGTAGCGATTGGCCCAGGTGCCGTGAACGAGGACCACTGGGTTGGCTCCAGGTGTCGGCTTGCTCACGGTCCCGGCGGTCTCGGCGAACGGATCCTGCGCACCGGGTGGAAGAGCCTCGGGCGAGAGAACCGATTCGATGAGCGCTTGTTGAAACTTCGCCAGCGGCGAAAACCCTTTTGCGATTGTTGCGATAGGGTTCGACTGTAAAATGGGATTTTTCATTCCACACCCCCAATCTCGATGATGTGAGCATCTTGCTGTCGCGCGTCCATTGAAGCAAGTGGCGAAATGCCATCTGTCTGTTTCGAATAGCGTGTTCGACGCGTTCGCCATCGAGGCAGGCTCGATGGGATATCGCGGTCTCCCTGCGGGGATTGACGTCGGCGGCGCATCGACACAGATTCACGGCGCCCATTTGGGACTGGTGGTGGAGGTGCAGCTATGTTGACCGATCCGCTGAAGAACCTGATTGAAAAACGGCCGAATGTGCCGACGCCCGCAGAGCTCGTGGAGGCATCGCGCAAGAGGTTCTTGTCCGTGATGCCAGAAGGGACCGCGAAATATCTCGATGAGATGAAGAAGCAATATCCCGAGGAGATGGCCTGGGTGGATCCGTCTCCTCTGGGCGATGGTGGCCCGTTGATGCTGCGTGAGCTTTACTGGCGGAAACTGACGGCTGCAGTCGTCAAACGCAACAACGTCATCCAGCCGCGCCGTGCCCCATCGGACGAAGATCGCGTTACGCCCATACTCATTGGAAAACGCTACGCAGGACTGGGAGCGGCGCCGGTTTTCGTGTCGGAAAACACGCCGGTGAAAGAATGTCAGGATCCCATTGCACTTTTGGTCCTGAAATGGGTTTTGTTTCAAAAAGAGATCATCGGTCTCTGCCAATGGTACCGCGATCCGTGGAAGGAGACGGGGGTGCCTTATCCGCCGGAGTACCAGGCTCTGAAACCGGCACCGGAGTTGCCGGAAGACTTCCGCCGTGGCGCCGACAAGCTGGCCGGCGTCGCGCGGCGGGGTCCCTTCTCCATCTACACGAAAAAGGACGGAAAGGACTATGTCCTCGACCTACGGAAAATCGAAGCACTGGAGCCGCGAGCGCCCTTCGTCCGCGCGGGGGGATTGGCCCGGTTCGTGCGCGCAGCGGACGGCAGCCTATCCACGGTGAGCCTGGAGCTCCAGGGTAAAACGCATCGCTTGGGGGCGCATCCGGAGTGGAAGATGGCCGAGAAACGCTTCCTCGTCGGGCTCAACTCGTTCGGCACGCTGGTCGATCACCTCACGCACGTTCACATCGTCGGGGCGGGAACGTGGGCGCTCTGTGCGCGCCTTGCGCTTCCGGCGCGCCATCCACTGCGCATTCTCATGGAGCCGTTCGTCGTCGAGACGATGCGGGTGAACAACGACAATATCGACGGGCTGATCCTGTCCGAAAACAGCAATGTGCCCTCGTATACGGGTTATCCGCTCTCGACGGTTCACGCGGTGATGCGCGAAGCGGTATCCAACTTCGATGTACGTTGGTTCGATGCCGAACATCGCGCCAAAGAGCAAGGCCAGCTCGACGACCCCGCCTTTCCGACCATGCAGAGCGCGGTCGACCTCTGGCGCGTGTTTCGCCGGTTCACCAGCGCGTGGTGCAAGGAATACCTCGAGACGATCGATCCCGAGACCCGCAACTGGTGCCAAGAACTGCAAAATCGAGTCCCGAACGGCGTATTCAAGCTCATCGGAATCGACGACCTGTCCCATCTCACGTCCGAGCACGTCGCGCACCTCGCGGCGACAGGGATGTTCACCTCGTCGATTTGGCACTACATCGTGGCCAATACCGCGCGCGATTATGAAATGCAGTTCGATATCATGCCGCCGGCCATCGACGCCGATGGTCATCCGACGCTGGGTATCGTGCTGGAGAAGCGGAACTCGATCACCATCGCCGATCTGCTCCGCTACAAGTTGTTGGACGACAAGGTCCCCCTGCCCACCGATGCGATGAAGCGATTGTGGGCGCAGTTCCAGGCCGAACTGAAAGGGTACGAAGAGGCATCGCGCGAGGACCCCTCGACGCAACGCTACCGGGTCGCCCCGAGCGAGGTGCCCAGCTCCGTTCATGCGTGAATCCCATTGCCGTGGAACGGCGGGAGCGGCCTATGACCTGGTTCACATGCGCGTCTCGCGCGTGATCCGTGAGGAGACTACGCGCGTGGCGACCGTTCCCGCGTTCTCCGGGCTGCAACCGCCGCCAAGGCCCCCGAGGGAGATCCCCGCGCCGCACACCTTCCCTCGGTAGCCTGCGGCCGGCCCCTGGGGCCCCATGACGACTTTGCCGCCGAGCGACGACGGCGAGGTCCCATCGGGAAACTGCTGGTGGGCCTCGACTTCGACCACGACGTGAATGCCTTTGGATCCATGGGGAATGCGCACGTGCTTGCGCGCGAGATCGTTGCGAATGGCCTCGACCAATCGATTCCAATGATCGAAATCGGCATTCGCGGCGACCAGGTGGATACTCAATTCACCGGAGGCCATGACCGCGATATCGAAGGTGGCCTGTCCTTCCATGGGCGCATCGGTGCTGCGCGCCGCGGTCTCCACCGACAACTTGACCGGTCCTCCACGCCCGAACCCGCGCTTCGCGTCGTCGGCGTCGAGCATTTCCACGAGACCCCCGGTCGTCGAGGGCCGCTCGTCGGCGGGCAACTCGACCTTCGCGGTGGGATCGTAATGGAACGACTTCGGCCCCCGCGCGGAGCCGATGCCCAAATCGATGGGGCCCTTCCCGGTGGGCGAGAAGGTCCACCCCTGCCCTGCCGATCCCGAAGGCGCCGGCGCCCCATGCGCTTCACTCGACGTGGATGCGGATGGAGACGCGGGCGCCTCCCCTTGCTGGGAAGACCGGCTCTCTTCCCGCGCTTCCAGCGCTCCGTGCGCCGTCTCGCGCGCGGGCGTCTCCTGCGAAGGCGGCGCTTGCTCTTCTTCTTCCGGCGATGGCGTGAGATCCAGATCCCACACGGCCGTTTCGTCGTCGGCCGATGGAGCATGCACCGCGTGGCTCTTCGCAACCGCGATGAGCGCGGCCACGTGGACAGCAGAGGCCACGACCAGCGACGCGCGCACCCGCCTCGCGGCACGCTGTTCACTGGAAGATCGCTGGATTCTTTCGCTCACGCTTACTCTCTCTGATCCGGCGTCGCCCTGGGCGAGTCTCGACGCGGACCAACGGGGGTCAAGCGTGTACGCGCACGTAGTCTAACCGACATGTCAGAACTTTTATTCGCTTTGATTCAGAAATTCGTGACGGTCGCAGCACTGGTACCTCGCCGCGCGCGCCGCTTTCGACATCCGCGCGCCAATGAATTTTTACACCAATCAGCGCGAGGAATCCATGCACCGAAAGACCTACGCCAGCATTTGGATGTTCGTGTCCGCCGTGACAGTCGCCGCATGCGCGGCGAGCCCCGGCGACAACAATCGGGAGAACGTCGCCGCTTCGAACGATGAACTCGCCTTTCAAAAGCTCGAACAGGTGCAGTACAAGGCCTCGTGCGACGCCACCAAGGCAAAGCGCGGCGAAGCGCATTGCCACTCGGTGGTCGCGGTCGATGCCACGGGGAAAAAGATCACGGCGGCGGCCGCGCCCGTGAGCGGGACCCTCGGGCCGCCCGATTTACAAGGCGCTTACAAGATCCCATCGGGTGGCGGCGCTGGAAAGATCGTGGCCATCATCGACGCGCAAGACGATCCGACCGCGGAGCAAGATCTCGGTGTCTACCGTCAGCAGTACGGCCTTCCTGCGTGCACCACGACGAACGGATGTTTCAAAAAGGTGAATCAACGCGGGGCTGCATCGCCGCTTCCAGCCACCGATCCGGGTTGGGCGGGCGAGATCTCGCTCGATGTCGACATGGTCAGCGCGGCTTGCCCCGAGTGCAAGATCCTCCTCGTGGAGGCCGACAGCCAGAGCATCTTGGACCTGGGCGCGGCCGTGAATACGGCGGTCAGCATGGGCGCGACCACGGTCACCAACAGCTACGGCGCGGGCGAAGAAGATTGGGAAGAACCTCCCACGCAGGCCGATCCGCAATTCTTCCAGCACACGGGCGTCGCCGTCTTCGCGAGCTCGGGCGACAGCGGATACAATCATCCGAACAACGGCACCAGCACGCGGACCGGCGCGGCGTTCCCCGCGTCGGGATCGAAGGTCATCGCCGTCGGTGGCACCACGCTCGCGACATCGACCAACAGCCGCGGATGGGCGGAGAAGGCATGGAATCAGGGCGGCTCCGGTTGCAGCCACACGATCGCCAAACCCTCCTGGCAGACCGACACGGGCTGCTCGAGAAAGACCGTCGCCGATATCTCCGCAGTCGCCCTCAGTCTTGCGGTCTACACCACGACGGTCGATGCCTCCCAAGGAGAGAGTCCGGGCTGGCAAAACTTCGGCGGCACGAGCGCGAGCTCGCCGCTCGTCGCCGCGATCTACGCCAAGACGGGGCACGGCGCGGACACCGCGCAAGCCATCTACAGCAACACCGGGAACTTCTTCGACGTGACCACGGGCTCGAACGGAAGCTGCAGTGGCTCGTATCTGTGCACCGCGGGCGTCGGCTACGACGCGCCCACGGGCTGGGGCTCCCCGAACGCCACGCTGTTGGCGGGCGGTAGCAGCGGCGGCACCGACGCCGGCCCGCCGCCCCCCCCGCCCAACACGTGCGCGCACGACAAGTGCTCGACCGGATCGCAGCTCGTGTCGAGCTGCGACGCGTGCGTCTCGCAAATCTGCGCCCAGGATTCGTTCTGCTGCAACTCGAGCTGGGACAGCATCTGCCAGGGCGAGGTGGGTTCCATCTGCGGCCAAACCTGCAACTGACAGTTCGCCTGCGACGCCCCCCTCCCCACACTGTCGATGATTTTACGTCAGCTCCCTCCCCCTACGGGGGAGGGCTGGGGTGGGGCGAGTCGCTATCACCCACAACGTTTCTGAAGCATTCAACGATTCAACGGATGCCCAGCACCGCGCGGCGCAGAGCCGCCTGGGCGAGCAAGCGCGTGGAATCGAGCGTCGGCAAAGGAGAATTCGCGTCGTTCACGATCAAGGGAAATTCCGTGCAGCCGAGGACGACGGCATCGCACCCCTCCCCTTTCAGACGCTCGATGACCCCCTGAAAATAGGCAATCCCCTCGGGTGTAAAAACACCGTAAACCAATTCATCCATGATGATGCGATTGATTTCTTCGCGTTCGGCCGCGTTCGGACGCACGTAGGTGAGTCCGCGGGCGGTGAGCTTTTCCGGATACACCTCGCTCTCGACGAGCCAGCGTGTTCCGGTCACCGCGAGACGGCGAAATCCGCGCTCGACGGCCCGCGCGGCGACGACCTCGGCGATATGCAACCAAGGCAGCGGTGAACCCGGCGCCACCGATGCCATGGCCTGATGGATGGTGTTGTCGGGGCAAATCAGGAAATCCGCGCCGATTTTCGCGAGCTTGTTCGCCGAGGCGAGCATCAACTCGGCCACGCCCTGCCAATCATTGCGATCGAGGCACTTCACGTATTCGGCCAGCGAGTGCGTGTGCATGGAGACCTCAGGATGGGCGTGAGGGCCCAAAAGCTGCGCGCCCTCCACACAGATGGTCCGATAGCAAAGGGCCGCCCCCTCCGCCGAGCAGGCCACGATGCCGATATGTTCGGGCGCTTTTTCGCGAGGCTCCATGCGACCGACGATAGGGGCGGTCATGGCGCTACAGAAGTGCGACGGCGACCGCGATCCATTCCCGCAGCGCAATCTTTCCCGTGGGCCGAATGACATCGCCTACGACTCAGCTGCCACTCGGCGACGACCTCGCTCCAAAGCCGTGTTAGCCTCGCGGTCCCCACTGCAGTAGGAGGAGGTCTCCATGCGCTTGATGCACTGTCTCGCAATGGCCGGCGTGTCGCTCGGTGCAGCATGTTCCACGGAAACCGGTTACCAAGCGCCGACGCGCGCCCAATCGGAAGCGCTTCGCACGCTGGGTGATATCACGCTCCACGCGTCGCCCACCGGCGCAGGCTCGGCCTGTACGGGCACGATGCCCTGCGATCTGCCGACGGCGCGGGATCGCGCCCGCAGCTTGATTCCAACTGCGCCAAACGTGGCCATCGAGCTGGCAGGCGGCACGTACCGCCTCGCTGCGCCGCTGGTGCTCGGGGTCGCGGACTCGGGCACACCGACCCACCCGGTCGTCTACCGTGCGGCCGCAGGCGAACATCCCGTTATCAGCGGCGCGCGGCAGATCACTGGATTCGCCAAATTCGATGATGCCAAGAATATCTATCGCGCGGCGGTGCCGGCGGGGATGGCGTCGCGGCAGCTCTTCGTCGATGGCGTGCGTGCGTCTCGCGCGCGGGGTCCCTCGAATCCCTCGGGGGTCTCCGTCAAGAGCACCGGTTTCTCGATCTCCGATGCGAGCTACCGCTCCTGGGCTCATCCCGAGCAGGTGGAGGTCATCGGAAACAACGCGTGGAAGCATATGCGCTGTCCGCTCTCCACCATCGGCGCGTCGGCCGACGGTGGCTCCAACCTGGTCGTCGATCCGGCGTGTTGGAACAACAACTGGACCAACGTGCCGAATCCGAGCTTTCCTTTCAACGGCGCAGGGCTGCCGGTGCTCGATCGCATCACTTGGATCGAAAATGCGTTCGAGCTGCTCGGAACACCTGGACAATTCTATCTCGACAGCGCCGCGGGCTTTCTTTATTACGTGCCGCGTCCGGGAGAGGATCTCACGAGCGCGGACGTCGAATTGCCGGTGCTCGAGCGGCTGGTGGTCATGTCCGGCACACCCGGCCATCTCGCGCCGGTCAACGATACGGATCCTGGCATTTCCTATGCGGGGCAATGGGGCTATCAGAGCGGCCGCTCCTTCGGCGATCTCGAGGCCGACGCGCACTTCACGAGCACCAACGGAGATGCGGTCACGTACGCATTCACCGGCACGGGCGTCCAAGTGCTTGCCGAGACCAACACCGACGAAGGCGGATTCGACGTGTACATCGACGGCCAGAAGACCTCGTCCGGAACGGCCAATGCCGCGTCGCGTTTGGCGCAGCAGGCGGTCGCCTCCATCAGCGGATTGGCGCCCGGAAATCATACGATCAAGGTGGTCAAAACCGGCGGCGATTTCCTGCTCGTCGATGGCTTCACGGCAGTCTCGGATGCCGTCGCCCCGGTGCACGACATCACGTTTTCGGGCATCGGCTTCGCCTACGCGACCTGGCTCTCACCCTCGACCAACGGGTACATCGACAACCAAGCGGGCATTCTGTGGGACCCGACCACGCGAAAGCCCACGCGCATCCCGGCCGCCGTGCAGGTGCACCGTGGCGCCCGAATCGTCTTCGACGGCGTGACCGTGCAACACACGGGCACCAGCGGGATCGATCTCGCCGACCAAACGCAGGATTCCGTCGTTCGAAACAGCGAGATATCCGACTTGAGCGGCATCGGCATCGCTGTGGGCGAGGTGGATGACTATTACCAGACGCAGCCTGCGCTCATGACCTCCGGCAACACCATCGCGGAAAACACCGTGCGCCACGTGGGCCAGGATTACCGCGACGCGGTGGGCATCTGGATAGGATACAGCCGGCAGACCACGATCTCGCACAACGAGGTCGGCTACACGCCTTATTCGGGTATCTCGATCGGCTGGGGATGGGGCTGGACGTCGGACTGTGCGCTGCAGGCCAAACAAGGGCTGTCGACTTGCCGCCACGGAACCACGTATTCGGGCGGGCATCAGATCACTGCAAACCACGTGCACGGATCCATGGGCGAGCTGTTCGATGGCGGGCCGATTTACACATTGAGCGGGCAGGCGCAGACTTCGGAGTTCACCGGCAACGTGCTCGCCGAATGCAACAATGGGTGCAACATGATCTACCACGACGAGGGCAGCTCACTGTGGAACACGCACGACAACGTGACGTCGTTCGGCAACGGCGCGCTCTGGCTCAATCTGTGGACGCCGAGCATCCACGATGACACGATCTTACGAAATTACGCGGATACTGCGCGATTCAACAACAACGGCACCAACGTGAGCGTCGAGCAAGCCACGGTGGTCACCGACGGACGCTGGCCGGATGCCGCGCGAAGCATCATCGCAGCGGCGGGTCCCGCCGCGAGCAACGGTCCCGTGGCCGACGACGACAATCTGCGCCTCTCTTACACGGGCACGAGTTGGAACTTCAGCACCGGGCGCGGAGACGGCGATCTCGAAGACGCCGTGCACTACGCCACGGCCAACGGAGACAGCGCCACCTTCACGTTCTCCGGCACCGGCGCGACCTTTCTCACCGAAACGATGACCGACGAGGGCGACGTCGGCGTCAGCGTCGACGGCGGCGCGCAAGTGGTGGTCAGCGCCCATGCGGACAGCCGCCACGCGCAGCAAAAGCTCTACGCCGTCGATGGCCTCGCCGCCGGACCGCACACCATGACGGTGACCAAATTGAACGGGAGTTATCTGCTCGTGGACGGTTTCCTCGTCCGATGATGCGTCGCACCGCCAAGTTCGGCTGACCGCCGGCCCTCTGCGCTGGCGCGACCAGATGAATCTTTGGCGCGATCGGATTGGCCGTATGGGGACCGCGTCTCCATCTTTTGCGAGGTGCCGGACGATAGGCCCGGCACTGCAAAGGAAAGGTTCCCATGTCGAAGGTTTGGCTCATCACCGGTAGCTCGCGCGGCCTCGGCCGCGATCTCGCCAAGGCCGTGCTTGCCGCAGGTCATCGTCTGGTAGCCACGGCGCGCAAGCCCGAAGATCTTCGTGAGCTTGTCGCGGAGTACGGTGAGCGGGTGCGCGCCGTTGCGCTGGATGTGACGGATCCTGCCGCGGCGCGCGCAGCCGTGGCTGTTGCGACCTCGACGTTCGGCCGGCTCGATGTCGTGGTCAACAATGCTGGTTATGCGAACGTGAATTCGATCGAGGATGTCGCGGAGGATGATTTCCGCGCGCAGATCGACACGAATTTCTTCGGCGTGGTGAATGTGACGCGCGCGGCGCTGCCGGTTTTGCGCGCGCAGCGCGAGGGGCACATCATCCAGATTTCCTCGATTGGCGGACGGCTCGGGAGCGCGGGCCTCGCGGCGTATCAATCGGCGAAGTGGGCTGTCGGGGGCTTTTCCGAGGTGTTGGCCAAAGAGGTCGGCCCGCTCGGCATTCGCGTGACCGTCGTCGAGCCCGGCGGCATGCGCACCGATTGGGCGGGATCGTCGATGCGCATCGACGAGATCCGCAGCGACTATCGAGCGACCGTGGGCGCGATGAAGGCCGTCCACGAGAACAAGGATATCGGGCGCGGCGATCCGGCGAAGATCGCAAGGGTCATCGTGCGCATCGCATCGGAGAAGGAACCACCGCTCCGGCTGGTCATCGGCACCGATGCGGCCTTTCTCGCCGGCGTCGTCCGAGAGCTACGCGCGGAAGAAGACGCGAAATGGAAGGAGCTCAGCATGTCGACCGATTTCGAGGGCGTGGTCCCCTTTTCGGAGACGCCGGTCGCGGATATGTTCACGCGCAAGAAGGTCTGAAGAAGAGTGGCTGAGGAGGAGTTGCGTTGACCGCCGATCTGGTTCTCATCCCGAGCGTGCTGCTCGACCGCGTCGCGGCCCTCGATGTCGACGTGGCGCAACTGCTGCGACACGCCGGCCTCTTGCCTTCGCGGTTCCAGGCGCCCAAGGCGCGGCTCACCGTCGCCGAGTTCTTCGCATTTTGGCGCGCCTTGGAGAAGGTCTCGCCCGCGCGGGATGTCGGACTGCGTTTGGCGGCGGAGGCGCTGCCGTATCAGTTCGATGTGGCTTCGCTGGCCGCGATCCACTCGGCGAACTTCGGCGAGGCGATGCAAAAGTTCGCGCGCTACAAGCGCATCGTGTGCGCGGAGCAGGTGGGCGTCGAGGTGGTCGACGGTGAGGCGAGAATCGGATTTCACTGGGTGCACGTCGAAGAGGTGCTCCCCATGATGCTCGTCGATGCCAGCTTCTCGGCCATCGTCATGATGGCGGGGCGCGGCTTCGGAAGCCCGATCGCACCGCGCCGCATCGAACTGGCCAGGCGCCGCGCCGACGAACCCATGCTCCGGCGGCACTTCGGGTGCGAGATCCGCTTCGATGCACCGCTCGACATTCTGGTGCTCGAGGAGAGCACGCTCGCGCGGCCGTTCATCACGCACAACGCGGATCTGCTCGCGATGATGATCCCTGGGCTCGAGGCCGCGCTGCGCGAAAACTTGGTATCGCGCTCGGTCGCCGAAGACGTGAAAGCGGTCCTCGGGCGTCGCATGTGCGGTGAGCGTCCGAGCGTCGAAAAGGTCGCCGAAGAAATGCGCATCAGCCCGCGCACCCTCCAGCGCCGTCTCGAGGAGATAGGCACCACGTATCAAAGTCTGCTCGACGACGTGCGGCGCGACACCTCGCGGCGGCTCTTGGTCAATACCGATCTCGACGCCAGCGAAGTGGCATTTCTCTTGGGCTTCGAGGAGCTCAATTCGTTCACGCGCGCCTTCCACGGCTGGGAAGGGGTCACGCCGATCCGCTGGCGCAAATCGGAACGCGATCGCGTCGAGCGCGCAGGTTGACGCGCAGCGGGCGCTCAGCCGCCGTCGATCTCGACCTCGGCCTCGACTTCGACGGGGATGCCGAACGGCAAAGACGACATTCCGACCGCAGAGCGCGCGTGGGCGCCGATGTCTTTGCCGTAGACGGCCAGAATCAAGTCCGAAAAGCCATTGATGACCCGTGGGTGCTCGCCGAATCCCGGCGCGGCGTTGACCATCCCGAACACGCGCAGCCATGCGGTGACGCGATCGAGATCCCCGAGCGCACGCTGCAAGCTGCTCAACACCGCCAGCGCCACGAGGCGCGCCGAGGCATACGCTTGGTCCACCGTCACCTCGTCGCCCACGTGCCCGAACGGCCCCGCCACCGAGCCGTCCACGGCGAGCGGCCCGTGCCCCGAGACGTACACGCGTCGACCGCGTATCCGCGCCATCGTGAAAGGAAGCTCGATGCCCGGGGGCATTCGCAGCGGCGCGGGTAGCTCCAGTCCACGTTCCTTCAATTTGGCTTCGACGTTCATGGTAACTGCGTAGGGTACCTCACCACGTGGTCAACGCGCTACGCTTCCAGCCGGAGCCCGTCCTGACATAGACATAATTGGCATCCCACGCCACATCCCCGACGTTGCCCGATGGATCGGAGCTGCCCGCCGGGGTCTTCGCGTTGCGCCATCGAATGTGATCGTCTTTGACATCCAATTTTCCCGTAGGCGTCGCGGTGCCGATGCCCAAACCCGTGTCTGTCGAGATGGACCCCGCGGTGCTTGGATCCGAGTCGAACAGCGGTGTGCCGGGTGGCGCGAAATTGGCCATCGCGCTGAAGTATGCGGCCTGATTCACGCCGCTCACCGCGGCCACGTTGGAACTGAAGATATTGCCGGTCACCAGAAGTTCGCTTCCGTCGTCGAGGCTCATGCAATGCTGGCCCTCGGCACACGTGAACGAATTATCCGATACCGTCAGGTTCGTGTTCGGACCGAGCATCGTCTTGAAGGTGCTCTGGAACGTGCTGTAGATGGCGCTCGACACCGCGCCCTCGAAGTAGCATCCCGAAATCGTCGCGGCTTGCGTGTCGGCGATTCGAATTTGATTCAATCCGTAGTTGAAGTTGCAGTCCTTGATGACATGCGCGGCTCCGCCGTCGTCGATGATCCCGATGGCGCCAGGGGTGCCCATGTTCAACGTGCAATGGTGGATTCCAATGCGATGCGAGTAGCCGGCGCAGTCGCACGTCGACGGCGGTGGTGTCTTGCCGCTGCACGCGCCGGCGACGCAACCCGTGCCTTTGTAATGGTCGTTGCCGTTCACGAGCCAGATACCGCCGATGGCCGCCCCTTCGATATCGCAGTCCTCGATGTCCGAGACCAGCACCTGGTCGAAAATGATCCCGTACGCAAAATGCTCGGCAAGCACCCTCCGGATCTTCACGTGCGCGCCGGCAATCACGTCGACGGCTGCACCGACGCTGGCTGGGGACGCCGGATTGTAGAGAATACCCATATCCTCCATCGCTATGTGCAACGCCGTCGCTCGATTGATGGGCGACGACGACTTGAACGCGTCATCGTTGAAGCCGGCCGCCGTGGTGATCGTCGTGGCCCGCATCCCGGCCCCGCGAAGGATCCAACCGGGCTCGAGATCGATGCGCGTCGCCAGGCTGTAGTAACCTGCCGGAAAGTAGATGTTCATTCCGCCGCCGCCGAATGCCGCCGCGGCACCGGGCTGCGCGTTCAGGCTGGATTCCCACCCCGTCCACGGATCGCTCGGCGTCCCGTCCCCACCCGTCGCGTTCGCGCACACATTGTAAATACCGAGCGCGGTCGGCGGGCAATTCACGCCGAGGGCGGAAGACGTCGAGCCAATGGGGAGCTCGCGCGTCGCCGTCCCAGCGCCGTCCATGCAGCCGAGGGCGATGGCGACCAATGCCACGATGGCGGCGCGTGTGAGCCAATTGAGGCGGCGATTTACTTTCATGCAGATTGCATCCTTTCCAAAATGTTCACATTGGCCAAGCACCTTTGGTACCAATCGTGGTCGCTTCACGAAGGGCCGCCGAGACGCGCTCCGGACAACGCTTTCTTCTCGAAGCGCAAGCCCTGCCTCCGCCCTTAGCGTCGAAAAATTCGACGAACCGAGGAGCAAACGCCGAAGAATGCGGCGAATCACCGATGCTCTCGGTGCGCGGAAGTCCTACTCGAGGCCTCCGCTTGCCCCTATTATCGGCGCCTTGGCAGGAGGTCCGTATGTTCGAGAATTTCGAGTCATTCACGGTCGACGCGGGCGAGGTCTCCATCGCTGGACGCATGAGCCGCCCGCGCGCGGGCAAGGCCGCCGGCCCTCCCTTGCTGCTTTTGCACGGGGCTCCGCAAACGCACCTGATCTGGCATCGGATTGCGGACCGGTTGGCGGAGGACTACACGGTGGTGGCCACCGATTTGCGCGGCTATGGCGCTTCGGGCAAGCCCGCAGGGCTGCCCGATCATGCCAATTACAGCAAGCGAGTGATGGCTGCCGACCAGATCGCCGTGATGCGTTCCTTCGGCTTCGAGCACTTCTTCATTTGCGCGCACGATCGCGGCGCGCGCGTCGCGCACCGGTTGTGCGTCGACCATCCGCAGCGGGTGACCTCGGCCATGTTTCTCGACATCGCGCCCACCTTGGCCATGTACGAGCGCACCGACCTCCTCTTCGCGACGGCGTATTTCCATTGGTTCTTTTTGATTCAGCCTGCCCCTTTCCCCGAGACGCTGCTCGGCGCCGCGCCCAGCGTCTACGTCGAAAAGCTGATGGGAAGCCGGCATGCGGGCCTCGCCCCTTTTTCGCCCGAGGTGCTGCGAGCCTACAAAGACGCGCTGGCGCATCCCGGCGCCGTGCACGCCATGTGTGAGGATTACCGCGCCTCGGCGACCATCGATCTGGAGCACGACCGCGCGGACCTCGCGGCGGGGTGCAAGGTGACCTGTCCGCTCCGTGTGCTCTGGGGAGAGCATGGTGTGATCGAACGCTGTTTCGATGCGCTCGCGCTTTGGGCGGAGGTGGCGGAACATGTCAGCGG
>Ga0137416_10000749_pt1 | contig 15654 bp, 11 predicted proteins | sample CZODoug3_1_1_16f_FD_108282 | JGI IMG/M metagenome (GOLD analysis project Ga0137416, IMG submission 108282) | Vadose zone soil fungal communities from Angelo Coast Range Reserve, California, USA - CZODoug3_1_1_16fungal (Illumina Assembly) | ecosystem: Environmental > Terrestrial > Soil > Vadose...
AATCCGGCGAAGGACGGCGTCCCGCTCGTGCTGCTCCACGGCGGCGGCTCCACCATCGAGACCTCGTTCGGCAAGCTCATCCCGCTCGTCTCGAAGGCGCGGCAGGTGATCGCCTTCGAGCAGCAGGGACACGGCCACACCGCCGACGTGGACCGCCCCTTCTCCTTCGACCAATCCGCCGAGGACGCCGTCGCGCTGCTCCGGCACCTGCACGTCGCGAAGGCCGACTTCCTCGGCTACAGCAACGGCGGTCACATCGCGCTGCAGATCGCGCTTGCGCATCCCGAGGTCGTTCGCTCTCTCGTCCTCCAGTCGGCCTTCTTCAGCCGGGACGGCACCGACCCGCAATTCTGGCAGGGGTTCGATCACGCCAAGCTCGACGACATGCCCCTCGAGCTGAGGAACGCGTACCTCGCGACCGCGCCGCATCCCGAGCAGTTGCCCTCGTTCTTCGCCAAGAGCGTGCAGCGAATGCGGCAGTTCCACGGCTGGACGCCTGCGCAGCTCAAGACCATCCGGCCGCCCACGCTGCTGATAGTCGGCGATCGCGACATCGTGCGCGTGGAGCATGCCGCGCAGATGCAGCACCTGCTCCCCGACGCGCGGCTCGCGGTGCTTCCCGCGACGGACCATCTCGCCATGACAGGCCGCGCGGCGGACGTGGCCATGATGCTCGACGAGTTCTTGCCCCGCGCTCCGACCGCGATCCGTGACTCCCGCCGCTGACGATTTTGTGACAGGTAAATTCTTACCGCACACCTGTTGACGTGCCGCCCTGCATGGCACGCGTCACCCGTGCACACCTCCGGTTCTTGATTCCAGACCCGTTCGATTTCGTAGCGTCGGGGGTCATCGGCTGGGAGGGGACGACATGAAAAGGATCGCACTTGCGATACTAGCGGCTGCAATGTGCGCCACGCCTGCTCTCGCGCAGCAGCGCAATGCGAGCAGCTCGCTGTTCATCGAGGGAGGTGGCCCCGGGCTCCTTTACTCATTGAACTACGAGCTCCTCTTCGGCGACGACTTCGGTCTTCGCGTCGGCTTCAGCTACCAATCGCTGCGGCCCGCTCCCAGCTCGACCGGCGGCAGCGGCAACGCGTCGCCCCGCCTGATCACGGTCCCGATCCTGGCGACTTACCTGGCGAGCTTCGGCAGCAGCGCGCTCGAGTTGGGCGGAGGGGCCACCGTGGTCAGGGCCGAGGCCGCGGCCAGCGGCAACGGGCTGGCCGTGTCGGGCCCGGGCACCAGGGTCCTTGGGACGGCGATCATGGGCTACCGGCGACAGCCGTTCGACGGGGGGCTCCAGCTCCGCATCGGCATCGAGGCGCTGGTCGGTAAGGGACTGGCGCTGAGCAATCCCGACCCGAACAAGGTCGGCATCTTGCCCTGGATGTACGTGAGCATCGGGTTCTCGATCTAGCGACCGCCGCGCTGCAGACGCACCGATCCGCTTCGCGGACGGGCGCAACGACAACTGGGACGCGACCCCGGCCGAGCATCGATACCTGTGACGTCGTCACTGCGGAGAGGCGAGCGATCGAGGCGACTCATTGCATCCGGCGCCCGAGCAGAAGCCCGAGGAGAAGTCGCCTCGCCGGCGCAGATAGAGATCGGCCGGGTCCCCGAAGACGCAGGTCGGGTCGAGGCAACATCCGCGGAAGATGCGCACCGCCTCGCCGGAGCCGAGCCGGCCCTCCGCGAACCGCTCCGGCCCTGCAGTCTCGAAGTCCTTCGCGAAGGGCAGGGAGATCCTCCACGGCTCGGCGAAGGCTCCGGCGACCACGGCGAGCGCCAGCAACGCGCGGGCCGCACGCGGCGCGACCGCCGTTCTCCAGGGCATCAGCTCGAGCGCGAACAACGCCGCGAGGACGGCGGCGCACCAGATCAGTGGCATCGCAAAGCGAGGATCGGGTGCGAGGACCCACCAGACGACGAGCGCGGCGGCGACCGCCGCGGCTGAGCGCGCCATCGGCAACTGGCGCCTCTGACGCAAAGCGAGGACGGCTGCGAGCGACCCCGCGAGGACCAGGGTGGCGGCCGGGATGACGAACTCGCGGTTCTCCAGCCACTCCAGCGAAAGCCAGTGTCGCACCCAGGCGTAGTCGCCGGTGAAGTCTGCATCCGCGCGCAGGCGCGCGAAGGCCCGTTCATACAGGAGCTCGCGGTGTCCCACGCCCGCGGGAAGGCGCCAAGGCAGCCCGAGGTCGGCGACCTCCGACGGAAACAGCGGGTATCCGCTGAGGACGGCACCGCGTACGAGCCACGGCACGACCAGGGCAATGGCTGCGATCGCCAGCACGCCGGCGGTGCGCGGCCATGTTCCGCGCGCTCCTTGCCCGCGCAAGGCCTCGGCCGCCGCGTAAAGTGTGAATGGGGCGGCCACGATGACGGCGGCCGGCTTGGCGATCACCGCTGCCATCGCAATGAGGCCGATGGCCCGCAAACGGAACGGCGTGAGCTCCGCACCGTCGATGGCGGGACCGACTGCGAGGAGGATGAGGATCGCGCCGGTGGTCGCGACGGCGACGTCGGCGGTCGGGCTCGACAGGTTGCAGCCGAAGAGCAGGTCCAACGTCACCCCGGCCAGCGCGACGGTCAGGTAGCTCGAGTTGGGCTGCGGACGGCGCACGTCGACGACGCCCGGCAACAGCAGGCAGGCGGGACCGAGGACGCCCAGGAGCAGGAGTCCATTCGCGAGGTGCTCGCCGTGGCCGCGGAGAGATCCGACGTCGAACAGGCTCGCGTAGAGGTAGTAGGCGTGGTTGAAGGCGAGGCGAAGGTGGACGTGGCCCAGACCGGGAACGATCGGGTACTGCTCGAACCAGCGGATGGTGGCGACGTGGTACAGGCAGCTGTCCGGGTTGCACGGCCGGTGCAGCGCCAGCGCGGCCGCGCACGCCGCGACCAGCGCGACCGCCGCCGCTCCCAGCGCGCCGCGGGCAGTGGTCATGGCGCGCCGGGCACTCTCGAGAAGCGCGGCGCGGTGTCCGAACAATCCCAGCGCGCCGAGCGGTCCCAAGGCGAGATAGACGCGGCCGTCGATCGGAAGCGCGAAGTGCCAGAGCTGGAGCACGCCCAGCGCCGCCGACCACCCCAACCAGAAGCGCACCAGAGACCCTGTGGGCTCGTCGGGCGCGGGGCTGAGCCAGCGCGTGACCAGGCAGCCCAGGCCGTACAGCAGCGCCCCGACCGCGGCCCACCCGGCAAGCACTGACGCCCAGGGCACGAACGGGGCGCTCTGCATCGAGCGGAGCAGATCTAAGGATGCCGCGTGCCCGGTTTGACTGCTCCCTTCGTCGCAGCAGGGCGCGTCTTCGCCGAGATGAGCGTCTTGCCCGCGTTTTCGAGCTGCCCCTGGTACGGCTTGAGCGGCCAGCCCTGCCATTTCCTCGCCAGCGTCGCGCGCATCTCCGGCGGCGTCTTCTGCCAGGCGTCGCGCGCCTTCTCCGCGATCCCCGGATTCGCCTCGAGGAACAGGGCCCGCTCCTCGGTCGTCGTCTCGGCCCAGGCCCGCGAGCTCGCCAGCGATTCCATCCCGGGATAGTTCTTCACGAACCATTGCTTCTGCGACGGGGTCGCGGAAGCCCACCTGGCCTTGAGCTCGCCGTACAGCGGCGGATGCGCGACGAGGAAGGCGACCTTCTCCTGCGGCGTGGCTTGCGTCCACGCGTGATGGAAGACCTTGCGCGCGAAGTACGGGTGCTCGAGCGCGAGCACCTTCCTCTGCTCGGGCGTGGCCTTCTCCCAGGCTTCCTTGATCTTCTGGACCATCCTCGGAGTTGCCTCGAGGAAGGCGGCGCGCTCCTCGGGGGTGGCGGCGACCCACCGGTGCTTCAACGTGCGTGCGCCGAGGAGCGGGTGCGCGCGCAGGATCTTCTTGCGCTCGTCCGCCGTCGCCTTGTCCCACCGCTCCTGCACGGCCCTGCTGCTCTCCCCGAAGGCCTCCAGGAAGAGCGCCTTCTCGTCGGGCGAGGCTTCCTGCCAGCTGCCCTGGAACGGCCCGCGAACAACCGGCTTCGCCGCGGGGACCTTCTCGGGTTGAGCGATCTCGGGACCTGCGGCCGGAACGGGTTCGGCTGGCGCCGGCGCTGCCTCCTCGGGCTTGGTCGCAGCCGCCGCGGCGGCGGGCTCGGCCGGTGTCGCCGCGTCTGCCGCCTGGGGCGTCGCTTCCGCCGCAGCCGTTCCGGCCTGGGGCGCGACTTGCGATTCGGCCGCGCGAGCGGGTTCCGGAGTTTCCTCCGCCCTCGCAGTACCTGCGCCGACAAGGCCCCACACGACCGCAGTCCAGAGCAGTGCTCTCATGGTTTTCCTCCGCTACGATTCTCGCGGTTCCCGTTGTCCCATGGGAGAACCCGCAGAGCGAGAATCCAGCCGCGCACGCGCGCCGGCTCGTCGAAACGGAGACCCATCCATGCGGATCTGTTCCTTGGCTTTGATCGCGATCGCCGCCTGCGCCCACCAGAGCGCGAACGTCCCTGAACCCGTCGCCGCCGCGACTCCCGAGCCTGCGGCCGTCGCGACCCCTGAACCCGCTGCTCCCGCTGCCGCCGAGCCTGTGGCTCGCCCGCTCCCTCCCGTCATTCTTCCCGCTCCGGTCGCCGTCCCTGTCGAGCGCCGCGTCGTGCAGAGCGCCAATGCGCCCAAGGCCATCGGCCCGTACAGCCATGCGATCCAGGCGCCCGCCGGCCGCGTCCTCTTCCTCTCCGGTCAGATCGCGGTCGATCCCATGAAGGATCGGCTCATCAAGGGCGACGTGGTCAAGCAGACCGAGCGCGCCATGGAGAACTTCAAAGCGGTCCTCGAGGCCGGCGGCGCCACTTTCGGCGACGTGGTGAAGACGACCATCTTCCTCACCGATCTGGCCGACTTCAACAAGGTGAACGAGACGTACGGGCGCTACTTCCAGAACGCGCCGCCGGCGCGCGCGACGGTGCAGGTGGTTGCGCTGTCCCGCGGAGCGCGCGTCGCGATCGAGGGTGTGGCCGTCAAGCGCGGCAACGCCCAGCCAGGTTCGGGTCCCGTCGCCGTGCAGACCGCCGGCGCGCCGAGGGCGATCGGTCCCTACGTGCAGGCGGTCGATGCCGGCCAAGGGTCCTTCGTCTTCGTGTCGGGGCAGATTCCGATCGATCCGGCGACCGGCCAGCTCGTGCAGGGCGACATCGGCGCGCAGACCGAGCGGGTGATGCGGAACCTGAAAGCGGTCCTCGCGAGCGCCGGCGCCAGCCTCGACGACGTGGTGAAGACGAACATCTACCTCGCCGATTTGAACGACTTCACCCAGATGAACGACGTCTACGGACGCTACTTCCAGAAGTCGCCGCCGGCGCGCGCAACCGTGCAGATGGCCGCGCTGCCGCAGGGAGCCCGCATCGAGATCGAGGCCGTGGCCGCGACAGGCGGCGCTGCTTCGGCTGGCGCGGTGCGGAGCGCGGAAGCGCCCAACGCGATCGGCCCTTACAGCCAGGGCATGGGCGTCGGCCCCGGATCCTTGCTCTTCGTTTCAGGGCAGATCCCGGTCGACCCGGCGACCGGCCAGCCCATCCAGGGCGACATCGGCGCGCAGACCGAGCGCGTGATGGAGAACCTGAAGGCCGTCCTCGAAGCCGGCGGAGCGAGCTTCGACAAGGTGGTGAAGACGACCATTTTCGTCGCCGACATCGCGGACCTGGCCAAGGTCAACGAAGCGAACGGCCGGTATTTCCGTCAAGCGCCGCCAGCACGGGCGACGGTCCAGGTGAGCGCGCTGCCGAGAGGGGCCCGCGTCGAGATCGATTGCGTCGCGGCGCTCTGATCGCGTTTGCAAGATGAGGCGGGCCGGCCCTCTTCCTCGGGGCCGGCCTGCTCTGCCGTTGCGCACAGCACCAGCGCCGCCGCCCATCGGGTGTGCATGTTCGATTACCTCACGAACGGCCCGACGAAGTCCAGCACGTGCTACTGAGCGTGTTGTTCCCCGCCTTCGCTCTGGGTAATGTGCAAGAGAGAGGTCCCGGATGCTCGGCGAAGACAAGCAACTTTCGATCGTCCGGGCGCTCACCGTCACCGATCCCTCGCCCGATCCCGACTCGGACGAGCTGGTCCGGTACGTGGCGCGCGTTTGCAACGCGCCGGTTGCCGTGCTGGCCCTGGTCGGGCGCAGCCGGCTGTGGTTCAAGTCCCGCCTCGGGCTCGAGGTCTCGGAAATTCCAAAGTTTCCCCTTCCGCACGACATCGAAACGATCGAGGACCCGGCTCGCGATCCTCGCGGCGCCGGCCATCCGCTTCTCGCGCTGGTCCCAGGCGCGCGCTTCCTCGCCGTTGCGCCGCTCCGGGAAGGCCAGACCGAGGTGGGCATTCTCGCCGTCCTCGATCGCAAGGCGCGCACGCTCGCGGCCGATCAGGCGGACGCGCTCCGCGCGGGCGCGACCCAGGCGCTGGCGTTGCTCAAGCTCCGGCGCCGCCTGCGGCTGCTCGAAGCATTGCTCGAGGCCTCGCCGGACCGGTTCTTCGCCTTCGACGCGCGCGGCCGGTACATCTACGCCAGCGAGCGCGGCGCCCGCGCGATGGGTCTCGAGAGTGCGCAGATGCTGGGCCGGACCTTGCAGGAGCTGGAGTGGGACCCGAGCTACACCGAGGAATTCTACGGGATGCTCCGGCAGGCCCTCACCACCGGGCGCTTGATCGAGGATGCACACGCCGTCTCCACCCCCGGAGGAGTGGTGCACCACGAGTACGCCCTCGCGCCGCTGCGGGGGCAGCACGGCGATATCGAGGGAGTGGCGGTGACCGCGCGGGACGTGACTCCGCGCGTGGCGGCCGAGTCCGAACGGCGCGCGGCGCTGGAGACGGCGCAGCAGGCAGTGCGCCAGCGGGACGACGTCCTGGCTGTCGTCTCGCACGACCTGCGGAACATGCTCAACGTCTTCCGCTTGACGGGCGAGTCGCTACGAACCGAGCTGCCCGACGACGCCGGGGTCGCGCGCGATTTCGTCGCCCGTTTGGAGCGGCAGGCGGACTCGATGAGCCGGCTGGTCGACGACCTGGTGGACGTCACGCGGATCGACGCAGGCAGCCTCCGCCTCTCCCGGGCGGGTTGCGATGCGGGCGTGCTGGTCCAGGACGCGCTCGCCGCCGTACAGCCGCTCGCCCGGCAAAAGCGGCTCGCGCTCGACGCGCATGCCCCCGAGCGCGGCGTCCTGGTGCACTGCGACCGCCACCGGGTCCTGCAGGTCTTCGCCAACGTGCTGGGGAACGCGGTGAAGTTCACGGAAAAGGGCGAAGTCCGCCTCGACGTCTCGGTCGACGAACGCGAGGTCTGCTTCTCGATCTCGGACACGGGCGCCGGGATCTCGCCGGAGCACCTGCCGCACCTCTTCGAGCGCTACTGGCAGGCGAGCGAAGGCGAGCGCTCCGGGGCCGGCCTGGGCCTCTACATCGCTCGGCGGATCATCGAGGCCCACGGCGGCCGCATCTGGGCCGAGAGCTCCCGCGGGAAGGGCACCCGCGTGTCCTTCACGCTGGTCCGCGCCCGACGCCCGCCGTAGTCGCGCGGCCCTCTCAGCGGCGCAAGGTCGACGCCGTGGGCGCAGGCACCGGCTTCACCGGGACGAGCCAGCTGCGGAGCGTGGCGTTCCAGTGGGCATCGCTGATCTGGTCGTTGGGCGTGAGCCAGATGTGCCGCGCGCCACCCTCGACCGAGGCGGCCAGCGCCGCCGCCAGATCGTCGGGAGAGATCGGCTTGCCGTCGCGCCCCCACAGTCCCAGCGACATGGTCCAGCGGCCGGGCTCGAGCGTGCTCGCAAGGCGCTCGGCGAGCTCGCGCGAAGCCGCGGGCGGCATCCCCTCCAGCGCGTAGTAGTTCCAGACCACCAGCCGGTCCGCCACGCGCTGCAGCCGCGCGTAGTCGTGGCCGTGGTCCTTGCCGTCGCGGCGCAGGTCCTTCCAGCTCGCCGCCACGTCCAGGTAGAGAGGCTTGGCGTGCTGGTGCGCCGCCGCGGCCGCGCGGGCGACGAACTTCTCCAGCAAGGCGCTCTTCCATGTCCAGATGCTGGGGTCGTCGACGTCCACGCGCCCGCGCCAGTCGCGCGGCCAGGCGGCCCGCCCGGTCGCCTTGGTGTAGGAAGCGAGATCGGCGGGACCGAACGACGTTTGGTGGTAAGCGGCCTCGGTGACGTCGACGGCGTCGACCGGATAGTGCGACGCGACGTACCCGACCATCTCGACCGCCAGATCCCCGAAGGCGCCCTCGGCCAGCTCGGTCAGGCTGACCTGCTCGGGATGCGCCGTTCCGTCGGCCTGGATCGCGCCGGAGCCCGCGTGCGTCCGGATCCACTTCGGCGCGTAGAGATCGATGAAGGCGGCGACCTTGAAGCCTTTGTCGTGCAGCTCCTGCGAGGCGGTGAGGAGCAGATCCTTGGGCTCGCCCTTCTGGTGGTTGGACCAGCGATCCTCGTGCCCCGCCCAGCGGAAATAGGTCCACTCGGTGCGGCCCGCGCCGATGCCGATCTCGTCGCCCATCTTGATGAGCGGGCGGTCGAGCACCTTGCGGGTGGCATCGCGCCAGTCGGGCCAGGCATCGAAATGGGTCGACAGCGAGAGGTGGAACGCGGGCCTGGCGGCCTCGTCTCCGGCGAACTGGAGGGGCGTCGCGAGCGCAGGCGCGTCCGGACGATGGCGCATCATCCAGGTCCAGGTGGTCACGCCTCCGGCGACCGCCACGGCGATCAGCGAAGCGGCGAAGGCCCACTGGCGCGGCGCTTCCGGCGCCGGACCCAGGCGGCGGATCTTCTCCCATTTCTCCTCGGCGTTCCGCATCTCTTTCCACCAGGAATGGAGGGCAACTGCATTGTAGAAGTACGAGACCGGCACGATGAGCGCGCCCCAGGGAAGGTACAGCAGATCCCCGAAATCACGGTCGAGCAGGATCGCGTAGATCGCCACGGCGAAGAAGAACGAAAACCCCAGCCAGCTCGCGATCTCCCACGGACCCTGCATGGGAAGCCACCCGCGCGTCAGCGCGAGCGGAAGCGCCACCAGCAGTCCTACCTGGAGCAGCGGTACCAGCGCCATGTTGGCGAAGTTCACCGGCAGGTACCAGGAGAACGGCCAGGCCTCGCGGCGGAAGAAGAGCCCGCGATGCAGCGCCGAAATCTTGAGGTAGCTGCGCATCCAGCGGACGCGCTGTTTCCACAGCGCCCCGAAGGTCGCGGGGCAGTCGGCGAGCACGGCGGGCTCGGGGTCGAACACGATCCGCTTTCCGTGGTGGTGCAGGCGCCAGGTGATCTCCAGATCTTCGCCCCACAGCGGCCTGAACCCGCCGATCTCGTCGAGCACGCGCCGCCGGATGGCGCCGAGGTTCCCCGAGATGATCGGGAGGCAGCCGATCACCGAGAGCGCGCGGCGGACGTACCCGGTGCCGATGTGGGTGGTGAGGGCGAGCAGCTTCTGCAGCCCCGTGCGCGCCCGCAGCGGCATGTCGTTGCCGCAGACCGCGTCGATGCCGGGATCGGCGAACCAGCGCACCGTCTTCGCCACGGTATCCCGCAGGAACAGGCTGTCCGCGTCGGTGTAGAGCACCACCTCGCCGGTCGCGGCCGCGATGCCCTTGTTGAGCGCCATCGCCTTGCCCGCGTTCTGCTGCCGGATGAGGCGGATGCGGCCTTGCTGGTGGAGATCGAGGATCCGGTCGGCCGTCCCGTCCTGCGACCCGTCGTCCACCACGATGACTTCCAGGTCCGGGTAGTCCGACTCGAGCAGCGTCTCTACCGCGACGCGGATCGTCCGTTCCTCGTTGTAGGCCGGCACCACCACGCTGACGCGGCTGCGGTAGGGCGGAAGCCGCCGGAGCGCGCGCTTCTTCCAGATCTCGTACGCGATGGTCAGCGGGAAGTAGAGCGAACCCTGGACCCCGAGCAGGAAGACGACCACCCCGAAAGACCAGAAGAGGATGCGGAGCAGGCTCATTCAGCGCACCAGGTTCAGCGTCCGGAATGCCATGGCGAAATGCACGCCGATCTGCATCCCGCGGTGCGCGGCCCGTCCCTGGATCACCTGCGGGTCCATGTACGCCCGGTGGTCCTGGGTCCGGTGGTGCGCGCAGGCCCGGAGGTGGTCGTCGATGTAGTGCGTGATGTCGACGTAGAAGTTCGGAGTGAACTGGTCGGTGGTCGAGACGTCCTCGTAGCAAAGGACCGTCCGCACGCCTCGCGCCGCCTCGCGCGTCGCCGCGAACACGGCGCGATGGTCGCCGTGCACGTCGACGTCCGTGTGCGTGAGGACCATGGTGGCGCCCAGCTCCTTCACCTTCGCCTCGATCGCCCCTTTCACCGCCGGAATCTTCTCCTGCAACCCGGTGTCGGGGAAGTCGAGCACCCAGTGTCCGTCCAACTCGAGAAATTCGGCCGCCTTCTTCGTCTCCAGCTCCCGCTGACCCTGCCGGTCGGTCCCTTTCTCGCCTCGGGTGAAGGTGAGACCGTACACCCGCGCGCCGCTCGCTTTGAGCTTGAGGATCAACCCGGCACAGCCGAGCTCGATGTCGTCCGGGTGCGCGCCCAGCGCCAGCACCACCTCGCCCTCGAACTCCCGGACCGTGGGCTCGTGGCGGAGCGCGGTGACGAACGCCACGCCCAACCCCAGGAAGAGCACCACGTCGCTCACCGACTCGAACACCCGTGCGTCGAACCAGGGCCAGGGAACGCCCTTGATCGAGTGGGCAATGAGGCCCAGGGCGATGAACCCAGGCAGCACGTACATGGCGAACGTCCAGGCCGCCGGCCGGCTCCGCAGCGACCGCCGCGAGCGCCGCACCACCAGAATCACGACCGGCAGGAGGGCTGCGTACGCGAGCATCTCGAGCCAGTCGGTGGCGGTCCGGACCGGGGCCAGCCTGCCCTCGCGGTCCAGCTGCGCGACCAGCTGGTTGGCGGCGTCGCCGGCCGGGCTCATCCGCAGCGCCAGCCCGGCGTGCTCGCGGGCGAGCGAGAGCTTTCCCAGGGCCAGGTAGACGCGCCCCAACGCCACGTGGCTGTCCGGGGCGTCCGGGACAAGCTGGGCGACGCGAAGCCAGGTGTCCTGGGCGCTCGGCCAGTCCTGCTTCTGCTGGTACGTCTCAGCGAGATGGCGGAGGACGTCCGGATCGGAGGGAGCGAGCTCCGCCGCGCGCTGCAGCGCCTGGATCGCGCCGTCGAGCTGCCGCTTCTGGGTGAGCATGCGCGCGCGGTCGACGTGCAGGTCGACGTCCTTCGGGTAGAGCTGGAGGGCGCGATCGATCACTTCCGCGGCCGACGCCGGATCCCCGCGCAACAACCGCGCGCGTGAAAGGCCCTTGAGCGCTTCGTGGTGGTGAGGGTCCCGTGCGAGGACCCGTTCGTACAGCCGCTCGGCGTCTTCGAGCCGGTTCGTCCAGGTGAGCACGTCGGCGAGATCGCTCGTCAGACCCGGGTCGAGCGGCCGTCGGGCGATCGCCTCGCGGTAGAGGACGATCGCCTGGTCGTAGTTGCCGCTCCAGGCGTGCAGCTGGGCGAGATGCGCCAAGGCGTCCGGATCGCCCGGGGCGAGCGCGAGAAGGCGCTCGTAGTCGCGGATGGCATCCGCGAACCGGCGCGCCGCGGCCTTGGACCGGGCGTCGCGCCGGAGCGCCTCGACGGCGTCCTTCGCACGGGGCACGTCGACGGCGTAAGCCACGATGCGCGGCTGCGCGGCCAGCGGCGCGAGCGCGCTCACCGGACCCGAGGCGATACCAAGCGCCGCGAACAGCGCGAGCGAGGGATGGAGCGGCGTGCGCATGGGTCTAGAACAGCACCGTGCGGTAGTCGATGTTGAGCAGGAAGGTCGGGTCGTTCCGCGTCGAGGTGGTGTTCACGTCCGCCGGGCTCGGGTTCGCCACCCACTTCACGCCGGCGCCGAGCGCGAGCGGGCGGGTGAGCTGGTACCGGACCGTCGCCCACCAGATGTTCCCGTTCTGCCCGGCGAACAGCGGGCCGGAGCTGTTCGAGTACCGATCGAGGACCCACTGGAAATTGAAGGAGAGCTTCTCGAGCGGGCGCAGGTCCAGGCTCGAGATGATCGACCAGTCGAACCCGGAGTCCAGGTCGCGGTTCGGGATGTACTTGACGCCGATGCCCCAGAGGTCGGCCTGGTAGGAAAGGCTGCCGCCGAGGAGGAACTCGCTCCGGAACTTGACGTTGGTGGCGGTCGCGCAGCTCGGCTGGCCCGCGGCCGGGCAGACCGTCCCGGGAGGCGCGCCGGGAACGGGGCGACCCGCGATCAGCGTCGTGGCCGGATCGGGATCGCGCAGCAGCGCGGCCGTGATCGCGGCGGTGAAGCCGCCGCCCAGCCTCGCCTCCAACTCGCCGGTCACTTTATGGTTCAGGATCCGCTTCGAGTGATCGTAGAAGAAGTCCGGCGCGAAGAGCTGATACTCGAGGCCGCCACGGATCCGCTGCGCGAACCAGTGGGAGACCTCGAGCGACCCGCGCGGCACCGTGTCGTACGCGCTGGAATCCGGCGTGGGCCGGTTCGCGCCCGTGTAGTTGTACCGCCGGAGGGTGAAGTCGGCTTTCAGGTAGGAATCCGGAGAGTAGAACCAGTACGCGTTCGCGTAGCCCTTGATCGCGTCGTAGAAGATGTTGTCCGTCCAGCTTCCGCCGGCGTGGAGCTCGACCCGGTTGAAGCCGCCGTAGGTCAGCTCGCCCTCGAACGCGTTCTTCGAGGTGCCGGGCTCGCTTCCACCCATCCGGGCGTCCAGCCGCAGCCCGCGCGACAGGTGCAAGCCATCCAGGTCGTCCTGCGCCTCGCGATCGTTGGGATCCAGCTCCGAGGCCCGCCGCAGCGACGCTTCCGCGTCGGCGTACCGGCGCAGCGCCCTCTGGGTCCAGCCGATGTGCTTCCAGCAGTCCGCCGTCTCGCCTTCGACGGCCATCTCGGACTGGTAGGCATCGAGGGCGGCCTCGTAGTCACCCTGCTTGCGCAGCGAGTCCGCGCGGGCGCGCATCTGGTGGGCCACCACCATGCCGAGCGGCGGCGCCGGGTCGGGCGCGCGCGCCGCCGTGGCGCCGTGTGCGCGGGCGGGCTCGCGGGGTTGCGGGTCCGCGAAGGCGGAAGTGGCCAGGCTGCAGGCGATCAGAGCGACGTTCAGGCGCATCGTCCATTCCTCCAGGCGTCATCGAGGGCGTCCAGCACTTCGCTGGCCGACAGCACGTTGGCTCCCAGCCGGGCGTTCACTTCCAGGACGGCGGGCGTTCCGTCCTCCGCGAGCCGGATGTCCATGTCGATCGGTCCCTCGAGGCCGAGGGAGCGGGCTGCGCGCACGCCCAGCTCGGCGACGTCCGAACGCTCCACGCGTTCCACGCCGAGCGCGTTCCCCACCAGGCCGTCCTTGAGCCCGGTCTTGCGCAGCACGACCGCCGCCGGCACGCCGCCGTCCCGCTCGACGAAGAGGTTCAGGTCGTACTCTTCGCCGGGCAGGAACTCCTGCCAGACGACCTCCTCCGGGCTGGCGCAGGCCAGGTCGTCTTTGCCGCGGTGGACGAACACCCCGCGCCCGCCGCGCCCGAACCGCGGCTTGGAGAGGAGCGGAAACCCGAGCGCGCCCGTGATCTCGCGGTGCGGCGTGTCGCCGGAGAAGGTGACCGGCACGGCGACGCCGGCTCGATCGAGGTCTTCCGCGGTGCGCAGCTTGTCGTTCGCCACGTCCACGCCCGGTGGATCGGAAATGCACAGGGAGACCCCGCGCTCGCGCAGCGCGGACCGCATGCGGGCGACGAGGGGGAGCTCCTCGGTGACGGTGGAGACGACGAGCGAGGCCTGTTCCTGCACCGCCATCGCAAGGAGCACGGCGGCGAAGCGCGGGTCGCGGGCGGCCGGCACCAGGCGCAGCTCGTTCGCGGGGGATTCGACTGCCCGGATGTCGGTACCGACGACCCGGTAGCCCTTCTTTGCAAAATAGCTCGCGCCGGCGCTTCCGGCCGGTCCTCCCACACCCGTTACCAGCACGGTTTCGGACATCGCTCGTCTCACTCCCGGTGGCCGCGAAAAGGGACAGGCGATTTCGCCGCGGCGGACCCTACTGCGAGAGGAGGGGTGTGCTGCCAGGCGGGGAAAAGCGGGCGTGTGCGCCCTTCGCGGCGGCCCACCGCGACCGACAAGCTCGGAGCTTCGACCACCGGATACGACAAGAACGTAGCCTGCAGTGGAGTCGGAGCTCGCCTTGGGCATCGGAGGGAGGAGGTCATCGGGGTCCCGCCTCGGACCTTCGCTCCAGTTCGCCGGTCACCGCTGGCTACAACTCCGTCGGGCGGCCGCGGCATCGCTACGTTTTTGTTGAAGCGCGGCGTCTGCGTCGCCGGCTCCTCCTCTGGGCCGGTGGCGGTGCGGGTGGTATCGCGATTGCACGAGGACAGGGTCGTGAGCGGTCCGGCCGAAAGCCCCGTCGACCGGATGGTCGAGACTGCAGTCGCCCGCGCGGTGCTCGGGCGCCGTGGCCTGCTGCGCGGACTCGGTGGGGGAGCGCTGCTCAGCGCGATCGGCTCGCTCTTCCCACTTGCCGCGGCCAAGGCGCTCGCCCAGGAGAAAGGCGGCCCTCCAGAGAAGAAGGAGCTGAAGATCGGGTTCGTACCCATCACCTGCGCGACGCCCATCCTGATGGCCGACCCGATGGGTTTCTACGCGCGGCAGGGCCTCAAGGTGACGGTCGTGAAGACCGCGGGCTGGGCGCTCATCCGCGACAAGGTGCTCAACCGCGAGTACGACGCCTCGCACATGCTCTCGCCGATGCCCCTGGCCATCAGCCTGGGTCTCGGCTCGCGCAAAGACCTCACCTACGTGGCGGCGATCGAGAACATCAACGGCCAGGCGATTACGCTGCACCTCAAGCACAAGGAGAGGCGCGATCCCAAACAATGGAAGGGAATGAAGTTCGCCGTCCCTTTCGACTACTCGATGCACAACCTGCTGCTGCGCTACTACGTCGCCGAGCACGGGCTCGATCCGGACAAGGACATCGAGATCCGCGTCGTCCCGCCGCCGGAGATGGTCGCGAACCTGCGCGCGGGAAACATCGACGGTTACCTCGGGCCCGAGCCGTTCAACCAGCGCGCCGTCTACGAGGAGGTCGGCTTCATCCACCTCCTCTCCAGGGACCTGTGGGACGGCCACCCCTGCTGCGCCCTGGGCGTCCCCGACTCGTTCGTGCGGGAGAACCCGAACACCTTCGCGGCGCTCTTCCGCGCCATCGCCACGGCCACCGCGCACGCGCACGACCCCGCGAACCGCATGGACATCGCCAAGGCGATCGCGCCCGCCAACTACCTGAACCAACCGCTCCCCGTCGTCGAGCAGGTGCTGACCGGCCGCTTCGCCGACGGGCTCGGCAAGGTGCAGAACGTGCCCGGTCGCGCCGACTTCGATCCGTTTCCCTGGCACTCGATGGCGGTGTGGATCCTCACCCAGCTGAAACGATGGGGATACGTCAAGGGCGACCTCGACTACCGCAAGGTGGCGGAGCAGGTCTTCCTCGCGACCGATGCGCGCAAGCGGATGGCCGAGCTGGGTCTGCCTGCGCCGGAAAAGACGTACGCGCGGCACCAGGTGATGGGCAAGACGTTCGACCCGGCGAAGCCGGACGAATACGTGAACAGCTTCTCCATCCGGCGGAGCTGACGGATGCGGATCCGCGCAGCG
>Ga0137416_10000755_pt1 | contig 15586 bp, 15 predicted proteins | sample CZODoug3_1_1_16f_FD_108282 | JGI IMG/M metagenome (GOLD analysis project Ga0137416, IMG submission 108282) | Vadose zone soil fungal communities from Angelo Coast Range Reserve, California, USA - CZODoug3_1_1_16fungal (Illumina Assembly) | ecosystem: Environmental > Terrestrial > Soil > Vadose...
CGTCTTGCTGCCGTGGGTGAGGCGATAGAGCGGCGGCACCGCGAGATAGAGGTGGCCCTCATCGATCAGCCGCGGCATCTGGCGGTAGAAGTAGGTGATCAGCAGCGAGGCAATGTGGGCGCCATCGACGTCGGCGTCGGTCATGATGATGATGCGCGAGTAGCGCAAATCCTCTTCGCGGTATTGCGCCAGCGTACCGCAGCCGATCGCCTGCATCAGGTCGGCGAGCTGGGCGTTGGCGGTCAGCTTGTCCTTGCCGGCGGAGGCGACGTTGAGGATTTTTCCGCGCAACGGCAGCACGGCCTGGGTCTTGCGGTCGCGCGCCTGCTTGGCGCTGCCGCCGGCCGAGTCGCCCTCGACGATGAAGAGTTCGGAGCCTTCGGTGGCGGTGTTGGTGCAATCGGCGAGCTTGCCGGGCAGCCGCAGCTTCTTCACCGCGGTCTTGCGCGAGGTTTCCTTCTCGGCGCGGCGGCGCAGCCGCTCGTCGGCGCGCTCGATGACGAAATCCAAGAGCTTGTTGGCCTGCAGCGGGTTGCCTGACAGCCAATGGTCGAACGGGTCCTTGATCGCCTGCTCGACGATGCGCTGGGCTTCCGCGGTCGCCAGCCGATCCTTGGTCTGGCCCTGGAATTCCGGCTCGCGCACGAACACGCTGAGCATCACGGCAGCGCCCACCATCACGTCTTCCGAGGTGACGGAGCCGGCGCGCTTGCCTTGGCCGATACGCTCGGCGTGATCCTTCAGGCCGCGCAGCATGGCGCTGCGCATGCCGGATTCATGGGTGCCGCCGTCCGGCGTCGGCACGGTGTTGCAATAGGAGGAGAGGAAGCCATCGGCGTCCGCCGTCCACGCCACCGCCCATTCGCAGGCGCCGTGGGCGCCGTTGCGGCCGGATTTGCCGGAGAAGATATCCGGGTGCACCAGCGTGTCGGCATGAACAGCGGCGGCGAGATAATCCTTCAAACCGCCCACGAAGTGAAAGCTGTCCTCGGCGGGTACGTCCTCGATACCCTTCAAAAGCTCGGGATCGCAGCGCCAGCGGATCTCGACACCGCCGAACAGATAGGCTTTCGAGCGCGCCATCTTGAACAGGCGCTGCGGTTTGAACGCCGCCTTGGCGCCGAAAATCTCGGCGTCCGGCTTGAAGCGGATCTTGGTGCCGCGGCGGTTGTTGATCTTGCCGAGGTCTTCGAGTTTGCCCTTGGGGTGGCCGCGCTCGAAACTCATGCGGTAGAGTTTCTGGCTGCGCGCGACTTCGACCTCGAGCCGCGAGGACAGCGCATTGACGACGGAGACGCCGACGCCGTGCAGGCCGCCCGAGGTCTCGTAGACCTTGGAGTCGAATTTGCCGCCCGAATGCAGCGTGCACATGATGACTTCGAGCGCGGATTTCTTGGGGAATTTGCGATGCGGATCGATTGGTATGCCGCGGCCGTTGTCGGTGACAGTCAGGAATCCGTCGGCGCTCAGTTCCACCTCGATGAAGGTGGCGTGGCCCGCGAGCGCCTCGTCCATGGAATTGTCGATGACTTCCGCGAACAGGTGGTGCAGCGCCTTTTCGTCGGTGCCGCCGATATACATGCCGGGCCGGCGGCGTACCGGCTCGAGGCCTTCGAGCACCTCGATGTCATCAGCAGTGTAACTGTCTTCGGCGCTGCTGGATCGTGCGGCGACCTTGAGCGGCGCACGGCCCTTCGGTTCTGGCGCCCCGAACAGATCGTCGGCGCCCTTGGTTTTAGCAGCGGATTTCAATGATTTGGCCATGGGTTTTCATGTAGCGCGCGAGTTCAGCGCAGCGAATCGGTAGACCTGACTATGCCACGGATGGGCTCAAAAAGTGACGGCCGGGCCGCGGCGAGTACCGCCCGGGCCCGGCCGTCGAACGGATAGGGGGCGGGTCTTAAGCCCGCGAGGTCCGGAACACAATCACGGCAAACAGCGCCATCGCCGCCACCACGATCAGCGATCCCACGATCGGCGCCGCCTCGAATGACGGTCCCTTCAGCAGCACGATGGCGACGCCGGCGGGAAACAGGATGGAGCCTGCGATATGCAGCCAGCCCTGCACCTTGGCCAGCATGGTGGTGCCGGCCGCGGGGATCAGGCGGTAAAACAGCCCAAAAAGGAACAGAAGCACGCCGCCGACGAGGTTCAGATGCGCATGCGCCGGCGCCAGGGTGAAGTTTTGTTGGATGCCCATGGCGATGCCTGCGAGCATGCCGACCAGGAGAACCACAACGCTTACGCACATCATCAACGATCCGATCATCCGGTAAATCCTTGTCCGATGGAGGGCTGCAAGCCGGCGGGCGGCGACGAGGGAACTGAAATCACGCCTCCGTGCGCCTTTGTGACTTGATGTCACGCAAGGGGCTGGCTTACCTGTTGTTAGGCGATGAGCCCGCAGAAAGGTTCAAGGGCAGGAAACGGGGCGGGAAGGCATTTCAAGACATGGAAGAATTTGCGCACGCGCTGGCCGATTTCGTGCGCCATCATCAGGCTTGGGCGGCACCGATCGTGCTGCTGCTCGCATTCGGTGAATCGCTGGCCTTCATCTCGCTGTTGATCCCGGCCTGGGGGGCGCTGGTCGCGATCGGCGCCCTGATCGGGGCCAGCGGCATCAGCTTCTGGCCGGTCTGGATCGCCGGCGGCATCGGGGCCGCGCTCGGCGACTGGGTCTCCTACTGGTTCGGCTACCGCTACAAGGAGCACGTCGCGCAGATGTGGCCGCTGTCGCGTTATCCCGAGATCCTGCCGCGCGGCGAGGCCTTTGTGAAAAATTGGGGCGTGCCCTCTATTTTCATCGGGCGGTTCTTCGGCCCGTTGCGCGCCTCGGTGCCGCTGGTCGCGGGCATCTTCGAAATGTCGTACTGGCAATTCCAGATCGCCAATTTCGTCTCGGCGCTGGTGTGGTCGGCGGCGCTGCTGCTGTTTGGCGACGTGATCGCGCAGATCGTCGAATGGCTGTGGCGGGCGGTCTGAGGCTGCCTTGTGCGGGGTTGGAATAACCCGCTGGAGAGGGGGTTAGCCCCAAAGATAAGCCCATCGCATCAGCGGCAAAACGCTAGTAAAATGCTGCCGCAAACCGAAGCGGGGCAACACCGCCGCCATCCGTCTCATTGGGAGGACATCACATGGAACTGACACGACGTCACGCACTCGCAGGCGCCGCCGGAATGGCCGTCGCGCCGCTGTTGCCGGCCATTCCCGCCAAGGCCGCCGCGCCGGTCGCCGACAAGCAGGCGCCGAGCTATTACCGCTACAAGGTCGGCGACATCCAGGTCACGGTGGTGTCCGACGGCAAGAACGTCTTCAAGTTCGACGACTCCTTCATCCCCAACGCCAAGAAAGACGAGATCAACGCGGCGCTGGAGAAGGCGTTCATGCCGCGTGACATGATGACGATCTATTTCGCGCCGCTGGTCATCAACACCGGCGGCAAGCTGGTCGTGATCGATACCGGCACCGGCGCGCTGTCCAAAGTGAGCAGCAAGGGCACCAATGGCCTGTTCGCCGACAACTTCGTGGCCGCCGGCTTCGATCCCAAGGCGGTCGACACCGTCGTGATTTCGCATTTTCACAGCGACCACGTGAATGGCCTGCTGACCGCGGATGGCACGCCGGCATTTCCAAACGCCGAAGTGCTGGTACCCGCGACCGAGTGGAAATTCTGGACCGATGACGGCGAGATGAGCCGCGCGCCTGCCGGACGCATGCAGGGCCTGTTCAAGAACAATCGCAACATCTTCGAGGCAGGTCTGAAGAACAAGGTGACGCCTTATGAGTGGGGCAAGGAAATCGTCCCCGGCCTGACCTCCGTCGAAACCGTCGGTCACACGCCCGGCCACACCTCCTATGTGCTGTCGTCCGGCTCGGGCAAGGTGTTCATCCAGTCGGATGTCACCAACAATCCGAACCTGTTCGCGACCAATCCGGGCTGGCACGCGTTCTTCGACCAGGACGGCGATATCGCGGAAAAGACCCGCCGCAAGGTCTACGACATGGTGGTGGCCGAGAAGCTGCAGGTGCAGGGCTTCCACTATCCGTTCCCCGGCCTCGGCAATGTCGTAAAGGACGGCGGCGGCTACCGGGTGATCCCGGCGTCGTGGGATCCGACGATCTAGCTGGTTTTTCTTGACGCCGGCGGGGCGCGGCCTTATAGCCGCGCCCATGATCAACGCCGCGACCATCCTCATTGCTCGCCGCCGCCGCATTCATGCGGTATGGGCGGTCGTCTGCGTTTAAGATCATCGCCTCTGCCGCCGGATCATCCCCGCGGCTGTTCCCTTCCAAGACACGCGGTTTGATCTGGCGGCTCCTACGTCAAGCAGGAGTTTGAAATGTATACGCCACCTCCGTTCAAGCCCGACCGCGCCGCGAGCCTTGGCTTTGCGCAAGCGCGCGGATTCGGCACCATCTGCGCGTGGGATGGCAACAAGCCGATCGCGTCCCCGCTGCCGTTTTACCTGACCTCAGCCGACGACGGCACGCCGTTGGCGCTGTTTCATCTCGCCCGTCACAATCCACTGGTAAATCTGGCGGACGGGACCTCGCCCTGGCTTATGGCCGTCAACGGGGTGGATGCCTATGTGTCGCCGGATTGGTACGTGTCGCCGGACCAGGTGCCGACCTGGCTCTATCAGGCGGTGCATCTGACGGGCACGGTGCGGAAACTGTCGGACGACGAGCTCGCTGTGCAAATCGACACGCTCAGCGCCAAATTTGAAGCCTGGCTTTTGCCAAAGCGGCCCTGGACGTCGTCGAAGATGACGGCCGGGCGGCTGGATGCGATGAAAAAGGCGATTGTAGGTCTGGTGATGACGGTTGAAGAGGTTGAAGGTAGCTTCAAGCTGAACCAGCACAAATCCGAGACCGACTATGCAGCGGTTGCCGGAGCGCTTGCCTCGCAACCCGACGCCGGCGCGCAACAGATTGCGCAACTGATGAGAGACGCGCGGCCCAAGGCCTTTGCAAACGAAGAGGCCTTTGCAAATGAAGAGGCCTTTGCAAACAAAGAGGCCCTTGCAAACGAAACGAACCCGCTCGAAAGGAGCGCGCCATGACCCTTACCGATAGCACTCTTGCCGACACCCAGCCGCCGTCGATCGGCGACACCACGAAGCCATCGGTCTTTGTCGATGGCGCATCAGGAACGACGGGCCTCGGCATTCAAGAGCGCCTTCACCAGCAGAGCGACGTCGTGGTGAAAAGCATTGCCGAGGAGAAGCGCAAGGACGTTAGCGCCAAGCGCGCGCTGATGGAGGAGGTGGATCTCGTCATCCTCTGCCTGCCGGACGAGGCTGCGAAGGCGACCGTTGCGTTGATTGACGGCATGGGCGCCGCGGCGCCCAAGGTGCTTGACGCGTCGACGGCTTATCGCGTCGACGGCGACTGGACCTACGGCTTTCCGGAACTCGCGCCGGATCAGGCCGACAAGATCAGGGCGGCACGGAAAGTCTCCAATCCGGGCTGCTATCCAACCGGCGCGATCGCGTTGCTCCGGCCGCTGGTCGATGCCACGCTGTTGCCTGCGGACTATCCCGTCACCGTCAACGCGGTCAGTGGCTATTCGGGCGGCGGCAAGTCGATGATCGCAAGCTTCGAGGACGGCTCCGCACCGGCCTTCGAATTGTATGGCCTCGGCTTCGAGCACAAGCATTTGCCGGAGATGCAGCTTTACTCGAGGCTGACGCGCCGGCCGATCTTCGTGCCTTCGGTCGGCAACTACCGACAGGGCATGCTGGTCTCCGTGCCGTTGCAACTCGACACGCTTCGAGGCGACCCCAGCGGGGCCGACCTTCACGCTGCCCTGGCCAAGCGCTACGCCGGCAGCACTACCGTCTCGGTGATGCCATTGGAAAACGGGGCTTCCAGGAGCGGCAAGCTCGAGCCCGAGGCGCTCAACGAGACCAACAGGCTCGAGCTGTACGTCTTTGCCAGCGACCAATACCGTCAGGCGGTTCTGGTCGCGCGGCTCGACAATCTTGGCAAGGGCGCCTCGGGGGCAGCGGTGCAAAACATGCGGCTGATGCTGGGCCTTGCCGAGATCGGGTAAGCGAGGCCGCCATGGACGAAAAAACCCTGCAATTCTACCGCAGCAACGCGGAGGCCTATGCGGACTGGGCCAAAGCGCCGTCGACGCGGCTGCGAGGGTTTCTCGCTTTGCTGCCGCCGGGCGGTTCGATCCTCGAACTCGGTTGCGGTGCCGGCAATCATTCGGCGGTGATGCTGGACGCGGGCTTCAAAGTGCGCGCGACCGACGGCTCACCGGAGATGGCCGCGATCGCCTCGCGCCGGCTCGGCCATCCCGTTGAAGCGATGCTGTTCCATGACCTCGACGCGCGCGAAGCCTATGACGGGGTCTGGGCCAGCGCTTGTCTGTTGCACGTGCCGAGGGATGAACTCGCCGGTGTTCTTACCCGGATTCACCGCGCGCTAAACCCTTCCGGCGTGTTCTATGCGAGTTTCAAGGTCGGCGAGGGCGACGGCCGCGACAATCTCGGCCGTTACTACAACTATCCCTCGCCGGAGTGGCTGCGGGCGACCTACACTGCCGCAGGGAAGTGGGATTCGCTGGCGTCCGACACCAGCGTGATCCAGAGTTTTGACGAGACGCCTGCGACAATGCGGCATCTCGTCGTCCGCAAAGTCCCAGGCTGATCTCTACAGCACCTTGAAAATCGCCAGCGCCAGCACGGCCTGGGCGAGGAAGCCGATGGTGAAGGCGAGGGTGCGGAAGATCGGCAGTCCCAGCGTATAGACGATCAGATGCGCGACGCGGGCCCAGAAATAGACCGCGCAGGCGAGCGCGGTCCATTTGGTGGAATAGTCGATCTCGGCGAGGATCAGCACCAGCGGCGCGAAGATGACGAGGTTTTCGACCGCGTTGTCATGCGCGAACATCAGCCGATTGGCCCACTCCGCATGCGGCTTGTCATTGCGCGAGGGATTGGCCATGGCGCCACCGAGGCCGCGAACCTGACAGCGGTTGAGGATGTAGGGGACCCACAGCAGCCCGGTCAGAATCACCGTCAGCGTCAGCCAGAACAATTCGCGCGTCATTGGTTTCCCCTCGATTGATTTCGAATCCCATCCCCGGCGGCGGGATGGCTGATTATACCGAAGCCCGCGCGCCAGCGCTATGCGCGGACCCGGACGTAGCTGCCGGGGGCGTCTTCGATCGCAGGCATGGCCTCGGAGCCGGCGGTGCGCGCCGGCACCGTCTCGGCGTCGAGGTCTTCCAGCCATTGGCGCCAGTCGGGCCACCACGAGCCCTTGTGCTCGCTGGCGTTTTTCAGCCAGTCCGCGAGCTTGACGTCCTTGATGTTGTCGTTGGTCCAGAACTGGTACTTGCCGGATGCCGGCGGGTTGACGACGCCGGCGATATGGCCCGACCCGGACAGCACATATTTCACCGGGCCGCCGAAGAACTGCGAGCCGTACAAGACCGATTCGGCCGGGGCGATGTGATCCTCGCGGGTAGCGAGATTATAGACCGGCACCTTCACCTTCGACAGGTCGAGCAGCGTGTTGTCGAGCACCATGGTGCCGGTGGAGAGCCGGTTCTCCAGGTAGCAGTTGCGCAAATAATAGGAGTGGTTGGCCGCCGGCATCCGCGTGGCGTCGGAATTCCAGTGCAAGAGGTCGAACGACGAGGGCGGCTGTCCCTTCAGATAATTGCTCACGACATACGACCAGATCAAATCGTTGGAGCGCAGCATGTTGAAGGCCATCGCCATCTTGCCGCCATCGAGCACGCCGGCGGCCTGCATGTCGCGCTCCAGCGCCGAGATCTGGTCCTCGTCGACGAACACCAGCAAATCGCCGGCATGGGTGAAGTCGACCTGGGCGGCAAAGAACGTCGCCGAGGTCACGCGCACGCGGCGCTTTTCCGCCAACCACGCCAGCGTCGAGGCAAGCAGGGTGCCGCCGACGCAGTAGCCGGCGGCATGGACCTTCATCTCGCCGGTCACCTTCTCGATCACGTCCATCGCCGCGAGCGGGCCGTCCATCATGTAGTCGGCAAACGTCTTCTTGCCGAGTTCCTTGTCCGGATTGACCCAGGAAATCGCGAACACCGTGATGCCCTGATCGACGCACCATTTGATGTAGGATTTTTCGGGCCTGAGATCGAGGATGTAGTACTTGTTGATCCAGGGCGGCACGATCAACAGCGGCGTGCGCAGCACATTCTCCGTGGTCGGCGAATACTGGATCAGCTGCATCAGCTCGTTCTGGTAGATCACCTTGCCCGGCGTCGTCGCCATGTTGACGCCGACCACGAGGTTGGACGGGTCGGACTGGCGGATGCGCAAGCTGCCGTGGCCGGCCTCGATGTCTTCCACCAGCATCTTCATGCCGCGAACCAGATTGTCGCCGTTCGATTGCAGCGTCTCGCGCAGCACCTCCGGATTGGTGAAGACGAAATTCGACGGCGAGATCGCGTTAACGATCTGCTGGACGTAGAACTCGGCTTTCTTGCGGGTGTGCGGATCGATGCCTTCGGCGTTGCGCACCAGGTCCTGCGCCCATTGCGTCGTCAAGAGATAGAGCTGCAGCACGAAATCGAAGAACTGGTTCGATCTCCACTCCGGGTCGGTGAACCGCTTGTCGCGCGGCGACGGCTCGATCGCGGGCTTGGCGTCGGCTGCTCCGGCCATGCGGCGCACCGCCGAGCCCCAGAGATCGAGATAGGCCTTGCCGAGCCTGGTCTGCAGGTCGGACGCGCGGGCCTGGTCCGAGAGCCAGTATTCCGCGACCACGCTGAAGGTCTTGATCACCTCGCCGACTTCGCCCGGAGGCTTGTCCCGCAGCTCGCCGTTGCCGCGCGGCTTGAGATAGGCGGCCAGCGCCTGGCCGCTGGTCTCCAGCGCCCGCGCAATATTCATCGCGAAAGCTTCGCCGTTGAATTGCTTCGAGGCTTTGGTTTCCAAGGCTTGGGTTTCAATGCTAACGTCGTTCATCTCGGGGACACTATCGCTTCATTTCGTCGGCGTCATCGCGCGGTGCGGCAAGGACGATGCGGGACTGTTTAATCTTGGCGGCCAATTTGTTGCACTGCGATAAAGTTTCTTCGTTCTGACATATTGAGGCCGCACCGGTCGGATTTGGTGTTCTGGCTTTAATCGCTTTGGGCGACAATGGTTTGAACGATTGAAGCGAGAATTAACGCAGCCGCATGATTTGACGCTGCAAGGCTCGTACCATTGAGGCTCGTACCATTGACGCTCGTACCAGTAAGGCTCGACCAGTGCGACCCGTGTCGGCGACGTGCAGACTAGCGCGCTAGCTTGTTGGGGACTTCCGGCGGATGCCGATTACAGGGATGATCAGGCTGTTGGCTGCGGGGGTGCTGCTTGTGTCGGCGCTCGCGGTCGGCGGCTGCTCGACCTCGATTGCGGATTTGCCGGGGGTCGGCACGCCGACCGATGCGCCTGCGCGTCCGAAGGAATCCGGCGCCTATCTCCCGGTCCATGACTTGCCGCCGGATCGTGACGAGGCCGCGATCAAGCCGGCCGAGCAGGACAAGATCGAGAAAGAGCTGATCGCCGCAAGGGACCGCCAGGCCGCCGCCCCGAGCGCCGCCGGGAAGTGACCTTTTGGACGAGCTAATCGCTGGCGCCGTCGGGCGGCCGTGATAAAAGAACCTCAATTCAACCGCATATCCGGTCGCTGACCCCAGATTTGTGCGCCTGAATTCGCCCTAAATCATTGATTGGGCGCGATTTCTGGACGAAACCCGCTTCCGGTTTCGAAACGCCCAGGTTCTGGTCGATGCTGCCCTGCCGGTTGTCGGAGCCAGGTCCCATGGAAGATTTCTACCGTATCCGCCGTCTACCGCCTTACGTGTTCGAAAAGGTCAACCAGGCCAAGGCGGCCGCGCGGAACGCCGGGGCCGATATCATCGACATGGGCATGGGCAATCCGGATTTGCCGACGCCCTCGCATGTGATCGAGAAACTGAAGGAAACGCTCGGCAAGCCGCGCACCGACCGTTACTCGGCGTCGCGCGGCATCAACGGCCTGCGCAAGGCCCAGGCCGCCTATTACGCGCGGCGCTTCGGCGTCAAGCTCAATCCGGACACCCAGGTCGTCGCCACCCTGGGCTCGAAGGAGGGCTTTGCCAACGTAGCCCAAGCGATCACCGCGCCCGGCGACGTCGTGCTGTGTCCCAATCCGAGCTATCCGATTCACGCCTTCGGCTTTTTGATGGCGGGCGGCGTGATCCGCTCGGTGCCGTCGGAGCCGACGCCGCAATTCTTCGAGGCGGTGGAGCGGGCGATCATCCATTCGATCCCAAAGCCGCTGGCGCTCGTGGTCTGCTATCCCTCCAATCCGACCGCTTACGTCGCCGACCTCGACTTCTACAAGGATCTGGTCGCGTTCGCGAAGAAGCACGAGATCTTCATCCTGTCGGATCTCGCTTACGCAGAGGTTTATTTCGACGACAACAATCCGCCGCCCTCGGTACTGCAGGTATCAGGCGCGATCGACGTCACCGTCGAATTCACCTCGATGTCGAAGACGTTTTCGATGGCCGGCTGGCGCATGGGATTTGCCGTCGGCAACGAGCGCATCATCGCAGCGCTGGCGCGGGTGAAATCCTACCTCGACTATGGCGCGTTCACGCCCATTCAAGTCGCTGCGACCGCGGCGCTGAACGGGCCGGAGGATTGTATCAGAGAGATGCGCGACACCTACCGCAAGCGCCGTGACGCGCTGGTGGACTCGTTTAGCCGCGCGGGGTGGGAAATTCCGCCGCCGCAGGCCTCGATGTTCGCCTGGGCGCCGTTGCCGAAGGCGTTCCAGGACGTCGGCAGCATGCAGTTTGCGACCTTGCTGGTGGAGAAATCCGGCGTCGTGGTGTCGCCGGGCGTGGCCTTTGGTGAGCATGGCGAAGGCTATGTCCGGATCGCCATGGTGGAAAACGAGCAGCGGATCCGCCAGGCCGCGCGCGGCGTGCGCCGCTTCCTTGAAAGCGGCATCGAAACGTTGCACAACGTGGTCCCTCTCGCCAATCGGCGATAGGCATGATCCCGAAAAGCATGTCCTCGGGCTTGACCCGAGGATGGAGACGGTTCGGACTAGATCATGCCTCTTCATAAAAGTCTTTCCGGCAGGTTTCATTCGTCATGGTCGCACCCCTGAAAGTGGGCATCGCGGGGCTCGGCACGGTTGGCGCCGAAGTCATTCGTCTGATCGAAGCGCAGGGGCGAGCGCTGTCGGTGCGCAGCGGACGCGGCGTGCGTGTCACAGCCGTCACCGCGCGCTCGAAGCTGAAGAAGCGCGGTCTCGATCTGCGCGGCGTCGAATGGGCGAAGAGCCCGCTGGCGCTGGCTGAAGATCCCAATATCGATTGCTTCGTCGAGCTGATGGGCGGTTCCGGCGACCCGGCGTTCTCGGCGATCGAAGCCGCGCTGAAATCCGGCAAGTCGGTGGTCACCGCCAACAAGGCGCTGATCGCCCGGCACGGGCTGCGGCTTGCCAAGGCCGCCGAAAAGCATGGCGGCGCGCTGAATTTCGAGGCCGCGGTCGGCGCTGCGATCCCGGTCATCAAGACGCTGCGCGAGGGCCTTGCCGGCACCAGCGTCAACCGCGTCTACGGCATCCTCAACGGCACCTGCAATTACATCCTGACCCGGATGGAGCAGGAGGGCCTGTCGTTTTCCGAATGTCTGAAGGACGCGCAGCGGCTCGGCTACGCCGAGGCCAACCCGTCATTCGACGTCGACGGCCACGACACCGCGCAGAAACTGGCGATCCTCGCCAGTCTTGCCTTCGGCACCAAGGTGGCGCAGAGCGCGGTTTATGTCGAAGGCATTTCCTCGATCAAGCCGGAAGATCTGCGCGCCGCCGAGGAACTCGGCTATCGCGTCAAGCTGCTCGGCGTTGCGGTGCGGACGGCGAAGGGCATCGAGCAGCGCGTGCATCCGACCATGGTGCCGAAATCGTCCTCGATCGCGCAGGTGATGGGCGTCACCAATGCGGTGACGATCGACGGCGAGGGCATTCCGCCGATCACGCTGGTCGGTCCCGGCGCCGGCGGTGCGGCCACCGCATCGGCCGTGGTGGCCGACATCGCCGACGTGGCGCGCGGCATCCGCGCGTTGCCGTTCGGCCGCCCGGTGGAGCGCCTGCGCGCGACCACGAAAGCGCCGATGGAACGCCACGAAGGTGGCTACTATATCCGCCTGATGGCGCGCGATCTGGCAGGCACTGCCGCAACAATCGCCACGCGGCTGGCCGAACAAAAGATATCTTTGGAATCGATCGTGCAGCGTCACCCCGATGGCGTCGATGCGAACGGCGTGGCCAAAAAACCTTCACCGGTTCCGGTCATTCTGATTACCTATGCGACCAGCGAGGACGCGGTCTATCGTGCGTTGGAGGCGGTGCAGCGCGACAAGGTCATCAGCGGCCGGCCGCAGGTGATCCGGATCGAGAAAAATTGACGCATGACACGAACCCGTCACGCGCGAGACTGTTGATTGCGGGCAAGGTAGCCCGCGCGTAGAGCCCCAAGGAGTGCGCCGATGTCGACCCATATATCCGTCCCGCAGCAGCTCATACTGGAGCGCATTCTCACGCTGGAGATCGTGCGAGTGACGGAGCGCGCTGCGGTATCGGCCGCGCGGCTGCGCGGCCACGGCCAGGAGAAGGCGGCCGATCAGGCCGCGGTCGACGCGATGCGGCGCGAGCTCAACAAGCTGCCGATCGAAGGCACCATCGTGATCGGCGAGGGCGAGCGTGACGAGGCGCCGATGCTGTTCATCGGCGAAAAGGTCGGGCTGAACGCCGGTCCCAAGGTGGATATCGCCGTCGATCCGCTCGAAGGCACCACGCTGTGCGCCAAGAACATGCCGGGCTCGATTGCCACCATGGCGATGGCCGACGGCGGCACGCTGCTGCACGCCCCCGACGTCTACATGCAGAAGATCGCCGTCGGTCCGGGTTACAAAAAAGGCGTGGTCGAGCTCGATGCGTCGCCGGCCGACAACGTGCGCCGGCTGGCCAAGGCGAAGGGTGTCGACGCTGCCGCGATCACCGTGCTGGTGCTCGATCGCCCGCGCCACGCCGATATTATTTCAGGCGTTCGCAGCACCGGCGCTGCGGTGCGCCTCATCACCGACGGCGACGTCGCGGGCGTCATCCATTGCGCCGATCCGGACAATACCGGCGTCGACATGTATATCGGCACCGGCGGCGCCCCCGAAGGCGTGCTGGCGGCGGTGGCGCTGCGCTGCATCGGCGGCCAGATGCAGTGCCGGCTGATCCTCGACAGCGAGGAGAAGCGCGAGCGCGCGCACAAGATGGGCGTCACCGATCCCAAGATGATCTACGGCATCGAGGATATGGCGAAGGGCGACTGCCTGTTCGCGGCGACCGGCGTCACCACCGGCTCGCTGCTGACCGGCGTCAAGTTCCGCAAAGACGTGATCGAGACCGAAACGGTGGTGATGCGCTCGGTCACCGGCACGGTGCGCTACATCAAGGCCGAGCATCGGCAGCTCGGGAAATTCTATCTCGATTGAGGACGCCGTCATTCCGGGGCGCGCGTAGCGCGAACCATGATGCGCAATTGAGCATCGGAGAATGACAAAAAGAAGAAGACGAGAGGCGCACATGTCCGATGTTTCCGCAGTAAAAGCGCTGGTGTTCGACGTCTTCGGCACCGTCGTCGACTGGCGCACCAGCCTGATCGCGGATTTCACCAAATGGTCGGAGACATCAGGCATCAAGGCCGACTGGACCGCTTTGGTCGACGGCTGGCGCGCCGTCTATGCCGCCTCGATGGACGAGGTGCGCAAGCATCCGGAACGCGGCTATCAGATCTTGGACACGCTGCACCGCCAGTCGCTGGAGAAGCTGGTTGCGCAGCTCGGGATTTCCGGCCTTGATGACGCCGACTTGCACTATCTGACCATGGGCTGGCACCGCCTGCATCCGTGGCCCGACAGCGTCGCCGGACTGACGCGGCTGAAGACAAAGTACATCATCTCGCCGCTCTCGAACGGCAACGTCGCGCTGCTAACCAACATGGCGAAGTTCGCCGGGCTGCCGTGGGATCTGGTGATGTCGGCCGAGCTGTTCCAACACTACAAGCCCGATCCCGAAACCTATCTCGGCGCCGCCAAACTGCTTGGCCTGCCGCCGGAGCAGGTGATGATGGTGGCCGCCCATAACCACGATCTGAAGGCCGCGCAGAAACTCGGCCTGAAGACCGCCTTCGTGGCGCGACCGACCGAATACGGCCCGCTGCAGAAATACGATTTCGAGGCCAAAGGCGACTGGGACATCGTGGCGAAGGATTTTGGCGGGATCGCCGACAGAATGGGGTGTTAGGTAGACCTCGTGACCCGGATGGGGTGCAGCGCTGTCCCGGCGATGCGAAGCATCGTCCGGTGCGCTGCTCCGCAGAGCCGGGACCCATTCCTGCCATTCGATGAGCACCGGACGTTAGCAAGTTGACAACGACCTTCGGTCCGAGCGGCAATTGAGTGCACCGTAACTTGTTTGGCTCAATCCGCTACGGGCTACGGGCTGTTCGCCGCTGCGGGCCGGGACCAGCAATTGAGAGGATAAATCGTGTGTTTACACTGCTGACCGTTATCCGAAAGAAACCGGAAATCACGACCGAAGATTTTCGGCATTTCATGGAATTCGAATATGGCCCGACTTACGCTGGTCTGCCCGAGACACGAGAATACGTCCAATACTACCTATCCGATCTGATGAATGATGGGGCGGAACCTGCAATCGATGCAATCGTGCGGATCAGCTTCGACTCCCCGGAAGCGATGAAGAAAGCCCTCCAGGCGGAAAGCTATAAGAGGGCGCACAAGCTCCGGGAAGGATTCATGCGAGAGACTTCGGTCGGGATTCACTCTGCAATTGTCGACAAAACAGTAAAACTGGTGTGACCGCGACCGGCTGCTCCGGCTGCTGCGACCTCTCAATCAGACGAACATTCGGAACGGTTATGTCCGACCGCGCGGACAGGGAGCTTGCCACATGAGTTTCTTCATCTTCGGAAGATTTAGAGCTCGGGAAGGCAACGAAGCCGCTCTCCGCACCGCGATCAATGGCGTCGCCGAACCTACCCGGATTGAGCCGGGATGCACGTCATTTGGAGCCTTTCAGTCAAAAAACGACCCAAGGCTATTTTATATACATTCTCAATGGATTGACGAGGTGGCGTTCGACAACCACGCCAAACTTTCGCACACCATTCACTTCATCGAAACCGCAGAAAGGTTGATCGACCATCCGTTGGATGTGACCCGTGCGAACAAAATCCTTTAGGCTGTAGGGTTTTGGATGCGCGCGAAAACGCTAATTTATTGAACCGATTCAACGTGATTTGCCCTGTCCAGTCCCCTCGAAGAAAATATTGCTGTTTTCAGCACCCCCAAATCAGATCCATAACTGCCGCCGTCTCATCCCTCACGAGGGGCGTTGGCCATCGTCACGAACGTTGGGATGGGATGCGGTGGACGCGGCAGCGTCGGGCGCGCAAGTGTGGTCGCAGGGCGGTTTCCGTGAGCGATCAGGGCGCACCAGACGAACGACGCTGCAGCGTACGGCA